>Ga0099825_1000328_pt1 | contig 47069 bp, 24 predicted proteins | sample SiratroredBW_FD_76838 | JGI IMG/M metagenome (GOLD analysis project Ga0099825, IMG submission 76838) | Root nodule microbial communities of legume samples collected from California, USA - Siratro red BW | ecosystem: Host-associated > Plants > Roots > Nodule | place: USA: California | collected...
AAGGAAAGTTATCCTAAAGGCTGATAAAAAAAAAAAAAAAAACGAACTTATGGTAAATTTACTCTATATGCTCTTTTCGGGCATTTATACCTTCTGCCAAAAATAAAATATAATTACTGCATACTACTCTTTTAAATCCTATTTATTTGTCTGTATTAGAGAGAAATCCGTTTAGCTATAAAGTACATCACAGCATAATAAAATAATCATTAAGTCTCTCATTAAAATTCAGTTATGGAAATAAATATGATTCCTTATATGTTCAAAGAACTTATTATTGAGTCCTGACTATTTAAGTAAAACTTTGAGGGAAATAATAAAGATTATATTAAATGACATATAGGCTGTACTTTGTTTTTGTTTAACAACTTTTACAACAATTAGATAAGATTCTTTTTCTCAAAAAAGTATAATAAAAAATTTGAATCTTCATTGAAATGATTATCATCAACTCTTGTTTTGACACATACAATTAACAACAATCATAGATGAAATTATGTTGAATTTAAGTATAGAAATTATTCAACATATACACAATAAAATGATGGCATAATCTTGATAAAAATAGAAAAAATATGATAAAGCATAACATCAACAATGCTAACTGTGAGGATGGATGGATTAGACAATGAGATGAAAAGATGATACCAATTATAATAAACGGAAACGATCATGATAAGTATTAATTTAGTTATTACACCTTTATAAAACTTGACTTTGAAATTATAAATCTAAACAACAGTAAAATTCTAATTCATGTAAACGAGATTGAGTCACTAAATTCATTAAAAATTTGTGACTCTCATTTAAAATAACTTTTGAATGTCCTGATATTATTTTGAACATCCATTTCTAGTCCTAAACCTACATTTCTTGCTTAATTTCACAGGTCAAAGAGACATTAAAAGCTAAAATATTTTAACCCTAGGACTAAAAAAATATTCACAAAGATGTGAGAACAGGATTTTGAAATTGTTTGAAGGGTGAAGAAGGGGTTATAGTTGTGTCGGTGATATCACCAGCTCCTTCTTCTAATCTCTGTAGCAATTATTGGCGAACATCCTTTCTGGCTCAAACTGATTGGTTCATTATACAATCATATATCATACATGCATCCATGGATCCACCAAAATTTCCCAGCTGTATATATCACCACGATATCATACACCAAATCTATCATACAATCATCATACATACATGCATATGCAATCACCAACCTCATAACCTGTTGTTGTTTATTATATTAAGCCGTTTAACGTGTGTCGTATGTGTATCATTAGAATCTATTTTATTATTATTATTTATCAGTTAGTTATGAATTTTATTGTTTTTTTTATTAAAACGTGTTAAATATTAATTACGGATAAATCAAGTCTTTTTCATAATGCCACCGACGCTAAGTAGCAACTACTTAAAACTTTATATTAACCATTTAATTGTAGTTCTTTTCCAATTTGATTGTCACAACTAATTTTGTAGAGTTTGATTTTCGTTAGATTTTTTTCTACTTTCAATTAAAAATACTAAGAATTTGATTTATTTTTTCCAGTCCTAGACCAAGGAATAGTGATCCACATGTGTTAATGTCTGCTCCGGTTTTATATTTGCTGCAATAATTTTTTTAGAGGAAAATCTCGTTGAAATTATAAATGAAGATTATAAGCATAATTTAAGCTTCAATATGAGATATTATAAAAGAGTAATTCCTTAATAGGACCGATCCAGACTGGAAGAACGGTAACCCAAGAGGAAAAACTTATTTGGGTGGGCCCCCAAATGCGAAACTTCTGAACCCTAACCCCTTGATCCAACGGCTAGTGGGGGCCCATCTCACTGGGACCCACTTTCTCAGCACCACCACCTTCCTCAGTCACAGATGAAAGCAGAGGGTACTGTCCTATATATTTATAAACCTTCTCCCATACTTCTCACTGTGCTCCCATCTAACTCTCCCTCTCAAAAAACCAACACAACTCAATGGATCGGAAAAATCTCCTCTCTCTCGCGCTCATCGCCGTTATAGTCGCCGCCGTCGGAGGCCAGTCTCCATCAGCTGCGCCCAACACCACCCCTCCGGCCTCCACCACCACTCCCTCTGCATCCCCAGCCACTACCCCTTCTAAGCCTAACTCACCGGCGCCGGTTGCTTCTCCCACGTCATCTCCACCAGCTTCCTCCCCCAATGCTGCAACCGCAACCCCCGCATCATCTCCCACGGCTTCGCCTCCGTCTAAAGCCGCCGCTCCAGCTCCAGCGGCCATCCCCCCGGCCTCCACACCTCCGGCTGCCACACCTCCAGCAGCCACTCCTCCGGTTGCCAAAACTCCAGCAGCTACACCTCCGGTTGCCAAAGCTCCAGCAGCTACACCTCCGGTTGCCAAAGCTCCAGCAGCTACACCTCCGGTTGCCAAAACTCCAGCAGCTACACCTCCTGCAGTGACCCCAGTGAGCTCGCCGCCGGCTCCAGTTCCGGTGAGCTCACCCCCTGCACTGGCACCGACAGTTCCGGCACCCGTGGTAGCACCGAGTGCTGAGGTTCCCGCTCCGGCTCCGAAGTCGAAGAAGAAGACGACCAAGAAGAGTAAGAAGCACACTGCACCGGCACCGTCGCCAGCATTGCTCGGACCTCCCGCTCCACCGGTAGGAGCTCCGGGATCCAGCCAGGATGCGTCCTCTCCTGGTCCAGCCTCATCTGAGAACGAGGTACGTGTTGCCTTAAAGGAAAAACTAACTTTCACTAAACAATATATGTATAAGTACAGACTTTTTTTCAGCAAATAATGCATATTATTAGAAATAATTCATATGTGCAGCAATTATTAAACTAATTATAAATAAATGTATATTCTTAAAATTTTTACAGTCTTGTTTTGTCTTTGGTTTGACCCTCACCCCATTGGGTTAGTCTTCAAACTAAATTCTAAAATCTAAATGTAGTTTTCTGTGTGTAAAGTTAGGTTCAACTTTAACTGTTTGTGCAATTTGGATCAGATCTGCAATTTACAAATGTAGTTCAGATCTTGGGAGTGAGATGAGACATTGATATGCTTTTTGACTTTTAACTTCATTTTGGTTTTTAGTTGACTTCAATATCATACAACTCATATCTTGTGTCTGTCCATTCTTTTAGAATGAGTTTGGTTTTTTGTTAATCCCTTCTTTTAAGTCCTTCTTCTAGAATCCCACTGAATTTGGTAATTGAACAAGATATAGCCAAGTCATGGATTTTTAATAAAATCAAAGAGTTCAGTGGCTGTTGGAATAATGTATCATACTTTGGTCATGGTATTTATTGATTGTATGTGTTCATGTCTTTCACATAGCATATATGTAAAATTTTTAATGTACTGAATTGGCATCTGAAAATTGTACTGTTTGCATATTGCAGAGTGGAGCTGAAAGCATTAGGTGCTTGAAGAAGGTGATAGGATGCTTAGCAGTGAGCTGGGCTACCCTTGTTTTGATGTTCTAGAGAAGAGGCTGAGACTTCATGGCAGTTGTTACATATTATTGTATCATTTATTGTCTTTTTTGGCTCTGTGGGGTCAACATTAAATTTATTTGCTATTGTTTTCTTCAATCTCTTGTTACTTTTCACATATATAAATAAATATAATTTATGATGTTGTTTGACATTACTTTTATTTATGTATTCTTTGTCCCCTTGTCTTGTGTTTGTTGTGTTTTATCTTGGGATTGCTTGAAGGGGTTGGCACCGACACAACAGTCTTTCTATTTTTATTTTGATTCTATTTGAGTTTCTGGTAAACTTTCTATTCCAGGTTTAACAGCTACTTAAGCTAAGAATCAAATTTTATCTCACTTATTGTAAACGGTATCATGCATTGTGTACAACTATGATAATTTGAAGGGTGATTTTAGGTTTTATATATATATATATATCGTTAATTTTTATTTATTGATATAGTATTAAATAATTTATATTGATATAAAATTTGTAAATATATCTTCTTCAATGTTAAAGTAGATATTGATATACATTTATGCAATAAAAATATGTATAGATATAACAGATCTGTAAACTAATTTAAGTTAGTTTAAACTAATTTCTCCTATAAAGTATACCATTCTTTTTACAAGAAAAAAATAATAATTAATGTGAATAACTATTTGCATGTTTAAGTCCCATATTGAAAATAGTTAATGTTATTATAATCAATAGTCAAGTGCTATTAAAAAAAAGTACATTTAAATTTAACAATTTAAATATGATTAACTTTTTATATTTATCATTCGGATTTATTATGCTAATTTAGAATTGTCACCTTATACAATTTATTAATCAATGTATCTAGAATGTTAGAATTGGAATTTTATTTTTATACCTTCTCATAATTATAAAAGTAATTATTATTTTAATAGTTAGCTATTTAAAAATATAGTAATTAAATAATAAAGTTAACAGTATACATTTTACTAAAAATATTTATTCAAGTTTCTTGTTTTAAAATTTCTTGTTTTTTATTAGTTTTTAATAACTTAGTATATGGTTTATTTTAAAATATATAACTAAATTATATTTTTTTTTAAATATAAGGTAATTTTTTCAAATCTAATAAAAATAAAAAAGGAATGAGATTGACTTTTAAACTTGTTTATCTTCAAACATTTAGATCTTTACTTCTAAATTAATCTCAATGATATAGCATTTCTAATCTGTACTAATGCAATGGAGACAGTAACTCTTTTAAACAATTAACTTGTACCCATATAAAAAAATATAAGATATTTAATTTTAAAGTTAGTACTTGTACTAATAACACTGTAGGTAAAATAAGATGTACTTGATAAAGAGTATTTATAAAAAGATTTAGCAATTTTACAGCATTGCCTTATCTTGTTTATTCTGAAGATTAACAGTTCATCCCATTAAATATCATCATATGAAATGTGTCACAACACTAATTGTGTGATTTTATAAACTGTACATTGTGTAACCCTTAATAATTTTAATGTTCAGGGTCACAATTTTTAGGAATAATGGATTTTGATAATTATAATTCTTAAGAATAACAGCTTTTTTATAATAAAAAAATTACTAAGAGTATTTATATAAATTTTTTTAAAGAGAAATAATGTATTATTTTTATTAAACTTTTACTTTCAGTTTGAGAAAGTTAGATTTTCACTTCTTCTATAAATGCTTTCATAAAAATTTAAAATTTAGTAGGAATATTTTCATAAAAAACTTAATAAGAATTGTTCCGATTTCAAATTTATTAAGATAATATCATTAAAATAATTTTATCACAATTTTATTTTAAAAAATTGTCTTTAAAACTTAAATTTAAGTGATAGTAAGATTAATGGACGTATGAAAATAAGTTTCAATTAAAGAAGGCTTTAAAATGTTGAGGTCAACAGACATTCTTAGTTGAAACTTGTTCTAGTATGTCTAATATTTTCATATTTTTTGAAAGTGAGGTTAACAACGATTTAATTTTTTTTTTAAATTCTTTTAAATGTTTTTTAAAAATAAAATTCAAAATTCTAAATAAATAATATCTCATGTAATTATTGATCTAAAAAATTCAGTAAAAAAAAAGTATTCTCAAACATTGCTTATTAAAAAATGTTATATTTTAGAATGTAAACAAAAATTGAGAAACATAGTATTTTAATCTCACAAAAAAAAATAGAAAGTTCCACTTTAATATAAAATTAATACTTACTTTTCAAGTAATATTTCTTCATCTTTATATCATTCCAAAACCAAACAGCTGGTTTATTTAATGAGAACTATGGGATCAACTAAAAGTATAGGCAACAAGTTATGAGTAATCTTGTAGCCGATACTTAATGAAATTTAGTGCTCTCTTTTTCGTTAGCCACTTCTAACTTTATTCCACAATCTGTTCTTGTTTTCTTCGAGTAGACGGTAGACCTAACTTTGTCATATAATAATGCGTCATTTTTATGATATGCAATTAAGCTTCAACCAACTTTACAGGTGCCAGCTTGCACATTCAGTAATATTAGGTCTAATTTCTCTTCCTCCCAAGTGAAGTGAACCAAATCTTATGAAACCATGAAAAGTTCTACAGATTTGCCACCCAAATTCCGAGACAAAGCCTTGTGTTTTTATCCACTTGTCGCGTGCCACAGAAAATTGCAGTGACCACAAAGGGCCTTATTAATATAGAAGTCTCTTTGAGTAGCTTGTGATTTCACTTGCACGTGCAGCTTTTCACTGTCACATAGTTTTCTCGTGTCATATGGAAAATTTCTCTGCTATTTCTTAACCTGCACTGCACCCATATGAATTTGTTTTGGTGATGGGTAGTGACCACAGATTTATTTGCTGTGGGTAATGTCGTTTTCAGCTGTGGTCAAGACTGAAAGAGTATTGTGCATGATTTTTCTTTGAGCGCAAATATATCGGAACTCACTTTTTAACCTTTCTGAGTTTCCTTCACTGGGACGAAACGTTCAATGCCAAAATCGCACTCAATGAATTTACTTTTTACCACCAAAGGCAACAGAGAAGATGTGAAAAAAAATTCGTCTGATCTTTGTTTCCTTAAATTAATGGTTTCAGATATAAGCACACAAATGACAATGCACCTTAAGTTATGAAATAAAAATATTGATTCATTCCTAAACTCAAGAATCATTAAATATCGAGTTATTTGATTGAGATTTAATCAAGTATCATTAGTTAAGGAATTCAATTCTTAACTTAATTTAATTCATTTTATTCTTGAATCAAATTCAATAAATATTAGTGTTATAAAACTGGAATGAGTCAATTTTGATTAAGATACTAAATTAATAGGTCACTTATTAAATCAGTTAGTTAACAGTTGAACGATCAATATTAAATATATAATTTATAGACAATAAACTCTATAAATAAAAGTTGTCACATAAATAATAAATAAATAGGCTTAATGGTGGAGTTAAATTTAATCACAAAGGGAACCTTGGTTCAAGGCCACTCTATAGAAAATTATATTCTATATTTGTCTTATTTACTTAGTGTATATCCTTACGCTTCAGCTTCAATTAATCAATCAAAGATTCACTGGTGTTCCCATTATTAGAAATCTTCAAGAAAGATGATTAAAGAAACCAAATCATCTTATTTTTTTTAATCATGGTTTGTTTTTCAGTTTTAAAGTAGTACTTTTACATCAATAAATTCAATTATCCTTCTCAACTTAAAACATGTTATATTTATTAAAGAAAAATTTCCTCTTAATATTCCTTAGATAAATTGAAGTACTATAAAACTGATTTGAGAAATAGAAGAAATAAGATATTGCAAAGCAAATTTTGGAATCCAAGAATTTAATTATTTGTCAAACTCTAAACATTTTAATTATAGAATCATTATTCTTCCCAATCTCACTAGGTCTTCTAGAGATGAATGATCAACATATTTATGATTCAAAGGATAACTCGTGGCGAAACGTATTTATTGTCTAAAGGACGATTTGGCCATTTAAATTTTACATTTCTATAATAGTACTATGAGGTGCACTTGTCTCCACATCAATGGTGAGACACGGACCGATCCTAAGATTAGGAGAGTACATTTTTATTACCGTCTCTCGGTGATTTCCTGTTTGTGATAGGCCACCATCTTCATTTTTTCCTTTTTTACTGCTTCTACTTGCTTACCTTCAAGGAGATTTTCATGAAACATATATGTTCTTCAGCACAAAGCTAAGAAGAATGATATTTTGAACGCTCTTCTTCCAAGAAAACCACCATACGAGTCTGCTTCGAATGCCATCAAAACCCAATAGTTTCCCCTTCTCTCGCACTATAAAGCCCTCAAAATCCTGATTTAAATTAATCAGCTATCAAAATTTGGAATCTCTCTTACAACCACAGCTCCGCAATGAAAGCTTTTGTACCAGTTGATAGTAACTAGACCAGAATTTTGGATAGAAAAACTTCTATTAGTATAGAAAAACTTGGAATAATTTTAACAACCTCGCCTCCAGGATCAGAACTAGTCGATAGAAACAAGACCAAAATTTTAGAGCGAAACTTCTATGATTAGAAAGTTGCATAAATGGTTCCCAGGACTTTTGAGAGACCTTGCCTCCCACATCAATTTGAATTCCCTGTCAGATTACAGGATAAAATCTCCCTCAATACGTCTTGTTTCTCTAATTATCTCAATCTCCGACTAACTATCAGATTCTTACGAGAGATTGAATTACCAACAGTTAAATTAGACTATGGTAACAGAATTATCAACTAGTTTATATATGGGTGCCTATCATTATCATTACCTTCAATTATAACCACATCATATAATCTTATGTTTACTAATTACTAATTGATTAGTAAATAGAATGCGATACAAGAAAGAGGAGGATGAGACATGAACATAAAAAGCAATAACTAAATAAATATATAACCATCACCCTATAACGAAAATTTAGTTCAAACTAAAGCTACAACGCTTTGATTCACTGCTATATTGCAATTATCACAAAGAAAATTGTGTTTGCAGATGATACAACTTCCAAAGAATTCTTTATATACATCTATGAGGGTTTCATTATATCATGATTGACAGCTCGATTTCTTAATTCTTAGAAACCAAAATCTTGATCGGTTGTATGACTATATGATTGTGTAAATTGTTCTTGCATTGATGGACTCGAATATGCCAGCCACAATAACCAGGCAAACCACTAGGCAATAGTGGTTCAAACACGCTCATAATGGCTGAAGTTCCTGCTCTTTCACAGCTACGTCAACTGGCTCGTATGAGTGCTCAGCTTGCTGTCTGTTTTTCCAAATTAAGAATATTGCTAAGGCTGACATTCCTATAACCAACGTAAGCAAAACAGCTAAAGCCACAACCAAATAATATTGCTGCCACCAAGTCCTGCATAATTTCAGAAAAATGTGTTTAATGGTTATAGAAAAATACCTAATCTATGTACTTCAAATGAATACAAGACTGAAGATATTACAGCTACACATACATGACAAAGAGATCACAAAAATAGACAACTACAATAAGAAACAGAAAATTTCGAATCAACAACCATGCAAAAAGTAAGGTTAAATAGGATAATGAGATGTCTAAAATTTGAAAAGAACAGAGGCTGTTTTCCCACTTGTCCCAAAAGTTTACTTATGACTATATTTAGAAGACAAACTGGTAAAAATAAAAGTGAAGTAATAAAATTTTATGTTTCTAAATAGAATTAATATTAAATTAGTATTTCCAAATAATTACATTTCATTCTACCATTGAACTACTCACTAAGGCAGAAAGCATGCCACAGTGAAAAATATAAGGATTCAATATACTGCACCCACATCTACACAAGAAGCATAGTATGTGAGAACATGAAATATGATAAAAGCTAATCTGGAGCAATTTTTGAAGTCGGTCATAAATTGAGTTATAAAATTTAGAGACTACGAAAAATAACTTTAAAATGATATACATCATAAATAGTGTTCAATGTACTAATGTTAAACTAGAAACAAAACAGCTTGGCCATAAGTCTCACAAAACAAGTTAATTAAGTTTATGAAGCCGCTATTTTTGAAGAAGGAAACAGCCAAATAAAGTGCAAGCATTGAACAAGTGAGTAACAAATAAAGTAGACGAATAATCAAATAGGATAAGTTCAAAAGTTGCTCTATCAATTCCCTTTTATCTAACAAATTAAGTTTATATGAATTTTCAATCTCTTTGATAAGAATTGGTGAAAAAAAAAAGTAAAGATAAAATAATGAATTGTTGTTGAATCATGTGATTGTACAGATGACACGGAATTGCACTGATTCATCCATGAATCATTAGATCCAATGTCATTTGAAATTCATCTATGATATGTATCAATAGCTACTCAAATCGTATTGAATCGTACAACTCAATTTGTGAATGAAAAGACTCTAATAACTATACAATCATATATAGATATTTAATGTTGGTTGTATCAAAATTTAATCTTTGTATGACGGTAGGAAAGTTAATTATCTGACTTCTTCTCCTTTCAAGAAAACATTTACCGTTTCAATGGAGGCTTGGCATTCCAACCAAGTAACTTATAACTTCCGAGTGAGTCAGGAAGTTGCATTCGATGTTCAGAAAGCCGCGCAATCATACTCTGTTACATCAAAAATCACAATCAAATGGGCAGTCTTTACCAAAATGCAAATGCACATATGTCCACTTACCATTGCGGTGGCATTTGAAAAGAAATCAGCATATGGCCTCGGTGTTATGAGCCATTTAGAGAGAGAACCATTTCCAAGAGAAGAAACATTCAATAAGTGAACCTGTGAGCATTCAGCAAGTTGTTTTATCCAAAATACCCATCAACGGGGAAAAATTACCCAAAATGCATATTGTTTTATCGCTATTTTGGAAAGTTGTCACATTAACTAAAACTAAAAAAATCTATGAGCTCTACCCAAATTCCAGCGCACATTATCCAAATGAGATTGTGAAGGTTATATTATGAATATTGTTAATTAAACTTTTATACTGCATCAAAATCATTAATTATAATTAAAGATGCCAGTATTCAACCAAATTTTCTGCACTTCAGTGTCCAATTTCCTTACCTGTGAAGTATTAACATCTAACTCGTTAGCAATGAGTCTAGTCAATTCAGTAATGTAAGGCTTCATTTCCATGTAGCTGATGTTAAATGAAATTACAACTGTTATTTGAGAAATTTGGAGTTCACCTACACAATTAAGTTGATGAAAGCAGATTAGTCATCAGTGAGCAAATAAATCACAAAGAGATGGCAGCAATTTCTGAAAAATATACAAATAAACTAAAACAGATAACTCTTTTATCAATGAGTAACATCTGATCCATGTCTGAACATGGTATCTCTACATATCCCTTAAAATAAAATAAAAACAGCAGCTCATAATACCTAGCTGTAAATTATACTGTGATGGGGAGGGGGATGGTGCAACAGAGGGCTCAAATGCTTTGGTCAAATTTGTTCCTTCGGATTTTGGAGACAAGGGTGGTGGGGCATCTGAAACATGTAGTCTTTCCCATAACTCAGAACAATTAGTCTTCCAGAAACCAATTTTTGTATGCTCACGATCATACATCACAAGAGTGTTACGAACAACAATACCTACACAAACAAAAGAATGATCGCTAAAGTATAAGACAGACCCATACTAAATAATATTCAAAAGCGAGGGGAAGTATGAAATGGCATGAAATTGCCCATACTAAATAAGTTATACCTCCTAAAAGAGTAGTTGGATCATTGCCATTTGAAAAAACCCCTAGACAATATGCACCTCGAACTTTTAAATGCTTCATAAAAGACAACCACGTTAAAACTAGGGATAAGAAAACCAATCAACCAAGAAACGCAACTAAAGATATTAATGATTTTATTCCATAACTAACCCGAAACAGGTAATTTTCAGGTGACAGTGATAACTTGTGACCATTTTCAAATACCATGTCAACTACCGGAAAGCTTTTATAGAGTTGAGAGATATCACTGAAATACAAGTAAACTCAAAACTGTTAATTAAGCAGCATCGGTGTGTACATTCACTCCTTAAAAGTGCCACTTACCTTCCTGCACCAGAAAAACATATATCATTATAACGTGGATCTGGACCACTTATTCGCTTCAATGAGTGAGTTTCCTTCATAATCTGCAATCAGATAATACATAATCTAAGTCATCAGTCATAAGAGATAAATATAAGGTACACAGAATACTTGGTTTTATATTGCAAACGGGAAAATTGATTTATGATACCAAAATAATGATGATGAGAGGTTACAAATGACTCTCCACGATCCACAATACATAGAACATTCATTTGACTAACCAATTGAAATTTCTAAATGTATGAGCTGTTAAGGGAGAACATCACAACGAAATGAATACTGAAATACAGCAAAATTAGTTATAATCTTAAAGCATGGTCACTTAACTGCTGTTCCAAAAATTAATAGCTAATAGTGACTGTTAATATTGCATCATATGTTGATTAGAAAACTCAATGAGACTTTGCAAAAGATGTAAAGAACCAGAAAAAATGACATGAGAGTTGAACCATCTTTAAACTTCTATTTAGATATCATAGAATACCAATAACCAGTATGGCAAAAAAATGCTGCCAAATCGAATAAAGAAAATCTACAATGATTGAGAGCACCATTAACTACACTATAAAGAGAAATCTATTCAGAGAGATTAAAAGCATACACTTTTAGCATCTCCCTAACTAAATGTAATGAACAAACAACCATCCAAATATGTTTATAATTATACTGAAAAATTCAAGTTAACTTTTACCATTGCAGCCAAAAAGAAATCTGTTCAGAAAGGGTAAACGGCACAAAGTTTTAGTATCCCATTAAGAGATGTAAAGAACAACCATCCATCCCATGAATTTTAAAATTGTACTGAAAAATTTAAGCTCTTATCAAAGCATCAAAGTTACTTTACCAAATTGGCGAAGTGCAATGCATAAATATTCAGTAAATTAAAAAATTCAGATAAATAACTCAAGTCACTTAAAACCTCCAATTCCAAGGGAAGACCAGGATCATGATTATGAAAATAAGAATACGTCCGCAGCAATATTTGTATAATGGGGATGATTCACCCACAACAACTCTAAGAGGTGCCTCTTATATGTACAATAGGGGATTCAAGGCCTCCCCGAAAATCTTTAAAATTGAAATTTTTTCTTAAGAAAAATACCTTTATGACTCCATTAACAATTTTGTTCTATCTCACCTAATAACGCAGGAATGACAAGTCTAACTGATTTGAAAACAAGTCAAGGTTTTTAGAAAATGTGAGATTAAGAATTGTAACTCAAGCATTTATAGAGTGATGTTTATGAGAAAGAACTTACAGCATGCTTAAATGCAAGAAATGCTGATTCTGGTAGGTATGCGTAAGTTGTGCCACTATCCAAGACAGTTCCATGCTTCCCATCAAAAACCTTTGGGTTTAAATTCAGTCGCTTCCCCGCAACATGTAACTCCTTCAAATTTATATTGTAATATGGACTGTCGCCATCCCAAAACTAGAGTAAATGTGTGAGATTAATAAAATGCATTTGTTAAGAAAATGCATGACATCTCATATACGTAAACTAAGAAATTTGACACACACCTTCGACCAGGATCTGAATGTGTAAAAACCATGTCATCTGGGGGAGATATGCCACCAAGAACCATAGCACCCCCACCAACACCCATTCCACCATAGCACAGTGAAAATGAATCACTTATCACCTTTTTCTCAACCAGTTGGTCCATGATACTTAGATCTCCACGGCCCAAACCCATGATTCCATCAGCATGCTGAGTATAAAGATCCCCAGTCTCATCATTTTCACAGCCAAAAGTAGCACGTTGAGGGGAAAGCTCACTCTGATTTCCAAAGGATATGACATCCTCACCAAGGACCCCACTGCTAGTACTCATTTCCGCATACCGTCTCTCATACGTGCACTGCTTCCTGTCTGAGTCACAGTTGCACTGCCATGTGCATTTTAAAGGTTGATAGGTTTCTGAATCTTCTGGCTGGAACTTTGGATCCTGTTAAAATAAACGGGGCACACATATCCAATCCACTTTAGATAAATCAGGTGAGATACACATGCATGGACACTATAATTTCTAACTAAAAACCATTCTTTTAACATCTATTATAAGTTGAAATAAAATAAATGACATTCAGAAACAAACTAAACGCAGAAGAGGCACAAGCAGTCTACCACACAACATTAAAGGAGTGTTTGGTAGTTGGTAGAAGTGAAAATTGGAGAGATGAGAATGAAATTCAGTATCCGGAATCTAGACTTATCTGGTATATGAGGGAGTCGTCAAGTTTCAGTCCTCCACTTTTCCATTTTCACAAATATACAAAGCACACCCGGGAGTGTATAAGTATGAAAAAATCATATAACCCCTTCAATGTGTATTTTAATTATACTTTCACCTTAGGACCTCACTCAACCCCCACAAAACTAATCAATCCTTACAAGAATTTGAGATCTCAACACACCCACTCACCTAGTACTAGACATCAGAGCATAGACAGACGCAGACCAACAACAACCCCCTTAACCCTACGAATAGACATCTTGAGCACAAATAAATGTAACTCAATATACGGGTTTAAGGCCTTGAAAAGTGAAGATAGTCCTTATAATAAGGAACATTTAGAGATAGATCGTCAAGTTGGCCTCTCGATAATTTTCATAATCCCGAGTCATATCCATAATCAAATAGCAGCTTGTTTTACACAAATTTAATAATCAATCAAAATAAACATCAATTCATTGATCCAGACATGTGAGAATAGTATCCGGAAGCACTACCTGGTGTTTACCACAGTGTTGGCAAGTAGAGCATGGGACATAGGTCACAGTGCTCCCCGTATCAACAATTAGAGCAAACCTCTGCGGAGGAGTACCGATCCAAAGCCGCGTCGTGTAGTACCTACTCATCCCATTTTCCAAAACACACATAATTACAAAAAATAAATAAATAAATAAATAAAAGTGCGAAAATATTTTGAAAGAAACGAAAGGAAGCGATGCAGTGAACGAGACGAACCCGTTCCGGAGGAGATCGTCGTGGAGCCCCATGCGAGCGTTAGGGTGGCCTTGGGACTGCGATCTCTGAAGTTGACGACGCGGGCTAAAGTCGGAGACGGAAGAATCGGGAACAGAGTGGTGTAGAGGAAGAATCATAGCAGGACGAGAACCCTCGTTTGGTAAGAGTAACACTTCACCGGAGTCCCCGGCGACAACAACCCACTGCGCGACGGATAGAATTAGGGACACGACGGAGATGAGTTGCATCCGTTGCAACGCCATGAGTCAGAGTGCCTCAAGCGACGGCGCAGATCGAAACCAGACACGAAGTGAAAACTGAAGACTCCACCAAGAAAAAGAGTCTCAATTTACACAAATGTAAAAGAAGAAAAGTCAAAGTATCCTCTGCTGTGGCTGAAACCAAAAATATCCATTTTCGCTTATTTAATTTCTCGTTACCCCACTCGACTCTTCTACCAATCGTGTAACCATTGCCTCTTTTTTAAGAAAGAAAACTATATTTTCCATATCAGACATATATTACCATGTATGGTTCGTTGGGAAAAAAAATATTATCAAACTACGACATTTTTCAAAGTTTAATTTTTTTATACTGAGTTTCAAAGTTTAATAGTTGAACGATATTAATAGAATATTAGAAGTAAATAATATTCAGAAAAAAAATATAATATTAGTAAAAATTAGAAACAACACTCTAACGTTGAAAATACACCTAAAAGATTAAATTTATCATAATGTTTATCTCAATGTTTCAAAAACACATAATAATATTGTTCTGACAATAATAAAATTAAATTTATAATGAAAATTAAATTTATAATGAAAATAAAATAATAAATATTTCATACTTTTTAAGAAAAATTAAACTAAGATTATATTAAGAATTTCTTACTAAAATCTTCAAATAAATATTTTCCATTAATTAGTTGTAAAAGGACTTTTTCTTAATATTTTGCTTTTTTAATATTTTTTTTCCATTTCAGGATATCACTGCTTCACAACTTAAATTGAAAACTAATAATTTAGTTCATATTGAATTAATATTTTACAAGTATAATATAAAATGAAAAAATATTTCATGCTTAAGTTTATTTGTATTATATATTATGTTTATAGATTTGCATATTTTTATATATATTGTGTTACTAATAAGATGTGTAAAAAGTAAAATTAATTATATATGTCCGCAGAGATATATAATTAATGATGATATGTTATTTTGGGATATATTAAATCTTGGGTGACTGTGATAAATACATAAATAATTAATAATTATAATTAATGATGATACGCTATTGTTTGATTTATTAAATATTGGGTGGTAATGATAAACTCAAAATTTATGTCGGGAGACATTTTAACCACGTATACATGATTTTAAGTCATAGAAACTAAAATATACATACATTTGGTTGGTAGTAGTTGTAAATTTGTCTTTATAATAAATTTTCTGTGTCTAACATAAGAGATATAAGTCACTTAATATAATGGATCATGGATATCTCAAATATTATCCATTGGTGAGACTTATTTACCTTATAAAAGTCTCTTAAAAGGTTTTTCATGATATGATATATGGGTAAAAACAGTTTAATACTCGTTGCATGGGATAGAAGTGGTATAAAAAATAACGTTGTTTCAAAATGTGATCTATTTTAGGACGGTAATTGTGGGAAAATAATGGTTTTTGAATATTTGTTTTGGATATTTGTTAATATTGTTTAATGACTTCAGATGTGAGAGAGAATGCACGAAAAATATCAATGTTACAAACATTGTTTAAGTATGTCGGGGTCATATAAATCATAAGACAGTTTCCTTTGGGTTGCATTTTTTCTTGCCTATATTTTGAAAGAAATGTTATTGCTGCAATTGACATAAGAGGGGAAGTAGCATCACATTGACGGCATATGCATCGTCATATTCCAGCCACAAGCCTAAAAAGCAATCCCAAACGAGTGGATAGGACCAGCAATAAAGGAAACTATTTGCTTGAAACATCAAAGTTCTAAAAGCTGTCTGAAATACATTATCTAAATACCCAAGGTATGCTTACAGCTGCATTATACATGGAATTCTGACAGAACTACAGATACATCAACTCTGACTTGTTTTGTTGAAGTATGACAACCAAGGTTCCTGCGCCCCGTGCATCCAGTAGTAAGTTCTTTTACAAAGAACAAGCATGAGAGAGCCTAAAAGAATAGAGGAAAATTACTTGTGAAACCAGTCAGCGGTAAAGCATTTCCTACTCCATGGTTTTAAGGAACTAGAACGACTGCTCAATTGTCTGTGGTAGCAACTGCCTTGGATCGTGTTAAACTTTGCCACGGTGTATAGGTAATGGCCCGTGAAATAAGGTAAAATACAAATGCAACATATGCAGCTGTTAATACACACACTACAGTGGCAAACACTGCTCCATTCACTTCGGAGGAGAAGAATTCCAGCAATAGATAGCCGTTTATCACTATCACCAGAGCGGCCACAAACCAGGAAATAATCTGTATACATATCATCGTAAGACAATAATGATTCATGACTATAACACAATTAATACAAGCAAACAAGGCATGAAATTGGGCAAAGGGGTGTTCGTCTAAATACAACCAATGTCCACAGAAGCTACAATTGAAGAACACTTGACAGAAAGTCGAAGCATCAAATAAACAATAATGTCTTAGCATGTTCAATATAAAAAATAATAGCAATGAGTAGCAATGAGTATCAACGCACCAGAAGAAACTTAAAAAGGATAAAAAGACAGGGAGGGGTACAAGAAAGGAATCCTTGAAACTACTGACTCCAGAAAGCATAAATCGCTGTCGTTAACCTAGGTAGAGAAATTATCAAAAATCTCAATGATAGACATTATTTTATCACAAATATCTATATATGTCATTTTCTTGACGTTTCAAGACAATGCTGATTCACATACTCTCCAGCTGCAGCAAAATAAATGATATAGGATATTGAAAATACAGTTTTGAGCCCATGGGCAGGAAGCAATACATACTTCTAATTACTTAAAAAAAAATGTATTAAATGACTTTTATGTTTTTAATACAGTAAATGTTTACATTTTCAATAAAAAGTTTCTATTTTTGTCTTCTTAACATGTGCCCATGGTGACATTAGAAAAAACGATGAAAATATAATGTCATGATGACAATATAATAATATACAGAGACAAAAAATGAAGAATCTATGGTTTTGGAATAGTTGTTAAGATAAAGGTCGTAGGGTGAATGATTTGTGAAACTAGATCATGGACACTCCACTATCTCACCTCCTTTGAACTCTCAAGACAGGACAGTAAAATCAAGCTACCTGCGTTCCTTCTTAAAATCTAATTTTGAATTGCAAGAGAAATCAGGTATGCCTGGATAGCAAGACAGAAAGGTCTACCCCGGGACATTTCCGAATTATCTCTTCCTATGTTTTATTTAATTGATGACTCAAAAAGGAAGATACAAGTGGCCATTTCACATCAAATGAAATAATCTGACACTTCAAAGTCTTCTATCAAATAAACTGATAACGGGCAAAGTCTGACAAAAATGCAGAGAAAGTGATAATATATATACCTTGAGGACAGGGCCAATTCTGAAACTGCCCATTATCTGTTCTTTGGACACCAAGCAAAGCAAGGGAATGAGTGCAAATGGGATTTGAACTGATTGGAGAATATTAAGCCATTCATTCAGAACATCCAATGACTCCTCCGAGGTATCGAATATAAGAGCAACTATCATTGTTGGGATGATTGCAAAACTTCGAGTAATCAATGCCCTCACCCATTTTTTCAACCTTAAATTCAGAAAACCCCCCATGATAAATTGCCCAGCATATGTACCAGTAATTGTGCTACTCTGGCCGGCTGCTAACAACCCAATACCCCATATATACAGGATTGGGAAAAGTCCACCCCCATACTTCTCCTGAAGGTACTGCCCTGCGTTTACAAGACCAATGTTCTTTGCTATTTCAGTACCATAAAAGCCCTTGGCAAAAACAGTTGTAACAAATATATTAATCACAAAGGACACCGCAAGGGCGATGGTGGACTCTATCGAGTAGTAATTAAGAGCTTCCTGAACACGGCCTTTCTTGCTGGGGTCAACCTGCCTTGATTGAACAAGCGCAGAATGCAAGAACACATTGTGAGGCATAATAATGCAACCCACAACTCCAACAGCTTGGTGTATAGTTCTGGAGCTAAGTTTAGGAACCAAAATACCTACACAAAGATAAAATTGAAGTATTTATCAGATAATTTTCAAGAATTTACTCAAGATAAAGTAAAAATTCTCACGCGTCCAAATCAACAAAACAAAATAAAATATTAAACATTAATTTTGGTCCTCGACGCCAGCATTAAAAAACAATTTGAAGCGGTGTAAAACAACTACAAAAGCTTTCAAACACCATCAGAAAAAGCTATAAATAGAAACTAAAGAGTAAAGTTTTTTTTATAGAGACTAAAACTTGAAACGAGGATGAGTACAGGGAGAAGGTGAATAGTTGAAAGTAAAAACCAAAACAAACCTACCAACAAGAACATCAACACCGTTGGGCTTTGCTTCACCAAACATCCACGCAAATGAGAGAGCCATTACAGCAATCAGAACAGCGAAAAACGCCTCCAGTTTCCTCACACCATAGTTCTCAAGAAAGAGAAAAATGAAACTGTAACAAAAACAGGAAAATTAAAGAGAGGCTAATTAATTAACTAATTGCTGAATTTGAAATATATATAGAAACGGTTTAAGAAAGAAAAGAAGAAAAAGGTTAGTTACCATACCAATCGAAAGCTGTAACGACGACCCCAGCCCAAAGGGGAACGACGCCGTTACTGAGAATCCTGATAGCAATAGCGCTCCCAATAACCTCTTGAATGTCAGCGCCAATAAGAGCGATTTCGGTCATAAGCCAGAGCACAATCCGAGCCCATGCGGGATACTCTTCCCTGCACAGTTCAGCTAAGTGTTTCCCAGTGGCGACGCCGAGACGGGCCGAGAGAAGCTGGATAATGAGGCCCATAATAGTGGCCCACATGAGGAGCCACAAGAGCGAGTACCCAGCAATGGCCCCAGACTGAAGATCCCCCTCCAGATTCCCGGGATCCAGAAACGCGATGCTCATCAGAAACCCCGGCCCCGTGAACAGCCACAGCTTCCGCCATGAGAACGGCGGTGCCTCCACGTCGCCGTCCTGCTCGCCGATTCCGACCACCACGACCTTCTCCGAGGAATCGTACGCCGTCTCTTCCTGCTCCTCCTCCGCTAACAGCGGCTGGCGGCGGTCTTCAGGAGGCATCGCGGAGTGAGCGAACTGACAAAAACAAACGAATAAGTGAGTGGCGTTGGTGTCACGCGCGTGGTCACTCACTACTGTTTCGACGGCGATTTTGGCGTTTTGGTTACGTCTCAGTGGAATTGCACTGAGAAGCAGAACAGTCCGATTTAGTGTTTATCGTAAGAAAATAAGAATCCAAATGAAAACAACCCTTGCGCTTTCCGAAAAGGAAATTCAGTTTCTTTGGTTCATCTTTATTTGTATTTTCCTCGCACTCTAATCTATGTCTATTTTATTATCCCAATAAAATAAGGTTTCTTGCGAAAACACGTATGATATCATGACATCACATCTCAGGCACGAAATTAAAGAAGGTATCTTTCTCTTTTTTCCTCATCCCTGTTTTCATACTTTTTCGTGTTCTATTTTTCAAACAAATCTTAGGTTAAATAGGGAAAATATTTCATGGATGAGAACGGAGCACCGGGAAGACCAATTTCGATATGTATGAGAGGTGATGAAATCTAAGAATTAGTTTATTTCATCATCCAATCAATATTAACATCCATAATTAAAAAATTAGTTTTATATTATAAAAAACAAAAAAAAATATATATAGTGAAAGGAGTATTCAATTTATCAGTGTCTAGTGCACCACTAACCTCACTTTTTTCGTAACTTTTCTTTTTATTTATAAATAATTTTGAATTTTATTAGTATTATAAATATAAATTTATTCCCAACTTTCTTGATTTTTCTATAGATATTTTTCTAACATTTAGAATAAATAACAGCTAAAAATACATTAATTTTTTATAAAGGTGTTTTTTTACATGTTTTTTTATTAACTCAATATCCTTTTAATTTAGATGCCACTGTCTCCACTCTTCCACTTTATGTATCAAATTTGTAAGGATTATATTTAGAAATTTAAATGTTCATAACCTATTTTTCTAAGCGAAAGCAATCGTAACAGAATATTAAGATTTTTTTCCTACAATCAGACATTGAAAAACCAAAATAAAATTTTCTCTGTCACAACCTCTTCGTGTGATTGGATACACAAACTCGAGCTTCGCGTGGCTCGTCCGGAAACACTATTATTAACAAAGATTCCTGGTAAACAACTTGTTTAAAATAAAATATGATGATATCACTTTTAAGAATAGAACAAATCATGTTAAAATAATAGTAACCTCGAATATGTTCTTCATTTTCAGAAGTATTACTCTTTAGTTAATTAATAACTTGTGTTAATGTCGTAGTTACAAAAATTAGGCTTCAAATATTTTTCACCGTTATGATTTTAGATCTTGAAAAAATAAGTGGATGTTATTCTAAAAAACAAGCTTGATTAAAATAAAATTCAGATTTTTTTTACCTCGTGATTTTAGTTCTGGAAAACAAAATTGAAAAAAAAAAAAAACTCTTATTATAGACTCATTAGCCATTCCTCCGGAAATAGTTACAATTCATTTATTTCTGCAATTATTTCAGCAGAATTGATATTTTAAAATATGTTAAAAACTGAATCAGGATTAACTGTTTACCATGCAGTTTTAAATATCATATTCAAATCTAGCTGTATTTAATGTTCTACTAATCATGTATTTTATAATTAAACCTGTGAACTTTATTTTCTATTATTGCTTTGAATGTAAAAAAGTTATGCAACTGGGTTGAGTGACCCATAAGTTAGAACATGTTCTGAATTGAAAAGGAATCATGATAACTAAAAATTGTTATACTTATAAGTCAGAAAACGAAATCAGGCCCAACTTTAAAAACTACAAGACACACATTCTTTAGGAATTCCTCTTGAAAAGATTGCATTTTGTTTATTTTTGTGATGCATGTGAATATGTCATCACAGTTACGACACTTTCAATCAAAATGATTACTGTGGTTGGCCTACGAGATGTGTCTACTAGTCGCATGCTTTAGAAAACGAAACAAACTAATGTTTAATGTATATTCTATGTTTCTTTTTAACTACCAGTTTTTAACGAAGATCTGATTCTTATCTTTTTCTTATTTTTAGCTAATATAAATTCAGTTAAGGTCACAAAATTAAAATAATATGTAGACCTTCAATCTATGTATTAAATATAAATACTTATATATATATATTTAATATCAATATATTAGTTTCAGTACAAGTGGGGATAAACTCAAGGAAAATTTATTACAAATTTAAAACAAATGCATGTATCTGGATAGTGAATATCACAAACTCACTTTTATGTATGAAATTAAGAATGCTGCAAAAAGGAAAAAAATATAAGTCGGATGTTAGATTGAAGAAGACATAGGTATATATTCTTTGTAAATCATTGATAAGTTTGAATTGATTATAATAAATTATAAATATTACCATTTTAATATCAATAACTTATTGATTATTTGTTATAAAATATGTAGTTGTACTCAATATATAAACACATATTTATGCAATTCTATAAGTCGGATATTAGTTTACCATATTACTTTTTTTTAAATGTTTTTTCAAAATATTCATAATGATGTAAACCCTTTATTAATTACTGGTAATTATATCTTACACCTTAAATTAAGGTTGTTACAAATTTAATATTTCAAAAAATTTCAAAAGTACGTTTACAAGATAAAAAGGAATGACAACCTAATATTTTATGAATACAAAAAAGTAGGTTTTAAAAGATTAGTGTATGAATATAATTCAATAAAACTCATAATGTATCAACATAATATTTTTAGTGAATTCCATTTGATAGTGACAGAAACGAATTAACTCCATTTGAAATGGAAAAAAATGAAGCAAAAATAACATTGAAAATAAAAGTAGATGGAAAATAAAATGGAAAAAAATATATAATATTAATATTATTCTTTAATTGAATTTGAAGTCCTATTGAAGCAATATTTGTAATAAATTATTTATTGAATGTTTCGCATATTATTGACATACAATTTTTAAATTTAATTTAAAAAATAAGATTAAATTGATAAAATTATATTTTTATTTTTCTTCCATCTTATTTTTATTTTATTTTATTAATATAAACAATCAACATAATTTTTGTCCTCACTCGTTGTATTCATTTTCATGATTTCATTTTATCAACGTAGACAATTGACATTACCAGATACGACAAATGCTTCCTTAAGGTTGAAGGAAGATATTTTAGAAGAAGAAAAAATCTAGAGGACCAACTCTTACAAAACTAACAGTTTGAAAGAATAGAGATATAAGTATTAATTTAGTAGTTAGAGTATTATTAAATTTTAGTTTTAATCGATGTTTTAAAACTGACAGAAAAATGTAATTATTTTAAATAATTAAAATTATAAGAAATATCTACACAAATATACAATAAAAATATATTTATTTGATATATAAATTATCTTTTAACCATTGAGAAAATTGTTACATCCATGAAGTTATAATATTTTTTTATCTTATCTTTTCTAAATAATTCATTTTTTATTTCCATGAAAGTGAGGTTTTTCTTCCCTCTCTCTATCCTATGAAGATTTTTTTTTTTTCATTATTCACTTTCTTTTCTTTTGTTTCTTTCTTTTTGTCTTATATTATTTTACAATATATTCTTCCACAATTTTTCTCAGTGTATCAACGAGTTTTCTTTTTCATATGAAGCAAATCTTTGAATGAAAACTAAAAATATTCCTTATATTTTTATTGCGTTATTTTCATCACTAACATAAATGTCAAAATGGAAGGCTCATGAAAATATTAGTTAAAGAAGTCGTGAAATTAGAGAATGATGTGATGGTTAACCATCTTCAACATAAAAGAAAAAAATAGTCACATCGAAGTATTTATAGATTATAATAGCAGTTGATATGATCGTATAATTGATAACCTTCATTATTTTCATTTTCTGAAGAATGAAGGAAGATACTTGTTTCCATGTCTGTGTCGTTGGCATTCACCTCTCAGAACTCACTCCTATAGTAAACCCTAAAATATAATGTCATTGTCACTGCCACTGTGAACTCTCATTCCATTTCTAAGCTGACCAGTGAACAGTGAGCACTCAACACCAACCTCTTTTTTTTTGTTGCTCACCGAACAGGACAAGGTGTGTGTCAGTTTTATAACTTCCTGGTTTGCTTCCAAGGTCATGGGTATGGATGGAGAAAGACACATTCTTCAAAGGATTTTTTGATAAATATGTCTGAATTCATAATTTAAAATTATATTTTAAGTTGCAAAATTCAAAATATTAAATAACATTGAAAAGAATAATTATGGATTATACAAGTGGGAATATAATTCCCAATTTTTTATCTTTCAAATTTTGTAATTTTAGAAACTTTTGAATCATTCAATATTGAATCTTCCTTAAGAAATTATATAAAATGATATTTTTAATAATTCTCAAACTATATAAAAGTGCAGTGAAAAAAATTATGAAGGTGAGGAAAAGGAGTGCAGTGAAAAATTATGGAGGTGTAGGGAAAAAAGAGCCTTCGTTAATTTGCATAGCAGTGTGGGAAGAATACTTCGTGAGTCAGGCCCAATATGAGTTTAACATGGGCTGGTATATTTAGCGAACACTTTCTCTCGTCGCTCATGTTATAAATTATAGAAGCTGTTGATAATTTTATTTATTTTTTTTTTTTGCAAAAATGTAGATTAATTTTCTTGTATTCTAATATTATGTTTTTTCATTGACAGAAATCTTTCAATATTTTTAATAATAAATATTTTTATATAAAATAATTTAAGATAAATATTTACGCACAACCATTTAAATAGAGGATTTAGTAAAAAATGTAACGGACTTCACATATGTTATCATTGTTTTGTTTATTTATAAGAGTTACATATGTTATCATTGTTTATTTATAAGTTACATATGTTATTATTGTTTTTTATCAGAGTTAGATATAACGGTGGATTCCGTTTTGCTTGTAATTTAGCAGTTTAGCTTAGTTCTTTTTTCATCTACACATATCTCAACACAATAGGTAACCCCGGGAGAAAATACAAAGTTTATCACTATTAAAACTTTAAAAATAAGCAAACAAATTAAAATGAATTTATGTATAACCTAATTTATAAAAGTTATTTTATATAATTTATTTATATATTTTTAACTTATATATAATCTATTTTTTATTTATAAAAAGGTTATTTCATATTCTTTTTATAAGTTTTTATTAAAATGTTTATCAAGACATACCCTAAATAATGCTCTTCTCTTTCGTGATATGTTTGGTATCGAAAATGTAGAAGGAAACAAATGAGTTAAAGTTTAATTATTTAGTGAACAAAAGGTAAAACAAAATAGAATTTTTTATTATTTGTTTACTTCTTTTTATTTATATATCAATCTCTTTTCTCATTTATTACTTATGTACCTTGAATAAAACACTTTTAGCTTTTATCTTATTTTCTATTTTACTTTTAATTCTTTTTTATGTATTTTATTTTATGTCCTTTATGAAGAGGAATAATCAAACTACATTTTATTTTTCTTTAAAAATACGGTCCCCATTATAGGTATTAATGTAAGTTGTACTTTAAGTTTCAACAGGATTCACAGTGTTAAAACTTATGACACGTGGGAATATATAGAGATTTTATTGAAGAGTACATTTTAAAAAAATTCAACATAAATAAATTTCATTAACAATAGTGAATAATTATGAAAGCATCTCTGAACAGCATACTTTTCCATAATCTTTAGTCGAATAATTAATTTAGAAAAATATTAGAACAGAAAATAAAATTTTCAATATTTTAATATTGCCTTTGAAATCTTCTCTAGTTTTATATTGTAAGATTAAGAGATCATCAGTAAATTCTAAAAACTGACTATTAATCATATTGAAAATTACTTCACAAAAAAAATCTCTATATTTTTAATAAGTGTTAAATTAAAGTCATGTAAAACATTGATCTTTCAAGAAAAAAAGGAGCCTGTGTTTTCAAACAAGAAAAAAAAAAGGATTGTAATTTAACGATCACAAGAAGAAAATATAATATCCTCATACAATGAAAAAGTATCTTCCCAATGTTTGAAAGTAAACGTTACATTGAATAAAAACAAGTAAATTAATTGACATATAAATTAAAACAACGGTTAAACTTAATATATTGAAATTTTAGATTAAATATAACGTAAACTTTACTAGTAATAATTTATTAGTTCACTGATTAAAAATTATTGGTAATTATCCCCTAATGTTAACATTAAGTGATATAAAGAGCAACATGTAGCCCCACACACAAAAGTCTTTTCAAAAGAAAGTTTCCATTCATTCTAAAAGAGAAAGATTTCAAATTATTCTTCTAATTTTGTATGCGCACCCTTATATACAAAACGGTCATTCGAAAGTGTTTCTATAGAAAAATCCTAGTTTTGTATTCAATGGTACCCATATATATACACAAACAAATGAAGTATATTGCAGTACTAGAAGACAATACAGAAACATAAAAGGGTTAGCAGAAACTTGCATGATGTGTATCGTGGTTCGAGAATTTGGGCATTTGAAAAGTGACAGATGATAAATAACAAGGACCATAATCTCTCAATGCTTCTAGTTATCAAGGGACAAGGCTCAAAGGAAAAGAAGAGTACAGAGAAAGAGAATGATGTTGAACTGTCGAAGTAGAAGACAACAACGCACGTGATTGTTCTGGAATCTAACCTAATCTTCTTACTTCACCACAAAACAGTTGCACCCCCACTACTGAAGAAGCCCTCACATTTCTGGCTCCTTTTCACTCCCAAGCATGCAACCTACAAAGCAAATTCACCATCGTTATCCTTCACCTTAGGCCAAAGCTTCATTAATGCTTATTTAATGTCCACCAGATACAACACCCACGTAAATAGGGTTAGAATTCACCTTGATATGTATTGTCCAAAAATATTTTCATTCAATTAACGTTTAGCTTCTTTCATAACAATGTTAATCATCACTTCTATACAAGTACAATTTGACAGTGGGATCGGGTTAACCACCGAAATAATAAATATTCTTGTTTTATGAGGAGACACGGATAACTTTTTAACTCTATTGCAATCTATATTATTTTATAAACATTAACAATACCAGAAAATAGGCCGTTAAAAATAATTTTACTATATATAACAGTCTCACTCTTTTATTAAAAACATAATCTAAAAAGAGAATTCAAAGAAAATTTCTTTAAAAAAAATATAGTGTTCCGTTAAATTGTAAAGATATCAATCATTTTTTTTAGAATGGAAAGAGCGATTAACTTTTACAAAGTAAATTAAGATTTTTAGCTATTGGTAAGAAAATCAAGAGAGTAAATTTTGTCTAATCCATTACTTAGTATTCACGTTCACATAATTAATTGTTAGTTTTCTTATTACTACTTGAACTTTTGTACTTTATTATTCTGAAGTGAAATGTTTCATTTCTTTGTGTGTATGTGGTAGTGATGAAGTTTGCATCCAAAATCTCATAAATGTTCATTTTTATCTGTTTAACTATAGTGTCCTAAATGTATTTATTGATCATATCAGCTCCTTGCAAATAAATCAGAATTGAACTCTTTCACATAATCATTACTTTGTGCTTTTATCATCTTGTTTACTTTATTTTTTAGATGTTTGAGAGCTTTCCTGGTTCTATATTCAAATTATGATTGAAAATAAGCAGAGATGAGTGAGCTTCACCAGACAGGAAGACATCCAAAGGTTTTACTTTAGCAGCTTCCTTCTACTTTAAAACCTTATTCCGACCACCACCAACTTCATTGAGGGTTGCCTGCGGTTATATTCAATTAACTTAAAAAAGCTACCATTTAGTCACATTTTTTTTTGCCTCACTTTCACACAACCTATGTTTTCCCCAATTAGGGGGTGACAAGATAGTTTAAAAAGGTTTAGATTACTTTTATTCATGTTTAGTAGATTGTCTTTTTATAATTTATTGCTTAATTTCTTTGCATTATATCAGTTTACATTTTCTTTCTTTTTTTTACGCATCTTCATATATATTAAAACAAAACTTGTAAGGAAATGTGTAACCGTGTTTCTCTCAAAAAAATACACTTTTGGGGATGGACATAACAATGCAAATTCTGATCTGAAGTAAAAATCTGATATTGAAAATCAACACAAATGTGTTTGTGTGTGTGTGTTAAACTCTGTGTGTGGGTGTGAAACGTATTGGTAAAAGTTAAGTATCGTCTTTCAAGAATATTTAGTGCGATGATTAAATATTTTAATTTAATTAATGATATTAAATTCGAGTTAGATATATACTTATATTTAAATATTCAGATAAAAAAAATTGCAACATATAACATCATCGTATGCTAAAGTTCAGTGCTCCCTCGACCTCAACTTAAAGTCACCAACGTACGGATGTCTTAATGTGCCTTCAACTATAGTGTTCAAAGTCTTAATTTGCCTTCACACTTGTCATATCAACGAGACATGCATCTCAAAGGTCTTTTAAAATATAATACTATTTCTCTTCAACTATAGTGTTCAAAGTTCAAACCATCACATATCAAAGTAACATCCATACTTTGTTTTATTTTTTGTTTTTTTTCCCTTTTCAACAACCCTCTAACTGAAAGTAATCAACAATGTCCGTAGACAAAATGATAGGGTTGTTGATTCCGATTAGTTCGATCCATTGTTTCTCAAATTAAAAGAAATTTACTTTAGTTTTTCATCTTTAAAAATTACGATGTTAATTCCTAAATACTAAATTTTAGAGATTAACATCAGTTTTTAAAATATTTTTTTATTTGTCAAATTTAATTTTGAAAATTGTGAGACTAAATTTATATATATTTTTTATTTATCTTGGTGACTAAAATTATACTTTTTTATTTAATTTGAAAAACCGAAGTTACATCTATCTTAAATTTTAAAGACTAAAAACACAATTAAGTTAATAAAAACACATAATGATAGAGATAAAAAAATTGCAATAAAATTTATTACAAATTAAAAACAATAGTTAATATGCATGGTTTTAGCAAGAAAGTATGACTTTGTTCATTTTTTTCTACCTGATTTTATCATATCTTCTTTTTAGCCTCTATTTACTGTATTAATTAATAGTTATATCTCTTTACATTTATGATTATCATTAAATTAGTTTAAATAATTTACATCCATTAAATAAATTTACTATTGTATATATCTTTCCTTTAATATCAGTCCTCATCCTATAAGTAAGGTTAATGAATTATTAATCTTCAACGAGACATGCATCTCAAAGGTCTTTTAAAGACTAAAAACACAATTAAGTTAATAAAAACACATAATGATAGAGATAAGAAAAGTAAAATAAAATTTATTACAAATTTAAAACAATAGTTAATATGATTGGTTTTAGCAAGAAAGTATGACTTGTTCATTTTTTTCTACCTGACTTTATCATATCTTCTTTTTAGTCTCTATTTACTGTATTAATTATTAGTTATATCTCTTTACATTTATGATTAATCATTAAATAATTAGTTTAAATAATTTACATCCATTAAATAAATTTACTATTGTATCTTACCTTTAATATCAGTGCTCATCCTTTCAGTAAGGTTAATGAATTATATTAATCTTCAAATATGTATCAACAATATATGCAATATAAAATTATTTATGATTCTATTGATTAAAATAAAATAAAATAAAAATTAGGCTACAGAACTTACTCAATTATCCCGAACCAGTAAAAAATTGGGTTCTCTTGTTTAAATTTTCACAATTGAATCCAAATCATTTATCAAACTAAGCGAACCAACCAACCCACATCAGAACCTATTTGACCATTTCACATAACGTAAAAACCAATCCCAACACAAAGACCCTGTTGAAATATTCGATTAATATTAATACACTTTCATATGGGTGAAAGGAAACAAGCACGAAAATATCAACTCTTGGAACAGCATTGTTTAATATTAACGTTACAGTATTTCGTGATAAGTATAAAGAATGCTGAAGTGTGACCTCATGTATCACATTTTCCACTATTTAGGTTCAAGTTTCTTCTGACTTGACTGGGTTAGTGTCGTACACCTCTCTATAGTCAGAATTATTTCTCAAATAAGTTAATCTCCACTGAAGATTTTAATATTTAAATATAGTTATTGTTTTATTCCCTCTTCTTTTAGTTTCTTTAATGGGCATTCATTCAAGTACAACATTGAATCATATAACTGCCACTTTCGAAGCAATATTCACAGTAACACAACTTGAGTCGCATACTGCTAAAAAGTCAAATACGTTAAGGACGGTCAAATATGTTAACTAACCATCGAAATGCAGAAACAACTTTATCAGGAATTTTATATTCTTGTGTTCATTTTTAAAGCACGCATATTCCATTTCCAGTTGGAGAAATTCAAATTCCGTAGAATGCAGAAATGATGGTGGAGTGCGTTCCACCTTCCTTTGTTTACCCTTCTTCAATCAGATGAGATGGGGTAAAGATAGTCAAAGATGTTAGTTAGAAAGGCTACTGAATTTAATCTAAAAGTAATTGATTATTAATTGAAAACTATCAAATGCGTATTATAATTTATATTTAAGGCTGTCGATTGTGACAGACAGTAATAAGGTCGTTCACGCAGCCACGCACTAAACCGCCCGCATCGGTGCGGTATAAAGGTTCCTCTGATGCTTCCAAGAACATAATGCCTCAGTTAAACATTTTTATTTTGTTTATTAAAAGCTTAAAGCCGAAACTACGGTTAGCACTTGACACATTTCACAATCTACCTGCGAATTATAAACCAACCTAGTGTGGCGGACAGAATATCTAGCACGTGCACAAAAGTACATCCGCATAGTGCCTACTGAAAGAGATAACTTCAAGCTACTTGGATCACTCACCATCACCACATAACAAGCTCAATTCTTACCAAATCAACCTACCCTAAACAAAAATGAACTGTTTCCATCACTGAGCTTTCCACGTCTTTTCAAATCGTCAAAATACAGGGTGAAACAAATGGTTTTCCACACTAGGATAAAACAAGCATTAATTTTTTACAAAATTAATTACATGGCTCACCCATTTGAAATTTATCCTATATTTCACAGACAGGAAAAGTTCAAAAGCGCATCACTGTTTAACAAAGCCACGGCCAAAAAGAAAAGAAGAGAAAAACAAGCACTTTGGAAATATCAAATCAACAAATACAGACAGTTTCGGGTTTGGCAGTGACAACAACAATGAACAACCCTTTTCTGTCATCCATCTTGTTCTCTCTCTTTTTCTTCTCCTTATTGAAGATCTAATGCATGACGACTACATGCTACGTTATACACTACGACGTTCTGGGGTCCAGTGCGGTGCAGCAGGGCTAAAATGAGAAGAAACAACCCTTGAATCAAGGAGTTCCATTATGGGCGCGAAGTTCACGCATCTTGGCACTTTGTACTGGTTAATCGACGCTCCACGCGAGATGGCGTAGTCCATCAACTCCTCAAACGTTCCATTCTTCACCACACGTATCTCCAACGGCCCAATGGAGTTATCCGCAACCCTCCCTTGTCTGTAGACTGTATTCAGCGACTCTTCCATCACCAAGCAGCACTGGTTCAGCACTTCGCTCGTGGGAGAGTGAGATGTGTCCTTCACGAACAGCTCCCAATAAATCACGTAATGCCCCGGAATGGATTTGGTGTCAGCGAAGCTCGTGTACTCCACCACCCTGGTGTCGAACTCCTTCAACAGCTCCGAGGCATTCTCAATGGCCTTCTGCAGTTCCGCTTCGTCCGTTTTGTCGGAGTCAATGCTCAGCAAAACGTTCTTACGCCTCACGAAGCGGAATTGCGGGTCCGTGTTATGGAACCCGGTTACTTGAAGGATGTCCCCCACTCTGTAACGGCAAAGACCTGAATAGGTGGTGATAATGAGTTCATAGAACTTACCAAGTTCCACGTCTGCTAGATCCACCAAGCGAGGAGGAGAGTCCTTGGAGAGAGTAACTTGAGAGTCATCGTCATGGGGTAAGAACTCGAAGTAACCCATGTTTGGCAGTATGGTGTAAGACACATCAGAGGGTTCCGACATGGGTTTAAGGTTAAGGCCGAAAAAACACTCGGAGGAAGCGTACATGGTACAAGGCTTGGGTAGGCCTCCGCTGTAGTAATCGAGAGTTGGAATGTACTGAGCCATGGCACCCGTGACTATGACGTCAAGGTACTTTGTGTTGGGCCAAATCCTCACGATTATACGTTCCCAGTTTTCTCCGGAGCATTCATTTTTTATGAAAGCGGCGAGTTCAGGGTCGGGCTTTAAAATCTTGGACATGCATTCCCTGATGGAAGGGTCAGTGACCTTGGGATTTAGGGTTCCGGTGTGGATATCATGGGCCAATTGGTCCCAATTGAGCTGCAGGAATCTTATGGCTCGGAGAAGGCCAGAGGCGAAAACAGCTCCCACACGGAGAACCTCATGGCGCATGAGAAGGCCACACAGCATCTGAGTATACATGCTTTGGAAGGAATCCGGGCAAAGGATGGCCTCGTTGGGGCTGGTGAGGACGCTGTAAGGGTCAAATGGTTTTTTCCTGAATTGCTGGCTCTTGTAGTAGCTGGTCAGCACTGGACGCGCCACTACCCCGCCGGGGGTCTTGCTCTCGGCTTTGATGAACAGAAAGTGAAGCGCCTTCCCTTTGTCCAAACCGGACACGAATCTTCAACAAACAAACAAACTAAATCAATTAATCAATAAATTAAACAGTAATTACTATAACTGCAATGCAAGGAATATGTGACTTAGCAATTAATGAAGAAAACACGTTAGCATTAACGTTAACAGTTAACATACTGGTTCATCACTGGCATCTGCAACCAGTACAGGAACTGCCGACGGTCCATGTCTTCAGCAATGGTTGGCATCAACTTTCTCTCGCCAGCAGACGTTCCTGAACTGTAAAATAATTTTGATTCAACATCATTCGTCAAAGCACGATCCATAAAAACAAACCATGAATGTTCTTATACGATAAGTATAAATGCATCCTTGAATTATGAAAGAGAGAGAGAGATAGGCGTGTACCTTGTGAGGAACTCAGAGATGGGGTGAGCGCACAAGATGGGAGAGCGGTCACCGTTAGCAATGCGTTCGATATCAGGGCGCAGATCTTCGTAGGTAACGACAGGAACCTTGGACTTGAAGGTGTGACGGTCGGTGGCAGCGTTGAGTCCGAAGCGTTTGAGGTACTCGGTGTTGGCGTTTTGGCTGAGAATCTGGCGAAGGACTTCCTCCTGAATAGGGTCAGTGTTTTTGGTTAAGTCCTCGATGATCTGAAGAGCGTCTTGGCCCTTGAGGTCAAGAGGTAAGGAGAGGGAAACGGATTGAACGGCCATGGTGAGTTTTGATGACTGTAACAGACGGAGGGAAAGAGATAGAGAGAGAGAGAGAGAGAAGGTTTTGGGTAGGGTGAGGGTGAGAGACGGTGCAGGGAAATGAGAGGGGAGGGGTATTTATAGGGGAGTTGAGGGAAATAGTAGTTTAGGAGCGAGGCTTGAGGGGACAAAACATTAAACCAACTTTTGTTGTACACCTGGCTGGTAGACATGTGGGCCAGGAACACGTAGGAATGAGGGGTCCATGGCCGACATGTAACGCCACGTCATCAGAAAAAGTTAGGCGAGCTTACGCGTCAGCCAAACCACGCGGCCATTTCCTTGCGAGGTTTGTTGGCCTCCGAAAGCGATGGGTGCCGGCTTCAACCCTCTTCTATCTAGCCCATTTCTTTCACTAAGAGACAATCCAAACTTGTTTAGCTTTGAAACTCAACACTTCCCACACCTCTTCAACTACAAAATTATCACACTTCAGAACTACCATCAAACCCTTTTCTTTACCCACTCAACTTTGTTTCATCACACTACTATTATATTTTTACTTCAAGTATGATTACAAAATAAATTTAATTTACAAAATTATTTTGTAAGGCAAAGATTATGAATTGAATTTATTTCTAATTAATGTTGGATTTCTAATATATCTTTTCATATTAAATCTGTCCAATTTGTATTTAGAATTATATATTTATAGGTGATATTTCCACAAATCCATCAAACTTTATTATATTATAGACTTTATATTATATTACAAAATGAGTTTAAATTTAATTTATTTTTATCAAACTAATTTATAAGATGAGAATTTCTCTTAATTATATAAGATAAAAAATTATGTTGAAAGATACCATTTTAATAATATTACTTTAAACTAATAAACAAACGTTTATTCCTTTACACTATGAATTCTAATTACCGCTATCGGTCATTTCTTTTTAAATTGATGAAATATTATCACATACTCTAATCAATTAGACTTAACAGAGCAATATAGTTATTAAAAAGTCAAATGATTACACATCATAAAAATCTATTTGAAAAAATCAAAATAATGAAATTTTTTAGCAAGGAATAAACACGTTAAGCAACCCGTATCCTTATTGTTTAAAAATATTAAACGTATTATTGTAAATATCCAAAGGATTGAACAATTTCTTTATTTGTAAATTCAACTCTTAAGTTTTGGACTGGATTAGGTTCATTTACAATCTAGGAATAAGTATGGTTGCACAAAGCCTTAGGATTCTTTCGATAACGACGTAAACAATATTAGACTGCCTTCATTTTATATCCATAGTCATTATAACATATAAGTCATATATAATACTATGATAATTAATTAATGATTCCTCAAAATGGCGAAGAGAACAACGTCATCACGTGTCATGATGTTGAAAAAGGGAAATAATCCAAACTATTCACCTAACCCCTGTTTGAACTTGCCATAGTAAAATATAATTCTTGTCTCATAACTGAGTTATAAATAATTACAAGTTTATCATTTTTATAAATCTTTTTCACTAATGTAATATTTAGCATGCCTTTCAGGTTAGAAAATGAAGTAAAATAATAATAATAATAATAATAATAATAATATAATTTAAGATTAGAAATGAAATATTTAATAATAAAATTAAAAACTTTTTCAACAAAGTGTATCACCATTCATTTAAAACTCTTGAAAATAAAAGTGAGTGCATGGTACATCCAAAATAATAATTTATAATTTTTAAATAATATAATAAATAAAATCAGTTTCTTTTTGACACTTGAAACTAGTGTAAAGTTTTTTTTTTTACGTATTAGCATGTAATTAATTTGGCGATTGTGATAATGACACGCAAGAAGTGCAGAGAAATAGTTTTATGGTTGTGGCAATGATACAGAGAAATAGTATATAGAGTATTTTTTTATCAAATTTTTGTGAGAGAAAAATAATTATAAATTAGGAACATTTGATCAAAATATATTGCATTATGAGTTCATGGATATGAGTTTAAAATTTGCGTTCCAATAAAATATTTTCGTATGCAATTATTTTCGAATTAAGTTCAATACAAATTTGTAATTCAAATTCTTAGCTAAATTGAGCTTATAAAAGACTTGTGCTTTATTTGGTATCCGTGATGGAGAAAAAATGGGTTGCGAATAAATTAGAGAATAGTCATTGAGAACTATTTACTTCATTACCTGTTAAAATATCATAATGAAGTTTGTAATTACGGATTGCACTAGTACCTAAGGTAATATTGATGTAATGAGCAAAAAAAGATTGTTTTTAATGGTGAGACACAGATTGAAACTTCAAATTCTTTACTTTTTCATCAATGTTCCCATTTTTAAATTGTGATTCCAATTTTAAAAATATTTTCAAACGCCTTAATTAAGATTTGAAGTTGAATACAATTTCCAATCCTAATTCTTTGCTAAATTCAATGCATTAAACAAACAATTGTGGTAACGGAAAGATGAATTAATCAATTAATGCCTAAGCGTTCCAAATAATCTCTAAAAATAAACAATGAAGATTGATTTATCAATTATTATTTTTATACTTTTTTTTACTTATTTTACTCTTATTATTTTTGTTAATTATTTTTTTCATGATATATATATATATATATATATATATATATATATATATATATATAAAGCTATCCACACAAACAGTAATGATAAGTACTTTTCTTATATAACTTAATAATTAATAATAAACATATTAGTTTTATAATTGTTTATATATATTATTATTACATTTTTTTTATGCTTTGGTAATTATTTTTATAATTATATTTATTATTTTTATTTATCACAAAAAAACATGGACATATAGACCTTTATGTGTTGACTGGTAATAAATAGTGTTTTCACCAATAATAAATAATGTTCGTTAACGAAGTGTTTCACTTAGTTGTTTTTTTTCAGTTTATTCTTTATTTTTTTAAAAACAGTTTTCTTTATATTGAAAAATGAGTTGCGTCAAACACAAATTTTTAGTTTAGAACATTTTTTAAACTAACCAGTTTAATTTTGTTAATAAAAAGTAAAACAAATCAATAGTTAAATTTGTAATTTTTTTCTAAACTTTCATCCTCCTAATGCTTCTCATCTTCCGTCTCAAAATCTTTCTTTTTCATACCACCAAACTTTCATTTTCCGGTTCTCTTTTCTTGGTCTTCTTTTCTCCGTACACTCGTTGCTTTTCATATAACTGTTAGATTCTCTGACTAAAGCAGTATCAGCTCTGGCGAAGATACACTTTATTTACAAACTATGTAGAGTGCAATAATTAGTAATCCTCAAATGTTTTTGTCAATGTAAAAAGGATTGAAGCTTTCTTTTTAAGCAATCTTGTTCAACCAATATCTAAAAATTTGACAGCTGATTGCATAATACAACATCATATATAAATAATATTTTTTACGAATAAACTTAAAATAGTAATTGGTTTAGTAATAAAAACAATTTTTCTTTTGAACTAAATAAATAAATATTCAATTTTATTAAATTTTAACCTATTAAATGATGTTGACTCACTCGAGTAGTTAGATTCAATTTTCAAATCTTGATATATTTATTTAATTCGGTAAACGGCTCTCCTCATATATTTCACAATCAAGAATAAAAATAATTTAAGATGAAAGTAAATTTAAGAAATTATATATATTATTTCAATTCAACATGAATCAAACAAGTGGAATATATACAAAACTTAAATGGTCTCATTTTTAATAAATTAATTATCAAATAAATTCTCTAGCTAACTTTGAATTAGTTCAGTTTATTGTCAATCTTTTTTGTTTTTGTTTTTTCAAACATTGGGAACTTGCTTATTTGAAAATTTACACTGAATAACGTCTTTTAAGATTTAAAAGATAGACCGACAAACTATCGAGACTTATAGTGCTTTAGATAATTCTTTATTCTTAATATTTTGTCGACAAGGTATACCAAGAAATAACGTACCCAAAAAAGAATAATTTTTCTCACATTAGTGGTGGAATAATTATTCCCCTCTCTAATTATTTTTTATATTAAAGCTAAAAAAGGAATCACTATTATACCAACTAATTTTTCAATTTTAGTATTTTTTTGGTCTTTAAAATTATTGTGATTTACTGTATTTTTTATACACAATTCAGCCATTATATTCGAAAAAGTAATTACGTGTGTAGTTTTTAGACTCTTACATGTGTTTTATTTTAGTACTTAATTATAATGAAGAGATTAAAACACATCATTTTAACGAAATAAGGACTAAAGATAATTCAACGTTTAGAGGGATTAAAATAAATAAATAACAGTATATTTAAAAATCCAAACACAATCAAACTTTCGTTTTTGGAAGGTTAAATTATTATAATTTGAAATCCATTCTTAATCCAAAGTTGATTTATAAAAAAAAAGTTACATTTACAATTTTTCCATATAATTTTATTTTACTATATATTGAATTTTTAATAATTATATTATTAAGAACATATTTTTATATAAATTAAAATAATTTATATAAAATAGATTCGACTAAAAAATATATCTTCAGATACCGTTATTTAGTCTTAAAAAACGTTAAGAAAAATATAAAATATATCAGTACAAGTTACGAAGATGACAAATTACAAAATTAATAATAATAACATTATTTTATCCCTGAAGTCATAAAAGTATACAAATATAGTAATAAAAATTTTATATTTAAGTAAGTTACTTGTAGTTTTAGTTTAATTAATAAAATATAAATATTCACATCACCATTAAATAAAATATATTTATGTAAAAAATATGGTAGTATCTAAATTGTAAAATGTTATATTTATATTAGAAAACACTATTATTTTCATTTAATAATATGAACCCTTCAAATGTACGATTAATATGTTCCTATTTTAAGTTATAAATTATTATATTTGAATATACTCACTTTCTGCAAGTTTTTGTTTAAAATGAAAATTTTATTTTGGACACACCCCAAATGATCATACATATATCTATTGGAAGAAAGCGTGTCTGCAGTGGATGTTTCTGTGATGGCATTAATGGCAACACCATATGGTAATTTAAGTGGGGTTATCACCATTCTATTACCTATAATTCCTTCTCTTCTCTTAAGTGTTTGTTTCTTAAAATGACGCCCAAATACTATTTGCAATCAAAGTTTACAATTCAAGGAATAAAATATTCTTTAAAAACTAAATTTGAGAACAATTCTTGTAATAGTATTTCTTTACAAAATAGGGAAGATTTGTAGGGGTAAATTGATTACATTTCTTATATATTTAATTTATTAATATTTATATTTATATTATAATTAATTATATATTATATTATAATAATAATTATTAAATAATAAATTTATAAAATAATTATATTGTTAATAAAGATAATTTAATTTTTATTTTAAATTATTAATAATCTTATAATTTCAATAATTAAAATAATAATAATTCATTAATCATACTTAACAAATTAATTATATTTAATTTTAACTATAATTTTATTTATTAAAAAATATTTTATCAATTATACAGATCACATCATTCACAAACTTTTATAAACTTTTCATTCAAATCTTTTTATCTTCCTTTTAATCCAAACAATTTTTTCCTCATACTTTTATCAACTTTTCTCATTCTTTCATCTTAAATCAACTCAAATTCACTTTCTCAAATTGATCTCCTAATCCAAATAAATCTTGAAAATATGTTTTTTTTATAGTTCTTACTATTTAAAGAGATGGATTTGCGTAATAAGTCATTATAATTTATTTTAAATTTTCGTTTCACTAAAAACATTTGATAAAATAGACATGTAAGCAATCGGTTAGATACAAATTTTAAAAAATAATCAATTATATAATGTAAAATTATAATTAATTATATATTAAAAGCAATGATATTTATTATATAATATAATAAAAATATTATTAAATAATAAAAAGTATTATTATTATTATATATATATATATATATATAATGTAATATAATTAATTGACTAGTTAATGTAATTAATTATATAAATATATAATCGATTACAACGTTAACGTAATCCATTATTTATATTTTATTATAAATTAAATTTCAGTTTACAGATAATTATATAATTTAATATTTTATAAGTTTTTTTTTTAAATTTTCAATTATATTAAATAAATAAATTATATTTTATTTTTAATTATAAGGATAAATTTGTAATTTTATAATTGTATATATTAAAAAATATTAAAATATCTATCACATTTATCAGAATATTTATAAACTTTTCACTCAAATCTTATCATCCTTCTCTTAATCTAAATAACTAAACTTTTCACACACTTCTATCCAAAATCTACTCTCTAATCTAAATAAACCCTTAACTTAAATCACACTAATAAATAACAAAGAACAATGATACAATATGATAGAATATAAAACATAAGACAAAATTTTAAAATATTGGACATGCATGACATGTTTTATTTGGATAATATTTTATATAAATAATTGGGTTATTTCTATTTGACTATTTTTAAAAAATAAAATAAAACACAATGAATCTCACAATTACAGATTATTTATATTTATTCTTTTTAAAACTTAAACAACTCATGTGTCCAATCCAATAATTTTAAAGACTTTACGAAATGGATTCCAATATTCTTAAATTTTTATTATTCCGAAAAATACGTACACATTAGCTTTTTTTATATTTTTTAAAACTATATGCATCTGTGCTCAAATAAGTAACTGTTTGTTGAGGGCTCAGGGTTTTCCTAACAGGGAGATCTTATTGAGAATTTCTCCTCAATTAGGTGTAGATGTCTTCGTTGGAAAAATAATATGTTTTGTGTAGATTCAAATAAATATGTTGTACTAATCTTTTATATAAAAAGAATTTAATTTAAGTTAAAATGCGTCGATTGTAACTTATGATAAAAGTTAATATAATTTTTTTTCTCCTAAAAGTTATTAAAATGTATTAATTAACCTAAATCAATGAAAAGTAACATAAAATAAAATAAAAAATTCAAATAAATATAAGTAATTGTAAGCCTAAACCATAACAATTATCATATTTTACAGTGAATTTAAGGGATATATGTTCTAAAATGGGGGGATAAATATCTCACCTTCGACTTTTCATTTTACTTAATTTAAAAATTACACTTTTTATGAATTATAACTTGTATTATACGGAATTGATTATTGAGTTTTTGTATTGAATCACATATTAACTAAAATGTAATATTATAGTAATGCAAATAATGTTTAAAACATATCTATATCAATATTAAAAAACTAATTCTTTTTCACTGGTAAAGAATGATTGCTTTTTTTAAATGTTTGTAACCAAATTTTACCACAGAATCACTTTAAAAAATTTCGTAATTTGAAGGAAATATTTTCTTTTTTGGGCTTTTTGCCTTTTATGCAGAGTTCGCAGGCCTTTTCAAATTATGTTGTATTCAAGACTATAAGGAATATGAGTACGTTTATTCCAAACATGGCTAATTTCTCATGCTTTTTACAAGCGAAAAATGCCCTACATTTTCTGGTCAAAATAATCTCCTAGTGCATGTCATAATGATTAGGCATTAACAGGAAGAAAAGTTGTGACAATGACCACACAACCACTTTGCACTCGTACATGTTTCAATGTTAGCACACAGAATTGGAAATACCGGTTAACTTATATCAGATTACCCTCAGTTAACTTGATCCAAAGTCACCCCAACTTTGATCCAATAATTTACTCACATTCCTTATACATGGGCCAACTTTGAATGCACCCTTTTCTGCTGCAATTTCTAATGTTGATTTGGAAAGTTTCTTAAAATATCACTTAACGTGATCATTCTCATTAGCATATACTACGTATTACGTGTAATGGTCCGCAGTCACAAACGAAGAAATTTTGAGTTGCAATGTGCAGCAACTCGTGTTACAAACAACTAAGAAATAATAAATAATTAACTAATTAATTAATTAATCCCACCAAGTTTCCAACCGGGAAACCTCATGTCGAACAATTCTATAACAGTAATCTGGCTTAACTTCTTTTTTGTGCAACAAAAGAAACACGGTTCAATATATAAAGAAAATGGTTAAACCCAATTGGCTCTATATAATACTATTGACTGCAATTTTTGTAAGCAACATTACGTAGTACTATAGAGTGTGGTGCCGTCAAGAAACCTAGTTTGAATATTCTTCTTAAAATACATTACTTGGACCAGTTCTTCCACACGACCATTTCCGTAACCTAGTTGTGTCTGTCTGACACACGATGATGAGTTGTTAGGTTCCTTTCAACTTCATTCACACACATTCAACTGTCGCAGACCCAGTTCAGTCTTGAAGCTTTTGGAAGCGAATCTGATAAATATTGTGACAGTATTGCTCATGCAATTAAAAAAACAGAAAAAGGCTCTCGGAAATACAGGCTTCAGCATTGCAAGGGCCTGGAAGAAATGTGTATGAATATAGTATTAGGTATATGCAATTTAAAGAAAGTTGATAAGGGTATGAATCAGTGATGAGAAATAGGTGAATCATGATATAAAATCATATATTGGACTTTAAGATGATAAATGGTTGATCTCTTGGATCCTTTAAGGACTTTTTTACAGGATTATAGGGCATAGTAAAAATGTAAAGATGGAAGTACGTGTTAAATGTGATTAGTGTGGGGTGTGGTCCTGCGTTAAAGTGGTGAGAGTGGAAGCCAACAACACGTCTTTATGTCGGTGACAACTCATGCATGTTTTGCCAAAGTTGTCAATCTGTACGAGCCTTACATGTAGGTTAAAAGACTAGGGTTTGAATTAGTGAAGCAAAGGACTTGGCCAAAATAGAATTTCACGCGTGATCATGGCGGAGCCATTTTTCTTTGTAGTTAAGAATTGACAGAAAAGATACAGGGATCATTTTGCATTGGCATTTGTATGTTAACCGTAGGAATTGGCTTTTCACAACTTTCTCTTACTGAATCAAAGAACTTAACATATTGGGTCGTGGTCAGGGAGATTCGATCTGCTAGCAAATATTATATACATATATTATAATAAATATAATGCATTATATATAGGCTTATTTTTCCCTTGATATAGATGTGTATCAGTATAAACGGAATATTTCAAAAGGAAAATATTAAGCTATTAATTTACCAAGAATTATTGCTAGATAAATTTGAGAATACGAAATGATCGAAGGATAAATAAGCTCTTATTGAGGCAATGTTTTCCTAAATAGAGCAAACTGTATAGTTTTTATACTGTATAGAATGCTAAAAGGAGAATAAATATTTTTTTTTGGTTATTATGAATTCCGATAATATTACCTCACATAGAAGGCCAATTAGGGTTTTTGCAGTGGAAAAAAAAAATGTAGGGAGTATGTGTTTAATCAGAATGCTGACATTTATAAAATTTCATTAATTAGTTAATACTAGTCATTTTTTTTTTTTCGTTTGATGGAAATTTATTGTAGAAAAATGATAAAAATGCACGTATTAATAATTTGCCTGTGTAGAAATATATAGATATAAAGAATGTTACACGTATTTTTCTATATAATATTTCTCTTTATTGTATTACTATATGGTAAATGTCCAATAATTATTACTCAATGTATCGTATTGCAGCAAGCAAGAGAAAATAAGAGTAGAGAAAAAAAAATGTTAACACTGCATGCAGACAATGTTTTGAGCATGATTGGTGGTGAAATAAAAAAAACTAAACGTCAATGTCATTAGTTTTATTTTAAGCAAATAAGAAGTAATTAAGGTCACTTTCAATGAAAGAATTTAAGTATTATTGCCCTTGGTTTTATCAAATATCCATAAGAAATTCCGTGAAGAATCAAATCCATGTGGTTAGTTCGGGCCAGCAAAACATTTGGTAAAGCTAATTAAAAATTGGAGCACGAGAATTGTAAATTGAGGAGATAAGCACTTTTGAAAGTTAGTAACGTGACACATGAGTGTAGAATTTTTTCCCCATAATCATTTTGTTTTTTAATTGGAGGCGCAGTTACTTCATTCTTTCCTAAGTGCTTCTCACTCCGAATCACTTTCACTATTTTAAAATCACAAGCCATGTTTCTATATTCCTTCTTATCAAATGCCTTTTGCTTCTGTTTTATTTTACTCCATCACAGGGTTAATTGTTCTGACCGCAAAATATTTTAACGTAAAAGTTATCATTGTATTCGAATTAATTTAAAATCGCGTTTTGAACTAAGTTTAATAATTTAAAATTAAGCCTCTCTCAAGTTTTAAACAATTAGTATAGATGCGTCACATGCAGCACAACACAACATACACTTAAATTAAAGGAAATTAATCCAATTGTTATACCCGTGACGTCTGTGAGGTTTTACTTGCCTAATAGTCTAATGTATTGCTACTATGTATTTAAAAAGGTTTAAATTTAATTTTAAATTTTAATAATTAAATAGAAATCAGAGGTAGGAAGTGAAAAGTACATTTCAATATTCTCTTATACTAGTGGTTATGGATGCATATTCTTGTTATTCTGTGAATACTTAAATAATTATTTCCTCTTCAATAATTTAATTTTTTGTCGAAAACAATAAAGGAAAGGAATATGAGCTATATTATAAAGAGACACACAACCTACATGGGATCTAGTTAATATAATTGTCTCTTTCATTTAAATTAAGTATGAGATTATTGTTTATTTTTATAATAGAATAGATCTAAAGGGGTTTTCGAAATCTTAGGTGAATTGGATAGCAGAGCTTATCCGCAATCACAATTTAATAGTAATTAGAAAAATCAATGATTGGAAGCCGCTAAAACTTAAAATATTTAGCATACATGCTATCCCAGTATTGTGGACTAGTATAATAAAACAAAACATTAATGCTATTTTGATACCAAATCATTTTGGTGTATCTCATCATGTGTTTGGACAATGATAATAAACTAAGAGAATATGAAAGTATTGCTCCATAAACAGTTCCGTCTAGGGGTCCAACAGGCAGAATAGTATTATGAAAGACCATTTATTCTTCAACTAATGATGAATCATAAATTAAAACATCTTACTATCATATAACCAATCTATCTACAAAAATATTAGTTTTTATGTGTTTTTTTATTGAAAGTTTTATGTGATTTAGTTCTAATATGAGTGTGTTTAAATATAATATCAATATTCTAGACTTGTATAATCCATTGCTTTAAAATTGATCTATGCTAATGTTTGTTAGATTGATCTAAGATTGAGTTCATATGGTTGGATTCTAACTTCTTTACTTCTCAGAGTTCAAGATTCAAGAATTGTATGAGATTAAATTCAAAGTAATTTGATTTTAGATATTGTAAGATACATTTTAGATTTTACATTACATATATAATACTGAAATGAATACACGGCGAGTTAACACATACGAGAAGGAAAATTCTAATTGCAACTCTTTTCACAAAAATAATAATAATAATTATTATTATCAATAATAATAACATTAATTGAGATAATAATAATTTTTTATTATTATCATTATTAATTAAAATAATAATAAAAAATTACTATTGGTATTATTATCATAATATTTAAAATAATAATAATATTAATATTGACAATGATAATAAAGCAATAATAATAATTAAGATAATAATAATCTTAATAATGATAATAATAATAATAATATTCATAATAATAATAATAATATTCATAATTATAATAATAGTAAAGATAATAATAGTAATAATAAAGATATAATAAATTATTATGGTAATAATAATAACAAATTTTGACTAATATTAATATGTGATTTGGGAGAAGTATCCAAAATAAGTAGAAGTTTAAACACAATAATAATATCAGGATTCAGGTTGAGCCATCTCAAACAAGTCCTACAATCTTATTCTCCTTTTGTTGGATAAAAACAATAAACAGACCTCACTTCTTTTAATACACATTTCCTTTATAAGTAAACATATAACTAAGCATCCTAAAGACCAACAAAGCTCGTATTAAAAAAAACTTTTAACATTTTCTTTTATTTTTCGTTACGTTTTATAACATGGAAATATAATTATTTGAAATCAAACTATCTTTAGAGTAAATAAGAAATAAATATATTTCTTATTAAATGTTAATGGGAAAAAAGTACATACTGCTTTTGAAAAGAAAATATAAACAGTTTTGTGAACAGAGAATTTTTTTCTAAGAATAGGTAGATAAATGTGTATTTAAAAGTGGGAAAATCACTTCTTGACGGTATTCTAAAGAGGCACTTCCTAAACAATAAAAAAAAAAAAAATGCAAGAGGGATGACTTCGGGAAAGAGTGAGAATTTTAATTGATGCCAACAAGTAGAAAAGTCATTTATCCTCCATAGTGTTTGAATTTCATTTTCGAAGGTTCGGAAATTGGGGAAAGTCTATGGTTGAAAACTCTTTCGAATCGAACCATGTTTTAAGATTGGAAAGAACAAAAATTCTATATTATTCCATAATTTGTTCAAACTTCCAACTTCGGATCAAAGATTCAAACCTGTCGGCCAACCTAACAAGTCATGAGGACTAAATGAAAGCAAACATGTGCAAGCAACAACTAGTTCTGAATCGGAGATAAAACCTTTATAGTATTATATGTAAGCTTTTCCTTCTGAAACAGTGTTGAAGAATCTATGGATTGATTAGAGTATGCATTTTTTAGAAAGAACTTCAAAACAAGCAAACATATTATTATTACGGTAGTTTAAATATGAAGATTTTTAATAATCATTATTTTTTTAAGACAATTTGAAATGATATAGTGTTAGGAAGTTTAAGAAGAAAATGATATTTGGTAATTTTAGAAAAATATTTTAATTATTTAAAGTTATAAATTTTAGATTTTGTGGTATCTGTTAAAAGATTTAGTTATTATAATGTGTGGACAAAAATACTGAGAATAGGTTCAGGAAAGTAAACAAAGAGAACCAGTGTAATTCAGTTCGCTGTTTAAAAATCCTTTTGTATTTTTGGCTCTCACTGAGTTGCAGTGAACAGCCATTCAGTTCAATTTTTTAACAGCTCTTATTACATGCATGCTAGTGCACTGCATACAACAGAAAAAATAAAAAATAAAGAGTATGGTGAGTCCAACACTAGTAATCAAAGATATATGACACTCTTAAGTGAAGCTAAAACAAATATGGTAGCACATATTACAGAACCCGTTTCATTTCACTAGTACTCAAATTAATGCCACTCATGAGTCGTGATGTGACCCCAATGGACTTCAATAAAAGACATGACCAAATTGAAGAAACGTCACCAAGCTTAACCAAACACTAAAATTGTACCTAACTATTTTTATCCAAACGTCAATACTTCAATTTGCTGCACTATACTTATCCAACACTGATTCGGTTACCCAAAGCAAATACTCTTTATTTCACTAATAAATATCTACGAAGCATCTAGACCTATGACAAAATTGTAAAAATCCCTCCATATATAGAAGTAAAATCCTATATAGCTACTACTGTAAAACACTCAAAACATCTATCTATAATATAAAACATAGAATTGTTCTCTGGTAAACCAAAAATGGAAATTACCCTCCTTATGAATGACTACAACAAAGGAACGAAATTCATACAATTCTAGTTTGAACAATTATTTGATACCAAGAGGGTATCAGTATCAAAGTGGATTATTTATAAGGTTTTACCCTTTTGGCGAGTTGAGATGAACCTCCAAGGCTTTGAATGCCCAGAGTCCAGTCAAGACTGTGACTTCCACCGCCGATAGGGTTTTACCAATTATATGTTGATATAAAATTCAGTAAAGGTGGCAGAGCCTCCTAGTTAGAATTTTATATAAAATATAAAATTATAAGCTCCAATAAAGGTGGCAGAG
>Ga0099825_1000329_pt1 | contig 47068 bp, 15 predicted proteins | sample SiratroredBW_FD_76838 | JGI IMG/M metagenome (GOLD analysis project Ga0099825, IMG submission 76838) | Root nodule microbial communities of legume samples collected from California, USA - Siratro red BW | ecosystem: Host-associated > Plants > Roots > Nodule | place: USA: California | collected...
AATATTTAAAATTTTTTTTTGGTTTTTTTTTTTATTTTTTTTTTTTTTTTTTTTTTTTTTGTTATTATTTTTTTTTTTTTTTTTTACAATTCTAATAATTATATATTTTTCTTTTATAGTCGAGTTCAACATTTCAACCCTCTTAAATAATTGCTTTAATTCCCAGATGAATTTCCTAATATAACTCACCAGTTTCCATCATTTCTGACTTACTTCTACAACAATTACACAACTGCTAGTTGTTTAACTTTTTACCTGTAACAATCTTGCATGTACTGCACTTGTTGCCTTAAAGTTGCTACTTCTCTCTGCCAAAACAAGTCAATAGCAATATAGATATCAAATATATGTATATAACTGAACAGTAATGACTATAAAATATTTGTACCTGCCAAAGTTTGAATGATAATATTCACATTATTTATTTTTCTCATCTTGTTGAATGCTAGAAAAACTATATCAAGTAGTAAGTTGTAACTACATATATAGCTTTATAATGTAGTCATAAATTAAGGAAATGGTAACACATCACTTTAATACATAATCATTAAGCTTATACTATTATCTAATTGATAAAACTTTACCAATAAAAGCTTATAGGGATACCACATCAAGATACCAATCAGAATGAATTTGGAGTGCTAAGGAAATCTCCTCATTTTCTCATTTTTGTTTCATTATGTATGTGAGATTGGGTTTTTATGTTGTTCACTAATGCAAATTACATTTAACATCAAATTATACCAATTATGTGAAGTTGATTTAAAAAATAGCGCAACATATTATTTAAAAAAAGTTGTTTATCTTCATTAAAATTACTCAAGTGAGAAATTTTTAATATTTTAATTTAAGCCCTCACTATTGGAAGATTTGCTGAACTTGGATTACCGCAATGAGTTAAAAATAATATTTGAAGGAGATAATTCACCAACAAAAAGTGTTGTTAAAGAGAATAAATACCAATTCTGGTAGTGGAGGGATCTGGAATAGTTATAGTGAGGAAGGCAACCACTAAACTGATTTGATAATAGAATCAAATGGTTTTCAAGATGATAGATCACTGATTAGATTTTAGACAGACAAGTAGGCTGCAAACTATACTTTAAAAGACGAGTTTTAAAAATTATTATAAATCTCTATAATAAAAAGGAAGATACAATTCAGGATCAAGAATAATGAGATCAGAATATTTGGAAATGAAATTTGAGTTAGAGAAGTAGTTTGGGAAAGAACTAGAGCAATAGTTACACTATAATAAAAAAAGTTGTTTAGAGACTAATTTTTAATTATTAAATTAAATGGTTATTAATTGTGACCAAAATAGACATTAAATTAGATTTTGATTGTTAAATAACTATAAAATAAAAATAATGATTGAATTTAATGACTAATTAAATTAAATAATTAATATTTAATATTAGTTACTAAAGATTTTAATGACCTGTGCTGTTAAATTCTAAATTCATCACTTACTTAATTGTAATCCTAAACACAACGAATAAGTCAAGGTTATGAGGGCCTGACCGGGACAGTCAAAGGAGGTAGCAGAATACCCCATGCTAAACTAGCAAGAGGTGGCTCGTGGAAGCAAGAGACTGCTGGTTTTAAAACCAAAAAATCTTGGTGGCACCGTGAAGGTATTGCTAGGGCAATCCGATATGTGGAGGAGCAATGGAATTACTGGTCTAGGTTGTGAAAGAGCTGAGAAGTAACAAACGTGCCAAATTGAGTGATGGCAACTACAAGGAGTGCATAAAGCTGAGAAAAAAATGAGTGAGTGACTCAGGTGTGCGTGGAAGAACTTGCTCTCGGCAGACTATCAGGGCATCACCTCGAGGAAAGCTTAAACGATCTTGATAAACCTCCTAGCCAGGTTGTACTATTTGTACCATCTTTTGATGTATCTCTGATTAGGAGGTACTGTATTTTCAAGTGAAGTATAGGAGTTGTAGCTTCTAATAGGTATTCTAGTTATGTCCCTCTTGAGAATATTTTGTTGTGTAACCATTGGAACTTCTCCTTTTGAGCTCACCTTATTTATTTAATATTTTTGTAATAAAAAAAACTGACCAACAAAAGGTGATATTTTAAAGATGTCATAACAAAAAGCGGATAAAACTAGAAATTAAGATTACATCTCTTAATATAATATCTAACTTTGAAATAGAACACTATTTACACATGTCACATACTTAAAATATAAGATTGGAGAAAATTCTCTGGTTAATGTCAATAAAGTTTGACATGTAACGACTCCAATAATTCAGTTGGACAACACAAATATTATTACAACAACATAAATACAAGAGAAATATCAGGAATTTTTAGAGGAAGCAAAATGCAGCAGTTTCTATCAAGGAAAATATAATAATTCCATATTGTCTAATCAAGGAATCAGTGAAGATAATTTTATTTAGCTGAAAACGAAATAGGTAACAACTATGGAAAAAAAAGTAAGTGTTTTCGACATGTAATATTTTAGTGTAAAGTTGCGATTTTCATATTTAAATAATATATTCGCGGGAATTTAAATAACCCACAATTTGTTTTTGGGAAGTAATTATTTTTAGCAGATGAAAATAGTCAGATGCTAGTAATCGTATGTGTAAAAATAGAGTATATTTTAGACGAATATGTTAAATATATTCTAAAACTAAAAAGATAACATAAACATTTCGAATTTTGTGAAAGATAGAGTTATTATCAAAGTTGAAAGGTGGTTTTAAAAATTTTATCTCTAATATATTTTTTAATATCTTTTTTCTTAGTCTTCATTATTTCTACGGAGTATTAGACATTTATTAGAGAAACATTATAACGTGTATATTTACCATGATTATTACATGTTGATTGACATTAGTAAAATAATTGCTGGGAAGATAAAAATGACTTCGTACCCTAATCATGAAAAATTTTATTACTTGAGGTCTATGAAAATAACGAGTGATTGCAGCTATATCCATTTTAAATACTTTCAATTTTTTCGGATTATATTATATTTTAGAAAGGAATTTGTTTTGTCTATTGTCAATATTCTTAATGAATTGTGGGATGAGAAAGAGGCACAAAGAATATTTTCCAACATGAAAATATAGGAGGAAAAAGAAACTTGAGATATAATTCCTTCATATTTGAGCAAAGTGAGATATCAAAACATCGTGATACTATATATTTTCTACTTTTTTGTTGTTGATTTAACATAAAGATATGGGTATATATATGTATATATTTTAGTGCACCATTATCGTGTTAAGACATATTTACAAGATTTTGAGATAAGAGAGTTAAATAATAAGTGTAATAGAGTATGAAATATAGTGTAGATTGCCATAATATGAAATATATGGACACACCGAAATAAGGTCATTTTTTGGAATTCAATGTTTGATACATATGAGGTTTTCACATTAGCATAATTTAAAACATGTGACTAACAAGAAAATATAGTAAAGTCAGGTTTGCTTATTTTAAATGGTGCTTGAATCCTATATTTTGTATAAAGTCATTGAGATGAAAATATCAAATACTAAAGAGAGATGGATTTTAGAATTTAATTATCGTTTCTATAAGAACAAACTACAACGTGTTGTTAGTGCTTATGCACACATGGCCATAATTGAATTATCTTATGTCAATCCAAAGAACATATAACTAGTGTTTTATACCAATATTTGGAACTAGTGAAGACAGGATAAGAAGTTCATAGAAATAAATGCATAATTAGCAAAAAGTATCTTATATAGAGTACCAGAATCCTGCTAGCAGTAGCAGGGGTGGGTGGTAGAGGGTAAGCTTATAAGACACTTAGTTGAGAAGAAGAGTTCTTTTATATAGGTGAATTGAGAAAAAATAGCTGTTGTTAAATTATGGTACCTGGTGATATTAGTTTATCCTTAGAAAGTCAAAGTAACTTTAGTATGGTCAAGACATGTTACCAAAATGCATAATTGCTCAACAATATAGATAAGATCCAACTACTATTTTGCTTCTCTTACCTATTCAGAAATACACCTTCGGGTTTAGCTTGCAGGGTAGTTCTTGAAACATATGTGTAGGCTTGAAATGAAGGACTTAATCTTTCTTATTAAGGTATCGAAATTGTTGGAGAGACTTGTTAAGGGGATCCTATTTTGCATGCTACAATATAACTATCTTATAAAGTTAGATTTGTAAATTATAACTAGTATTACAATGAATTATATAGTACTAAAGACAAATTTTAGATTATAAATGGTGAACTATTTTTGAATAGATGTTCTAGTGTCAGGACAACAATTATATGTTCTTATCTTGTTAAACAAACTAATGTTATGCTTGTTTGAAGGCAGTTCGTATAGGTGCACATCGCGCATAATTTATGGTGCAAAGACAACTCATTAAGTAGATGGAAAGCATACATCTTGAGCCAATCTGTCTTGGGGCCATCGACTTTGAGAAAGAAGTGTGGAAGCGATCATGGGGACATCAGATATAAGGATGTCAGCCTTGAGGATATCACACACATTATGTCAATTGGCCTTGGGGTGAACGACATTAGGGTGACCATCCTTGGGACGATCAACTTTGAGAAAGAAGTATGGAAGCGGCCATTAAGAGATAGGATTTAGGGAGAAAAACCTAGAGATATCACCCATGCTACGGTAGTCGACCTTGGAACGATCGGCCTTGAGATAAGTTATTTATTTAATTAGGTCGCAATTGTGGCAGCTATGTCTTATTACATTAGGTTTAGTTTTAAAAATAACTTTTGTACAAATATTTTGTATAATATTGGGAAGGATGAACAACTTCTATTTTTATATAAGGAGACATCCTTTAAGTGTCTCCATTTAATTTATTGTTTATTGCTAATGAAAAAAAAATTATCACGTGTATCTTCATGTAATACTTACAATATAATGTGAATTCATAAGCTAGCAATGTGAATTACTAGTGATACATCTTCATGTAATACTTACGATATAATGTGAATTCATAAGCTAGCAATGTGAATTACTAGCAGTGCCTTTTCTATATATAAACTACAACGAATAATCAAAATAGCTTGAATCTATTATTTTTGAATATAATGATATATTGACTTTAAATCATGATTGTTTTATAAAGAATATAAGACACTGACTATTAGAGTGCTTTTAGTAGTCTTAGAATTAACTAGATTGGCTACTCTTGTGTAATCTTGTACACAACTTTTCTTTTAATAGTTTTTTAATGTTTTTTTTTATGATCCTTGTTCTATATATAAAGACATGTCATACTCTTTGTAGTACATTATTTTGATGTGCTCTTTATGCATAAAAGCTTCTACTATAATGCAATTTCTTTCTTTCATTCTTGTTATTGTGTTATTTTGTAATTGTTATGTGAACCCAACAAGAGGAAGAAAGTCAGGAAGAGCAAAGTTTGAAGACATGACCACAAAGTTTGACATTGAGAAGTTTTCTATTGAGAGATTATGTAGAATTAAGATAAAAGTTATCTTGATAATGCGCTAACACGATAAAGTGGTAGACGAACATGCAAGTGTTTTTGTCTTAGAAGGAGAAGATTAACATGATAAAAAGTCAAAAGCGTCATAATTATGTCTCTTGGAGATAAGACACTTAGGAAAGTTACAAAGGAGAAGATTAAGACGTCAATATGAATGAACTTTAGTTATTGCGTATGACCAAGTCTTTGACACATAGACTCTGTTTGAAGCAACTTGTACTTATTAAGGATGATAGAATAAATAATCATTGTGGAATAACTAGCATATTTTAACAAAATTTTGGATAATCTTGAAAACATTAAGGTGAAATTTGGAGATAAAGATAAGACTTTACTACTTCATAATGTCTTACTCAATAAGTTTGAGCATTTTAAAGATGCTTTGTTATTTGAGAAGGAACAATCCATTACTCTAAAAGAGTTTAAGACCTCAATTTAGACTAAGAAGCTTAAAGAGTCTTAGTCAGATGATAGTGGGGTGAATTTGAATGTCTTAAAGTACAAGAATACGAAAAGGAAGGAGGCGAAATGGAAGAAGTCAAAGCAATCATTAAAAGATTGGCCAAATAACGGGTTTCAGTGCTACAACTACCATAAGAGAGGTTACTGCAAGAAAGAATGTCTAGAAAAGGAGAGGAGTAAGAGGGGAAGGAACTTTCATTTTTAAAGAGAGTTTGTTGCTATTATGGGAGCATCTAATAGTTATGAGTTTGTTAGAGTGTTAGTGGTGTCAATGTCAAATACATAAAGAAGTTGAGTTATGGGCTCGTGTTGCATTTACTGCATGTGTCTAATAAATGAATTCTTTGAGACCTTAAAATTGAAAGAAGGAAAGGTAGTTCTTCTTGAGAACAATAAAGTCTATAAGGTTCAATACATGAGGTCAGTCAAATTGAAAATGTTTGACAATTGGGAGATATTGCAAGATGGGAGGTATGTTATAGTGTTTAAGTTAACGAAAGCATCTACAATTGTGAAGGGGGTGAAAAGGAACAATCTTTACATATAAGATCGTTCAATAGTGATCCCGTATACGTTTGTGGCTAGTCAAACTATACAAAATAAGATGAAGTTGTAGCATTTGATGTTATAACAGATAAGTGAGAAAGGTTAGTGGAGTTGGGCAAGTAAAACTTGCTTAGACATGATAATATGGAGCAATTAGAGTTTTGTGATCAATACACACTTGGAAAGTCTCAGATTGATGTTTGAGACTGGAAAATATATGTCCAGTAGACCGTTTCTCTATGCTCATGCAGACCTTTAGAGTCCAACATGAGCTTAGAATCATAGTAGATGGTCTTATTTTCCTATTATCATAGACTATTACTCACAAAAGGTGTGGATTATATCTTGAAAAGTATAACTGAGACTTTTTAAGGATTCAAGGATTAATATGCCATGATCAATAATCAACAAGTAACCAAACTTAAAATATTTAAAAGTTACAACGAATTAGAGTTTGTCTCGAATCAATTTAACAAGTTTTGCAAGAAAAAAAGGTACAAGGAGGCATAAGATAATTGTGGGTACACCTCAACAAAATGATCTTACTAAGAGAATGAATAAAATCATTTTTGCACTGCGTAAGGTGTATGTTTCTAGGATTTAGTTTGCCTAAATCCTTACAAGGAAAAGTTGTAAACATTGTCATCTATATGATCAACATGACTTTATTGTTTGCTTTGAAGTTTAAGACTTCCATGGAGGTGTGGAGAAAGAAGATAGCAAATTACAATATTAAGAGGGTGTTTAACACCTTGGTATTTGCACATGTCAAGAAAGATAAACTAAAAGCATGAGTAGAGAGATATATCTTCATTGGATGTGCTGAAGGAGTGAAGAGGTATAAGTTGTGGAGGTTGGAACCTAGGAAAGTAAGATGCTTTATAATTAAGGACACCACATTTGATGAGATTCGAATTATTGTAGTGTATAGAAATCTCGAAAAAGGCAAAGAGAAAGCTCATGTTGAGGTGGAGTCTTCTAGTTTAGAACAAACCATCTAAATGGGTTAGGATGAAGTATTAGATGATGAGAATCAACCTTACACCTCTAACTCGAAAAGGTCAGTATGTGTGAATTTGGACTCCAACACGTGATATGGAAACGAGGATGATCAAACCAATGCAACAAATTAGGTATGTTTATCTCATATGTTATGCCTTTAGTGCAACTGAATAGATAGAAAGTTCATAGCTTAGAAATTTTATAGAGGCAAGAGAAGGTATAAAAGGTTATTAATGATAGCGTGATGCACAATTTCTATCTCAGTATCCTTTTCGGATCATGTTCCTAAAGTTATCAATACATGATCTAGCAGAATATTTTCATAACACATTTAATCTTGATATTGTTAAATTTTATATCATATTCATTGTAATTATTAGTTGATAGTCTTTTTCTTTTTATCATGTAGATGCATATCACTACAAGAAAAAAGTTATTTAAAGACCAATTTTTAGCTACCAAATGAAATAGTTGCTAATTATGACCAAAATAGTCACCAAATTATATTTTGGTTGCTAAATAATTACAAAATAGAAGTAATGGTTAAATTTAGTGACCAATTAAGTTAAGATAATTGGTATCTAACATTAGCTACCATGATTTTAGTGACCTATATCATTAGATTCTAAATTAGTATTTAACTTAATTAGATACCAATTTAGAATCTAATAGCATAGGTCACTAAAATTTTGGTATCTAATGTTAGATACCAATTATCTTAACTTAGTTGGTCACTAAATTTAATCATTACTTCTATTTTGTAGTTATTTAGCAACCAAAATTTAATTTGGTGACTATTTTGGTCACAATTAGCAACTATTTCATTTGGTAGCTAAAAATTGGTCTCTAAATAACTTTTTCTTGTAGTGTATTAATATCTCTATTGTAGGGAAACACTAATATTGAAGCTTCTTGCTTTGATCGCAATATTAAATTTTTGACAGTTTAAGTCAAGAATGACGTCAACCTATGTTTTTTGTGCAAAGAAAGATGAAAATCCTTTTATCCAACACACAAGCATTGGCAAAGATTTGCTGAAAGTTAGGTATATAATATTAACCAATCAATAAATATTGTTTCATTGGTGACAGAATGTTAAGAAAAAAGCACAAACTACTCAAACACACAATGTTACCCCACTTATTATCTTATAGTGATTATTAAAAGTTTGTGCAAGTCATGATAAAGGAAAAAGAGAACACACAACCTACACCTGTTGTTAGGGACGGTATAGGCACCACCTCCCCGCAACAAAAAATGGAAGCAAACATGTGTTAGAGTATCAATCACATTTACTTCTTAGAACTCACATTGAGTCTTTGAATGGATTGTAAGTAAACGTTTGTTTTATTACGCTTATTATTTGTGTGTAACTTCATTGAGAATCAATTTTAGTTATTTTGTAAGATTCTCCAGTTAAGTAAAGCTTTCAAGGTACTTTTATTTCTCACAGTTGTGAGAATATACTTGTTATGATACTTGGATGACCTAAGCAAACTAGTTGTGTGCATGTTATTGGAGTAAGAGTGGACATTCAACAATATGCTGAGCACATTCAAGTGAATCTTAATCCATTAGGGAACCCAACTAAGAGGTTATACAACAAATCACTCACAAAATCACAAATGGGGTTACATAGAAGTTGAGGTGAGAGTTTCAAATGTGATTGGAGACCTTCAGACTCTCAGAGTAGACAGTTGTTGCAGAGCATTAGCCTCCAACAGTTCGAATGAGCATAAAACAGAGTTATGTGAAACTACTAATCTATCAAGTAATAAAATTGACTCCACAAGCTAATGTGAGTTATATGTTGATAACACTTCACCATATTTATTGGTGGCCCATGGGAATTTATTCAAAGGGATCATTGTGTTCTATAATGTGTCTATCCCCTTTGATGTGGTTAGGTCCTAATGCAAAATGTTTGTGTTATTGATGTTCTGATTCTTGTGCTAATGGACGAGGTTGATATTATGGAATAAGCATTTAAGACCTCTGTAGCACAGTCCAAACACCACATTTGACTTATTTTAAGCCTCTAAGTGTTTTTCTACTTATGTTATTACATTTCAAATATTTATGTGTGTGTATATATTTATATCCTCACTAGTATAAATTGTTGATCATGTGTAACAAAAGTGTCATAAAGAAACTCCTAAAAGAATATGCAACATGTATCCATAGAGATCCTATAACCACATTGTTAAAGGTTTTTATGACATAGGTTCAAAGCCTATAAAAGTGACATTCCTGATTTTACAAGAACAATAATATCTCATTTTATATACACATGTTGATATGTTAGAAATTGTAATAAATAAAAAGAGTTGAACATATCAGTCACTCAATTATAAATGATGCAAGTTCAATTTTTTATTTTGTTAACTAAATTATTGATTATGCTTTTAGTTGCATGTTTAAGTTATACATGAAAGAGCATAATCATCAAGTGTATTGATTCATGGATTCTCAATTTATTAATACACATGGTAACAAGAAAACTGGAATTGAAACATGCATCGACAATTATTAGGTTGAGGGAACAAATATATTTAACATCGTATATTCATAAATAAGTTTAGTTTTTAATTAATCAAGTATATTCATACTTGTAGCAATAATTTTCAATGTAGACATCATTAACAATTATTTGTGATATCCCTAAATGACTATTGTGTGTTATGTTAATTGCACACAAAAAATCCTCACATATTTTAAATAAAGAAGATTGATAATGAAAAACAATTTATTTACGTTTATCACATGAATTAAGTTTATATAATTGTATCTTAACAATTGTTTTTTTTCTTGTTTGTGTCTGCATTGGATGTATATCTATGAAGGTTAAATCAAGTATAAGATCACAAAAGTAATTTCATTAAATAACATTTGTTTGGGCTTGCATATCAATTAAATATGTTAATTACATTTGCATTGTATTGTAATAAAAGAAACCTAAGGTTATAAATGAAAACTATGTAATGCATGACTATCATTGTGGGAGCCAAAATTAAAGAGGGTTAGGATAAGTAATTGTGTTTCATTAATTCAATATTAAATAATTTATTTCAAGTTATCGTGTCTCGTAGTATTTGAAGGACATTTGTTTCTTTACGAAGCGATTGAATGAATTTATTTGATGAACATTGACAACATATTTTTACTAATTTTTACAACACATTATCCAATAGACATATTAAATTATTTTTTAGATTTATTTGGTTAATATAATTTTACCAGTATAGGTGTTTATGTTTTATCATAGTTTATCTTTACAATTCTTATTTACAATTGCTTTTTTATATATATTTTATAATAAACAATTTTGAGGAATAGATGTTTCATAATTAAGAAGGTTTTTAACTTCATTTTAAATCATATTTTAAAAATTGTAAATTGTGAATAATTTTAGTATATGTAGGTGGATTAAATTGAGATAAATATCATAAAATAGAACTTGTAGTAAAAAACTAGAAACAAAGCAATTACAACGAAAATTGTCAGCGCATCTTTAATAACGGTTATAGAGAGAAACTGTTATCAAATGCCTCTACACTTCAACATGATTTAGAAAAGGATGAGAATATAAAAAGATATGTAAGAATCGAACTATGATCATATGTGAAAATGGACGGGGTAAAGCTTCTTTTATTTTCTCTCTTCATCACTTCATCATTACAGTTTTATATTGCCAGATAATTTGTTAGGTATTAGAAAAGAAATATATTATATATATATCCTTAAGTAATTAAACTTGAATAATGACTTAACCAAGCTATAAATTAAAGTAAAGGTCTCTTGAACCTGGTGAAATCTACCGTTTCCCATAATTGACATTATACTAGTGTGAAATCATTGAAAGAACAAGGACCGGTTATTCATATAATCAACGGTTAGACTAAATTCAAGTTGGTATAGTTTCAGAATCTTCCAATTAATACATAGTTGGTGATATAACTAAATTCAAGAAATCGATCGAGTAAACATAAAACGGGGGAGTAATGAGTCATGGCTTTTACCTTGATTTCTGAAGCAGGGTTCATTAACTGATGATGGTCCCCTTTGACCTTGTTATAGCGATCAATAACAGATTTCATGCTGCAGAAAAGTTTATTGATGAGATGGGAACATGATTCTGATAATCTATATCTGTAAATCCTTAAAAACACTACAAATACCATTCTAACTAGCATTACACAAAATTGATATTGTATGTTCCATAAATTATAAAGCTCTACGTCAATTTAGTTGGAAAGGGATTATATTACTTAATACATAATTTTATTGTTATAACATTGATATATTCTTTTAGTTCCTCAAATTATAGTATACAGCATATTGTAAATATTGTTTTGTGTGTTAGTAACATTTGTTTTGTAATGAAACCGAATATGGGATATAAACGGTGAGATCAAAGACAGGCTTGACTAAATCCAAAACTAAACTAATCTATTTGGATCAATGGAGCTAAATTGTGAAACCATTTTTCTATCCGTAAGAAAACAGAAAAGGAAGGGCTAAGACTAACAGTTATATGCCTTAGACATCTTTCAGCAGCGTCAAATTAAGCTGTTAATGCAGCACAAAGAAAATATAATAAAACGAAGTCCTAAGGTTCTAGAAACATAAGCTAAAACAGTACTAATATATCAACAAACGAGCCAAAAATAGAGCTAATGTATCGAAATATAACTTAAGATGATGCTGATCAATGCTGAAACACTTATAATATATGGAAAGTTTTGAAACAGAAACCATCTACGGAAATATAGTCTGACATGGGAAATCTGCATATTATTGGATACATGGATCAAAATGGAGACAAGCAACAAAAGCTTGACACTGAAATTTAATATAGTGAAAGTCAGCAATAACTAGGACAATCGAAATGTAAAACATGAGTGTGGTAATAATCAAGTCCTTAAACTCAAAGTATTTTGCTCTGATAATTAACCTCAACACCAAAAAACTTCAGCATAGATTAGCCACCCCAACTAGTTAATTTATTGTAAACTTAGAATTGTCTTTGAAATCATAGGTGAGAAGAAAGACACTCAATCTAGCTGAGAAAAATAATGTTGACTAGAGATAAGTAGTACAGTATAAATATAGCAAACAATTAGACTTTGAGCATGAACTATGTATTAGAAAGTCAGAAAAACAGCAAAACTGTTACTTGGATTCAGAAACAGATTGATGATATGATGGATTGCAATACCGTGCAACTCACTAACTTATACAATATAAGAACTAGTCCTCTAGAATTTCTGAAGTTAATTTATAATAAAATGTATGGTAGCCACTTGAAGAAAATCAAAATAAAAAGGTTTCAGCATTTCTGTGTTTATAAAATTATATCCCCAGATAAATACGGTATATGTAACCCCATGCCATGAGGTTTTCCTAGCAAGTCCCCAGATAATGGTTCTTCATTTTAGACGTATTAATTTTTGAGTATTTTATATTAATAGAATGCAAGCAGAAGACTAATTTCCCAGATTCGCAATCATCATATGCATAAATGTATATTTAATCGATTATTCACCTAAGAAAAAAGTTTACTCCCCAAAACCAATAATAAAGCACACAAAATCAGTGAGCAAAGTAAAAACAATGGGAAGAAGAGAGAAGAAATTGATGCTACCTTGAGCTAGAATAGTCATAAAGCTTGCCAGTGCTGGAGAAGACAATCAATCCAACTTCTGCATCACACAGAATAGATAGCTCTCTAGCTTTCTTCACCAACCCACTTCTTCTCTTGGAAAACGTCACTTGCCTGCTAGTCGAATTGTCAATCCTTTGAATCACGATCTTTCCTCTTCCCATCTTTTTCAAACAAAGTCAAAGCTTACTAGGGTTCTTCCAAAAACTGTTCTTCAAAACGGAAGAAAAAAAAAATCAGAAATGTTGGCTGAATAATAACGATGAAAACGGTCTTAATCAGAAAGAAAATTGAACGATTGAGTGCGAAATGAAAAAACGCGGTATAAATGAGGAAAAAAGAGAACATTATATTTGTAGTAGTAATAAATATGCTATAAATAGTTCAGACGAAAGAATATATAACAAAATAGGTAACTTACTCGAAAATTATGCGATGGAAAATGGAAACTGGAAGAGGAGCTAGAAGAAGAAAGTGATGCAATTTCGGAGCTTTATAGGGAAAGTGAAAAGTAGTTTTTGTAGGTCTCAAGAAGGTCTCAGCGTATTGAGGTTTCAGAGTGTGGGGCCAACTCAACCAGTGCAATTAACAGAAAAAAAATTATATATTAATCTAGGTTTTGTAATTGGGTTGTAGCATTCCAAATCTCCAATTTATTTAATTCTTTGTTAATTTAAAAAAGAAAAAAAAAATCTAGGTTTACTCAGAAATTTGTAATTTGAATTTATACAATTTTCTCATAAAAGAACTTAAAAACTAAAAATAAAGAAAGAGAGAACGAACTTTTCCATGTTGCATCCAAGAAAAAATTGTTGTTAATAATAAGATTATCGACAAACATATCTATTTAGTGTTTAAATCTAGGTCAATTCAGATAATATGAACATAATCAATACTCAAACACAGATAGAAGGTAATCCACAGAACTTTTGACTTTCACGTTTCACCCCAAGTCTTGGGATTTTGACACAAAACTAAACATGTGAATGCAACAAAAAAGAATCTGAACAAAACATAACTAGGGTCATTTTTAATTATAAAATAATTTCAAATAAATAAAATATTATTTTACTTGATTTATTTATTATTTAATATAATATACTTGATTTGAAAAAAATGAAAACTGAAAACTAGGTTGGTATTTAATAATTTAAAGTTATTAAATTGCAAGTATTTTACAGAATTATGTGTTGAAATAGTTGACAAAAATAAATCATATAATTATAGATATGTTAATAGGATGTTTTATACATTTTTTAATTATTTAATTTTATTTACAAATCATGCTTTAGAGTATTTATGGTTTTAGTTTTCACTTAATTATACTTTTGTATTGCGTATTCTACTGTTAATCTTACACTATATTCTAAATTAAATTGAAAAGCCTGAAGAAATAAAAATGGAGTGAAGGACAGTGATACAGATCTGATAGACCACGTTTCGACAAATGATTGCTCGATTTTCAATCAATGACGTGGCAGTGAATGTGTGGTATCTGAAATTGTTTATTCTTTTGGTGTTGTATTTGATAGCTTGTTTATTATTTTCGTCTTGGAATCCTAACCAATACTATAAATTAACTAGAATCCACTCACTCTCTAAACATTTTTTATATTACCACTTTATTTCATTAACCCATTTGATTAGGAATTGGTCCTTATTATTCTATTTGGTGATACACAAAATTAATATCAAACAACTCAAAGCGGTCTTAAATTGATAAAATTGATCGAAAAACTGGTCCAATTAATAAAAAATTGGTTAGTTAAAGTTAATAACTTATAATTGTAGTTTTCTAGAAAAATAGAAATCAACTTAAAAACTAATTATTATTAATAATAGATATGGATGTATATCATTGAAATTAATACATCTAATTTTTTTTTTAACTTTTATATGGGTTCTAAATGTCAAGAACCTGTAAACATATGTTCTATTTTAGATTTTAGTGCTATAAAATTATGATATTATATTTTTCTTAATATTATTTTGTATATTTTTTATTATTAAAATAAGTTTACTTATTCTGGTTTAGCTCCAATTATATCCCAATTTAACCGTTTTTAGTTTTGAAAACATTGATAATAAATATTAGGAAGTGAAATTCAACATAAGTTTTTTGAATTTGGTGAATGGAAAAAATGCTGCTATTTTTTTATTAAAAGTAATTGTTCACGATTTTTATTAAAATATAACCATTAAAAAATTGTTCGATAAATTAAAAACAGTGTACCTATATGATAGATGGGTATAACTATAATATTGTTAATTTTTATATATTAACAGTTCGCTAAAGAGTTTCACATGCCTTGCCTATGTAAAGAGATGTTCAATTAAATAATAATGTATTCTTCTTACATTTTCATGTATGAATTGAAAATTAGAATAAATTTCATTTTCATATAGTATAATATAAATAGTTTTTTATCATTAATTAAAAATAGTTTCATACATGAATTTGAAAATAATATTATTAATTTTTAATTGTGTGATAACTTATGAATTGATGATAATGTAAAAAAAAGTTATACTTTTAATATATTATTTGTTTAAAAAAAATTAAAACTTACATTCTTTAAAAATAAAAATAAAAATATTATTTTTTAAAAAAAAATCAATATGATTAGAAGGAAACCTGAACCAGATCATTCATTGTATGTAAAACTTGCGTACACTTGACTATTTTTCTCATATTATAAAGGATAATTATTTTATATATAAAGATCGGAATACTCCGAAAGTATTTCTATATTTGTTTAAAAAAAAAAATCTTCTCGTATTATAAACCTCTCCAAAATAATATAAAACATTGTGCACGAACCTAAGATGTTTGGATCAAGATGTTTGTTAATATCATGATTTTCTGAGTTTCATTTAAGTCACATTTTTATGAGAGTGTGAATTTCTGAGATTTCTTGGATAATGACTCCTAGGTATCTGAGATTTCAAGTAATATGAATAATTGTTTTGCTAGTAAGAAGACATAATGAAAGATACAATAATTTGAGAAAAATAATAACATTAAAATGAACAATATAAAAGAATTTGATAAAACCACTAGAGAATTATGAATTAATAACATGCAGGTACCTGGTTGATGAAAAAGTATTTTAGTTTTAATTAATAATAAAGCTTTTCTAGTGATTAAAATTGAGAAGTAAAACCAGTGTAATGCTGCAGAAGTGTAAAAGCATTCGATCTCTCTTTGAATGCTTTGATGAGCTAAGCTGTTTTGGTGGTTACAGCTAACTAAAGCGATCATAGAATTTGATATTTAAATGAATATAATATTATAATGAGGTCATTCTCGTATGAACATTAATTGAGCATGGATGTCGTCATGGCTTTCGTGGATTTTTCTGGCACTCTGGTACAAAAGATGGGATTAAAAACATCATTTAGACCTCGGATAAGACAACTTCTGTGTTGATGTGCATACATGTTGTCACTTACTTCACTCCTTCTTCCCTTGATTTTTGGGAGAACAGGTTACTAGGATTTCTTCCCATCCACTTGCTGCTTGGAGTGACTAGGAATCTAGGATGTGATCCTCCATCTCGAGTGAGGAAATAACTTCATATATCATCCAATGCTATCACATATATTAAACTCAAAATAGTTTTAGTTTGATATTTTAAGAAGAAATAACGATTTTTTCTTCTTCTTTTTTTCACTCTTTACCTCCATCCTTTGATTTAATTAATTAATTACAAATTTCGACTATATTTTTTCATATTGTTCATTTTGATCTAAATGATGTTAAGATTAATATTGAAACACTACTAATTTTTGTTGTAAGTAAAATTTATCACACTAATAACAATCATATAATCGTGAGTAACATTACTGTTTGTGAGTACACAACAATAGATATAAGACTCTATCTCTCTCTCATATATATATATATATATATATATAATACATTAATTAAAAAAGTTATTAATAATTTTCTCAAGTATTCCTTATCTTTACAAAGAATAAAAAAATAATATTTAAAAAAATAAATTTCATTTATTACAAAATTAGTTTTAAAAAGTTATAAATTTCATTTATTACAAAATTAGTTTTAAAAAGTTTGTACTCATTTATATATTATAATTTAGTCATATATCTAATAAATGTCAAATATTTAGTAAATCTCTTCATATCAAAGTCTAAATTTCTTAAGCATGAGAGTATAACACATTTTAGAATGCATGTTTTTTGTGTAAGTCTTAACAAATACTACTATTTAATTCGTAACGTGGCAGTCATGATAATTTACTGTATCTACTCATAAAGTTTTATGTAAGGATTTCATTTAACTTTTTATCATTTAATATCTTAATATACTTAGACTATTAATGAATTCAAGATTTCTTTTTTTTCTTTTTTTTCTTTATCAACAATAAGTAAACATTGTAATGAAGTCACAGGGGTTCAAAACTCATATACTACAAAACATTCTTATTATAAAATGCATTCTCTTATGCTTTAAATTAGCATAAAGACTCAAAGTAAATTTTTACAATAATAGAATGGGTGGAATGAGAGAAGGAGACAATGAATTAAAGGTATGATGAAAAGTGAAAAAGTTGAATTGTAATGTTATGAGTCTTTTGTTTACATACTTGGGGATGCCAATTGAGAGTAATCCCAAAAGTATCATACTTGGCTAGGAATATTTGAGAAAATTAGGAAAAACTGCCCAATTGAAAAGGAAAACATCTACCCTTTGCAAGTAGAGTTTGCTTGCTAAAATCAGTCATAGCTATTGTTTCACTCTTCTATGTCATTATTTGAGATTTCAAGTAGTGGAGAAAATTGAAAAAATCCAAAGACAATTCCATATGGAGATGGGGATTAGAAGAGAGGAAAATAGTCTATGTAAAATGGGATAAGATAAACAAAGCCAAAAGAGACAGGAGGTCTAAATATAGAAGACATATATTGTCTTCCACTTTTAGCTTTTATATTTTATCTGGTCGAGTAAGATTGTCAAATTAGTTAGATTAAGACAAAATGTCTACAAGTATCACTTGATGTTGTAACAAATTACTTTGCTGAACACCTTACATTCATTTTTTTTTTCTTTTTTGTCGGAACCTTGCATTCATAACTTTGCATATTTGCAGGATAAAAATGTTGCAAATGATATGGGAAAGACTTTTAAAGATAATAATTCCGATGAAGATTAGTACATTGAAAATAGAGCAGCCAATATTGAGATATTTATGACAATCATTGAATATTGGAATAGTTGCTCGTAAAGGATAAGAATACTGGTAGAAAAAGGAACTTCAAAGTCGTCAATATAATGTCCGTTAAATCCAAAATCGACGTTGTTAAAAATACGGTGGTATTTCTATAAATAAATCAATATTTATAACGTCGGTTAGACCAAAACCGACATTGTGATGTATACACAACGTCAGTTAAACAAAACAACCGTCATGGATATATCAGTAAAAAAATAAAAATTTAAAATTTAAAAATTTTCAAATGACGGGTGAGCACCACTTTAGTTAGGAGCTACAAACCAACGTGGTGTGTCCAACCATGACGTCGATTATGGGACTCCAACCGACATCATGGTCATGCTGAGTAAATTAAGGAAAAAGCTGGGTGAAATTAGGGTTTGCACCACGTTGGGTCTGGGTTTCTAACCGACGTGGTGAGCCATCATAATTAAAATTGGGAATTTCAAGCCATGCACCACGTCAGTTAGAAGCCCAGAACCGACGTGGTGCTTCTAGCTTCATTGTTTTTACTTTTACACTTTGCCTCCCTTCCTCATTTTCACTCTTGTGCGCGCGCTGCTGTTCCACAGTTCTCTCTCGCTCACATTGCCTTTTTCTTTCTCACGTATTCTCTCTTGCAGTTTGTCTCACTTTCTTGCTCATACTTTCACTAGTACATGGTATTCTCCCTCGCGTGTTGTTCTCCCCCATCTCTCATTGTCTTTTGTGGTTTCATTCACTCAATTTTTGCATTTTTTTGTTTTGATAGATTTCGTTTGGGTTGATTTCCGTTCATTGGTTTTGTTCTCACTATCTATAAGAGGTATGTTTTCTTATCTTTGTATGCTTGGAATGCTTTCTGGATGTGTGTATCATAGATCTAGGGTTTCAAAATTTTTTGGATGAAAAAAACTTCAAATAGCCATAACTTTTGATAGAAAGTTCGGATTGAGACGTTCCAAAAATGAAAGTTTCTCGAAATTGCGTAATAAATCTCTTGGGTTTGACAAATTTCTTTTTTCCAAAATTCCATCGTTTATCCTATTTTTTAAATTTTTTTGTATTTTTTTTTAATTTTTTAGATTTTAGCTTACTATTTCATCTATTTATACTTGTCAAAAAGTTTTGGAAATTGTTTTGATTGTTGTTTGTATGTATTGGAGATTTATCAAAGCAATTCTGGAAAATTCTGAATTTTTTTTTTTAAAAGAACAGTCTTGTGAGGTTGGTTGTGAGACTTCCAATCGACGTCATAGAGTGAAGCACCACGTCAGTTTTCTAGTCTTAACCAACGTCATTTTTAACGTCTCCTGGGTCAACGTCGATTCAAAACCCGACGATAAAGACCTCTCAGAACCGACGATAAAGGCTATTTTTCTATTAGTAAAATATTTTGTAATACGAATAATGAATTATTTGTATGAGATTTAAAATATTAGAATTTTATTTCCCCATTCCATTCCTTTTTAATATAGTTGAAAAAGAGGGAAGGGGTAAACTTACATTGCCAATTGTATGTATTTGCCGAAAAACATTTAATGAATATGTGAATAAGGTTTTCAATTGTTTCTTTTCCTAGATTCTATCTAGTATAAGTTTTTTCTTTTCTTATCTACAACAAAATTAGAATTATAATAAAAGAAATAAAGAAACATAAATAATGGTACAAAAGGAAATAAAAAATATATATATTAACGGATTCTAAACATTAGTAAATAACTAAAAAGATTATTTTTGGCTTAACGGGGTTTTACAACCACTGATAATTCCATAGAGTTTTAAACTTTCGGTAAATGTTGAGGATCTAAATGGCAGGTAGTTACAGTGGTTTAAAACCACTGGGACTTAGGTGTGATTTTACAAACCATAGATAAAAATGTCTTACCTATTTATAATAAGCGTTGATAAATATCCAGTTCCGAGCACACATTCCCAAGGAAGTTATTCAATATTAATTTAATATAAATTGTTTCTTCATTGGAATAGTTTAATATGAATTTAATATAAATTGTTTCTTAATTAAAATAGTTTAATATGAATTTGATATAAGCGTGTTTTTATGGATGCATTGAAATGAAAGTGAAACGCAAGTGTTTATTTGTAAAAGTGTTAAAATACAAAGATTAATAAAACAAATTTAGAGTTTAAGTATCTTCCTATTGAAAACAAAGTTTAAGAGTCAGTTAAAATTAAATAAAAATTTAAAGTGTCTAATTATGGGTTATATTAAGTTAAAAATATTTAAATATTATTTTCCAGAAAACATTAAACTTCACAATCCTAGTACTTAACGAAATAAAATACGACATATAAAAGATGCTGCTTTCTTGTCTTGTACTATTCATGAGATCCTTTTTAACTATCGCGTTCTTTTCTTATTATAATATTATTTTCATGATTTGCAAGCTGTCTGTGCGCAGTTTTAGGGCAATTAGCAATATTATTATATTGATCTTGAGTGAAAAAGCTGTGTGCGACATTATAAGCCAATATTAGGTGTAGTTATTGGTTGCATAAGCTATGATTTTCTTTAGAAAGCTTCATAATTAGCTACATGTGCACCCAGCAATATATATTTCATTGTAATGAATAATGAACTATCTAACAATTTGTGTTTCTCTTGAGAAAACCTAGTAGTGGGGTACAACTGTATATAGATATTTTTAGTTTAAATTAGTATGCATGTTCGTTGAATCGTTTCATAATTCTTAATAATATTTTAAAACTATTTTTAACTTATATTTTTAGTAAGTCCCTGCAACTAACGACAACAACCTAATTAAGAAAATAAATACAAATTCAGAATCAGAAACCCAATTGAATTTTTTTTCTTCTAAAAATCTAATTAAAAATGTAAAATAATTCAATAATCCATAACTTAAACCTTAAAAAATATCAGTAAAGAAAGTGTTTGATTTTATTTTTTTAAGTTGTAGGTATAGGAAGTGCAAAAAGGATTCTATTTCCTTCATCAGTTGGCTCACCAATCGATCTAATTCCAGGTGCAACACAAATCAAGGTGGGTGTGGTAGATTCAGCTGCAACTCAGAATCTGCCAATAACTGCACATTTAAAGAACACAAGACATCTAACATGCGATGGAGTGGGCAACTTTTTGTTTCACTGCCACAAAGACCACTTTGTCGTATCTAAAATAGGAATCACTTGTTTCGGATTCAATAAGGTTTCCAAAATTGGAAATAGTTAATGGCTGCTATTATATAAAGGTATCACTAAGACAATTTCATGTGGCTCGGATCAATCCCATAATTAAGTATTGGAACTTGAAATAGTACCTCAACCACTTCAAATTCATTGATCCACCATCTCATTTAAGATAAAGTAATATGAACAGAAACAGATACAAATAAAGTAAATATTTTTAAAGCATTATCATATTTGACGATCGATTTGAATATATAGTCTAAGTAATGGTTTTAAAGCATGATTTTATTAGAGAATAGGTTCAGTTTTATGGCACTAAATAACGGCGATTATGTATTTGAACATAAATGCATAGTTAGGTTGACCGTGCATACAAATCGATGCTAAATTGCTTCATGTATATTTTATATTATATTGGAGTTCGTAATTTGAGTACGCCTTCACCGGAACTTACACATGTGGTTGGTCTTAACCACGTGAAAAGATTTGATTATTGTTTTCCAAGGAAGATAGGTTTGTTTCCTTAAATTAAACTACCAACGAATATCTGTACTTTGAAGAATGCGACCAAATAAAGGGTTGGGTTTTATTTTATGTCTACCCTAGCCAAGTGTCAATCATCAACTAAGTACACTTGGTCAACTACAACGACCATGCTCCAAAGTTTACCACTATATTTCATTCTAAATTCTACTCGTTGGATTTGAAATTGCCATCAAAATAATATCAACAGTCCATTTGTTAACGGTTAATAATTTATAATAATAATAATAATAATAATAATAATAATAATAATAAATAAAATTAGTTCCATTGACCTACATATTTATTGTTTAAAAACTATTCTCCAACGTGAACTCTTTTTTTACACACTACAAGAATATTGAACCCAGAACCTTTAAGCAGCTGGATAGAAACATGACTATTAGACTTGAAGAGTTTTACTGTCTTATTATGTTTATTATTATACTTATTAATTCGATTATAATTATTGTAATATTGTGTCTGCTTGTAATTAATTAATTACAAATAATATTATATTGCGTGAGTCTGGTCTCTGCTGAGTTTTATTTTTATTTTTTTAATTTTTTGTTGCGTTTTGCTTGGATCTAGCCCACACTACTTGAAATTAATTAATTACAAATAATATTGTAATGCGTATGTCTGGCCCCCGCTTGATTTTATTTTTATTTTTTTGAATTTTCTTTTACGTTTTGCGTGGGTCTAGCCCACGCTGTTGGCTTCCGCTTGATTTTAATTGTTTTTTTAAATTTACTTTTACGTTTTACGTAGGTATAGCGCACACAGCTTGCAATTAATTAATTGTAAATAATATTTTGTTGCGTGAGTTTAGCCCCCGCTTAGCTTTATTTTTTTTTCAAATTTTCTTATTCAGGTTGTGTGGGCTATGATATTTTAGAATGGGTTTGGCCTAAGCTTCTTGCTTGGGCCATTAACCCACACATACTTTTGATAGCTATTTGACTATTTTCTTGCAGTGATATACAAACAATTTATTACTTATATAACTACATAAAGTTACACTCTTGAATCTTCATCTAAACAAATTATTAAGCAAGAATTAAACAAAAAATAATATATTATCCCAACACTTGATAGATGTTAGGCAGAAAAAAAAAGTTTCCAAAAGTAATTAATTATTAAATAAAAATTCTATTAAATTATAACTTATTTAAAGAATATACAATGAAGATTTTTTTTTCATTTCTTTTTACATCTTTCATATTCATATTTTATTGTTAGTTATATTTAAAAATTACAATACATTTTAAAAGTTTCTTCAATTGGAGGATATTCATTGCACTTATATGGAGGATATTCATTGCACTTATTGGAAAGAGACATTAAGTACATTTTCTTTCCTTAATTCAGTTTTGTTTTTAATGTTACCTTGTTTTGTTATTTGTTCTTGCTTGGTTGAAAGCTTCTCAAATCATTCTTAAAGCCTGTATTGCTCAAGATCATTCTTTGAGTTTATAAATGTAGTATATATCCAAGATAGAACTACATCACTACTTACGTCAACTCTGGGAGACAAAATTATTGAACTTGGAGTATTTATGTAGAAAGTTTTATGAGAAAGTTATATATATATATATCATTAAAATGTGTGTTATATATAACATATAAGTGAGAAAGATCCTTAAACTTATTATTTTAAGACTTTGAATTAAGAATGATAAATTACTATGTTATAGACATTCTTATAATTATGGATAAACATATTTATGATGTCTCTTTCATTGATTCTACTAACAAGTGATATTAAAATTAATGATTAATTTTAATTATCGACTAAGACAAAAATAATAAAGTTTATAATTGATCAATGAATAGAAGGTTAAGAAACATGTTAAAATGAGGTGAACGATAATGCAAGTAAAAGAATACTACTGTGTTACTCATAGTTAAAACGTTATTTCCCCCAAAGAAAAAATACAATGCAGAAAATAAGAATGTTAAACATCAATAAAACTATACAAGTGGAATAATATATAAATAATAAAGACCAATAAATATATTATCTTTAAAATTTTAGATTAAAAGTGATCAATATTTGCTGTCTTGACCCGTGATGCCATATTTGTTACACTTTGAAAGTATCAAATATATATACGCCACATTTTATTATATATTATATACCATGAAAAAAAAAATCAAATGACAGGGATGTTGGTGCCTTAATTTGTATAGTACGAGGATCCTCTCATGTGTCATTTATTTACAAGAGTATACACGTGATCATGCAGATATTAGCTGGCTTTGAAAATATATATATCCGATCAGACTAATTTTTTGGATTGAGCTATAAAGTCAACTGAATCCAACTTATTTTAACAAACTTTAATTACATTTATGATAGGATACTTTACTAAAAAAATCGTTAAAAGGAAAGTCCTAATTAAGGATATTAAACTATTTTAAACATTCATCATGACTAATTTGAACATTTTGTCTTTTCCGAAGTAATCATAATTTTGGAGGTTTTTTTCACATACATTAATGCTGAATTTGCTTTATTCGTAGAGATTTAAGCTATTATGTTTGCCTTAGAATGCGTTAGTAATAAAAATATATATGGTGCCTTGACGGCAAAATGGAAAAAAAGGGTTATATTAGTATTCGTATTATATGGTTTTGAAGGAATCTTCTGGACAATTAAAATTAAGTTAGAGTATCTTAGTATTCCGTGTTAGATTTTTGTATGAGTTTTTTTTTTTTGTCTTGGTTTGTAGCGGAGATTTCGACTTTTGGTCTTATTATGAGCCCTCGGTCTTAACTATTGATCAGGAGAGGTTGGTCATTTATTTATATAGTTCAGATTTAAGCTTTTGCTCATAGAGGTTGGTCATCAAAGGATATGACGGAGGTCTCGACTCTTGTTTAAAAGGAGATGTTAGTCTTTTACAGAAGATGCGATACTCATTAAATATTCTTAAATCCTACGTGGTAGTCTTTGATATTTAGTCTTCCAGTACTCGCTCTTCGGAGCGCTGGGTTGAGATTTTAGTCTTATTCTGACAGGATGATGAGGTTGACAAGTCGATTTTCTACTGAACTCTCAGTTCTTGGTTAGGATAAGTCGAGTTTTAGACTATCTATCATTATGCACTGTAGACTTATTGACAATTGATTGTGATTATGCACCGTAGGACCTATTGATAATTGATTATGGTTATTCTCAGTAGTGTGATTTTGTTTATCCAAAGAAAATCCAACTAGGAAATGAAAAGCCTACTACAAACTTAAAATTTTACATTTTCATTAGATTGCACTTATAAATGTATTTAAACTAAGATATGTCTTTACTTTAACTAGAGTTGTAATTGGCACAAACTTTTTAAGTGGAAGGAGTAGAACAAGGTCACTATAATTCATCTTCCCTAAGGTTAAGTATCTTTTAACACATAATAATTATTTTATGTCCAAGATGTATTAAATTAATTTTTGTAAATTCTTTCTCACTTTAGTGTAATAAGCAAGCATACTCTTTCTAATGTGATTACTTCGTGATGTATTTAAACATAAGATGATCTTTATTTTATTTTTATGATCATGGTATAATCAAAATCAAGTGACTGAAATAATTCAGGTCTTTGATAATGAATATCCGCTGTTGTAGGATGACATCTAAAAAGTTGAGTACATAGTAGGCTACTCTTTCCTTCTCCAACATAGAAAGTGTAGTTTTATTTTCTTGTTTATAAAATTTTTAGATTAGATTAGATGATTTTGTATACAACTTTTAGTTCCAATGTCTAGCTTATATTGTATGCAATGTTTATTGAAAATTTTCTGTATTTTAGATTTTGGTTTGAAGTTAAAACCAATATTATTTATAAAAAAGGTCAAAACTTACACCGAACCATACACTGTTTAATATAAAATTTATGTCGATCTTGCTATAACGTAAATAGAAATTTTTGTGTTGAATATTTGATGCGACATAAATTTGTCACACACGTTCACACCAAACTATTATCAAACATAACAAAAACTTTAAATAACAAACATAAAATATCTCTTTCATAATATGTATCAATTCCTTCTGTTTCGTTTTGTTTAGTTTGATTGATGATTATTTGTCATCTTTTATTATCATGAGTTTGGCCTAGTGGGGTTTTGTATATTTTCTTTTTCTTTTTAATAATATCTTTCATGTCATAATATATGATTGTTGATTTTTGAGATGTTAGCCTAACTAAGATGTCAAAGTTCATAGTAATGCCTAATATGAATTTAAATAAATAAAAAACATAAAATATCTCTTTAGTGTTAAGTATTTTCTTGAACAAAATTATTTACCTTTATAAAATAAATAACTAACTTATTAATTTTATAATCAATAATAAACTACCAATAATGAGTATTGTATTGATAGAAAATTATAACTGTTTTTATTATGTGTTTTTAAAACATTACAAAAATTAATTAAAAGATATTTTTATGTTTGTATTTTTTCATAACTTTAACATGAATTATAATTATGCTTTCTTTTAATAATTATCATTTATTTTTTATCATAAGAAAAATGGAGACACTGTTTGCACTAATTTTTATCAAATATTTGAGAAACGTAAGTGAACAAAAATTCTTCAAATATGTCTAAAAAAAAAATAAAAAATGTAAGCCCTAAAGTTTTGACTTCCCAAACCAATTCAACAAACATATTTGCGTTGGAGCTGATGATTTAGATTGTTTTCTTGCATTCCACTTCAATATGCAAGTAGATCCACAAAGATTGTTGACTCTTCAGAGTTTAGTTAAAATAAAAACTTCGTCATCATAACCGAAACTCTAACTCAATTCTCTCTAATCCTTAAAAGCGTGCTAATCTAAGATTTTCAAACACGGTAAGATATGCGTAAGTTCTAAGATTTTCAAGCGTGTCATCTTTCTGAACCAAGAAAACCAATAGGTTCCAGTTTCAATAAGTTTTTCTATAAAAAATGTGAAGAGTTTCGATATATATGTGCCTCAAATCATGATGAAGATCTATCATAAATTCGAGGAGCTACTTTTGGGGCGTGATTGTGCCCACTGTCTACGTTTTTCTGAACTTGTGCACGTGTTAGTCAAAGTATTACTGCATGTGAAATTTTGTTCCATGATTATGTTAGTAATATCGAGTTGGAGCCTCAGTTTGAAGCTCCCATAGAAATGGAGTTTCGGGGGGTTGTGATATGAAAGAGGAATTAATGAACTTCCTTCAATTCACTGTGTACGTATCTCAAAGTTTTTGAGATCCAGGAAGAAAATAGATCGTACTTAATACATTGAGTTGACCTAATGGTCTAATTCGATTAGAAATGTTGTACTTATTTAGTTAATCTTTTTCAATTATTGAATTTTTACTATTTTTTTATAAGCATTGAATTTTTATACTAGATAAGTTTTTAACGAGAAGCAAGAAATTTTAGATGAGTAGTTTATAACAAGAAAAGTTAGGGGAGTCTTTTACAGTTATAATTAAAAGCCAATAAATTCATTTTTCATTTATAAAAACTCTTCCCATTTCTCTAAAACTCTTATTTTTCCTTTTTTAGAGCACAAAATTTAGAAAATAACATATTGTAGATTAATCTTATTGGATTATAATTTTGATTTGAGTACCATATTCAAGAAAATTTATTCAATAATAAATTTTCCTTTATTATTGTTATTAAAAGGAAATAATCTTTTTTCAGTTTCAAATTAACAAATTTATCACATTCTAGTGTCTCCTGCTTTGAACAGTCACTGTGTAAGTATCAAAGTTATTTTTTTGACTTTCAAGTATACATGCAAAATAGGTTATACAATAGAGTATGATATTGTTATTAATTTAATTTAGATCCAGCAGTGTTAATTTTCTTTGACACATTCTGGAATCCATTTAACTTTTCCGTTAGAAATATCAAATTTTTCGATTTTGCAGTTTCTAATAATATAACCTTTTCTCATACAATAAAAATAAAAATAAGTAATAACAGGGAGTTACATTTTTTATTCTTGAACTTTCTTTTGAAAGCCAAACTTATATCGACGGTATAAAAAACACAACTTTTGAGAAATAAGTAAAGTTTGAAGATTAGCTTTTTTTTCATTAAAAACTTAGCCAATGTTTTAATAAGATAGTGAAATTTTATTTTGTAACGATTAACATTTTCATAATTTTTGAGAGTTGGTTGAATAATTACAAGAAGATTTTTTAAATGATTTTCGAATTTTCTAAATCAATTTTAATATTAATCAATTCTTCTTCTAGTGACTATTTTTAGGTCAATTGTTCATTTCTTTGAATTTATTGTTAAAAGTGAATAGTCTATTAGCTTCTTCACGTATCTCATTAAAAAAATATCTATAGTTATTTTCATTTTTAGAAACTTTTGTATTTATATAACTTTTGTATTTATATAACTTAAAAGAAGACTCGTCATTATTTGAAGAAGCACCAAGAGATCTCATAATTGTTTTGCTATGCAGTGTAGACTTTTCTAATCATATTTTCTTTTTTAAGTTTTCTGTAACTGAACTTTGTCTTTGTTTAGACTATTTGAACATTTAATTTTAATATGTCCTTGCTTTCCTCCTCCAAAACATGTAATGTTAGAATAATTTGAATAAGTTTTTTTTCACATACTTTTTTATGAAAAGTTTTTATCTTTGCTCCTTTTTTTCAAAAATTTTCCAAATTTCTTAATAAACAGTCAAGTTTTTTGAGTCACTGAATTCATTTAGTTCCTCTCTACTCTACTTTTTTTTTTGTATAATAATTTTTAATGCAATGTCTTTACTCTTCTTGTTACCACTCTCTTATTCATTAAGCCTATTCATCTTCAATACACTTATAAACTCTGAAAAAACTCATTAAGATTCAAGACAAAAGTTCTAATATTTTTGGTTATACATTCATATTAAGCTTTCTTATTTTCAGTTTCAAACCAATCAAACCAAGATTGTTTTACAATATCATTCAACAATATGTTTATAAATAAATAGACCATTCACTATAGCATCCAAGATCCCTCTATCAATTAATTCAACAAAGACCATTTATTATGACTTTCTTATCATCCAAGATCCCTCTATCAATTAGTTCAACAAAGACCATTTATTATGACTTTCTTAAAATGCAATGCATTGTTTTAAGAAAACCATACAAAGGAAAACAAATGTTCAATGAGATTGTGACAAGAAAGAACATAATTTAGAGATTTGAATGAATTTGATGAATAACCAATGAGTCAAACAATTAAGAAAGATAATAAAAAATGATGTAGTAAAATAAAAAAATTACATTATCTAATAAATTAAGTATTTTATATATATATATATATATATATCCATTCTTGTCCACATATCCTTAAAAAATTGGATACTAACCATACTTATACCTATATTGGATAACTATAGGAATTCCTTATCAAAATTCGGACAAATTGAAGTAATACCTACAAGAACAAGTTTATTTTTCGTCCTATCAAATAATTATAAATATAATTTAATAAATATATAATGTGATTTAATAAATAATATTATATTATTACAATAAAAGTATATTAATGACAATGATAATTTTGGTGTTATCAAATAAATTAAAATTATATCTATATTTTATTATTTTATTATGTATGTTTTCTTTGGGGAATCGTGGCAGAAGAAAACTGGCAAAATTCCGTTATTTCTTTTTCTAATACAGCATGAGAAGAAAAGAAAGAATTTTGTGTTTCGTTTTGGAAAGAAAGGGAGAGATTTATAAGAGTTAATGGACTTTAAAAAATATATAACTACAATTACAACATATTTTACGATATATATTTTAAGATGAATAATATCAATATATAAATATAATATTACATAAAAATATTTTTTTATTGAGTTAAGAAGTTGTATTATTAGTTAATATATACCTATTAAAAAACGTTCTTAAATGAATACATGACATTGCGCTGGGTAATGAACCAAAGTATAACCCTAAACCCATTCTTAAAATATATTGACCTCAATTTTTAAATCCAAACATGTTAAAAATACCTTCAAAGTGGGGACTATATCATGAAATGGGTTGGATTACGAACACACCTAGTAAGTAACATCCCTCTGTAAAATGTATAATTACTATTGAAGAACAGTTTATAATTGAGTTACTAATCAAATATAAATTAAGAAAAAAAATTATAAAAATTGAAGATGCATCACATCCATATGAGTAAACTTTTTAATAAGAACAGTTTATAATTGAGTTACTAATCAAATATACTACCTAGCTTAATGCATTTAAATAATGCATTTAAAACTCGGATTACATCTACCAAACCCAAACTTTTTAAGAAAAGTTTCCAAGTGAATTTATATATAATTTGATATCACAAAATTGATTTGAGATATGAGAATTGTAATTCACTTATATATTAGATTTTGATTTTATTTTTAATTGATGTAAAATTTTCAGTACATTCTTCTTGTACTGTAAAATGAATATTTCAAGGATGAGATTAAATATTTATTGATAGATAGGTGGTACACCAACACTAATAAACTTGATTAAGATCTATTCTAAATGATTTTGGTACCACCTAATAAATTTATATTTAATTCAATCTCACAAAAGTTAAAAGTTACTTAAGGTTATAGGTTGGGTTTACAATATTAAACCAGTCTTAAATTTTAATACTTTAGGATGTTATCTAACCATTCAAAACTTATCCCAATAAAATTTAATGAGGTTGTTATATCATTGCTAACTTGTATTAAACCACTCACAAATATTTAATCCAACATTTGATAATTTATTTCTCTAAAAAAAAATATTGGATATTTTACTTCAATTAAAAATAATGTCAAATTATAATTTACAAGTACAAATCAATTTTGTATATTAAATAAATAATAAATATATTTGCTAAGAAATTTGTTTAAATATCTATGTCAAACAATAAACTCTTTTTTTCTAGAAAGAAAAAGAGGAAGGGATTTGGGAACTCTTTTGAACTTATCATCCTAAAAAAATGTCTCAATAATTATCGTTTGATATATCTTGAGACTGTAAAGAAGACATATTAACTCATCAAAAACAGAAGCCAAATATCACACATTTTCACTGTATTTGTATATGTGATAGGACGTGTATATGTTGTACAATGTTAACTGAAGATGAATAAAGTACGCATTCATACCTTGAAATCCAACTAATAGAACCACAAAACTAGTATCATTATTGCTCAGTCTAGTCTTTCAATGGGCTGGGCCTTACCTTGAGGCAATTGCTTCCTGCACTCCCTCAAAATTTCATATTAGCATAATATTGTATTCCAAAAAATGGTTTTCCGGAAGAGGGGGTGAGGGGATATGGTTACAGAAAATGATTTTCATAAAAAAAGAATTTTCGGAATAACAAAAACATTGTCTGGAAAACGTTTTCAGTAAGTCAGTATTTGTATTACAGAAAAGGTTTTCCAGAATATTCAAAAAAATTGAAAAAAAATTTGCTTACTAAAATCGTTTTCCATTTTCTTTTCGAAAAATGATTTCCAGAAACCAATCCCCAACTAGAAAAATACCCCTCCTCTACACCTCCACCCTTCACCACCCATAATCTACACCACCATTGTCTCCAATAATTCACCCCCAACATTTTTAAAATCAAAACTCAATCACTTATCTCAACTCTCCAAATCTCCAATCTTTACTTCTATCATGCCAACATCCTTTGCAGCACCTCCAATCTTTAAGCACCTCTGCAGCACCTCCAACATTCACCAACTCGTAATCTCCACGGTGGCTCCATCAACACCCTACCCTTTTTGTCTTCATTAAAGGAGATATAAGAGCCTATTTACATGTCTTGAGGGGGTGCAGGAAGCAATTGCCTGTAAAGATTATATCACTTTCTTTCGGCCCATTAAATGTTTGGTTAATTGATTAGACAGTGCTATCTTCGTCTACAAAATTTTCGTCACCTAATTTCAACCTTTTAACAGATTTCACGGATCATCAAGAGAGTTCTAGAACTTTAAATAAAGTCCTTTGCCGTCAAATATCCTAAACACTCAGCAGTGCAACAACAACAATAATTTTATGTAGGAAAATTCGAGGAAGAAAAGCATGGAAGAGTCTTTGTCTACGAAACATCGAATCATCTTCATATGATATTAGAGAAAACACAACAATTATCAACAAATAAGTCACGAATCAATCATATAAGACAACATCGATATTCTACCAAATAACTTAAGATAATGATAAAACAACGTTCAACCAAATAACTTTTATAAGTATCTCTCACTTATATATGTCTCCCAACTTATTCATTTTCAACAAATCATTTGAATTCCAACACTTTATCTCTCTATTTAAGAGAAAAACTTCTCTATAAACATTTCTAAATGAGAAAATAAAAAAATCAAATTTTCCGTGAGATCAAATTAGTTTATACATGAATATAAAAAAATAAGATTTTTTAATCCAATTCGTCATAACTTCTACAAATAAGTGTGCATAAGCTAATTTTAGCTAATGGGTGTGTTGATTTTTCTTTCTTATTTTTCTATCATTTGTTTGTGGAGAAGTTTCCCCCCATGGATCCTAACAATTGAAAGAGTTAAAATGAAGTGCTGTTCCTTTGCTGGTCAATATCCCAAGTTATGCTGGCTCAAATTTTTGTACTTCACAAACTCCAACAATGCCGTCCCAATTTGATTCATATACTAACTTAAGAATAAAGACCACCCAATAATCCCAAAATCAAAAATATACAAAAGACTAAAGGATAGAAATTACAAGGTGCAGAAATTTCGGCTTCATGATCCTGTACGGAATTTTTAGCTTAAGTCACAACTGACGTCTAACACCAACGACAAAAACATTGTAGTTCTCGCTCAATCTATATAACAAGGTAGGCCGTGATGGAACTTGATGCAATTAAGACAACTATAAAATCTAAAATATGACTATCATCATAGTTTGGAATTCAATTAAATAAGAAAAAAAAATTATAATCATGTACATGAAAACATAGAACTCAATATGTGTTAAGTCTTCCATATATATGAAAGTGTTCCAACACAAAATATTGAACTACCATTCCTTACTTATAGATGGCTTGGTGGCATGATACTGTTCATAATAATCCAATTCTTTTCTGTCATGCAATGAAAACAATTTTCATCCTACAAATGATATCTCTTGCAAACTCACTATCATTTGATTACCCCAACTTTAAGAATGGTGATGTAAAATGGGAAGGGGATGCTTCTATTCTAAAAGGAGCTATCCAAGTCACGTCCAACACCATAGACCAAAACAACAATTACAGTGTTGGAAGAGTCACAAGTTATGAACAGATGCTCCTCTGGGATATGAAGTCTGGAAAGCTTGCTGATTTCACTACCAAATTTTCCTTTGTTATTTTCTCAGAAAAGAGTTACTATGGAGATGGAATGGCATTCTTCCTGGCTGATCCTAATCTCCCACTTCTAAAGGATATTAAAGAAGGAGGTGGTCTTGGCCTTGTGGATGGCGAACAAGTATTGAATTCAACTCAACACCCGTTTGTAGCAGTGGAGTTTGACACCTTCCACAATGAATTATGGGACCCTCCAGGTGGCACTCATGTAGGTTTGAATTTCAACTCTATGAAGTCCAACATAACTAAGCCATGGTTGACAGATATTCAAATTTGGAATGTGTATAATTGCAGCATTATATACAATTCAAGTACTCTAAATTTGAGCGTTTCATTCACAATGTACAATGATAGTAAACCAGTTGAAGAATACTTTTCATACAAGGTTGATTTTAGAGATCACTTACCAGGGAGGGTTATGCTTGGTTTTTCTGCCGCAACAGGGAGATTGTTTGAGGTGCATACATTGAGATCATGGTCATTTAGTTCAAGTCTACAAAGCGATGAGAACACAAACGAGATAAAACCAGAAGCAGCCCCACCAAGTTCCAATCACACTTCTGAAAAAGGAAAGAAAAGAGGATTGTGGGAAGGGCTTGGAATTGGTCTAGGCTTGGTTTTGAGCTTGTCAGGGCTGATTTTTACTTTATTGTGGAAGAGAAGTAGAGGTAGAAAAAAAGGGTTAGATTTTGATCTCAATATGGGTGATGAATTCCCAAAGGGCACTGGACCTAAGAGCTTTTCCTATAATGAGCTAGCAAGTGCTACAAACAAATTTGCCGAGTCTGAGAAGCTGGGGCAAGGTGGTTTTGGTGGTGTGTATAAAGGTTATTTGAAAGACATGAAGTCCTATGTTGCTATCAAGAGAATATCAAGAGAGTCTAGACAGGGAATGAAGGAGTATGTGACAGAAGTGAAGGTAATAAGCCTATTGAGACATAGGAATTTAGTACAACTGATTGGTTGGTGTCATGAGAAGAATGACTTCATTCTCGTATATGAGTTCATGCCAAATGGAAGCTTAGACTCTCATCTGTATGGAGTGAAAAGCTTCTTAACTTGGACAGTGAGGTATAATATAGCTTTGGGCTTGGCTTCAGCATTGCTTTACTTACAAGAAGAGTGGGAGCAGTGTGTGATTCACAGGGATATTAAATCAAGCAACATAATGCTAGATTCAAGTTTCAATGCTAAGCTTGGTGATTTTGGTTTGGCTAGGCTAGTGGACCATGAGAAAGGATCACAAACCACACATATAGCCGGGACTAGGGGCTATATTGCTCCTGAATATTTCACTTCAGGAAAGGCTACTAAGGAATCTGATATTTACAGCTTTGGGGTTGTGTTATTGGAGATAAGTAGTGGAAGAAAACCAGTTCAACTAGACGCTGAGGAGGGTCAAATAACTCTAGTGGAGTGGGTTTGGAAGCTCTATGGATTGGGGAGGTTACTTGAAGCAGCTGACCCAAAGTTGTGTGGAGAATTTGATGAGAAGCAAATGGGACGTTTAGTTGTTGTTGGACTTTGGTGTGCTCATCCAGATTACTCATTCAGGCCTTCTATAAGGCAAGTGGTTCAGGTCCTTAAATTTGATTCTCCTTTACCCATTCTCCCAGAACTGATGCCTGTGCCAACCTATCTTCCTCCAACAATAAAAGCACTTTTTTCTTCAGTTTCATCTTCCTTGTGGGAAACAAGTTAGTGATAGAGATAGGACAGACACAATGTAATAATCATCAGAGAATTTTGATGTATAAAAATAACGTTTCAGTAATGAACTCTAACCCTGATAGATATCTTAATATAGCTCACTATGCTCATCAATTGGAAGTGGTTATGTGACAAATGCAGCAGAGTTATGCACCTTGATAACAAGTTCAAACCAATAACACTACACCAGTAGCTAACAACATGAGAGATATATAGAGAGGCTTGGAGATAAGTAAATTTTCCGTGTGGAGTCTCATCAGCAGCAAACAAATATATATCTTTAACTTGCACATTTGTCTGGAATCTCATCCTAAGTCTTGTGGCTAAACAACAATAGGCACACTGTATTTGTATTATAAAAAAATAAAGTGCATGTTTTCTAACCATTCTTATTTTAAATAATGACATTTTTATAGAACTATTAAGAAAATAATTCTAAAAAAATACTTCAAAATAAACTAATTCAAATAGTCCTAGTTAATATTCTGGTTATAGAAGAAAACAAGACCAATAATTCCTATTTCCACAGTGAGATGTATTTTATAACTCTTTGTTATTTATTTTGTTATCTTTTGGATCTTAATTAATATTATCAAATTTTTAAAGTATGTATTTTTTCCAACCGATTTCTAGTACCACACGTATATATCTCTTTGTTTTTGTCTAAGATTCTAGGTAGTTTTATTGAATCTCTCTGGTAATATTAGTAGACCTTATAGTTCACTCTTTAGACCATTCCTTTTTCATAAGAGGTCAGCGGTGCACAATTCTATTGTCAATTTGTCAATTCTCAATATTCAGTGACCCAAGCTCAATCATAGGTCATCAATTTAGTTATGATGGGACACCACTCCCTAGCCTCTGCCAAGTAGGCGAAGGGGTTTAGTTAACAAAAAGTCATTTCTTGTTCCTAACAATCTTCAACAAATTTAAACATTTTTTAATTAGGTTTTGCAATGTTGATCATAGTCATCTTTTAATAATTCGGTTGAGTTGGTGGACGAGTTTTATTAATCCGACCAAGTAGGTAGACGAGTTTTATCAATACGGTCGAGTTGGTAGACAAGTTTTACCAATTCGGTCGAGTTGATGAATGAGTTTTATTAATTTAGCCAAGCTGGTGGATGAATTTTATCGATTTGAAAAAGTCGGTGAACGAGTTTTATCAATCAGATTGGGATATATAAGATAATATCCAAAGTACTATTTATTAGATTAAAGGTAGTTTTAAATAAGGTTATTGATCCAACCAAGCTACATTCATTGAAGGTAGAGGCATGATTGATAGTGTGGTAATGGCCAACGAAGTGGTCGAGAAAATTATAAAAAGAAAGAAGAGTTGTGTAATAGTGAAGGTTGATTTTGAGAAATCCTACGATTTTGTGAGATGGGAATTTTATAATATATGATGGCTAGAGTATGTTTTGAGAGTAAGTGGATTAGGTGGATGAAGTAGTGCTTACAATCATCTAAAATGTCAATCTTGGTTAATAGGAGTCCAACGTTAAAGATTAAGCCGACAATTAGGCAATGGGCTATGCTTGCACCTTTTTTTGTTTCTAATTACAGAGGGACTATCAGGGATTGTGTGACAAGTTGTTAGCAAAAACCTTCTGAAATGATTAAAAATAGGAAGAAAGAGGTGCAAGTAAGCATCCTATAGTTTGCGAATAATATTGTGTTCATAGTTAAGGTATGTATGGAGAATATAATTACTATCAAGGGTGTCCTTAGATGTTTAGAACTTTCCTTCATATTAAATATAATTTTTCATCAAAGCAAGATAAGGGAGTTGTGGGTAGAGGAGTATAACATGAATAGGTTCTCCAAAATGCTGAACTGCAAATGTATGGGAGTACCGTACAAGTATATGGTAATGGTGGTAGGTGGGAACCCAAGAAAAAAGGATTTGTGATAGGGTGTATTGAATAAAATCAAGAAGAAATTAGGCAAGTGGTGAGGGGGATTTATATCCTTTGTAGGTAGAGTATGCTTGATAATAATTGTTATCATAATTTTCCCATTACACATCTTTCTACAAAATACCATCATAGATTAGAAATGAGATTATGAAAATTCAAAGGAATTTTTTTGGGTTTGGGTGTAAAGAGAAGAAAAATAGAATGGATATAAAGTAGGAAGACATATATAAATCTAAGGAAAATGTGGGGCTGGGGGAGTCTAACGATTAAGGACATCAAATTGTTTAATATTTTCCTATTCGCTAAGTGTATGTGGAGATTAGGGTTAAGGAATGACCAGGGCGTATTGAAAGATGTTCTAGAGTCTAAGTACAAATCATGGAGAAACTTAAATGTCATGGAAAATAATAGATATGACTCGTGGTAGTGAAGAGATCTAAGAGAGGTATATGGGGAAGGGATGAATGATGGGTGGTTTGATGAGAATGTAATTTGAAAAGTTGGAAAAGCAGGAAAGATAAGCTTTTGGGAAGATAGATGGTGTAGACCAGTACCTTTATGTATATGTTTTCAGAGTATATACAAATGCAAAACGAAATACATCAAGAGTGGAGAAGGCATGTATATGGGTGGGTGATAAGTGGGAATGAGATTTACAATGAAGAAGAGAATGATTTGAATGAAAAATAAAACAAGTAAATGAGTTCATATAGGATCTAACCTAAAAAGAAATTCATAAGGATAGAGGGGATGAATGAATGTGAAATGATGAGGAGGTTGAGGTCTATAAAGTGAAACCAACTTATAAGAAACTTGAAAATAGTTGTAGGAGAGAGCGAAAAAAAACATATTTAATGTTTTTCGGAAGTTAAAGGCTTTGTGAGTGCTTTTGGATAGAATACTAACATAAGATATTTTGAGCTACGAGAGGTGGTGATAGAAAACAACCTATGTATCATGTGTGGGGATTGGAGTGAATTAAGTAGTCACTTATTTCTTACATGCAAAATAGTTGTCAAAGTTTAGAGTAAGTGTTATAAGTGGATTGGGGTGGATATAGTAAAACATAATTAACTTAGATCTTATTTTCTATAGTTTAACAATCATGGTTTTGATGAGTGTGAGAACAAGATCTTGAAAGGTATGTGTATAGTTGTAATGTACTATATGTGAAATGAAATTATCTTTAAAGAGAGAATGGATGTTGATGAAATATTTAACAAGGTGCAGTTAAAATTGTGGGCTTAGTTTTATTGTAACTTTAGTAAAGCAACATTATCTTTCTCGAATTGATGTCTTTGTTGAAGTGTATATCAATATAATTATCAAATAGTATAAGAAAATGACAATAACAACATAGTGGAATGGTGTAAGTGGTAAGATTAGTAATCTCTAACAGATAAGTGAATGGAAGTCCTAATTCTCTGAGGTAACCACATTTATGTTGCATACACTAAAGTTAAGTTTGTTTAGTAGGTGGAACTCTGATGTTGTGTTAGGCTTAACTGAAATAACTAATACTTGAGTAAGGAAAATCACCTTAATGAGGATCTTGTTTCGGTGGATCTAGCAGAAATACAGGGACATGAAGTACAAGACATAGGAAGGGACTACCATGAAAAATATCATAAACAGAAAGACATGGGATCTGAAGCTTCATACAAACACTACATTGTCTGAAACCTTGTAAAGCTCTGAAGATGCTAAAAGGGCATATGAAGATAATGTATCACAACATCTAGAATGAATCACATTTGGGCATGTCATTGCAAAAGAACAATGTATTTAGTTGATATGTAAATGCATATTGAAACAATGACAATCAAAATAGTTCATACTGGATTCAAATGTTTTGGGTGGTGTATTCTAATGTATATTGCCTATAAATGCAAAGCTACATAATACTAATTATAAAAATCATAAGTTATATGTAACGAGGGCAAGGTAGTTAGTGAGTGCTATATCAACATTTATAAATATAAAAAAGTTGGAATATATTTTGTATAAAAAAGTTGGAATATCTCAAATGTTCAAATAATTTATTTTTTTTAGGAGAATTCACGCTATTTTTAATCCAAAATTTTAAAATTATGTATTTGTGAGTCTTGTTTCTTATATGATATTCAATTTTTTCATTTTTATTTAATATAATTAAACTGATACTTAAATTCTTAATACTATTTAATCTTAAAATTATTGTAACAGATATAGCCACGGAAAGAAAAGTCGTTCACTATAATCACGTGGAGGGCGAAGTATCACAGGTTGAGTGGGTAAGAGCTCTATGGATTTGAGGGATCTTCTTGCAGCAGTATCCAAACCTGCATGGGGACTTTGATTTGCAGCAAATTGAATGCTCATTAGTTATTGGTCTTTGGTGTGCTAATCCAGATAAGGTAAGTGATGAAGGTGCTTGTTTGAAGCTTCTTTACCAATTCTGTCCCAAAAGATCCCATGCAAGCCTATTGCATTCCAATAACTTGTCAGGTATATTTTTTTTCTCTTGTACAAGACCTGTCAGCTATTCTCAAAGTAATGAAACGTTGTGTCCTATTATTATCATGTGTGCTTTCATAAAAAACGTATGTGTCTATGAAAATATAGAACTTTAAATGTTACTATGTCTTAAATGAAAACCTGTGATATTCTTGACTAGACATTCATCTTATGTGGGAATCTTGCATACCATTTATATTACTGGCTGTGGATCACGGGCAATCTATGGCTTTGGTTGGATGTAACTGGATCAATTTAATCGTCAGTTCTTAGAATAATTTTTGTCTTTATTTATATATTATTTCCAAAGTTCAAGATACCATTACTTTTCATTTTATATATCTTTAGTTTTCATTTAACTTTTATTGATCAAAAAATAAAAATAAAAATAAATAGTATGCATTTATTGTAAGAAAAAGGAAGAACAATAAAAACAAAACTTAATAACTATTTTATGAGAAAAAGTATGTTTTACTTTTCTTTATTTGATTAAATGGCGCTTTAAAAAAATTTAACAGCGTTAATTAAACCCTTTTTAATACATTAAGTTATTAATTTGCTTTGGAAATTGAGTATTGATAAAAAAATGACGTGTTAAGAGCAATTACTAATCACCATGTTAAAAAAAGGCTATTACCTAGAGAAGGAAAAAAAAAAATTAAGAACTGAACTTTAAAGGCATACTCTCTCCCCCTCTTAAATTGGCTGTAGTGTTTGTCAACTTTTTTGAAACTTATTTTAGTTTTCAATAAAATATTCAATTTTCACTTATAATTTAGCCTCAAATAATTTTATTAGTGTTTTGCCTTTTCATGATATAAAAGTAAACTATTTATTAGGAAAAAATAGTAAAATTATTTTCATGAATAACGTATATATATATATATTAATGGGATATGATAAGTCTACATAAAAAGACATCCTCCACAGATAACTCGGACCACTTAGCCTTCACTCACGCGGTAGAAGACTAAATCTATATAAATAAAAACATTTTAACAATTTTTATTTTTTTATGAGTTTCTTCATAATTAACTACACTACTATAATAATATAAATATCTAAATTAACGTGACAATTTCTAAATATTATATTATTATAATAAAATTATTTATAAAATAAAAATTATCAACCAAAGTCTATATAACAATTATACTTTCCTTTTTTATATATTCAGGTAAGTTATCTTCATATTTCAGATTTATAGTTCATTGTACTTAAGGATCCTCAAATCTTGGATTTCACCCGCGGTATCCATATTTATTATTCAGAATGGACTTCTGAATTTATAATAGTTCAACTGAAAATCTATATATTTATTTTTGACTTTTATATTCATTAATACTTACTTTTTCACTTACTTATTGATCACCTACTTACTTGATCGTTGAAGTTTTTTTTACAGATAATCTAACTTCAGAACTATTTCAACTTAAATTCTCAAATCAATTTCAATCAACCTCGTTAAGACACTAATTCGGATATTAGTAAGAATAACAACTTTTTAATAAAATTCACTTATATTACCACTACTTTTGTAATAAAATATTATATTTTAAAAATAATTTTTTTCTATTGTTAAGGGTATGTGAAGGTTCTGGAAGGATCTCAGGACTCAACTTAAAAGGAGTAGTTTGGTGCTGATATATTGGTATTGCACCATTCCTAATAAAAGGAACGGAGAAGAATGAGAACATCATATGACATTGAAGGCATTCCGATTTTCTCAAATAGTACTCACATAAAAGAATAATGATATATTAATAATTAATATTATCATTTGAAAACTGCTTACTTATTTGTTAATCAATATAAGTGATTAATTCAAATGTTATTAGAAAAGGATCGTTAATGACGGTTTATAAAAAAATATAATATTTTCTGCCGATAAAAAAATAAAAAAAAATATTTTCTAATATAAATACGGTGATAGAGAAACACTTCTTTAAATAGTTGATGGTCTCTATCAAACTTTATTGTTTCCATTATATTTTAACCCATTTTATGCATAAATAAAACAAGAGATGCCTTTTGTTTCATGAATAATTCCGCAAACTAGCATAGCCAAGTTCGTACGTAATTAAGTAAAGTTTTCAATCACTTCGAATATTGCCGTTTGCTGTTGCAAAAAATAAGGTGGTTGTGACCCAGCTCCTTTTTTTATGCACAGTGAATCCTATGTGTTCTCATAGAACAGTCATCACAATGTTGAGGGTTGAGACAAATACTATTAACCTTATCCAAAAAAAAAAAAAAATACATATAATTTATCAAAACTTACAATGTCTGTGAGACTTCAAAAAAAGATCAAACTTAGCAATGGCTGGTTATGGATTACTGTTTTTGTTCATCCTAATCATCTCCATTGCAATTGCAAATGCTCACACTCAGTCTCAGTCTTTTGATTATCCCAACTTCAGTTCAATTTATACAAAGCAGCTTAAGCTAGAAGGGAGTGCTTGTACCTCAGGTTCTGCTATCCAACTCTCGGCGAACACAACGAACCCATTCGACTGGTTTGGGACCGCAGGGCGAGTCACGCATCGTGAGCAAATAAACCTTAGGGACAAGAATTCAAATGAACCAAGAGACTTCATTACCAACTTTTCCTTTATTGTTTCCTCAAATCGGAGTTTATATGCAGAAGGTTTGGCATTCTTCCTTGCAAGCCCAGATCTGCCGTCCACAAATGATATAGAGCTAAGAGGAGGAAGTCTTGGCATTGGCTTTACGGATGGTTACCGCCAGTTTATCCCCAAAGGTTATCGATTCCTGGCAGTGGAGTTTGACACTTTCAAAAACTCGTGGGACCCGGTTGGCGCTCATGTAGGCATAAATATCAATAACATGAAGTCCATAATACTTGAGAAATGGTTGATAAATATTACACACAGCAAAGTTTGTGACTGTAGTATTGTATACGATTCTAGGAACCAAATTTTGAAGGTCTCTTACACTGGATACCAATTCATGGATGGGAAAGTGACAAAGATTATGCAACACCTTTCATACCCTATTGATATAAGGAAGCACTTACCAGACTCGGTTATTGTTGGCATATCAGCTGCAACTGGAATATTTTATGAGGAACATACCTTGCTCTCGTGGTCGTTTAGCGCAACCCCACCAAGTAAGAACGATCCAGAGAAGGAAAGAAACACTGTCATCATAGAATTGTTGGAGGGAATAGGAATTGGTGTTGGTTTGTTTTTGAGTTTGTTAGGGTTGCTTCAGATTTCATTAGGGATGATGACCAAGGGAAAAGAAATAGGTCATACTTCACAAGCCACTAATGATCCAAAGATGGATGATGAAATCCAAATGAGCACTGGACCTAAGAAAATTAGTTATCATGAATTGGCTACTGCAACCAACAACTTTGATGAGACCAATAAGCTTGGCCAAGGAGCTTTCGGTGGTGTTTATAAAGGCTATTTCAAAGACTCCAACACCTATGCTGCTATAAAGAGGATATCAGCAAATTCTAAGCAGGGTGTCAAACAATACAAAGCAGAAGTGACCATCATTGGCCAATTGAGGCACAGGAATTTGGTGAAACTCACTGGTTGGTGCCACAAGAAGAATGATTTTCTCTTGATATACGAGTACATGGAAAATGGGAGCTTAGACTCTCACCTTTTTCGGGGAGAAAGTATATTGTCCTGGCAAGTGAGGTACAACGTAGCCTTGGGCTTAGCCTCAGCATTGCTTTACCTACAAGAAGAATGGGAGAAATGTGTGCTTCATAGGGACATAAAATCAAGCAACATAATGTTGGACTCTAACTTCAATCCCAAGCTTGGTGACTTTGGCCTAGCTAGGCTGGTGGATCATGATAAAGGGTTAGAAAGCCCAGACGTGGCTGGGACCATGGGTTACTTGGCTCCTGAATACATGAACACAGGCCATGCTCGAAAGGAATCTGACATATTCAGTTTTGGGGTTGTTGTGTTGGAGATAGCCACTGGAAGAAAAGCCATTCACTACGGACACATGGAGGGTGAGGTATCAGTGGTTGAGTGGGTGTGGGAGCTCTACCAATCGAGAAATGTGCTTTCAGCAGCAGATGAAAACCTACGTGGGGAATTTGATGTGCAGCAAATGGAATGCTTACTGGTTATTGGTCTTTGGTGTGCTAATCCAGATTCAACATTCAGACCTGCAATAAGACAAGTGATTAACGTACTTAACTCTGAAGCTTCTTTACCAATTCTCCCACTGCAACGGTGTTAATGCGTATACTTCCATAGTTAGGCATCAAGCTTAGTATAATGTATCCATGTTAAAGGACAAACTTTGTATGATTGTGCTTAGTGATTTGTCTTATAAACCTGATAGAACTCTAGGAGGGTAAGCTCTGTGATGTAAACAAATTGAGTATATATCTTGTTCTAGATGGGTTGGAGGATCCCAAATAGTCGGATTAATTCAATTCTTTTCCCATAAAGAAAAGGTGTTCATGAATCATTTTTGACTTCTGCAACATTCCAAAACTATATTTAATGAAATATTTAATGAAAGGCGCTTTATGGATTAAAATAAGTCCGAGTATGGTAAGATTGCTTAATCTTTTACTCATAGTTGTTAATTGGTAACAAGTGTGAATGTTACCTTGTTCGTCAAAGCTAAAAGAGAGAAGTTAGCTATTATGCTAGTATATGTAAATGATTTTTTTGTCATAGATATCGTGAAGAAGAAATTATCAGAACCGAGAAGAATTTGTTAATTCAATTTCAAATGAAAGAACTTTGACAACTCAAGTATTTTCTTAGTTTAGAGGTTGATTATATTCAAGAAGGAATATTTCTCCATTAGCAAAATTATTCCAAAGATGAGTTGATGAAGTTTGGAATGTTTAAGTGCAAGTCAATCTCGACACCAATGGAGCTAAATGCAAAAATAAGTTTGAAACCCTAAACCCTAAACCCTAAACCCTAAACCACAATTGGTGGATACACTTATCTACTTAACTTTAACAAGGTCAAATATTTCCTTTACAGATGGTGTGATGAGTCATTATATGCAAAATCCAAAGAAACCTCATTTGGAAGCAATGTGCAAAATTCTGATATATGTAAAGAGTACACTTGACCATGTTATTATGTAAAAGAGAGGTGGAGAATGTAATTTGGTTGGCTATTGTGTTGCTCACTATGCAGGTGACCATGATACTCGACGCTCAACTACCGGTTATGTTTTCATGCTTGGGTCTGGAGCAATTTCTTGGTGTAGCAAAAGACAACCAACAATGTCTTTGTCAACCACCGAAACGGAGTATCAAGCAGATGGCAACTGAAAAGAGCACTTGGCTTATGCAACTATTAGAGAACCTGCATCAACCAATGAAGTGTCTAATTCCTTTGTATTACGATAATTTGTCAGCAATATGTTTAGCAAAGAATCTAGTTTTCATGCAAGAACTAAGCATGTGGAGGTGCATTATCACTTTATCCGAGAGAAAGTCTTGCAAGAGGGAATTGAGTTGAAACAAGTCATAACAGAAAATCAAGTTGTAGATTTGTTTACAAAAGGCTTGAGTGATAACAAGTTTGAAAGTTTCTATCGTCAACTTTGTGTATTGAACACTCTTGGGTTTCTACAGTCTTTATTGTTAATTAAGAGTCGTTATAGATTTGTTTACAAAAGGCTTGAGTGATAACAAGTTTAAAAGTTTCTATTGTCAACTTTGTGTATTGAATCAATTAAGAGTCATTTTTCATTTGCTTTAATGAGAACGTTACGTTCTTCTTGAACAATTGTCCCACGTCAGACCCACACAAGGAATTGATATCACTTTCAACCCAAAATTTTAAGGCATTAGATTTATGGGTCTTCTTTCTTATATGTTGCTCAACTTTATCATTTCTACTCAATGCGGGACTAGACTCACACTTGGATACCTAATAATCTCCCTCTTAAGTGAGAGTCTCTTCCACATTGATACACTTCCCCTTGAGCGAAAACATTTTTAAACATGATTACCTCACAAATAACATTTTTTAAAGTACCGTCATCATAATGGGACACACTTGCCTGAAAATTCGTCAGAAAGACTTTTGATACAGAAAAATCAAATTGTACTTGTTTAAGTCGGTCACCACAACGAATCATCGTCTCTGATACCAATTGTTGGATTGAGCGCTTACCACTAGGCTAAAAGTTATAGCGATTAGTCAAGTCACAACTCTTTCTACTTAAGAGCATATTAGCCCAAGCACCATGATTCAACTGTGACTTGGCCCATTGGCCTCTGCTACTAGACAATTGATGTCACCTACAACAACTTATAAACAAACATAAAATGCAATGAAGTAAATAGATTTAAGAATTTAAATATCAACGCTCAAATAAAAAAAATAAGTATATCATTCAATCACAATCCTTTATACTCTATTCCAAGCATATTTCACAATGATTCATTTGCAATCACCGTACTTTGATTTTTTTTTAATCCCCAGTACTCTGATTTCATTTCAATCAAAATGATTGTATATGAAGTCGTTATTTACTCATAACACAAATCACATCATTTCAACCATTCTGAAACATATACATAGATATGTAACCATGACACATTGATTTCCTTTCAACCTCCGGTACTTTGGTTTCATTTAAACCAGCATAATTACATATGAACCTATAACTCAATCATAACACATATTATATCAATTCAATTATATTGAAGTATGTAGATGCATATAACAATTGTATCTTGATTTTCTGTCAACCCCCAATATTCTTGTTTCATTTCAACCAAAACGATTACAAAAGAGTCTATAAATCAGTCATTACACACATTATTTCAATTCCATCATGCAAAACCATATATATCTAACAATTCAAAATTCACAATATTCAGAAACAATTCTGGTCTATCAAGCTATATGAATATCACATGCTAGATACATAATCAATCAATTTCTTTATACAACAACTCTATAATAGAAATTGAAATTCAGTATCAATTCTATTCACAGTCAGGTCTTCTAACCTAAGGTTATATTAAAAGTATTAAAACTAGCTTCCCTTACCTGAAAAGTTTAATCTCCAAAGAAAATCCTCCAAACCAAACAATAACATTATTCCAAACTCTAATGATCTAGAATATATTATCCAAATAACACTAAATTTTAGTACAATCTTAATCAAGTTGAAATGAACACTTTTTCCAACTATTTCTAACAAGATTATAACAAAAACTTAAGAAAAAATAGATAACAAAGGATCTTCGAAATAAATAGAAACTTATTTTAATTGAGATTTTGATCAATAAAAGGGGTCTTAGAGTTCTTAACCGCTGCAAGGCTAGAACAAATTCTGACGAAGAAATTGAAAGAGAGGAAAGAGAGATATATGGAGAGAAATGGAGAGACAAAGCTACCGTGTGTGTGTTTTTGTTTTAAGAAAAAATTATTTAGTAAAATTATTTTCATAAATTATATATATATATATATATATATATATATATATATATATATATATATAT
>Ga0099825_1000330_pt1 | contig 47039 bp, 17 predicted proteins | sample SiratroredBW_FD_76838 | JGI IMG/M metagenome (GOLD analysis project Ga0099825, IMG submission 76838) | Root nodule microbial communities of legume samples collected from California, USA - Siratro red BW | ecosystem: Host-associated > Plants > Roots > Nodule | place: USA: California | collected...
AAGTGGGGATAATTAGGAATTAATAGATTTGAATCTGAATTAAAAGAGAATAATCAATTGGCAGTTCACAAATTATAATTAAGTGGGAATAATTAGGAATTAAGAGATTTAAAATTTGAATTAAGAGTGGGCTGACTAGAATTAGTATAAATATGCATAGTGAGCAAGTGGATGGACGCGAAAAAAACACAGAGAGACAACAAGAATCACAGTGCTGAAAAATTAGTGGGATCTAGAGTCATCGAAAGCAAGAGGAGAAAAAGTCTGAAGTTCTTGAGGTAGTGCTTCAACGGGTAAGTTCGGATCTATCGCTTTTTGTATATGTATATATAATTCTGATTGCTCATTTGATTCTTTTATTGTCTATAATTCAACCCTTATTGCTTTGATTCGTGTTAAAACATGTTGTTTAAGGATCTTCAATCAATATATTTTGGTTGCTCACTTGATTCCTTTATCTCTTTATGTAATATGATTGTTTGAGAGTTTTTACAACATCTTGATATTCAACCCTTTTTGCTTTGATTCGTCTAGAAATAAATATAAAAAAATACAGGACCCTTTTTATTTCTCAAACAGAATATAAAATTTTCCTAAAAATTTAATAAATAATTAATTTTTCAGGAAAAAGTAAAAAAATAATAATAAAGTGATGTTGTTTTTGTGAAACAATTTTCAAAAATCATAAAAAGGTAAAAATTTTCAGAAAAAAAGAAAGAAAAATGGAAAAGTTTCTAAACAACTTTAAAAATCATTGAAAAAGATAAAATATTTTTCAAAAATAAAAATAAAAATTTTCAATAAAAGAGTAAAGAATATAAAACATTACTTGATTTTTTGAAAAAAAATAAAAATATAAACCTAGTAATAATGATAATAATAAAATTGATAAAAAAATGTTTTGGGCTTAATATTTTTATTATATTTTATTTCTATGTCATTTACATTTATTATTTAAATCAATTATTTAGTTTTTATCCAATATTTTGTACAAAAAAAAGAAATATATACTGAAGTTATGAACAAAGGGGTAGCGTGTGGTACTGGTGTTCCATGCCACATAAATAATGAATATCAAGTTTTATTTTATTTTAATTATGTTTATATGTATATTTGTATTCTTTTTTTTTCCTTTCCTTTAATAGAAATAAAAGTGGGTTAGGTAGAAGAATTAAAAGAAAAAAAAATATTTTTATTAACAAACTTTTTTTTTAAAAATAAAAATATTATATTCCAAATAATTTTAAAAATAATTAAATAATAATAATAAACAAAACATTTTAAAAGAAATAATAAAAATATTTAATTTCAATGAAAAAAATGAAAAAAAGTTTTAAAAATTAAAAAATATAACCATATATCAAATATCACCAAACAAAATTCTTAAAATAGAACTACGTGTACCCTGATTTTCTATCATCTATAGAGATACGTAGGACCAAGGTCAAGCCTTGTCGGCCCAAATAAATAAAAAATATATATGTTTGTTTGTTTTATTTTTGTTTGTTATTTTTATCCGCCTAATTATTATTTATTGTTATGATTTTTATAAGCATGTTTTCTTGTTTGTTTTATTTTTTATATATTTGTTTGTTTTGTCTTTAGTCTCATTATTATTGTTATTATTTGGAAAAAATGATATTTTTTAAAATCACACTTATTTTTATTCATTTGATTAAAGGTATCGTTTTAGGACGGGCGTTGTGGGGTGCTAATACATTCCCCACACGTAACCGACTCCCGAATTTTGAATCTGGTTCTAGACATTTTTATTTTTGGTTTTTCTATAATTTTCCATAATAAACTATGGTGGCGACTCTAATCTCAATTTAAATATTTTTAAAAAATATTTTTTGATCGCCACGTAGTGATTCCGGTTGCAACAAATGTTTATGTGTATATCTTGCTTTCTCATTTTCTTCTTATAAATTTTAGACTATCTACATGATTTGGGCTACGGTGGAGCCTCCTTTATAAGAATTCACGTTTCTTGTTCCTATCATCTCTCATGTTTTCACTCAATATGAAACAAGAAAAAGTTGTCTTGAACACCAAAATTTCCTAGTAAAATATATTTTGATATGTTATTTAAGTTTTCTAGCTAGATCATTCAAAGTCGAATGCCTTGGATAAAGGTTAAATGTACATTTTCCAGGATTTGGAAAAAGGATTTGACTGATTTTAAAAATGGTTCCACAAACTTTGAACAATTTCATCTATTTCTTAAGATTTATATCATTTTTAATTTATAAGTACTATAAGTAGTCTTTTCATATTTTTTCCTTATGATTTCGACTAATTTTACTAAATTTCTATATTAATGATCAGTAAACCTTATAACTAATCTATTAAATATATTATATTTATTTCTTATAAGGGATCATGTTAACTATTAAAATAATATTAATATTTCTTATTTTTTTTATAAAATATTTCAAAATTTCTTTAAAAATAAATTATTTTCTAAACTTTTCTTATCTAAACATAATCTAGTGAATAATTTAACCATTTATTATAATGAGTGAACTTATTTAAAATATTGTTTTCAAAATTACTTGTATATAATTAGGTAGTAAATTAAAAATATAAATGATTAAATTTAAATAGTAAATAATAATACATAACTATCTGATATAATTGTTTTCAGAAAAAACGGAACAAATCTAGAAAAACATATTTTTAAAGACATTTTAAAAAAATTAACAGTGTGTTACCCTTTGAAGAACGAAGTCACTATTTCAAGAAAAGTTCATCGAACAATGCCCTAAACTGCGGAACGGAGAAACGGTACAGGGACACAGTGTCTCACACACTGTTTCCGTTAGTGTTGGGTCCGATGGGTGAGTGCAAGTATTCATGCAAGAGTGCCGAAGAGACCCTCGCATGGATCAACGACATTATCCGCTTCCTTGCGCCTTATTCTTCCTTAATTAATGCTCACGTTGTCAATTTCTTCAAGGTCCTTGTGAATTCCATTTTTCACTATTTTTTTTTAATTTGTAATTTAACTATGTATAAGGAAATGGTGATGATTGAATTTCAGGATAGGCTATGGGAGAATGTTGACGCCGAATGGATCGAATGCCTGCGCCGTGAACCTGTTCGAAATCTTCTGCTGATACCTTCTGGTGCAGTTCAGGTTGGTTTATCCGATATTCTTTTTTCTTATTAATTAATTTGTTTATTTTTATTTCTCTTCAATTTAGGTTTGCTGTTTAGTAATATTTGCTGAAGTACATCCTTTGTTGTTTGAATTAGTTTATGCTTGCTTGCCTTGTTGATATGGATCATTTCTTTCTGATCCCGTTTTAAGAGCTCAGGTTTAAATTTAGTATTTGATTTGGGGTGCTTTGCTTAATTTGATTATTGCTACTTGTTATTTGTGCATTCTGTGTTTTATAGCTCCGATGAGGTCGTCTTTTATTGCTAAAATTAAATTCCTCCGTGACATTTGTGCTATGTTTGGTTTAACTTCTTCAAAAATCACTTAAGGAAAGGAACTTTTGTATAAACTAAAATTAACATATATAAATTAAAAATAATCTTTTGGAGAAGTTAACTAGAGTGAGATAACTTCTGCAAATTAGTTTCCGCATTAGCTAATTTTAGCTTATAATTTTTTTTTCTGCTTGTTTTCTTTTCCTATAATTGTTTCTAGAGAAGTTGATCCAAACGGAACTAGTTTCTCTTTGCCAGTTTTGTAGTCTTAAGGTAGAAAAAAGGCTCCGTTTTGTTATGCTTTGATTGTCTTGTTTGATTCTTTGGTTGGGGTATTAATGTCTGTTAGCATAAGCTTTATTGAAAGGCCACTGTGTGCTGTACCTAGGACTTTAGATATGACCTTTCTTATTTTTTTCTCTTCCCTCTTATTTATTGTGTTTGAACTACCAATGTCATTATAAATATGAGAACCTAAGAGAGGGAATTAAACTCTCTGAATATTTTCTTTCCCTTTTTATCTATCTCAAGTTGGTATCAGAGTGGGTCAATCCTGTCCTGCCTGTCTCTTTCTGTATATCGAAGAAAATGTCGTTTGGTTATTGTTAGTTGCTATTCACTATTGTCCACCACCTTTGTTTCATCCACTGAAGTCAGGGTTCAGTGAGCCTTGAGGAGTGCAACCTAGCCCGGATGGTGGCATGACCAAGCTTTGCTAGGTGCGTTGCCACACACCGTCTTCTTTTCGGCTTGACCTAGGTGCATGTGTTTCATATGTTGCCTTCCCGTGGTTAGAATCCATTTAGACCACCGCCATTTGAATTGTTGGCTCACCTTCTGAGCATGTTTTCATCCTTGGTTCTTTGTTCTGGTACTGCTTGTTGTGCACGTCAAGGGTTCCTAATGATTTGTCTCTCGTGCAAATCTATTTTTCTCTACGGGAGTGTTTGCCTGTGTCCTTTCCTCTACCCTATTTCAACAAGTCTTCAAGGACTACTCCCTCTTTTTTCAAGACTCTTTCTATAACTTCTGAGAAACTAAATGGAAAAAACTAGTTGTCTTGGTCTACATCAGTTGAACCTTGGTTCCTTGGCCCAGGTTTCCATGATCACCTAGAAGAAGATGGAAGTAAAGTACTGTCAAATCAATCTCTAATAGTGGAAGAAAACTAATTTTTAGCTTTATGCTTTATTGTGACAATCAGTAAAACCCACTATTTTGAGCACTCTTAGATTATGCAAGACCTATAACCCTTCTTAAAAAGGCCCAAAATATCTTTGCAAACGATATCTAACACCTCTATGACTATGATAATTGATTGGCCTCAAGCAAACTGATGATGACACGATGTTCTTTATTGCTGAAACTCAATGAGCAATTGAAGAATTAAAGATGTTCTTGGAGGTTGATTCATTAGATGAGATAATAAAGAAGTAGGTTCAAATTTATATGGTTATGATCCTTCTTATGATGAATCTGGATTTTGATCATGTTAGAGACCAAATTTTAATTGGTCAAGAAGTACCTTCTATGGAAAGCTTGAGAACACGACTCCTTTGTGTTCCAACTTAAGAGTAGAAATATGCAAGAATCTATTGAGTTTTCTCCCATGGTATCTAATTGTGGAAGAGGAGGTCGTAGCACCATAGGGAAGTGTGGTGGTGAAGGACATCCTTAATACACATATTGTAAAAGAATGGGTCATCACTAAGAGAATTTTCACTCTTTTGCATGACTTTCCTAACAAGATAGTTAATATTTCCAAATATGAAGTTGTTGAACCAAAGTTCTCTGACGAAGAATATCAGGAATATATGAAGTTGAAATCCAACAACAGCACAATCATCTACAACTTGCATTTCACAATGTGTGGAGAGTCAAAGTCCATGGATAATTGACTCAAGTGCTTTTGATCATATTTCTGGCAATACCTCTTTGTTGTCTTCTCTCTCTTTTACTAAAACAACTCATTGTGTTTGGCTTATTTCTTCTCTCTTATACTACTGTGGTACTGGCACATTTGGGTCTTGTGTTGCATCCTCATCTCGTAAGCTACGCTTAGGTTATCCTCATTTCTCAAAATTAAAGAAGATGGTTCCTGAGACTTCAAGCTTTAGAATGTGAACCATGTCAACTGGGAAACATATTAGGTATTCTTTTCCTAAACATCATGAATCTATTTGTAATTATGCTTTTCTATCATCCATTCTGATATTTGGGAGTCAAGTCTCATCTTTTGGTTTTAGATATTTCGTTACTTTCATTTTTGAGTTTTCTAGATGTACTTGGATTTATCTAATGAAAGATCTTCTGAACTTTTGTCTAGTTTTAGGTCTTTCCTTAATTAAATAAGAAATCAAATTGGCAAAGTGATTAAAATTTTATAGAGCAATAACGCCAAAACGTACTTTTCCTTTGATTTCTCTACTTTGTTAAGCTCACCCAACATTTTACACCAGTCTACTTGCCCTCACACACTTCAACAAAATGGTAAACACGTGGTTGAAGCTGCTTGCACCTTATTTCTTGGTGGAAATATGCCTGTTCATTATTAGGTTGATGCTATCCTAATTGCCCATTTTTTATTAATAGAATGCCTTCTTCTCTACTTGACAATAAAGTTCCTTACATTTTATTTCTAAAGGAACGTCTCTTTCATATTTTTCTCTGTGTTATTGGTTTTGTACGCTTTGTTCATGATATGTCTCCGGGTTCTTAGCTACAACCATCAGATGTGTCCTCTTGGAATATTCTCAACTTCAAAAGGGATATCAATGTACTCTCTTGAAACCAAGAAGTACTATATGTTTGTTACTATCATGTTTTTCGAACCAACTTGTTTCTTCCATCCTTAACAATATATTCGTTCTATCCAACATGTCCTACCCGTATCTCTTCACACTCAAAATTCCATATAGAATCTTCTTGAACTATTGTCACCAAATGAGTAGTCCCATGTCCCAAGGTGAGTCCTCTTCAACATGTCCTTCCCAATCATCACTTAATACCACGACTACTAAAAATGATGACTCGGGTTGTTTCATTCCATTTGCAAAGGTACCTACTCCACTTGTAATCCACATTCTATTTAAAATTTTCTTAGCTACTACATATTGTCTCCTTCCCATTTTTCTTTTATTTCTTTTATAGCTTCTAGTACTATTCCTAAAAATGTAACGAATGCACTTGATTATCCTAGATGGCGATACGCCATGATTTTCGAAATATAGGCTCTCGAACATAACAATACATGGGAATTAGTTCCTCTTCCATGTGGGAATAAACCAATTGGTTATGGTTGGGTCTGTGCCATTAAAGTTGGACCTAATGAAGTTGATCGCCTTAAAGCTCTACCGGTGGCTTATATTCTTAGATTTATTGGCTCGATTATACTAATACTTTTTCTCTCGTGGCCAAAATTACTATTGTCACACTTTTCCTCGCAATGGCAGCCATTCGTAATAGGCCTTTTCATCAATTAGATATTAAAAATGTTCTTTTGCATGACGATCTAGAAAAAGAGGTCTATATGAAGCAACCTCCTAGGTTTGATGCTCAAGGGGAGTTTGGTCCGGTTTATAAACTGTGTTGATCTTTGCATGCTCCCAAGCAATTTGAACGTGCTTGGTTTGGAAAGTTCAGCCACATTGTTCAAACGTTTGGGCTGAAATATAGTGAAACAGATCATTCTGTTTTCTATTTTCATACCTCCCTTGGAAAATGTTTGTACTTAATAGTGTGGTTGATGATATAATCATCATAGGGAATGATGCTTGCTAGAATCTCTCAACTAAAGGAACACCCATACAATCATTTTCAGGATCTTGGATGTCTCATATTTTTTGGGCATTGAAGTAGCAAAATCAAAGGAAGGTGTTGTTATTTCTTAAAGGAAATGTGTTCTAGACATCCTAAAAGAGACAATGAATGGTCCTATGGATTCAAATAAAAAATTAGTGATAGAACAAGGAAACCTTAGATTGAATTTATTTGTTCCAAGCTTGACACATACAATTTGTATGCTCCAGCTTGAGCAAGATTGTTATGATAGGTCTTAAATAGGCTTTATTGAAAATTTGATGTGGGCTGTACCTAGAACTCTAGATATGACCTTTCTTGTTCTTTTCTCTTCCTTGTCATTCATTGTATCTGAACTGCCAATGTCATCATAAATATGAGAACTTAAGAGAGGGGAATTCAGCTCTTGGTTACATTTTCTTTTCCTTTTTATTTATCTCAAGTCGCTACAAAGTTTATGCTGAAGTTATTTGCTAATTTGGGACAGAATAAGTTATTTGACTTTCACGGTATTTATATAGTGAATGGTTATTTTTAGGGGTTTTCCTAGACTGATACGCTGCAGGATTGGTATGTATTTTTTGCATCTTTCTGACTTTGGAGGGGTCATGTTCTCCTTGTTAATAACGATATATAAAAACTTGGTGGCAGGATGAATGGCCAACTTCTCTGAAGGAGTTCATCCTAAAATTAAGGTCTATGGTATTTTGTCAAGAACAAGCAGATATGAACATGGTATGTAATCTTTTCCTTGTTACTCACCTTTACCTTTGTTGATTGAAATGTAAATATTTAATGAAGAGGGCTTACACGTTCTGTTTGGTTATTTTGTTTCTTACTAATATATTATCATGGGCAACAGAATCCATTGATTACAGATTTACTGTTGGGGCTCTCTACGTGGCTATGCATGTTATTCATGTATCTTGTGCTACTTGTATTACGAGAGTCTCAATTGGACTAGTTTACACTGAACTTTCTCATGCCCTTTCCATTTGAGCTAATGAAAACTTGGTGACAAGACAACTAATTGTTTGAAAACCATCTTAATCTCATCCCATCTTAGTTGCGGTCTCTTTGGGGGTTGCCTTAATTGCAACCTCAAGGGTGGTGATTTAGTCCTACATCAATTAGGGATAGTTTTTAAGTTGAACTTATAAAGCTTAAACAACCTTCACGGTATAAGCCAGTTTTGTGGGTTTTAAGTTAGGTTCAAACCTAAATTCTAAGACTAAGTGTTTTTGTTAATCTTTCAATTGATTGGTTATAGCAATCCTTAAAGTGCCATCCTTCATGTTAATTATATTATGATATCTTTGCACATTTTATTTTATATGACCAACTTTTGGCCCTTATTTTTGCTCCATGACAATTTCTGCAGGTTTAAAATAATCAAGAATACTTTTTCTGAACTTAAAAGTAGGAAAATCATTTTAAAGATCTTATATACCTTTTGTACTCAAGCTATATTTGTCTGGGATTTCTGCTTGAGAGGATTTTGTATTTGATAATCTTTATTTATATATTTGCAGATGACTTCACTTATATTGTTTTATATTTGCAGGCATTACCTAGCCTGCAGAAGACTTCACTTAACAGTGTTCTTGCCCAGGGCATGAATGTAAAGAAAAAACATGAAGTGAGTCTCTGGTTATCAAATTTTTACAATTGGCTTCTTTTTTCTCGGATGAGATTTTAGGCAAACGAATTGAGTTGTGGGTGTCTTTTTTTTCAATCAATAAATTTGTTGCATTTCAATATATCAGATAAAAAGATTTTCATGTGTGCAGGTAGAAATTCTTTCTGCTGTTATAAGTACAGTTGCAAACAGTGTGAAAGCTGATGCCATTGCCGATGTTGGTGCCGGTCAGGTGTAGATTCATTTTCTTTTGCTTATAGTTCTGTTAGACAAGATACGGACCCTAGGTATGTTTGACAAATCAAGGGATATTGCATGGTTAGAAGTAATTGTCTTTTAAATTCCACGGAGGCAGTGATAGTTGCCTCAGTGTCAGAAATTAAAGTTGGAATATTGATTGAGTAGTGAACATAAATTATCTCTTCATTAAGTGATTTGTTGGGCATATGTACTTAGTGCTTGGTGGTCTGCATTAGATCCTTTAGCGTGGAATATGGAAGTCTATTTTTTTGCAACAAGCTCAATTTGTGACTTCATTTAGTGATAGTTTTGTCTGCTCTACTGTCTCCGTCAGATCCGCCCTTATCAGAGATAAAATTCTGTATATTGTTCAAGAAGTGTCATAAATTTTTCTTGCACTAGTGACAATTTTGTTGCCTGAATTTGCTTCTTTTTGTTCACTTATTTAAACTATATATTTTTTTTGCTTTTATTAATATGTGATGCATATTACTTCACGTTTTTAGGGTTATCTTGCACAAGTACTTGCCTTTCAATATCAACTTCCTGTCATTGCAATTGATGCATGTTCTCATCATGGGAAGGTTACTGATACACGGGCAGAACGGATAAAAAAATACTATACATCACAGATGATAAAATCTGGGTATGTTCTTCAATCTTCATCTTATTGGCTGTAATGTGACCTTATATTAGAGAGTATTTACTATCTTCTTAAAGATGCTTGAAATGTCTGACTATATATATTAAAGACAAGAAGTGAAAATTTTGCAGGTCAGAGTTTTCTAGTGTAAGTTTTAATTTCCACATTATGAATCTTTTATTTGAAGTAAAAAAAAATCAATGTGGGGATGTTGGTATATGTTGGGGACGACAATAGCAGTTCAGATATGCCTTTTGTAGTTGTTTAAAGTTGACCTCATTGTGATTTTCAGCGCCAGCAGTTAATTGTTATCATTACGAGAGTTTGTTTGTGTTTATTTGTTTTGTTCTAGATCAGGCATGCGGAGTTTAAATGTGCCGAAGACAATCACATGTCACGTATTGTCCATTGACTCATTAAAAACCTTGGTCGAAATATCTTTGACTGGAGATGATGTTGAGCAATCCAGGTTGAAGTCAGAAAATCAAGAAGATCTAGGGAAACCACATTGGCTTAGCAATGCAAACGAAAAGTCTTCAATTGTTCTTGCTGGACTTCATGCCTGTGGGGACCTTTCGGTGACTATGCTAAAGTGAGTTTCAAAATGTTTTCTTTCAACTGTGGCTTTTAACTCAACTGTTTCCAGTTTCTTTAATTGGAATGGAGTTTTTTGGTTGTCTCAAAATAGTTACATCTGATTTTTTTTTTTTTTTTCACATTTAATTACTTTGTTAACTTTATAATTGGTATTACTACGTGTAAAAAAATTAACAATTAACCAATTGTTTTATGACATTGCCAGTGTTTGTGTATGTTACTTTATTGTATAATGTACAGAATCTGTATTCTGTAGACTTGTAATTCGTGGATTCATTTTTTTATTAGGACTTTCTTAGAGTGTAAAGATGTTAAAGCTGTTGTTAGTCTCGGTTGCTGTTACAATTTATTATCTGAAGAAAGGATTGAGGATGGTGAATCTCAGTGTGGATTTCCAATGAGTCATGCTGTAAGATCCACTAGCTTATCACTTGGAAAAAGGGCACGTGATCTGGCTTGCCAGGTACATGATCTTATTGGTCGGTCCCTCTTGGAGGTGGGAGAGGGGAGAGGAGGGGGGGGCGCAGGGGCCGCTGGTAAATGGTCAAAATTGAAGATACTGGTTTTTTATTATGAATGTACGCTTTTCTTATAAAAAATACAATACAACCAAGCTTTCTTATTAAGTGAGGTCAGTTACATAGATCAAATGACACCGAATATAGTCATAAATCATGTCTATAGACAAGTTATTGATTTCTGGTCTAAATCCTTTTTAATTGTTTCTTCTATAGTTTTTCTTGGTTTTCCTCTGCCTTTACATACTGTGCCACTTACTATAGTCCCGCTTATCTGGGCTTCCACCAGTCATCTCCGCACATGGCTGAAACACCTAAGGCAAGACTTTACCATCTATTCTACAATAGGTGCTACCCCAACGTTTTTTCTAATATATCTGATCCTAATCCTGTCTCGTCAAGTATAATTATCAGCTCATCTAACAAACAATTGATCTCTACTACGATGAGTTTGTTCTCTTGTTCTTTTTACTGCCCAACATTCAGTTCTGTTATTAACACAATATAACAAGCCTTATAGCTATGCAGTAAACTTTTCGTTTGAGTTTGAGTATACCTTTTTTTTGTTCATCGTGCATTAATCCTACTGTTTACTTTCTCTTTATTTTTCCCCTTATAGTATGACGGACTCTAGATATTTGAAACTGGTATAATAACTCTCTCCACTCACTGGTTCTATGTTTGACAGAAAACATCCACACTCTTCACGCGTGGAACACAACACCAAACACCACACAAACTCTCACTCACAACTTCAAAGAAGATTGTAGACGATACAGAAAGATGGAAAACTTCTCATCATTTCCCGAAAAACATACAATAAAACCTTTATATAATTCTGTTTTTAAATTAACTAAACAACAGAATTATTAAGTTCTGTTTTGAAAGCTGTTAATGCAATTGTTATTACAATTATCCCTCCCTATTGAAGCGACTTGACCACAACACCCTGGAACAGTTCATTCAAAATCTGGAAATTCCTGCTACAACTGGTGTAGTTCACGCCAAACTGCATCCTCAGGATTAGTATGCTGCCACTGAATTAAAACCTCAGTAATAGGTCTATTTGCTTTCTTCATTCTTTTGTCCAAGAGTGCCACTGGTTTAAGTTGAATGCTCCCATCTTCAGTATAGACCGGAAGATCCTTGTAAACAATGTGATCACAGAGATGTTTTTTTAACAAAGAAACATGAAAAACATCATGAATTTTAATTCCAGTAGGATGTTCAAGCTTATACGTTACTGTACCAGTTCTTTCTAAAATTCGACAAGGTCCATAATATCTGGAAGCCAACTTATGAAATGATGTGTTGGCTAATGTCATTTGCTTATAGGGCTGTATCTTTAAGTAGACCAAATTTCCCATGTGAAATTCCTTGTATACCCGTTTCAGATCCACATACCGTTTCATTCTGTCCTAAACTTTTCGTAAATTGTGTTGCAAGATTTTAGGAATTTGTTCTCTAGTTTTTGTGGTGTAATCAACCGCTTCCACTAGAGAATCTCCCTGCAAAGTGATTTTTGGCATTGAAGGAGGATAACCATATAATGCATCAAATGGTGTCATTCTAGTTGTTGGGTGAAATTTGGTATTGTACCATAATTTAGCTGAAGACAAATGATCAACCCATTTTTTTGGTAACTCCCCTGTAACACAACATAAATATCCTTCCAAAACTTTGTTGACAGCTTCCTCTTGGCCATCAGTTTGGAGATGATAACTAAATTATGTTGATGTAGTATTTGAAGGGTAACCCTTCAATATTGTAGGTGATCAGACCATGTTTTTGTGTAAACCAAAATGTCATAAAAAAACACTAGAATAAATTTCTTAGATGTTCTCTGAATATATCATTCATCAAATTTTGGAGAGTAGCTGGACCATTACTCAATTCAAAAGGTAAGACTACCCATTCATAATGTCCACTATGAGTTCCGAAGATTGTTTTATGAATATCAGCCTCTGCCATTCTAACTTGATTATACTCGCTCCTCAAATATAGTTTAGAAAAATACCTTGCACCATTTAATTCATCCAATAAATCTAAAATTAAGGGTATAGGAACCTGTTTTTGATAGTCAAGGCATTTAATTTCCTGAAATTAGTGCAACATCTCCAAGATCCATCATTTTTCTTCACCAAGACCAATGGAGAAGAATAACAGTTGCCACTTTCATGGATAAAACCTGTGGCTAACAAAGCTTTTATTTGGCTTTCAGTCTTTTCTTTCTGGGTGTGTGGATATCGGTAAGGTTCAAGATAAAATGGTTTGTCATCAACCAAAGAAATTTGATGGTTGGATCGCCTTTTGGGGGGTGAAGAAGTAGGTTCCTTGAATAACTGAGGAAAGGATCCGAACATCTGTTATAAATCAGATTCCTAATCATGAGATAAAGTGGTTAAAGGTTCATCTGTTGTATCATTGTAGCAGATTGGTGCTTGCAGAGCCAATAATACAGCCTAGCATTTGGCCGGCTTAATTTTTCCAGTGAGTTTGCACAAATTTGTGGAGGAATGTTCTTCCTGTAAGCAAACTAGTTTGCCTTGATGCTCAAATTTCATAGTTAACTGACTACAATTCCATCTAATTTCTCCCATTGTTTAAAAGCGTTGCATAGCGAGAGTAACCCCAAAAGTGTTGCTAGGTAACACCAAAAAATCAGCTTTGAAAACATGATCATTGAATCTCCATTCCACTGGAGTACAACTTTTAGTTTTAAGTAATTTTTTATCTGAAGCAACCTTCACTAGAAAAGTATGTATATTGCTCGACGTCAACCCAAGTGCTTTTTGACCCAATTAAAACTTATAAAATTGTGGGTACTAATAGTATCCATTAAAAATGGAGCAACTTGCTTCTTAATCCATCCTTTCATCTGCGAAGTGTTACCTCCAGCCACTCCTTGTAAAGCATTCAATGAAATATGAACATCTTCATCCTTAGTTGATGAAAGAATCTGGTGCACAATATCGTTGTCTATCTCCTCATCAAAATCTGATGTAGAGTCCACTTGTATCTATGCTTGAGCACTGAAAATAGCATTGAACTTGCCCCAGACTTTCCCACTTTTCTCCACAAAATTGACAAAGTCCTTTAGCAATGTGTTCACTCACTTGTTTTCGAGATAACGAAGTATTTGTTGAACATTTCAAATTTGTCATTGGCTATGAGTCTAATTCAGAGCAATAATAGGATAATTCCTATTAATGGTAGAAACAACCGACCTCTGTTTAACATTTCTCTCATTGAATTTGAACTAAATGTCCTACTAGTAGAAAATTTATGTGTCATGACTTGAAGAACTTCATCCTGTAATCTAGAAATTCTCATGCACAAAAGTAGGACTATGCACCCTTATTGATTTTTCTAATTCCACCGTTAGCCCAGAAAGGAAAAAACTAAAAGCTAGCTCTTTCGAAATGGCTACTCGAGCCAATAAAGTGTCAAATCATTCAAGATAATCAAGCAAGGTTCCATTTTGCTTCAATCTTGCTAAATCAGCGATAGGATCATGAACAACACCTTAATCAACTATGCTACCTGCATCTTTAAGAATTTGTTGCCAAGATTTCCATTTATGACATCAGCCCAATGATGGATAGGTAGATTGACACCAAATAATAAGGTAGAAGTAGTTTCAACTATGTGTCTATTTTTCTCTTTGCTATACCATTTTGCTGAGGTATATGAGGATAGGTGGAGTGATGTAAAATACCATGTGAATTTAAAAGAGCAGAAAAACCAGAAGAAAAGTATTTTTTGGCATAACCACTCCTTAAGATCTTGATCACTTGGCTAAATGGGTTTTTAATTTCATTAAGGAAAGACTCAAAAGATATTCAAAACTTTAGACCAATCTTTCATCAGGTAAACCTAGGTACAATGAGAATATTCATCAATAAAAGTGACAAAATAACGAAATCCAATGGATGTAACTCGACTTGTTTTGCATCTTGTTTCAATTCCTTTTGGAAAAGAAGACTGAACATGTTTTCCTAATTAACATGACTCACATTCTAAGACTTGAAGTGTGCTAAAGTTCAGGAATCATCCTTTTCAATTTTGATAAATGTGGATGACTCAAGCAATCATGCAAAATCTTAGGAGATGGGGATGAGAAACAAGACATTGACGGTCTAGTACCAAGATGGTAGAGTCCTCTAGATTCATGTCCTTCACCAATCGGTTGACTTGTACCATGCTCTTGTATAACAGAAGAATTTGTATAAAAGATTATTAAACAATTTAAAGATTTTGTTAATTAACTTAAGGAAATGAGGTTAAAAGGATAACTAGGGACAAGAAGAACATGCTTTAGGTTTAAGGGCAGAGAAAAAAGGGAGATTTGACCAACTCCATGAGAAGTAACTTTGGATCTATTGACTAAAGTAATAACATGAGGAATTTTAGTATAAGAAATAGAAGAAAATGAGGAAGCACTACCAAAAATGTGATCAAAAGCAGCTGAATCAATTATTCTATTAACTTTGACACTAAGGCTTGAGAAATGCAAGCTTCTGACAAAATAGAATGTGTGAAAAAATTGTGCTTAGTTGCCATACTTTGACCTAAGATATTCTTGATATTCTTCATTAGTAAATTGTGGTTCAACCTTGTTGTCTTGTTAGAAAACTGTGAGGAGAAACAATTATTTCAAGTGTGGTCAATTCTCCTACAAAAGAAGCATTGAGGATGTTTGCACCCGCTTTGAGTAAAGGAAGGCCTATTGAAAGAGGAATTCATCAATAATCAAAATTACAACAGCCTAAAGGGTCCAAATTAACACCCAAATCAACATGCTAACGTTGATAACAATCCAACATCCAACGCCAACACTCACAAACTGTGAACTACCCGCAACCATCTAGTTGAATCTCTCTTAAAATACAATGAGTGCTAGTAGTCTAAAACAACAACACTTACACATTTCGCAACTAGTGCCAACGGTAAAAACAACAAACAGTGGTGGAAGTTCAGATACAATAAATGAGAGGAAAGAGAAAAGAATAAGAGAGGTCACATCTAGAAATTAGGTACAAAACAAAGCAAATAAGAACTTTTCAATAGTCTATTTAAGATGACCTATTCTAACAGTCAAATGTAGCCAATGAAAATTTCTTCTGCTGCAACTGACTAATAAAAAAGATTCTTGATAATTCATATTTACAGAAAAGGATCTAACACATTATAGACTTAATGACCTTCTGCCTAGTCTCTTGGCATATTGAATAGAAATGAAAGTATGTATTATTGATTCAATGTGTAAAAAACAAACAAGTTTCTGTAAACACAACTATATATACACGATGACAGTTAGAGTAAAGTCCAACGGACCCCATTTGATTTTGATTGGGTGCTTTAAAGCAAAGTATAAAACATGATTTTTAAGCATCATATCTCGACAAAGGCAAGTGCTTCGTTTGGCTAATAAATGCATAACATTTTGTTTATATATCTTCATCTGATAAACTAACACTTGGACAATACCGTTCCAAACAATACTTGTGTTTAGCCTGAAGAGACTAATGTCTAAATAATACTTATGTGTTTAACCAGGAGTGATTGAGGTCCAAAAAAATATTCGATTGTATTTTTTGCAGTGGTAGTTTGCATAGTGAAACTTGTTCAAGTTGATAAAAAACTGGATGTAGTCTTCATTATCGGAAGAACCAACATAAAAATACCAAGAGTAAGCATATTATCAAACTACATCTAAACAAAGGAGAGTCTTTAAACAAAATTTACAAAAGCCTTTTGATAGTACTTCTGTCAAAGCTAAAACTATATTTGACCATATATCTTATCAGACTTTGATATTGTGAAAATCTTCCAAAATTTTCATTACACAATTCAACTGCCTCTTCTCGTGTATTCTGTTCGGAGACTCACTGATAAAACAATTAAATCTCCCTTCTTGTGTATTCTGTTTGTTCTAACCAACCAGAACTGTTGTAACAAACAACTAACTAACAAACAGTTAGAGCAAAATAATACCAGCTACTATACTAATAGTAACAGTTTTATTTGATATGATGGAGTTGTATACTCAGGGCTTCTAAAATGCATTTATTCAATTAAACTAAACACCCTAGATACCACTTACAAGAAAGAAGTTACATGTAAGCAACTAACTTAGATACTTCATTTGAAACATAATGCCATCAGGAATCCTTGGGCCTTTTCAAAAGCACTGCAATACTTCACAAAATATGTCAGTATCTTTAAATTATATATTTAACCTTCCATTTTAGCTAATTTAGAAACAAAGAGGCAAGTTGCATGTAGATTGGTCACAACTTTTATCTGCAATCTGTGTTTTATGAATTTACTATCTTGCTAATTGTATTTCAGACGTTAAGTTTTCTTGATAAAGTAATGTGAGAGAAATTTACTGCACTGTCTATGTTTATCCTGTAGAGTGCAGAGAGGTGGAGGAGCTTGGACATGCATGCTGGCATTCACAACTTTGAGTTGCATGCTTTTCGGGCTGCTTTTCAAATGGTACCAAATTATAACTTTGTTTTGTTATATGGTATTTTTAAATTGTAACTTCCCTTTCCAATCCTCTTCATCTTACTTTTTAATATAAAAGTTGAGCAAAAAATGTAGATAGCTACTGTACCTTAGTTAATGTACATTGATGGAATCATGCAGAAGCATGAATTTTCTATTCATTCTAGTTTTCATTATGTATTGCATAGAGCTGCCAATGAGCCAACCTTTTCGTGAACTACTTGGGTTTGATTTGTTAATGCCTTGATCAAGCTGATTTGTTAGTTAAATAAACAAACCCAAACTTTCAATTAGGCTTAGATATTTAAATGAGTTGAACCCAAGCTTTAAAGCTTAACATTAAGGGCTTATGAGTAGCCTATTTATACACATACAAAAACATGAATGAAAATAGTTTTATATATATTATACTTGTTGAAGAGCCCATATTGACTAGAGATTTGGTTAAATTATAGTATATAAGTGGGTGCAAACCTTATTTTCAAACCGACTTTGGGAGGTTGAATTAGACTTAAATTCCACTTTCTAAGATGGTATTAGAGCCTTTCCTAGCTAGGGTTGTTAGGCCTATCGTGTCACTTACTATCGGTCTCCCCCTCTATTCACATGCTCATCATGTCCAGCTTTTAGCGTGAGGGAGTGTGTTGGAAATGTTCACTTTCTGAGAATAGTACTAATGCATTTTACTCAATTAGTGGATATAACACCTGTCTTTTCAATGATTCTTTATTAACAGTGGATCTACCCTTAATTCACAACCTCTCCTAATAATAAATATATCTATTGTTCCTGAAGCTTCTTTCTAAATATTATCCGGAAGTTGTTACGAGTACTGCTTCAATTGGGCGTAAAGGGAAGGCTCTTCGTCGGCGACATCAGAGGAGATCTGCGGAATCCCAGCTGCATCTTGAAAGAAGTACTTGCCACACGAGACAAAAGTTCCCTCCCGAAGTTCCTTCAGTATCAGAAACTGGTATTTAAATTTTGAATATTATCCTTTTTGATGATTTATGGCTGTTATGATTGGAAACCCCTTTTGAAGCATCCCAGCTGCATCTTTACTTAGTTCATTAGTTTGTTTTGGCTGTTTAGTTCTATTTATGGTTCTCTTATAGAAGGATATCATTAGTTTGTTCTTTCTACTTGTTTCTCTCATCTTTAATAACTTTTAATTCTTCAATAAATAAAACTTGGTAAACCTTGTCTGAAACTTCAAAACCAGTCTAAGGTTTTTCTTTCACTTGTTCAATTAAGATAAAGTGATCCGGTACTCTGTGTTTTCAATGTGTTACAGACTGGAATTTGGACTCGATGTCAGAGATACAGACATCACCTAGTGAAATTCCATGTAGTGAAAGGGCTGGATGTGAATGGATTAAATCTGATGACACATTTTTACATTTTGAGAATTTCTGTCGATCTGGATTGTCTCATCTTGGAATTAAACAATCACATGATATAAACCTTCAAGGCATATGGAAGGAAGCAGAACCATTTGCTGTAAGTCAATTTCAATTTATTCTGTTATTCAAGCTATTGTCATTTTAATGATAGTTTTACTCTGTCTATTACTGTATTTTCTTTTCAGCAGTTTATTTTGTTATTTTTTGCTACTTTAAAATATTGTTATAATCAATAGGATTTGAATTTGTTGCTCTAGGATTGAAATGAATGGTTGCTCAGTTGAGAATGCCTAACTTTTGATGAGAGGCAAAATGTTGAGTGCATTTCACAGTTTAATAATTTATATTACATATTGTTTATCGTTTTTACTTCAATATTACTTAGATTAGTTAGGTTTCAAATATTATGTCTTTTTGAAACTTAATTCATATTGAATGTGATGAATGGTATATTGTGAATGGTATATTGGATGTTTAGCTAGGAATCTAGTAAAAATCCTGATTCACAGCAGGAGCCCCAATGGAGGAATAAGTTTTGGTACAAGATGTTCAATGCTAGTGAACTGTTAGAAGAGAGACATATTTGAGTGATTCTGTCCATTTCCTTATCCTCATGGATAATGTTGGAGATCGACTAGAGATATAATCAAATTATAATATATAAGTAGATGTAAATCTTATAGGTCAGTTTTATGAGGTTGAGTTAGATTTAAAGTTTACTTTTTATAAGATGCTATTATAACATTTTCTTTGAGAAATGCTTAAACAATCCTAGGGCTCTATGAAAATGCTCAAACCTTGCTCCATATAGGAACCGGCATTGATGACATACCATATCAAACGACTCCTTGTAAGCAACAAATCCAAGCGGTTGCTCCATGTAGGCATCCTCATCAAGGTCATCATGTAAAAATGCATTCTTGATGTCAAGTCAATACAAAGTCTTGTGGTGAATAACTCCAATGGAAAAGAGAAGTCGAATAAATGTTATTTCGACAATATGTATAATCTTGATCATAGATTTGTGTGTATCCTATAGTGATCAATTTTATTATCAAATCCTGCCTTAAGAGTGTACAACCATTGCCACCCAACAATTTATTTGCTAGGTGGAAGAACCAACTCCTAAGTACCACTACTTTGAAGGCCACACTGTTAAGGCATAAATGTGTTTGTATGATAAGACACAAGTCTCAATCTAAATGCCATGACCAAGACACTCATGTTTTGATAATAAGAAATAATATGTTGTGGTGCATCTAATAGTTTGCATAAGTGTTAAACAAGTATTTGACAATGGCTTTGAATATTGGTCAAAAGCGCTAGACACGTATCAGCACTGGGCAAAGTTTTCAAGCAACACGTGCATAAAAGTTTAGATGATATCTCTTGAAGTCTTCAAAGAAGATGCAAGATGAATACTTTAGGTGCAAGCTATAAGTGCTAAGCACGAGACACATCTTCTGATGAAAGAACATCTAAAAGGGATAAGTTGACCAAGAATACATTCGAAGGATAATTTTGACACAGTGCACAAACCATCATATTTTTGTATGCTCAAAATGGTGTTGTCAGAGGTACAAAGAAGTAACAGAGAAAAATGTTGTCCATTCTACAACACTTTGAGTGCAACAACTAAAGTTGTCAGAATAAAGTCAAACATGGCTTTGAAAGGGTTAGGACGTCTATAAAAGGAAGTTTCTCCAAGGAGAGTTGATGAACGAGTTGTATGCAAAATATTCCTTCAAGTTTCTGATTGTTTTAGATATTGTTGCGTCTAATAGACATCTAGAGTGAGTTTTACTTGTAAATCCTTCACGATCTTGAAGTTATGACTCTAGAACCAAGGAGTTGTAATATCCTCTCAAGTGAGAAATTTTCCTTGTTAAACAACTTTATAAATGTATAACCTAGAGAAACTTTATGTTCTTAGCCTTGAAAGGCATTAATCTTAGGGAGATATTAATTGATAAGACTAGGAGTGACTTTGTGTACTCGGGTAAGCCAGAAAGGGCAAAGAACAATACTTGTATTTCATTGTAATTAAAGGAACCTTTTGCAGATTGCAAAGGAGAAACGGATGTAGCTCGTATTATGGTAAACTAATATAAATCAAGTGTTAAATGCTTTTTCTATTACTTGTGTCGTCTACTAAAAATATTTCTTAAGAAAAGGTTTAAAAGGCAACATATCTCTTTAGAAAATGATTCTAGTGGTTAGGGTTTCATAACCCATAACCATATATTTCTCTTACGTCACATATTTTACCATAAAAGGAAGAAAAGGATGGAAATAAAAGAACCACTCCCCTGAAGAGAAAACTGATTGGTAGAACTTGAAAAAAAGAGAAGAATTGATGGAGAAGCAAGGAAAGAGGGATGAAAGAAGAATCTCTCGATTCTTTATGCCTTAGGTGATAAGGGGACCTTCTCTCTCTCTCTCTGATTTTTCAACTTAGGGCTATTTATACTGAACTAGCAGGGGTCCCTGAGTGAATCTCAAATTGCTGAGTGGATTGTTAAAAAATTACATTGCCACCGCCTTAAATCTATTGGTGCAGCCCTCGTGCACTGAGTAGATTCACCCCTCACAGAACAAGAATGGAAAAAAGCATTTAATAGGGAAAATTCGCTAAGTACAACACCTATGCACTGAGCGGATTTACTCTTGAGAGCAAGGTTGGAGAAAAAGTACTCACTAGGAACAAGTCATTGAGTACAACCTTTGTGATGAGCAAATTTGCTCCAAAGGCAATTTTGGTGCAATGCTGAAAATTGGTTGAGCCAAGCTGGCCTGCGCTGAGTGAATTAAAAAACGGCTAAGCAAAATTATGCAAAAAAGCTTCCAAAACTTTTTTACATAATTTCGCTAAGCGGAACCGAATCTGTAAATGGATTTTTCCAAGTGAAGGCAGTCTAAAACTATGTTTAAAAGAGGCTAAGTTAATCTCCTACCTGATATCCCAACAAAATTTTGGATGTTACGATCGATGATTTATTTATGTTGAGAACAATGAGTCAATATAATAAATTGAGGGATTTGATATCTTTTAATAATAAAGATATGATACATACTTGAGTAAATAATGATGTTTCTAATAATACGTATGTAATCTAGATATCCTTGACTATATATTTTCAGCTCCTTATTCCAATATTTTGATTATATAGATCAACCAACCCTCATTCAAATATTCCTGATTGTATAGGATTAGCTCCTCATTTCTATAATTATAATATATGTAAAGTAAAGAATCTTGAGGAATGATTTCATCATGAATAGAGCCGCACTGCATTATAACATATGTTGTTACGTTCCTAACTTGAATGATAGAAATCCAACACAGATACAGAACCCACAAAGAAACAAGAAATATTGAAATGCAATGTTTATTGCCAAATCATTCTCTACACACTGTATACACCTTAACGGTTTACAGAGGAAGCACTCTTCCTTTCACACAGAGTAAACTCTATCAATATTCACAATATCCAAAAGTTCCCCTTCTCCTAACTGGGTTGGTCTTTAAATAGACTAACCTATCCTAACCAACAAAACTGTGTTGCACCTTTTTTATTTAATTTTCTCCTAACATATCATCTTTTCTCATTTCCTATGGGTCTAACAATACTCCCCTCTCCTGGAACAACCTTGTCCTCAAGGTTGAAGACTGGAAAACCAGCTCCTAGGTGGACCTCAAATTCACACACGTCCCAGACTTCCTCTGTGGAAGAGCCAAACTTCTTGTGCAACCTCTTCGCATGCACCATAACAGCCTTTGCTATCGGGTGCTCACTTCTTGCCTCTACAGCAATTGTCATGTCACATAACTCCACCATAGAACATTCAGAAAAAAGAACTACATTAACTACCTTTGGCTTCCCAAGTGTTAGAGTACCAATGTTATCAAGCACAACAATTGTTACCTTGTGTGCCTTTTCCATTGCACTTCCACCCTTGATGAGCACTCCTTGAGCAACACCCATGCCTGAAGCAACCACGACTGCAATTGGTGTAGCAAGTCCCAGAGCACTTGGGCAAGCAACACCCAACACAGAAATAGGAAACTGCAAAGCAAGTTCACATGTATCCATTGTTGTTTGTATCCAATATTTAGGGACAATACCAGTTTCCCTAGGGATGAACCATCCAAGCCTAGATATTAGTGCCACTCCAACCACTATTGGAACAAAAACCCTTGAAATACGGTCAGTCGGTTTTTGAATTGGTGCTTTGGCAGCCGCTTCCACGAGTTAAACTATTTGAGAAAGTGCAGCGTCGGCCTTAACTAGTAAATTACTATGTCGCAGAGCCTGTAAATCCTGTAATCTCAGAGTCACGGAGTCTCCCTTTTCTTCTCCATAATAACGTAGAAGAGAGAAAAACCCTAAAACATCAAATAGGCCTTGATCAGGATAAGAAAGATAGTTCCCGAATGAAGGAACCACGGCAACTCCGACGACAGTCGTTGCCACCAAAAACAGTGCCCGACAGGCCGCCACGCACGACGGAGAGTGGCGACGTTGACGCAACGGAGAGAAGTGCGTGGAGGCCCACCATAGCTCCGATCGCCGCGAACTCTGCGGCATGGTGGTCGCCTGGCTGAGGCGACTCGCTCGGTGATGTCGCTAGCGCAATCAGTGCCGTCGTCGGCGGTGGCGGAGAAGTGGCGGCGGCGTCTGGAGAACAAATTATTGTACGTTGAGACCGCGTCGGAGCTTCGATTGTCGCAACCTCTGCGGCACGGTGGTGGCGAGGCCAAGGCAAGTCGATCGGTGATACTGTCAGTCCAATCGTCGTCGGCGGTGGTGGCGATGGCAGAGCAGCGGCGTCGGTGGCTGGACAACCAATTCTTGAACGTAATCTTTCCGACTTCGAATTTCTTTCCATCTGTTCAACCTCTCAAACACTGAATCCCTATCCTTCCCTTCAAACTTGAAATTCTCCTTGATTCGAAGAAATTTTTCAGGTCTTGAAATCCAACCTTATAGATCAAGGCCTTCAATAGCAGGTAATACCACTCTCCACTATGTCAACCCTTCCTCTTCCTCCTCTAAATGATTATCTTGAACAAATGTTTCTTCCCTTTTCTCATCCTCAATTTTTGAATTCTCTCCTTCAGAACTCTTACCACTTTTATGAAGGTCTTGCAACTTTTCTTTAGTCTCTTTGATGACCATGAAACTTTCTTTCCTATCTACTCTTTCCACCCTCGTATCAGCAACAAAATCTTTCCCTCCTCTAAATCTCTTGTTACTTTTCTTAAGATCTTTCAACAATTCTTTGATTTCTTTCATTGTTTCTTTTATTGTAGCAACATCAGCTCTCTCTCTCTCTCTCTCCACTCTTCATCCATGCTCGCTGGTCCACCTCTCCACAGCAACAATTCTCTCCTCCACTCCACTTGGATCCGGCAATTTCCACCCCCACTTAGATTCGGCAGGTCACACCAATTTGTTACGTTCCTAACTTGAATGATAGAAATCCAACACATACATAACTCAGAGAAACAAGAAATACTGAAATGCAACGTTTTTTGCCAAATCATTCTCTACGCACTGCATACACCCTAAGGGGTTACAAAGGAAGCACTCTTCCTTTCACACAGAGTAAACTATGTCAATATTCACAATATCCAAAAGCCCCCCTTCTCCTAATTGGTGTTGGTCTTTAAATAGACTAACCCATCCTAACCAACAAAACTGCCCTGCACCCTTTTTATTTAATTTTCTCCAAACATATCATCTTTTCTCATTTCCTATAGGTCTAACATATGTAAAGTAAAGAATCTTGAGGAATGATTTCATCATGAATAGTTTGAGCCACAACTGCATCTCTAGCGGCTATAACTTGTAGACTACACCACTGCTCATTAACAATGAAATAAAAATGCAAGTGATGTGGAATAAGCAACAATTCCACCAGAGGTCTTTCCAACCATATATCGGTCTAAAAGTGGATTATGGTGCCATCACTTAAGTAGTAGGATTAGTTGATAAGGTTGGACTTGTTAGGAAAAATTCTAATTGCTGCACATTGTTGAATATTTAGTTCAAAGAGGGAAAAAATTGTTTTAAAGGCTACAACCTGACACAGATCCTCATTTGTTAAAATTTTAGAGATTTACGTGGAGGAAGAGAGGAGATATAAAAGGGACTCTGAATTGGCGTTCAGTTGTGTACATTGATGTGATATGATGAGATATAAAATATAGGGTACTATTTTTAATTGCATGAGGAAACAAATCATGGAACATAATGAAATATGAAACCATTCCTATGATCATCGAAGATACATCAAAATATTCTAGATACAATAATGATATTATAAGATATTTTACTGATATTCTTACTCTCTTGCTCAGGTTAAAGATTTCTGAGTTTTGAATCTGTTACAACTATACACATGCACAGAAAATGAATTAAAATTACACTGCAGTGATGCCACAGCATCTACTGGAGAAGGAAGATATGAATTTGGGATTAAGACAGGCTAGGGAAGTTGCAGCTAATACAAGTCAACTCGGTTGTTAATGGGCAAAAAATCCTCGCTAGTATTACAGTCGTCATCAGCTGAAAAAGATGTAACTTTTTGATTCTTCTCATCTCCTCAAAGTCATGATATTATTGAAAAGTAGCCAGTGGGAACAACGACAAACTACAGACAGCCACCACAAAGAACCCCCGAGAAACTGCTCACATACATCAAACCTCATGGAGGGGAGTCAGATTTTACCACTAAACACAATCCACTTTCCAAGGAACTAAACAGCCATGGGACGGTGGCGAACAGAGGTGAAAGTATTTGAATATGAGGTGAGGAAAATGACAGAAAAGGTGGATGGAATAGGGATCAGCACGGGCACGAGAAATTTTCATGTTGAAAGTATGTGAACTTTGGTTGAAGAGGAGGAAAAGAGAGATAATAAAGCCTAACAATATTATCTTCTGCATCCTGATCTGATACAAGATGCAAAGCCTTAACTTCTATTCATACTAATTCCAGACTCCTAATCTCAATCAACTAAGAAAACAAATCATAAACTATGAAAAAACATTCACAAGATTATCCTCCGAGATACTCTAATATTCTAAAAGAAACAATAACGAGAAATTTAAACGCAATCTCTAAATAAACAGAGAACGTGTTGTTTTAAGTTATAGTATGTGTTCATTGATTGTGTTTTCTTGGTACATCATGGCCATATAATTTTGCTTAAAAAAATAAAGTTTTCTGTAAAATTAAAATAATGTTTGAAACCGCATTTACAGAGATGTCTGCTATTAATGAAAACAAAATTCCACCTGTTTTTTCGGTTAAGTATATTTATGCTATAATTAAAGTAAAAGGCATCTAGTACTTACCGATTATCTACAGGACCTTGTAGGACCTTATTGGTCTCTGAGAGCCGCTTTAGGGCCTCTTTTGGAAACTCTTATTCTACTTGATAGGTTATTGTTTCTTCAAGAGCAAGGCAGTGCTCTAGAAGCCTGCTTGTTGCCGATATTTGATCCAAACATATCGCCAAGAAATGTGGCCATAATTGCAAAAAAGATGGACAAAGATTTAAGATCTTCCTGATGCTGAAAGGTAGGTAGTGTGTGCGCATTTCATTTACGTATCCTGCCATTTATTACCGTTTTTGATATCCTTTAATTTTATTACCTTATTACTGTCTTTCTGTGGCAGGAAACATCCCAGTGTTGTCTGTCCAGAGGATGAAGCATCCGTCTTCAAGCAGGAATATGGCTTGGTTGGATGTTTTTTGCCACATGTTGATATTATTAAATCTGTTGAACCATGTAAAGTACAGATATTGCTTCTCCCTCTCTAATGCTAGACTTTCTTGATTGATTCTCAAGATCTTCTCAGATAAAGAAACTAAAATTCACATGAGAGAAGGCAGTGATGCTGCAATCATTCTATGCCCGAGTTTCTTGACCTTTTGTTGATACTGAAGATCCTCTCAGGTGAAGGTCAAGGTCATTTGGGACAAGGACCCAATGCTGCAGACTGCTTCCCTCTGCCTTGTCAGAGAATGGTTGTTATTGGGTGTCTAACATCATGAGAAGTTACTTTGTTGCCATCCATCCTATGTAATATTCTGAGTAGCTATCTGGGTCATTCACTTCAATGATGCAAGCTTGGAGAAATTTTAAGCCCATTTTATTTGTATTAATTATTGAGATGCCAAAATATGTCTGTTAACATTCTTTTTGGCGTCTTTCCTCTGCGGGCTTTGGGGATTTTGACCTAATTTCTTGCGTAGCGAGTGTTTTCAATATACATTGCTAGAAGTAATTTTCAGTAGTATGAATTGAAAATGTGTAATGGAAGCTGATACATTCTCTGTAAAATAGGGAAATAGCATCTGCTTTTTTTCTGTTTCAATCACTTATGGTGATCATTTGTTGTTTAGTAAGTTGTTTGCTACTTTCCGTGGTTCCCTAAATGATAAAATTGTTTTCTTATGAATTCAATGTATCTATATGTTTAAAATAGGGACTAAATGGAGTTTACATTACTGATTTTAAAATAATTGTCATTTGAATTTTTTAGATACAGTTTGGTAGTAAAAAGGTTAATTGATTGTTTTGCAGTCCATAAACTTTAGTACTAATTGATTGTGCAAGAATGTCTGTTTCAAATAAAATAAGGGATATAATCTTAAAACATAAATTGTATACTCAAATATCACAATTATAAAAAAGTTATTTCAAGATTATCTGGAACACGTATCACTAATGGGATTATGCGTATATACAGTACATTTCTTTTCTATTTTATCATAGATAAAAAAACTGGTGAAAAATAGGATGATTCAAACAGGAAATGGAATAATAGGGTGCATGGAAATATATGAAAAATAAGATAGAAATAGAGATGTTTGGTTTAGAAATAATAATAATAAAATAGTTAAAAATATATATAAACTAAAAATCTATTTGATAATTGATGATTATTCACGCACAGTTTATTATTCTTAAAACACCGTTTTGTTCAAGAGAATTAGTTTAGTGGGGGTGGGTGAATAGTGCGTAAATCTTCTTTTACTGTTTTCCATTTCTATAAAATTTACAGGTTAATAAAAACATAAAGACTATGCTTGCGTGACACAGATACAATAAAAAAAAAAACATTTTTTACTGCAGATGTATGGACACCTTATTTTAAAAAAGTTAATCTATTCTATCTATTCTAGTACTCTTTGTCAAGTTATAACATACAAATTATATATACTAAAATAAAAAATAAATAAATATAGAATTAATTTTATTACGTAAAATACACACATAAAGTTATTTATTTATAGATAGAAGTGTTAACATAATAATAAAAAATATGAGCCAAGCTTTTTATATTTAACTGTCCTTTAAGTTTGTGCATATAAACGGTATGTATCAAACTTCTTACAAATATAATCAATTCTAGGTCCCATAAAGATTTAGTGAAAATATCTTCTAATTGATTATTAGAATTAACAAATTCAGTTTTGATGTCTCTCAATACAATCGTTTCTCGAATGAATAACAATCAATCTCAATATATTTGGTCATTTCATGAAAGATGGGATTTGAACTAATATGAAGAACAACTTGATTAACTATATGACTGTTATTTGAGTGACCTTTCTAAATTACATTTTTTTACGTAAATGTTTAAGCCAAATAAGCTTACATGTGGCTGAAGCAATAGCTCTATATTCTGCTTCAACACTAGATCTCGCCACAACATGTTGTTTCTTGCTCTTTCAAAATATCGAATTATCATCAATATGAACACAATATCCGAAAGTGGATGTTTTACCAGATAGAGATTCTGCCCAATTAGCATCTAAATAACATATAACTAGTATAATTATTGTAATCATATAGCAAACCTTTTCTAGGAAAACCTTTAAGATACTTCAATATACAAATGACTACATTCCAATGATCAACATATGGGGAATTAAGAATTGACTCACCACACTAACTCCAAATGAAATACTAGGATGAGTTGTTGTAAGATAGCTCAATTTTCCAACTAATCTTCTATACTTTTCAGAATCTGAAATAAGCTCCCCCCTTAACCAAGTAGGAGTTTGGCATTAGGATCTGTGGGTGTGTCAACAGAGTTTAAATTCATTAATTTAGTTTCCTCCAAAATATCCAATGCATACTTCCTTTGAGAGATAACAATATCATTGTTAGATTGTGCTATCTCAATCGCCAAGAAACATATGAGTTTGTCAAGATCTTTGGTCTAAAGGTGGTGACAAATATGTTATTTTATTTGAGAGATGTCATGGTGATCACTTCCTGTAAGAACAATGTCATCAACATATACTACTACATAGATACACCCAACACTTGAGTGGCGGTAAAAAAATGAATGATCTACCTCACTGTGAGTCGTACCAAACTATTTTACAACACTACTCAATTTTCCAAACCAAACCCTAGGAGACTGCTTGAGGCCATATAAAGATTTGCGAAGACAACATACCAATCTAGAAGACTTTCCCAAAGCAACAAAACTTGGAGGTTGCTCCATATAAATCTCTTCCTGCAAATCTCCATTAAGTAAAGCATTTTTGACATGTAGTCGATAAAGATGTCACTTTGAAGAGATGTCATGACTACAAATAAGCGAACAAAGGTCATCTTTGTCATTGGAGAAAATGTATCACCATAGTTTAAACCAAAAACTTGTGTACAACCTTTATCCACAAGAGAAGCTTTGTGACGATCAATAGTACCATCAAGACCACCTTAGATAGAAAAAACTCACTTGCAACCAACAACAGATTTCCCAGAAGGTAAAGGAACAAGTTCCCAAGTTCCACTATTCTGAAGAGCACTTATTTCATCAAGCATTGCCTGATGCCAACCAGGATGGACTAATACACCACCTACAGATTTTGGAATGAACATAGAAAAAATATATTATAGGAAAGTATAAAAAGATTGAGATAGTCTATGATAGTTTAAAGTAGTATAACGTGGAAAGGGATTACAAATAGAATGCTACCTTTACGAATGGTAATGGGAAGATTAGAAGAGAGTCAATGGGTGGATGATGAGAAGTTTGATGGCAACTATAAACTTGAAAAGGTGGTGGAGGAGGGGAATATATAGGTACACTAGATGCAACAAGAGGATCGAAGACAATCGAAATATGTACTTGATTAGATGGAGACACAAGTGGAGAAGATAAAGATTTAAAATAAAAAGAAGACTCAATGAAGGTGACATATGCAAAAATGAAATAACGGTTAAGAGAGTGCGAGAAACTTTTATATCCTTTTCGATATCTAGTGAACCCTAAAAGGACACATTTGTGTGACCGAGCAGATAATTTATCAAGATTAGGACAAAAATTATGTAAACCCGAAAACTTGAAGGGTAAAAGATAGAGAGGTTCATGAGGAAATAAAATAGAATGAAGAATTTTGTTATGTAAAATTGAAGATAGCATAAGATTAATTAGATAACATGCACTAAAAATAACATCACTCCAAAAACATGGAACAAGTTGTTGCTCTTGACAATACTAGGATGTCTCAACTGAGCATGAAGGAAAGATGGAGAATCCATGACCGTTCCAACATGTGCAGATGTTATTAGGTGATAAAGACTTTGAGACTCACTTTCGGTGCCAATTATCCATCCCAAATTTAGTCCTATAAACAAACAAGATCTTTGGTAAAAGAAATAAGACAATTAAACGAATGAGATGACTAATAGACAATATGTTAAAGGGAGACTAAGGGACATAATAACTTTATCAATAGATAAAGAAGGAAGGAGATGAATAGTACCAACACCATGAGATGAAATCCTATAGCAATTAGCCATGGTAATGGTAGGTAAATAAACGGAGGTAAACATAGAAAAGAAAAAAGATTTTTACTAATAATGTGATATGTGGAACTTGAGTCCAGAACCCAAAGACTAAAAGAATTGGAGTCAGTGAGGGCAAAAAAAGATATATCTATATGTGCAACAAAAGCAGTATAACTAGAGTTTTGACGATCCTCACATCATTGAAAGTATTAGGTTAGCCTGAGGTATTAGATGAAGTAGAGTCCATAATATATGGTTGTAGAGGAGCAATAAAAGAGACCATAGATCAAGTGGAGAGAGAGAAAGACCTCCTTAGAAGAGATAGAAAAATCCTAAAAAAAAAAAATCAAACAAGCTTCAATTAGGATGGTGAAGACATATGCAGAACGAGGATAAGATGGCAACTTTGGCGGCAATGGTAGAGGTGGCATCGAATTTGATGATAACGACAACACGGTGAGGTGACAAGGGCAATAGAGACTGTGACTAGAAAACACTGATGAATAATGGGTTCATTAAAAAAATTGGTGCAATTCTAGCTTCGATTACATGCTTCAACGTGTTTCTTCTTTGAAGATTTGGTGTTTGAATATGAATTGGAATTGATGCATCAGAAGTATTGAAGATTGTAGTAGCTTGAAGTGTTAGAGATGAAGATTGGAAATGAATTAGTGTGAGGTTGAGCCAACACACTTAGGAGAGAGCAAGAGCAAGTCTATAAAAGAGACTACTTTAAGGAGAGATTTTAAACAAGAGTGAAGAGGCAAAAGTTGACCAGCATTTCATTACTTATTCAAATCTAAATTTTCAATTACATAAGCTTCCTATTTATATACTAAAAGATGACTTGTCTTGCAAGTTTCTCAAAAACTCTCCAATAAGAGATTGACAAGTGAGGGAGAGTGTCATGTGGCAAAGGTAGCTAGCAACCCAAGTTTCAAATACTCTCCAACGAGAGGTGGACAAGTGGTAAAAGAAGCTAGGAGAAGAAACTCCCATGTGACACCTACTTGGAGTGGCATGTGGGGACTTCTTGGACTCAATTTACCCAGGTGGCACTTTCTTGGAGGCTTCTTTTATAGGTGATTGTCCACTTTTTCTTATGGGCTTCAAGGCCCAAAATACAAGACATAAATTCCTGTTCTGCTTGGCCCAAAATAAATTATACACTATTTTATACAATTTTTACAACTAGAGGTCTTATAATCTTGAAGCTCCAAAATCTCTACAAGCCCAATTAGGCCTAAATTCCTGAGAAGCTCCTGATCAAGGCTCTAACTTAGTGACTTCTATATTCTTGTTTGAAGCCTTGGAGAGGAGCTTGCATCATGTCCTCCCTCTTGAAAAAGAATTGTCCTCAGATCTAGCATGAAGTTCAGCAACTGCAAACTTTATTTATTCATTTTTAGTTCCCTCCAGGATCAAAGATCATCCTGTAGAAACAATCAAACTATAAAATAAATGAAATTTGTACAGAAAATTTATGGAGAAAAACATAATAAAATACCTTTCTTCCAAGGTCAATGTACCCCTTTCTTGATAGGTAGACACATTGGACACAAGGAGTACCTTTATTTTTATTTTTTTTGTTTTTCTACCTTATGAAGTGGCCTAATCTTTTCATCTTGTTTTATTTCAAACAATTCTTCACGAGGTTTTTCTGTGAGAAGGGAGTTTATGTCTTTATCTGGTTCAGCTCCAAATAGAGATGTTTCTTTAATCAAATCCTTACTAAGGTTGTCTATGGGTGAGTTTATGTTAATGTCTGATTCAGCTTCAAACAAAGTTTTTACTTTATACAACTCCTCACATGGTTTATCTTTGGCATAGAAAATTTATCAATGTCTAATTCAGCTTCAGACAAAAAATTTCCTTTCTCTCTTTTTCTATTCTTTCTTTCTCTTTCTCTTCTTCCTCTTCTCTTTTCTTTGTTTTCTTTATCTTCTCTTTCTATCTTTTCTTTCTCTTCTATTTCTCTCTTATTTTTCTCTTATATTTCTCTCCTTTCTTTCTCTTCTCTTTATTTCTTCGCTTTCTCTTCTTTCTATGTGATAAGAGATTGCAATTTTATTCTAAATTCTTTTTCTCTTCTTATAAATTCTTTTTCTCCATAAATAATTTTGTTTCCCTTTTCTACAAGCACTTTTATTTCTCTTATATAATTTTCTTTTCTTTACTTTTTCCCTATCCCTGTCCCATGGTTCTTTAAATCTAGACATAGAATTGGAGGAGTATCCCTCCCTCTTAAATTCATTATTAGGTTATTGAGCATATTGTTTTTCTAAATTCACACAAAGTTGAACTAATTCATTTAAATCCTTATAGGGTAATAGCTCAACTCTATTCCTAATATCTAGGTCAAGACCATTGAAAAACCTATCTATTTTTTCCTAAGTTTTTCTTTAATCATTGCCCTTATCATGAGTAACTCCACTTTTTGTCTATACTCTTTCACACTCATGCTCCATTGTTTGAATTTACATAGTTTATTTATCAATTTCCTATAATAATAGGACGACACATGTCTTTTCATTAGGATAGCCCTAAGTTCATTCCAATACCGAATTTCGAGTTCATGACGAGTCCTAAGGTTGTGAACTAGAGATGTCCACCAGTTTAAAGTTGCTCCTTGCAAACTTAAGGTAGTTAAGAACACTCTTCTTTCATGATTTATCTGGTGGCATTCAAATATATGCTCAACCTTTAGCTCCTAATCTAAATATTTTTCAACATTGTCTTTTCCATAAAAAGAGGGAAGGTCAATCTTAGGCTCATGGGGATAGGTTGGAGTTTATGCCTATGAAGATGTTTAGGAGGTGGCAGATATAAATTACTATAACAAGGATTACTACAACTCCTTTCTTCTCTTTGGTAATAAGGGTCTTTATGAAACTCTTTTCCTATTCGACCCCTCTCCGTGTTTACTCTTAGATTTCTCTTAGTGTTACATGTATTGAGTAAACATGGTTTTTAACTTTTCCATTGGTATAACTTTCTTTTATCATTTTCTCTCAACTCCTCTCTCACCCACCCTCTCTCATTATTTCTTATACTCGCTTGAACACTAGAGGAAGCATAGTCACTCATCTTTTGTTTGAAAAGGTTTTCACAAACAAATTGAGATAATCAACAAAAGATTGAGTGTCGAAAGAGTTTTCGTAAAAGAAGTTTTTATATTTTTGGTGAATTTCCTAACAAGAAATAAGATGAATGGATTTCAAGTAAACTCTTAGGAAAGAGAGTTGCGTCACTTAGACAACTTAAATACCAAATCTTTCCTAGCCAAAGTGTTCCCCAATCACCTTCCACATCATCCCTCAAAAGAAACTTCAAAACAATTTTTCCTAAATGTGTGTGCTCTTGTGGTTATCATGGATTCGTAGTTGTTACGGATTCGTAGTTGTCACGAATAAAAATAAAATAAAATTGACATAATTTTTTTAATAATATGATTACCATAATATTTTAAAAAAATAATTAGCTATAACTACCATAAGAAAATATAGTTAGATATGCTAAAATAAAAATAATTTTTTTGCAAATGAATGCAAAAAATTACAAATTGCAGATAAACAAGAAATTAAAAATCAAACTCAAATTGAAATCCCAAGCAACAATGTTAAATTTGATCACAATCGTACCACGAGCAAATTAGATGTGTTTCAACAAAGACCAACTAACACATTGTTTAATAATAAAGAGATGATAATATAGAAAGCCAAAAATTAAAGTCAAGTTGTCTCCCAACGAATCCAATAATAATTCTAGTATTCAAAACTCATCTCTACAAGTAATGAAAGTCAATAATGACATTAAATTAAAAAGGGGGTTTAAGGATTGTTAGGCACAAAATTAAAATAGACATTGTGTAAAAAATAATAAAGAAAATAGGTTGACTCTCAAGTTTCTTCACATCAAATTCTTTCTTGGTTTTCTTAATATTATTATCATTTAATTACCTTTACAAAGTTTAACTCAATCAAACAATTGTCAAACAAATTCAACATAATTTTATTAGTAGAACAAGTGTCTACTAATATTTCATCTCATCCTTAAGCGTCTACTTAATGGGATGTATATCTTTTATCTCTTGACTAAGCATACAAGAAATTGATTAAGACTAAGCGAATTAATCAAAAACTCTAATTAAGGAAAAACAACTATATCCTCAACAAGCATTTGAAAACAGTTAATTTTTTCTAACAAAAAAAAAAGATTTCAAAAAGATCAACAATAAAGTTGTTATATAGAATATAAATAACAAAACTTTATTCAACATAAACCTCATAATTCATGCAAAATTACAAGAAAATCAATCGAAATTTAGTCTTCCACGAGGGAGACGGAAATAAAAGAATTACAAAAGAGAATAAAACTAGAGTTTATGTTATGTGGCATTGCGGTAGTCTCCTCTCTTCATATATTCTCCAATCTTTATTTATAATATCATTTTCTTCACAAATCAATTCAAATTTAATTTTTACATATTATTCTTGCAATTATCAATTGTTTTCATCTTTAACACATGTTGACTTGCAAATACTTTTTTTTTTTTTCATTTATGTAGTAAAAGATATTACAAAATATTTGAAGGAGATTTGTTCCAAATCAAGTCAAAATTGCAAAGAATTATCTTTATAAAAAATTTAAAAAGTATCTGTGCTTAAGATTTGATTGAATTTGAAACTCATAGAATCTCTACAAATAATTAAAAATAATAAATAAAAAAGTAAGAATATATGCTTAAAATCTAAATTTAACCAATAATCTCGATTAAGGTCCACTTAATTCTGATTAGATAAATATTATTTAAAGCATTGTATTTATTTTTAATTATATTATAAAAAAGTCATAATTAAAATATCTAAGCATTGGACAAATATAACATTTCGTTTTTTCTTATATATATATAAATTACGAAATTATAAAATCTATATATATTATATACATATTATAATATTTAATAAATTTTTACAATTTATACATTAGGAAATCATACAAAATTATCTAATGTTATATTATATTATAAATTGTTTAAAATTATATTAGATTATATAAAATTAAGTTATATAAATTAAAAATTATAATATATATTATTTATATAATATAAAATTAAAATTGTATGAAATTATAAATTTCTACAATAAAGTTATTTAAAATATATTATTTATATATTTTAAATAATAAATATTATATATATAATTTAATAAGCTAATTGATGATTGACAAGAGGAAAGTCTTTTAAATTTGTTTAGGAAAATCAAATTTTCGCGGAATACGAAAAATCCACCTTGTAGATTTTTGCGTTTTAAAATTTTTCTTTTATATAATATACTGATTGATGATGGATGGATGTTCAGTAATTCATTGATTCCCTTGTGACATATTCACATGGAAGTGGAATACGAAGATTGCTTTGAGTTATCATATTTTCTTTTTTTATTGAGTTATCATAATTTTTTTATTTTATTCCTAAATTAATTTAATTCCTTTTCCCTAATTATTTTCACTATAGTTTTATTTTTTAAAAAAAGAAGAAAACAAGAATAGTTTTTTCTGTTTAATTATAATTAGATTCGGGCCAACGTTATCCTTACATCCTCAGTTTCTTGAACGGCCCAAATCAAAAGTCAAACCCCTTATATTCGAACTCTGACCAGCAAAACCCTAGTTCTCCTCCTTCTTCTTCTTTGAACTCTCTGTCGTTAAACCCTAAACCCTTCCTTGGCGCATGGCTTCCGAGAACCTAAACCCTGCCACAGTCTCGAAAGCTGTAGATGCGCTTCTGAAATGGCGTAGTTCCCAATCGGAAACTCAAAAGCCGAAACTCTTCGACGAAGACGAAGAATTCGTGTACCTCATCGTAACGCTGAAGAAGATTCCGTCCAAATCGCGCGTTAACCCATACAAGATCCCTCTCCCTCACTCCCTCCTCTCGCAGTTCTCCGAACAGTGTCTCATCCTCGACGACCGGCCCAATAAGGCCCGCGTGACCAAGGCGCAGGCCCAGGCCAAGATCCAATCCGAGTCCATCCCCATCGCGAAAGTCCTCAAACTTTCAAAGCTGGCCTCCGATTATCGCGCTTTTGAGGCAAAGCGGAAGCTCTGTGATTCCTACGATTTGTTTTTTGCAGAGAAGAGCATTGTGCCGTTGCTTCCTCGGCTACTCGGGAAGCAGTTTTTCAAGAAGAGGAAGTTGCCGGTGCCGGTGGATCTGAAGAAGAGTAACTGGAAGGAGCAGGTGGAGAAGGCATGCTCGTCCGCGATGCTGTTCATGCGTACCGGCACGTGTAGCGTGGTTAGGGTTGCGAAGGTGGGGATGGAGAGGGACTCGATTGTGGAGAATGTGGTGGCTGCGGTTGAGGGGGTTGTGGAGGTTGTGCCGAAGAAGTGGGGGAATGTGCGGTCGCTGCATTTGAAGCTGTTGGAGAGTGTCGCGTTGCCGGTGTATCAGGTGGTTCCGGATGTGAAGTTGAGGATTGAGGGTGCTAACGAGCAAGCTGAGATAAAGGAGAAGAACAAGAAGAAGGAAAAGGATGAGGAGGTTCGTGAATCGGCGAAGAAGAAGGGGAGGATTCATGAAGTTAGGTATATGGATGAGAATGGTGGTGAGGATGAGATTGAAAATGAATTGGTGAGTGATGATGAGAAGGTTAGTGAGAAGAGGAAGAGAGGGGTTTCGAGTGTGTTGAGTGGTGAGAAGAGGTTGAAGAAATCGTCTGGTGTTAAGGAGAAGAGGAAAAAGGGGGAGAGTGGAAGTGAATTGGTTGCTAAGGATAAGGAGTCTAGTGCCAAGGAGAAGAAGAAAAAGGTAAAGAGTGGAAGTGAATTGGTTGTTAGGGATGAGGAATCTGGTGTGAAGAAGACGAAGAAAGGGGAATTGAAGAAGATGAAAACAGGGGAAGCGAAGGTTAAGACTGTGAAAAGTGTGAAGGCTAAGAAAAGTAAGAAGGTTTAGTCAGTTGGATGATGTTGTCTATGAGCGATTGATGTAAGAAATTGGTGCTTGTTGTGGCTCTGTGCAAGCCTGTGTGGTTTTGCTTGTGAGTCCTCAGCTGCATTTTTGTTTTTGACCATGTATTAGGGCGGTTGTGTTTTCTGTTGGTTCTATTTGTTATTTGCTAGTTCAAAATTTCTATAGTTGAGGTTTAAAATGATTGTTAAATGGGTAAGGTCAAAATGTTGCATCCGGGCAAGTTTAATATACTTGAGTCATTTAGATATTGCTTGTTTGAGATCGATTTAGAAAATGAAGTTATTTAGATATTGCAAATTTTCCTCTTCACTATTAATGAAAGTATCAAGGAAATGGCAGGAGAATGCTGAGAGCAATTGGTGCTCTGAGTGAGTTGACTGCTTAATTTTGCCGTTTTCCTTTTGTTTTCAAGAAACTTAAATTTTGGTTCTTATTTTTTGTTAGTAGATACCCATTTTATTGAAATATTTTTATTGTAATTCTGTCTGCGTGTTAAGTGTCTGTTTTTCATTTCTTGAATGTTAAGGCTAATGGAAAATGTCTATTCTGAAACTATATATTTAGCTACATTAGAAGTATTTTTTAACAATATCTGCTCAAAATTATAATACTGTATAATGTATATGCTATTTTGAGAAACTGATAGTTATGGCCCTAATTCCTCTATAGTTTATACTTTTTGAAGTATTTTATTCTGTTGTATACCAAAGCCTGTTTCTGTGTCAAATAGTAAGTATTCATGAACTCATTCAAACTTTTTTTCTTCTTGCAATAACTTGTTTCTTTTAAATTGCACATCCTGGGTTATCTGCTTCCAACTTCAGTACTGTACTACCAGTTTTGTCTGAAATTTTTGTTTCTCGTTCAAATTTTTAGAAAATCAGTTGTGTATTTGTTAGACGGACTTTATCGCCCTAAAAGCCAATAGGAATTTATCGTTTACTAAGTTAGTATCCTTTATATCTTCCCATGGAAAAGTCAAGGAGTTAGGGACCTCATCAAATGGTATAGTGAGAAACAGCAATAAAACCTGTGTGACCTTTTATTCCAAGTTAGTTTGGACTTGGAGTTGGGTTCTGTTGGTGATAATTTTAGTTATACCAGTTAGCCAAAAAGCTGCTATTGGTGTTTCGTGTTAAGCCGTTGTAGTCAGGACTCCAAATTAACTATTTGAAAGTTATAAGGTATTCTAAAATAAAGTTAACACATATTCTGAGGCAATAGCATTGAAGAGCAAAACATTTGGCTTTAATTGGATATTATTGATTTTCTTGTGACTTCCCAAAAAGTTTCTACATTAAGCTTGCTTTTTATTCTTTTAGCCAAGGAACTATATCGTTATCTGTTCTCTCTTTCACTCTCCTTTGATACTCATCTGCTAGGAGCAAAAAGTCCAACACTTTAAATGGTTCCTTAATTACTAAGTTCTAGTGTTATTTTTCAACCTTAAAAGTGATGATGAGCTAGATTGTTTATTGTGTGAGCTTCACAGTCAAATGCAACATAGTTTAGAGAAATACTTACCTAAATATCACAAAGCTAGAATGAGATATTTAATGAATAAGTGGTGCTATCAGCAGTTTTGTCATATAATAATAATGAGGAAGAGATTATATGTTTAATAACTATTTGTGAGTAAAATACAAAATTGACGTGAACGAGTGGCATAGACCATTTTGTACATTATTGTTGGGCTGCTATGTGCCAAGGGGTATATTCCGTTGAATCGTGATCTCTTCTTCTGATGTGATAGTCGATGGTTTGAAATGGATAAATCCATAGGTGGCTAATACGATTACAAGTATATCATGTATATACAGAGAGTTATTATTTGACATGACAGAATAAAACAGAATTATCATTTGGTATGATTTTTCTCAGAGAAAGAAAAATGAATGAAGATATAGTTTTATTATTTTCATTTTATATTCAGTTTTGGTTTATTCTATGGAGTAATACTATACAATTTGACCATTTCATCCTTGTAGAGTTCAAGTTCACCCATCCTATCCAACAGTTGTCTCGTCAATTGCTTATCAACAGCTGCAAAGCCAGTCAAAATTGTTCGTGTGTGCTGCGCGTGTAGATTAGCCACGTCAATTGTTGTTCAAGTGATCCCTCCCAATTTGGAGAGATTAATATTAAATCCCAATTGGTTTCTCTATCAAAAGCCGTATTTGCAGGGACTGATAAGTGAGTTTTTTCTTCGTCAACAGTGGTTGTAATGTTGGAAAGGCAATTCTGAAGACCAAGAATAATGATGAGTGTTTTGGTATTGCACCAAGTTTAAAGTTTAAACGTCTATGAACTAACCCTTTTGTTCCCTTCCCAATTGTGGGCGGCTTCGTTACACATGGCACTGCCACAAACCATGCCACGTGCTCCTAGCTTGTCGTTTTAGGCTTTTGCTCAATGTTTTTCCTTCCATTTCGATGGGGATTCCAAGCAAAATGACATGAAAGGTCACCATCAACAAAAAGAAGAATGACTGAAACTACAGTGCAAACGAGATGATATGCACATCAACACCAGAGAGCCTCCTTAGTGGTTTCAGATAGGCACGACATCACTCTCATCGACTGGTCAAATTTTCATCATGTAGGTTTTAATGTAAAGTAACCGTATTTGCATGTTATAGACAATGGATTTAGTTTTTAGGTGCACCAAGTGAATTAGACTTTTCCAAACTCTAGGCAAAATTAAATATAAATAAAGCGGTTGGATTTGGATGCATGACCATGTTCTTATCAGTTCCCAGATGGATGTGCACCATTATTCTCCAAAATTGGAAATTGGACACCATGTCATATCTTTTTAGTTTAAAAACACTTTTTTATGTGCTTTTAGTAGTGCTGATCTTTGATCATAACCAGAGTTCTGTTTTCATAAGTAAAGCTAATATTTAGTACAGACATTTATTATGTAAATTACCAGTGTTAGCAGCATACAGTCTAACCTATATAATCATACTTTTAACTCAAATATTAAGTCAGTCCAAAATCACAAGTATTGGCAGAAGACAACACTAATAGCAGAAGCATTAATATGCGCTTGTGTGTAATGAATCACGCCTCAATTAAAAAAGTAAAATACCTTTTACTGCATCAAAAACAAGATATAATTGTTAAACATCTAATATACATCACTATTCCAATGATATTATTAGTCACTTGGGGTTGCTGGTGTATATGTTAGACTAATCATTATTAGGAGTCCAATTCAATACTGACTATCCACATCAAACGTGTAAGCAGTCCACCTTAGGATCACTAGTGTTCATCCTCAGACACATAAATGTAAAACTGTAACTAAAATACACAAGAAATAGCATATAAATTTTATTCTAAATATCATTCATGGTTGGCTACACAAATACTGCATTGACTCATGATTACTTCAAAATCAAATCATAATTATTATGATTTATGGGAGTTTAGTTTCTCTTACACTGTTGCGCTGTCACATTCCAGAATCTAGACCCTTCTTAAACCGAGATTCTTTTGGCCCAAAAGCACCAAACGTGTATTGGATGCCAGTTTATGATTGGCCAACATGGAAAATCAACCCATTTTATGATTAGTTTATTAGATATTGGGAACTTTTATTTGTGATAGCTAAGATTCTGCACTGTTCCCAAGAAATATCCAAGTGCACAAGAGAGTCTTATTAGTATGTCTGTGCTGCCTTTTATTGAGTGTTAACTTTAAGTAGTGGTGTGGCAGTCTTTCACCAAATTTATCAGAACGTTGAACATGGTTCACAATTCTAATATGAAATTTTATTATGGACTATGTATGCACACACATTTGCACCAATATAATAATAAAGCCATGGCCTACCTTCTTTGACAAAACCATAACAACTGTTCCTCATCCCATCTTGATAATGCTCGCATGCAAATGGTAGGTCTGGAGTAATTAAGACAAGTACATTGATGTTGAGTTTGTCTTCACATTTGGAACTGTTGTGTCACCTAGCTCAGACCATGGTTTGGTTTCTTGTGCAGTACATGATTTAAGAATAAGTTATCCTGTTCAAAATTTTTATAATATTTTTTACCTCTATACAGTCTCAGACAGGTTATATTCAATTAGCATTTCTATCTAAATATTTTCTTGCCCTTAACAGCTCAGCAAGCCAACATTCTTGAATCTTTATGGCAAATGAACCGAGTAAAATGCATAGTACAACTTCCAAATTTTGGATCCTTATACTGCAACCATGTCACAAAAAATATGTTCAGTCCAACACTTAACTAACAGTCAGTGCTTACCCAGACATGCTATTGCAACATTGTATTCAAACTCTATAGGAAGATGGATGAACAATCACTCTTCTTTTTTATACAGGTATAAACAGAGCATGATAAACTAAGATTCAAGTCTATTTTAGGAGAGATAACTCGTATTTATTAGTGTTTCATATTAATGTGTCTAAAGTGATTGTCTCAAAAAATTAATATCTGTGAAAGAGAAAAAAAGAGAGTAGTAAGTCCTAATTATAGGTAAAGTTTGAATAAACTTTTTACAAACATAAAAAAGTAAAAAAAAAAAATGAAATAACTTTTTCGTAAACACAAGAAAACAAGAAGAAATATTAAATAATTTTTTTCATTAAGTTGTAAAAACTAATTTGCAGAATTTCATATAATTTCTCTAAATTCTTATTTTAAGTTGTGTATAAACTAATTAGAACTCATAGAAAATCTTATTTGATTTTATAAAAGTGTTTATAAATAGTTTTGTCGAAATAAATTTTGTAAAAAAATTACTCATTGGTTTTTTATATTTCTAAAATATGGTTAAGACTTAGGTTAAAAGGTCAAGATTTTTGGAGTTTACATGGTGACAATGATGATTACATTAATTACATTTGTTTGCAATGTTTTTCAATATTAAAAACCATGATGAAACTAGAAAAAACAATTTAAAACCTTATTGCATTAGGGAATCATTTCTTCACAAAGGGAAAACATGGTGACTATTGAGATGAAGGGTTTGATGTTACTCTTGTTCTTCCTCTTCAACACTAAACAGCTCAAGAAAACTCACTATTTCCATGGAGACATTTATGGCACACACGTGACCCTCTCACCCAAATTCAATACCTAAAAATGGGGAACCTGCATTTACCTAACCACAAAAATAAAACCAAAGAAAAAATTGAAATAGTCAAAATTTGCACCAATTGCCTCATCTGCCAAACCTTCTCATCAAATTCCCTAATCTCCACTATTCCTTGTTTTTTTCATGATTGTGATATCTCACACGGTTTTGGTCTACCCATCAAAGTGTTCCTCTTTTCAACTATTGTTATTGTTGTTATTATATTACACCATCAATATCCCTATTTTCTTCATGACTCAATTATGCAATTTTCTTCTCTCCCTGTTAATGGATTGAATTTGAAATCATGTTAGCAAGAATTTGTCAATTAAGTTGACTCTGAGGAACACACAAAAACAAGTTCCATTGACAATCAAATTCACGTGTGGCTGTGTATACCTGCCCTCTATGCTCATCATCATCCTACACCAAAGCTATAGCTACTTCCACACCATACATCAACCAACTTCTTATTTGCATTCATTCTACTAATCATAATCATATGCTTAAATACTTTAGGAAACTCAATGTGCATAGTCAAAATCTTTTGTATAATTAAATTTTTATAATTATTAAAAATAAATTTTAAATCTAATTCAATTTTATAAAACCAGTTTGTAAAGTGAAATTTATATCTACTTATAAATTATTAAAAAAAATTCTTTGATCGATGTAAGATTAATAAAAATCATATTAAAAAATTGAAAATTTAAATATGAGTATAAAATTTATTTTAGATAAAAATAAATAATATATAAAAAAACTCTCATATTTATTATTTTTTAAGATTTTGTGTTATTTAATCTTTTATATGACTTTATTATATGATTTATTGGACTCAGTTTTTTTTTATCCGAAGAACCTACTAATCAATAATGAAAACTATTTTATAACCTTATTACATTTTTTTTACAAATTTATAAGATGTGAAGGGTCACACTTTTGATTGGATTACTCGTGGGGAAGATTTTTCTTTCACTGTTACTATAGACATGCTACTTTTTTTGCATTACATTGTAAGTTCGATAAATGTAGCCCTCACAATCCATTTTATCTTCAATTATTGAAAAAATATAATGCAAGTTTTTTTACATCTACCTTCAAAGGCATGATGAGGTATTTAACATGTATGAAGGGTTAAAATAAAGGTTGTATACCTCACTGGTCATTTCATCTATCACAAAACAACTTATTTAATTACTTCATAAGTTTATTAAATTAAAATAAGTATATTTAATAAAGAAATTTATTCCATTAACTTATATCATTGTTTGGTGTTTTTTTTTTTTTTCATTTGGTATCTTCAATATTATAATAAGAACCCCTCCCCTCCTCTCCTTTAATTCAATAAAACCTTACACTATTAATATTAATTTTAGTATTTGATTTTTGGAAAAAATTATAACAACTCAAAATTAACTAAAAAAGTATAATTGTAATTACTGTGTGTGTGTATATAATATATATACACTTCGTTATAAATACCTTAGAACCTTAAAAGTTTATTGTCCATATATTTTACCTTAAAAGTTCGGATACATAGTGCATTTTTTTTTTCAGAAATTGGATTTATAAAACTTATGTTTAGTTTTAAATGGAACGAAAGGTTTTTTAGTTAACCTAATGTTGGGTATAATATTTCACAAAATAATTATAATTGGTTTATGAACAAAAAAGAAACGCGGTAGTAAGGGATTGATTTTTATCCTGTTCCGAAGAGTTACTCCAAATATACTAGCTAAATTTTATTCTGAAAATAAGTGTAAATTTAAAATATTGTACAAGACCAAAGAAATTCTAATTTAAGAGAGGACCACATTTATCCTTCTATTAGGAATATACTTTATATCTTAAGAAAAGTAAATTATAAGTTATTGAACACTGGTTTAGAATGTTCTTAAGGGTGTTTGACAACATATAATCTTTTTTACAAATAATTACTACTTTTAAGTTTTTTTTAAACTAGTAAAAAAATCTTTCGCATATGTTGAACTAAACACGTATTTGATATTGGAAAGAAGTGTTTAACCGTTTGTATTTGAGAAGAGAATCTGAGTTTATTATACATTAAATTACATGTTGTAATATATTTGATTAAGAGAATTTAGGAGGAGTAACCCTTTTCAAGTGTTGGGTTAACAGCAAGATTTGAATACATTAATAAATTAATAAAAGCATTAGTGTTCATATATGTTTACCCATTTTTTTAATGTTGTGACGAAATTGATCACCTAACATCCTAACTCCCTTAGCCTCCTATCAAATTTGAGCACAAAATACTCTTTTAGCCTATGTGTCTTCATATGCATATAAATTATTCACCATAACCCTTAAAACAAAATTAATATGAATATAATGACTCTGATTTGTTCCAAATAAAGGTCATTCAAGAAAATTCCTATGGATGCCAGCTTATCAACAACCAATATGAATACAATTGAAAAGCAAAAGGTGAGAGAGAGAGAGAGAGATTATACATTTCTAGTTTTGGGCAAAGCATATGAACAAAAGTGCATTAGTTTGTGACAAAGATAAATAACAAAACATAGAATAAAATAAATAAATCAATAGAAGGGGAGAGAGATCCTGCACAAGTGGACAAAATTAAAATAGATGGCTGTGTCATCTCTCATCACCCCTGTGTTCATTTGAGACTGGCTGCTTATGTGCCAACTCTCTAATTATTATCCTCTATTTTCTTTTTTGTTTTCATTTTTCATCACAAATTTATAGTCATCTTGTTAAAGTTAAATTTGATGTAGTCTTGCTAAAGTTTTATGTTTATCTCTCTATACTTCTTTTAACATGACCTATGATGCAGAATCCAAAAAAACTTTCTCATCTTTAATTATTCAAGTGGCACAAAATATCTTGATAAGAATAAAAATCATAGATGTAAATTTTGATGAATGAATAATTAGGAAGTGTGAAAAAAGTATGATTTTGTAGTATTTGTGATAATGTGAAGCACATAAATGGTGAAGAGATGAAAATAGGTTAAAGGGAGTTGGCAGTGATTGGTTGTGCACATCATCATCATTCATTGAGTTGAGACACAGAACTTAATGACCATCCTACCCTTCTTCCATGCAAACAATTACATGTTGACTTAGCCACTTGTGATCCCTCTCCATTTATATATACTCCTTTCTTCTCCTCCTTCCTTTATTATACCTCTCCAAATTTCTCACTTCAACTCTCAACCTCTTTTCTCTTTCTTCTATCCACACCTTTATTCAAACCAAAACATGAGCAACATAAGCATGGTAGAGGCAAAGTTGCCACCAGGGTTCAGGTTCCATCCAAGAGATGAAGAGCTTGTGTGTGATTACTTGATGAAGAAGGTCACCCACAATGATTCCCTTCTCATGATAGATGTTGACCTTAACAAGTGTGAACCTTGGGATATTCCTGGTCAGTCACTCTTATTCCTATGTATATCATGCATTCTCTCATATAAAGTATTAATCATGTACATGCCATGTTTCTTATAATATATGTATGTATGTATGATGATTAGAGTTTTAACACAATTCATTGTTTAGTTTTTCTTCTCATGAGTGAAACTGGGAAAGATTGTGCTTGAGTTAGAAATTTTGTGTGGTTTTGTTCATCTCACACTGAAGGCCAAAGCCACCCCACATGATACTAATAATGGGCATGCAGCTTGCTTGATCCAATCCAGTTTCCTATTAGGGTTGATAAAGTACAAAATGAGTTGTTACTTTCATTTGATTGAATTGTTGTGATGAGGGTGAATTCATTATGTGGGGTGAGGTGATGATAGCAACTGCAATGGCTATTATAGATCCCAATCTAAACATGCACTTCTGAGTGTGCTTTGATGGCAAACAATATATAGATGCCGTCCGTGACTAGTGAGACATTATACAACACCTCTAATTCTTACAATTCATCACAAAATTATGGTTCATCATCAAGTTTTGATCCTTTAACCCTCTGATTCTGTTTGCTTAATGAAGCCGTTATTCTTTCATCTCTTTTTCTTTCTCATATATCAATAATTCCATGTGTGATGTATGATCCATATTAATTGAATATTTTTCTCCCTGTTAATAATTGGAAAAACATCACTATTTTCGGTTTGCATTTTCTTGTGGGACATAACTTTAATTTCAACCCCAGCCACATTCACACAGATAGGAACAGGTGGCTGCACTCCTGTACTATATATTATATAATAAAGATAAATATATTGGAGAAAAATTTGCTATTATTCTTATTTTAATAAAAAAGAATTTGTCTTCCGTACTTAATAATTATTAATTATATATATATATATATATATATATATGAAAGTGTTAATATGGAATTGTG
>Ga0099825_1000331_pt1 | contig 47029 bp, 16 predicted proteins | sample SiratroredBW_FD_76838 | JGI IMG/M metagenome (GOLD analysis project Ga0099825, IMG submission 76838) | Root nodule microbial communities of legume samples collected from California, USA - Siratro red BW | ecosystem: Host-associated > Plants > Roots > Nodule | place: USA: California | collected...
AGGAAGAAGGGACCGGAATCAGAGAATAGAACGACGTTTTTGGAGGAAAGACCGTCGTTGTATTCAGGAAAAAAAAATAAAAAATACCAAAGGGACCCCATTGAAAAAAAAAAAAAAAAAAAAAAAACTGATAGGCCTGAATTCGAAAACTAAAAGCCGTTTGGTATTTTTTTGTTAAGAGATTAATGTGAGCTTAATTAAGGTTTTTCTCCTCACAGATATATAGGCTTTTTTTCCCTCACAGTTAACAAGTAAGTTTTCGATGCTAATAAATATTATAAAATAAGATTTGAATTAGATCAAATAAACACAAATTATATTAATTTAAATTAAACAAGTTATTAAGATCAATGGTGATGATTTGATATTTAAAATGAGTTGATATTAAGCAAGTTATTAATTTAATATGTTCTCAATAAAATATATTGGGAGAAATTGGAGTTTTTTTTTTCTTAAATGTATCATATGTTCATATTTTCTTTAATAACTTAATTTATGAGAAGTTTAATTAAGCCACTAAAGTATGAGAATATTCGACCTTGGCTTATTTTATTTACAGATAATAATGGATCTTTATCAATACTACTGATATTCTGTAAAAATAAAAATAATACCAATCAATGTATATAATATTATAGGATCCATACAAAATATTATTTATTGAGTAAAAACACGTTATTTTTGTTTTTTTTTTTTTCTTTTAGGTTAACACCATATTCATTAGATCCTGTGATTTGCAATGAATGTGATTTGATTCAATAAAGCAGTAATTTTCTACCGTTCATAACTTATAATATAAACAAATGTTTGACAAAGTTTTTTGTTAATATATTGAAATAGTTGATAAAAACAAATATGAGAAAAAGAATTATATTTGTTTTATTTTATTTTATAGACAAAAACTACTTTGGATACTTGTAATTTCAATATTTAATCATGTTTAATTCTTGTTAAATGATGACAAATTTACTTAATTCTATTAAATATTAAATTATTTTATTAAAACGTTTAATATTGAAAATTATTAAGAATAGATTCTTATTGTTTATTTTAAAATTGAGTATTTTAATAAAAATAAATAAATGCTCTATTGATTAAAATAAATAATAATAAATAAAACACAAAAGTGTTAACAAAAAAGACTAATAATTAATTACTTTTATATTTATTTCCATGTGTATTGAAAGAAGCACGTGACTATAAATTTAATGGAAAAGCAGTGAGGTGAATCATCCCACCAATCAATCTTAGAAAAAAAAAGCCATCAGTCTATGTCGTTTTGTATAGGTTGACAATTAGTTAGGTTTCCAATGAAATAAATGGATTGGTCCCCTAGTTCACTATTGTCTAAACAAATTTTGTATTCAACATTTGAGTTTAGAGTTTAATGGTTATGTATTTTAAAAATTTAGGTTTTTTTTTTAAATAATATATAGTTAATCGTTGTTAATTTATTTTATAAAAATACAGATTTTAATATCAATAGAAAAATTTGTAATAAATAAAATTTAAACTAAATTATTGATATATTTTAGATATTTGAAGCTAGATTTGTCAAATTTATATTATTTTATAAAATTTGAAGATTAATGGTGTAAGAAGTGTTAAAAGAATTGAATTATTATTTAATTTTTTAAATTTAATTAAATTTTTAAAACTGTAGTCAGTTAATTTGTTAAAATGACAATTAGTCAATCTACATATACAACGGATAAAACTATGGATCAGCAGTAGCAAGAGCTAGGACAAGAATTAAGAAGGGGTCCCGAGCAAAGACACCACCAATAATAGTGCCAAAGGCTACAATACTGGCTAAACGCGAACAAAAAGACCACCAACAATGGCGGTAAGACTAGTAGGTGACAGTGGTGGTGAAGTGGCAGGAGAGAAACTATAATAGAAAACAGAGAAAAAAAAAATAATCGTGGAGGAAAATTTCGCGATTTTGGCCATCAAATAAGAAAAATGACAATGGTTATGAGAAAAATCGTCATTGTTTCTCATTTTTTAGACTTTTAAATATGACTATTTCTTGTTTTTTTGATGACGGTCACGAGTCAATCATTTTAAAAATGTTTAATTTATTTATAAAATTATCATCACATCTTTTTTTTATATGTATGTAATATCCAAATTTTATACTAGTGTTATGAGTTTTTTTTATGTATATCTCATTTTTTTACTATAAATTCAACTTAATATTATTAAATGTTTTTTATGTGATTTGGGTGTTGAGTACACTCTTAATAATTTCTGTGAATCACTTGTCATTGATGGTATTCTTTATCATACTTCTAGTACTAGTATTTTTAATAGAATGAAGTTATTGAAAGAAAACTTTACTACAAAATTACTTGTCATCTTCTATTGTTTATTTTAGTTTTCAATGACTTTTAGAGTGAATTTTCTTACTATTATGCATGTTTTAACTAAATCACATCTTTTGTTATCTTAAGTATGTCTTCCTTTCAAAAGTTGTATGATTGTGTTTCTAATTACTTTTCCTTAAATGATTTTAGTTCTATTTGCTTTGTTTTTTGTCCACAAGTAAAAACATAGTAAAAAAATTTCTTAGTTAGGGGGATGGTCAGAAGGATTATCGTTCCCATGATCTTATTAACCATAAACTCTATTGTTTCTCGTTATGTTATTTTCCTTGAGCGTATTTCATTGTATTCAAGGTCTTATCTCATTTGTCTTGCTCATTTTTTGCAAAAATGATGATGATATTGTAAATAATTTTATGATTGAGAATCTCACAAATGATATTGGTATTATTATAGCTCAAGATGTCCTTTTGACTACCCAAATACTTCTTGTGATTGTTGAATATCATCTCCTCGTTATCCTCCACGTGTTCGTAAGTCCATCCAGTTGCTATATTTTGTTTATTCTTCTTCTTTCTTAACTACAATTCATATTTTTTTTTTTTACTTCTTTTTATGAAAAGGTTATCCTTGTTACACTTGGGCAATAGGCTATATAAGAGTAACTTTCGAATTTATATAAGATAGATCCTTGGGACTTGGTATCTCTTCCTCCAAGAAAAGAGAAATCATTGACTCTTTGTTAGTCTACAATATTAAAACAAAGTCACACATATTTTTTGAGTGTCACAAAGCTCATTTAATCACTAAAGGATTTTCTCATGGTCTAAATTATGCAAAAACCTTTTCCTTTGTTGCCAAGATGAGAACTATTCATACTCTTATTATTTTTAAAATGAATGTTAAAAAATGATTTTTTTAAATGGTGATATGAGACAGAAAATCCACATGGTACTTCCTTTAGGTGTTTCTTGTAATCCAGGGAAGGTATGTAAGTTAATAAAGGATTTTTAGTTTCAAAACAAACTCCTTGAGCTTGTTTTGAGAAGCTATCCATGGTTATTACATCTATTGTATTTTGTTCTAATGATTGTGACTCATATTTGTGTTTGAAGACTGCTTCTCATGATTGTATTATTATTTCTTTATATGTTGGCGACATGATAATCACTATATATGATGTAGATAATATTATAAAGTAATTGACAAAACATTTTGAAATGAAAGATTTGGTTCATCTTTGATATTTCATGGGGATTAAATTTGCATATCCTCTTAAACGTTATCTTTTTTCTCAATCCAAGTATATTTTCGTTGTTCTAGAACAAGTTTATCTTTCTGAAGCTAGCACATCTAATACGCGTATTGAGATCAATGTGAAATATATTCGTTCTAGGGGTGTGCTTCTATGTAATCCAACTATGTATTGTATTATTGTTCGAAATCTAGTCTATATCACCATTATCCGTCTTGATATTATTTATGTTATGAGTGAGTTTGTTGTTTCTCCTACAACACATTAGGTAGTTGTCCTCCGCATTCTTTGATATCTTCGTTGTACTCAACCCTAAGTATAGTACATGTTTTTAGATTTTTCTGTGTTTTCTTATCTCTTGAAAAAACAAGAAACAACATATCACTTCTTCTTTCTCTACTAAAGTTGAATATTAATAAGTGCCAATTTTGAGTGTTTTTATACATGAAAAAACTTTAGTACTTGTGGGTTTAAGTGTGCTTTAAAATAGTAATTACCCCCAATTTGAGAGTTTTTAGATCTAAATTTAGATTTTGAGTCTTGAGTTAAAGAAAATTATTTGATCTCAATTATTGTGAAATTTCAGGTATAAAAGAATGAAGAAAATGAGAGATTGAAAGCAAAAGGCCCAAACGAAAATTCACTTAACCTAGGCCCGAAAACGAGTTTAAAAGGGCAATTTTAGGTTTTCTAAGGTATCTCGACCTAGAGGAACGGAGGCAGATGACAGGGACTAAAGCAAAGGACCAATTCTCTTCTTATCTTGCAATCTTCCTTTCATTGGATTGTAATGGCTACCACGGGTAGCTAAATTCTTCATCTTAGCTAAATTCTTCATCTTTGGGATTGAATGTAATCTTTTGAACTCATTCATATATTGGTGATTTTTATATATAATACTCAATTTCTACTTAATTGGTATTTTTATCTTGCTCTTAATGCTAGATTTTATCTGGTCAATAAAGTTTTGATTTTGATTCTTGAATTTAATTGGAAAGTACTTTTAAGTTTCTAGATGAAAATACTCAATATATTAGAATATTAGGGATATGTTTCTATGTATTGATTGCGTGTAACATATGTTCTTAATGCTGGGTGATTTACTAAATAGCTTAGGGATCAGTGTTTAAGAAATTACCTTATGAATTTCATGTATGAGGATGAGGAATCAATTTTTATATGTACATCAATTGTGAGTATTTATGGATATTGTATGTTTTTATCAAATCCAAAATATGAATGAGGGAAATAGATGAAGTTCAATCCCAAAGTCTTTCTAGATCTTTTAAACCCCTTTTTGGTAATCATTATTTATTTTTTTAATTGCTCTTTTATGTTTATTGAATCAAATCTTAATCAAATCATCCTGAAAACCATAATTGTTTAGTGAGTGAAAATTGAGATTTATAAGTAAAACTGTTATATGTGAGATCGACATTTATACTTTAAAAATTTATATTACTTTTGACTCAGTATACTTGCCGAAAAAGATCAACAAATATTATATCATTACTTTAATCACTATTGAATTAATTTGGTTACATGACCTATTTCTGACATTAGTGTTTCTCTTTCTAAACTAACTCGTAAAATTACTCGTAACTTTTTTATATTTTTCCCCAATGACATTAATTTTGTTCTTTTAGCCTTTGCCATATTGATTATGAAGGAAAAATACAATAAAATGTATGAGTTATATTAAATATTACAATTTTAAATAAACAACTATATTTTAATTTATTAACTACTAATTGAAGACATTAGATAACAAAATAATGGATTAATTATACACCATTGCATAATGATTTCATACTTAAAATATGAATGAAAAATTTTATTTAATCTAGTTTTTTTGGATTATTAAAATTTTGATATGTTGCTAACAAATTCAGTTTGAATAAAACTACTTTTTTTTTTGTTAAATGAAAAAACTATTGTTAATTGCTTATGATTGAAATGCCTACAAATCTCTGTTTTGGGACTCTATTTTTTTTATGTGTTTTAATAAAATACGGAGATTTTTATTTTTTTTATGTGTTTGTTTAATCTGTTAATTTAAAAAATGAGTAATCTTTTTTGTTTTTTAAGAAACAAAATATTTCTACCTCTTAAATAAGTGTTTTTAGTACTTACTTTAAGTTTTTAAGTAATATGATTAAAAAAATTAATTGAATTTTTATGTGAGGTAACTCTATTAGGATGGAGGTGTTGAGTTCAACTTTGAATAATAACCTATCCGAATTAAATTATTGTGGGTATGTACAAGAGATTAAAAAGTTATTAGAGTAATATCATTTAAGATAAATAAAATCTCTATCAATTTTTTTACTCAACTTTTTTATTTTTACACAAGATGAAACTTAAACTTACGATTGTATATTTAATGATCTCTCTCAAGTTAAAATTTCTTTTATATTAATACATCCAAAAATTTCTATTAATACATCCATATTTCTTTTACATTAATACATCTATTTGAACGAAAACAATTTTAAACATAAAAAACACTTGTATATCGCAGTTTACACACTTAACTAGACACTTACTCGAAACTTGTATCAACAAAACGATATAGAAATTAATTGTATTTATCTGAACCGGGTCACCACAAACAGTCAACTCCAATTTGTTGGAAAAATCAATAAGAGAAAACACCAAAATAATCTTACTACAATAAGATATACATCGAATCCCCGCAAGAGATTGACGTGTTTATTATAAGTAAAAATAATAACAAAATTACAAAATATAAACCAAGTCAGTTTCATTTAACAAGAGATAAACATTGCAAAAGTTCCATGTTCACAGCCTAAGTAAAGGAGAAGAATTGTGTTTAGATTCGTTACAGACAAACTCGTTCATACACCGAACATGAATAATTTATAACATGAATAATTTATAACAGATTTATTGTCTTTATGTTTGAGAATACTTGAGGAAGTCCAGATGAGAAAACATCAATACTTTTATTATTGCCAACTGAGGCATTCAGAGTGATATGGGAGCACCGAATAAGTTTGTACCAAATTACACACACGGAAGAGAGACAAATTACACACACAACAAATAAATCATCAGCAGAATACATCCGTTGATGAAGTTGCTGCCAGCTGCAGAGAAACTGCATTCCAGTTCACAGCATCACCGCAGTGCTTGTCTTTTGTTTTGGCCACTGGTAGATGGATTGGATCAACACCAGAGGTTTCTGTTATAGACACCTTTCCAGCAGCAGCTGCCTTCAGGCGGTATCTCTCAGCCCTTGAACCAATTACTTGGCCTAACACTGATGCTGCAATAGTAAATGCCATGGCTGATTTAGGCATCAAGACAGACTTCCTCAGCATTGCTATGAATGGAACAGCTGCATGGACTGCAGCAAACCATGCTGGTGAAAATTTCTTAGTATGTTCTCTCCATATACCCAAGGGAACATTAGCCGCCATGCCCAGCATTCCAATCACAAGAACCTTTGTAGGCAGGGACTGAGGGCGGAGGTTCTTAGCAAATGCAGTACGTGCTATAGCTGCCCGGGCTGCAACTACGGCCTGTGGGCACTTGTATTTTATGCCTGGAGGAGGCTGAATGACCTTTGCAACAAGTGGAAGGACATTACTAACTGCACGATATGACTTTGCAATTGGGCAGTTCCCATTTTGCAACCAATCATTGCCTGCCTCATGCTTTGAACCATCCTAAAATCAGTTAAAATGCACATCAGAGACATTGAAAAAGTAATCTAATTTGTGTCTCAAATTTGTACTTTTTGTAAATATTTCAAAACAAATATCGCAGTTATTTCTTCAACCACAGGATTTTGTAACCCTCCCCTTCCCGTACCAGGAAATGGACAATGAAAATAGAAAGTTAGGAGGCCAAAACTTGTGATTCATGACTGCAAAACCCTGAGTAAAAATTACTTAAGGAAATTGTCTTTCTAGTAAATACGACAGCTGAATGAATGCAATGTATACCTGTGAAGATGGTTCGTTCTTTGAAGATTTGGATTTTCTTTTCTGATTGTTCCACTTCTCAGAAAATGCATCAAAACCGAAAGGCCCACCAAAACCAAATGATGACAAACTAATAGTTGCTGCCTTAGCAGCTAAAGGATTGAATTGGGATTTGGGAGGCTCTGGCTGTACTTTCTTCTCTGAATGACGAAAAGATCTGTCCGATAAAGGTACTACACCATCACTCCCGTGGAAAAGCCTAAATGCCAAATCAAAATTGGGGCCATCTTCAAAAATTGGACCTTTAGCTCCACGAACCTGAGTAAGAGGTGGAAATTTTGTAAGTGTGCCGGTTTCCATCAAGAATAACAGAACAGGTAAATGGTGTGCTTGAAAGATCAAGACCTAGAATTCAATACTGCATATAATATTTTAATTTACAAGGAACAGACACCCGGCTAAGAAAAAGACATAATTTGTTCCATGAAACATGAACTTTTGTTCAAAGCCAAATCTCTTGGCCTGATTCAGCAGATAGATCTAAGAAGAGCAAGATATGACAGGGATCTTAAGTATTCCCAGTAAACAAGATCAGACCAGCTCAAAGGATCTAAGAAGTGAAAGCCAAATATAATAGGTATCATTCTCAATAAAACATGGTATAGGACAACAAAACCCATACATGCAGGATAAAGTACAAGATAACATAAGAATAATGTCAACTATGGAGGAAAACTTACAGGCATTGGTAAAGCCAAAGGTGAAGAGAATGAGAAGTTAGTAGGCTCATTGATGTTCCTCAAGAATGGACATCTAAGCATAGAGTCCTCACTTATGTCTCTAGAAAAGAAGTCCATTCTCCTGCTTCAAATCTAAATACCTGCAAAATGAGGGAAGACATACATAAGAATACTTTGTGTATTTATGACTAAGAGACACAAATGGAGGGATTCAGTGAGTTCGATTCTAAGATTTCTGACAAACAAGACTAAATAAACCCTGGAGACTACATAAAAGGTTAAAATCTTCAAAATCACTAAACTTCTGAAATTTATCCACCAAAGGAAACCAATAATATGTCCACACACCCGCAAAATCAACATCAGGAATGAAAACCTAACACAACACTAAATCCTTACGATACCATGGAGCAACAACAACAAATGATTTCAATCTTCTTCTTTTCATGAGTTTTGCAGTCCAGGTAAAGAGAAATCTACATTAAATATCAATTACTAAATATTTAAGCAAGTTGAGCATTCCCACTTCCCAGCTTGCATTGATTCACAACCCCAGTGCATCAGATTTATCTGATATCTTTGGCATCCCAAAAAGTCAACTCAAGGCAAATCCAATGAAGTTCTATGATTCAACCTCCTCACTACAATCCATCCTAAAAAAATTGCTCAAGCAAACAAAAAAACTGAGCATGATAACTCAAACCCACAGAAAAAAAAAACTACTCGCCTGATTATTCGGAACCAGATGAAAAAAATCGAAACTTTCCGACAATCGTACCTCCCAACAACAAAAAACGATAGAAAGACGGGAAAAAAAGTAGGGTTGGAAACACCCAAAGATGAAATTTTTTGATCCAAATCTCGTGACCAACCGCAGAAACTGAGAGAATGAGCAGCAGCAGCAACAGCAACAGCAAATAAAATAAAAGAAAGTAATAATAAAAAAAGGGGGGAAAAAAACCTAAAGCATCAATTATGGGAATAATACCTTTGGGGGATTGCAAGAGGCACACGCCAATTGAAGAATGCAGCAAAGGAAGAAAAGAATGGAAAGAAGGTGTTAGGTGAGAGAGATTGAAAATGGTAACGCCAATAGTCACAAGGCAAAAAGAAGAACTGGTTTTTGTTTCTCTCTTTCTCCTCTTCCAATTTTATTATTGCAATTTGATTTTGCAGAATAATAATATAAAAATTAAAAGAAGGAAGGATTCATTAATTAAATTGAGTCAATTATGGCTGTGGTGTCCACACGCCTTCCCAAAAGAAACTACCAAAAGTTGAATTTTATGCATGCATACAACGTTTTTTTGTTTTGCTTTGAAATTTCATATAATTAGGTGGAAAATAGATATTATATTATTTATTTATTTAAGAACCTATCTTTTCTAATAATATCTTTTTATCACTAAGTGTTGGTAAAGGAATTTTTGTATATATAGATTAAATCATATTGAGCTTAATATACTTGTTACAGGTCATATGCATTAATAATTTAATGAATAATTGATAATATTAATCTCTTTATTATAAGGTAATATCTTTATTAATAAGTAAAAAATAATTGATAATACCATCTTTTTATCATGTCTTATCACCATCCTATACATTAACTGTGAGAAAATACGTGGTCAGTGGTTTCTTCCTTTTTTTCATATTTTAAAGTGACAAATTATTTCAGCCAGACAAATATTTCAAAAAACGAAAAATAAAATAAGATTGAGATAAAATATTTTAGAATAAAATACGATACAAATTTAAATTATGATATTGTATTAGAAATTAAAGAATGACATTTTAACCTTTGTCGGTTTGGACGTGATAATGAATTTAAGAGAATGAAAGAATCTATTTAAGGTGAAAAGTGGTAAAAAGAATGTAAGTTTGAATTAAGAAAAATTGGATAAAAAAATAAAGAAAAATTTATAAATAATATGATATCTTTAATTGATAAAAATATTTTTTAATAAATAAAATTATAAAATTATAATATTATAATTTTAAAATTAATTTAAAATAAAATATGATTAATTTGTTATATGAATTATTATTTAGTTAATGAAATTACATTATCATCAATTATTTTAAAATTAAGATAAAAATAGAAATTAAATTATTATTCTTAATATTATTATTATTTTATAAATTTATTATTATTATTATTTGTGTTATTATTTTATTATTATAATTATTATTTTTTATTTTTTATCATTAATATTATTAGTATTTTATTTTATAATCATTTTATTTTTATTATTATTTATAAATTTATTATTAATATTTTTTTTATTTGTATTAATATTTATTATTATTATATCATACTTTTAATAAATTTATTATTATTTTAATAATAATTATTATTTTCATTACTAATATTATATAATTAATTATATTTATTTTATTATAATATAAGTAAAAAAATAAAATAATGACAATTTCGTATTTACACAAACTCCAAAATTTTTTCCTTCTTTCCTTTCAGGTAATCCAGGATGGTCAAAGCAAACTCATACTCTTTTCGATGCCTGCTTCCTTCTCTCAAATTCTTCTCTATAAACAATAAATCAATTAAAACAATCACAGCACAGCGTTAATATTTTTCTTCTTTCATTTGTTTAAATATATGTTTCATATATATTTTTTATTTTTTTTTATACATTATTCATGCAACTAATTAAAAAATCTCTCAACCATTTCAAGCTATCTTTGTTACTGATCATCTTCTTAAACACCTATTATTTTTATTATACAACCTCTTATTTCTATCTGTAAATTAAATTTTAATATTTAAAAAGAATCAATAATTTAAAAATAGCTCTATATAGTAATTTATATGATTCACTTCACATTGTATTTGTTTGAGAAAATATTTCTTGAATTGAAACTTGCACTTATCATTCAATGCATTGACTGGTTAATAAAATTGAATAATTTAGGTATTATTAATTGTTGTTTTGGTTTGGTTTGAAGAATTCTCTGACCATGATGAGGGTTGGTTGAGGTTGGACTTGGTATTGTGGTTTTGGTTGGGCACACTTATGTGATTTATTTGTTTTGTTGAAAGCATGAGCCACATAAAAAGTAGTTTAACTGTGTTCATAGAATAATTGTATTTTTTTTCAATTATATTTTGAGTCCATACAATAGACTAGTTTATCATTTAAATATGGAATTGTGGGTATACTAATGCACTTTTTATGGTGTTTGTTTCCGATTTTAGAAGTTATTTCTTATAAATATTAGCGGAAGAACATATTTTATTTGTGCATGTGTCCATATTTTTATTAATATTTTTAAAAGTATAAAGATAAATAATGTTGTAAATATAAAAATGAAAGATTTATATAATTATTATTGGATTAAGGAATTAGAAGATTATTTTTAGAGTGGGAGACTGTAAGTTATATATTTTATTAAATAATAAAAGTATTTTAATTAGATTTATTATAATTATAAATGACACGGAAGATAGTTACAAGTATTAAAGTTAAAGTTGATTTTTCTAAATTATATCTACAATAGTATGCAAAACTTCTTTACATTAATAAATAAGATAGATAATTAATAAGATAGGTAAGAGAAGTCTAACAGTCCAAAAATTTTATAGTATTTACAATCAAACTCTTATAACTAAACAAAATATATATTCGAAATTATAAAATATTTAATACAAAAAAGATAAATAAAAGAAGGAAAGAAGAAATAAGAAGAAAAGAAGAACAATTTTTTTTTTGTTTAGGGGAAAGCGAAAATTTAATACAAAAAAGATAAATAAAAGAAGGAAAGAAGAAATAAGAAGAAAAGAAAAGAAGAACGAATTTTTTTTTTTGGCTTGGGCGAAAGATAAAATCTACCTCGCCCGAGCTAGAAATAAGTTGTTTGAGCAAAAACAGTTTAGAGAGCACTCCTAATTTTTGTCTGAGCGAAACTACTCTCACCTGGGCGAAAACACTCTAGAGAACATCTTATTTTGTTTACGGGGTTCACTCGGGTGAGACTTGTAGAGTGAACTCTTCTACAAAAGTCGCTTGAGCGAGATTCTTCTGCTTGATCGAGACTATCTAAAAATATTCTCAATTAAACTAACTTTTCATTGCTAAGTATTATCATCCATTTAAGGTTCAAAGTACTACGTAAAGTATTCAGGTACATCAAACTTATCTATGACTATCTACATGACAAAAAGAGTGACCATTCCAAGGTCATAAAGTCTTTGACTACATCAAAACATATATACAAGTATATACAAGACAAAAGGAACATCAGTCTAACGGCATATCATCTTTAAGGTGCTCTAAGACTTGCATCTGCACCTGCTCGTATACATAGTACAGTCATCGCAATTCATACAACAACATGAAAAACAAGGGTAAGCTAGTAAAATTGAAAGTTTATAACATACTAAATACATGCAAATAGAATAGGGTATCTCAATCATTAGAATTTGTTTGTATCTCAGTCATTAGAATTTCTTTAAAGTTTAACATATCAAAGTTTAACATATCAAGTTTCAGTACACAGTTTTAGTACACGTTTTCCTTTTTCATTTCAAGTACACATGTCAAACATCATTCATAAAGGTCTCACATGGACCACATCAATACATATAGGTCACACATAAACCTATCGTCTTCCGGAAGACCCATTAAGTATGCCCCTACCAGAGACTAGCATCTAATCCAATACCCAAGACTTAGATTCAGCAAATCTAAGAGAAAGGACCAATCCAATACCAAGACTTAGATTACCAGCGAATCTAAGAGAAATGACTAATCCAATACCCAAGACTTAGACTGTCAAGGATTAGAGTAAGCTCAAACATCCAATACCAAGTCTCACCAGCGATTCCGGTGTGTATGAACTCCCTCACCAGCTTCTCACCACCTGATATCTCAGTCTACGTGACTTAGATCATCAGTGAAGCCAGAGGATCTCTGTTAAACATAGGCGTACTATACTTAATGTACACAAACGAGCATAACTCATACATTATCCTAAATGTATGGCATCAATTCATCATTCATATCAATACTCATTCAATATACGAATCATATTATGCAAGTATCTTTCCATCATCAAAATAATACTTAATTACTCAAAACAATTAAGTTAATCACACTAAGTCAAAACAATTAAGTTAATCACACTAAGTCAAAACAAATTCAGTGCTCAAGGACCAGTCAGACCTGTAAGAAAGCCTTGAGCACTGATAATCACATATTCCAATCTTCTGTCCTATAGGTTTATTTAAAAGTAACTAACTAGTATAAAAATAAGTTACTAGCTTCTCTTAACTCAGACATCGATCCCCTACCAATTCCTCCGGTCAGGCAACGATCCCCTACCAATTCCTCTGGTCAGGCAATAACCCCAGTCCAACTTTAGGGATTCTGTTTGAGATTTTGATCAGTTTGAAATGACCCTAAGATCCTCAGCTACTGCAAGACTTGATCAGATTCTAAAATAAATGGAATATGAAGGATGAAAATCAAGAGAGAAAAGAGAGGGTTATGAAGGATGGAAGGTAGGAAAGAGAGAGTTAAAGTGAAAAAGGAGGCTCTTTTGTTCTTATCCCATTCATGTGTGTGGGTGGGGTTACAAAAAATCTAAAATTATCTTTAAAATTATTTTTAAATTAATTAAGAATCTAAAATATTTTATTGTAGTATAAATAGAGCTAATCCATTTTTATTTGTATCAAGTTAATTAGAAACAAAGTTCATCTAATAAAAATTTCTTTACCGTAACTTTTCTCTTAATTTTTTTTAAAGCTATTATTTCTTTATTTTTATTAATATTCTTTTGTTCTTTGGTTGTTCCATTTTGAATCAACAAGCTTTCTTTATTTTTTTATATTTTCTAATTTTTTACAAAAAAAAAATATATCTCTTTGTATTGTTAATAAAATAATAAAACGACTTGCTCATATATTTTATAAAGCATATTTTTTTTTTTCAATTTTAAATTGTATCAGTTAAAACATATTTCTTAATTCATTTGTTATTCTAAAAAAGATAAAAGCATTACTTTTTCTTGTTAAATTTGATCTTTAACTATTAGTTTGCACCTTGTTCTACAAGTATTATTCTTTTTTGCAAGCAATTATTTTTCACCTCATCTTAGGACTCTATATTTAAACATTTATTCTGCCACAACGTTATTGGGAAGGTATAGAAATTGATTGTTGATATTTTATACTGTAATAACTATAAAATAATAACTCTGTTTATTGCTGTAAAAAAAATAATTATCTTCACTAAACTCAAATTCTATTGATATTTTGATATTTTCATTGTACTTGATTAAGTTGTAACATAATCTCACTTAATCACCATAGAGAGCTTCAAGGACAAATTCATCCAAGTAATTGAGTTGGAATTTTTAGAAAAAATATTTTGTGTTTTTTTAAAACTATAATTATATATAATGAAATTTTTTAAAATTTTATGTTAAATAAAAATTTCATAAATTTATTTTATTTTTAATTGTATTTTAAAAATTTTGTAATAGCATATAATGAGATTTTTTATTTATTGAATACATTTTATACTTTTATTTTACTCTTAATTATATTTTAAAATTAAAAATTTATATAAACTACTCATATGCTAAAAATATGCTAAAAGTAAATTCCACGTATCGATGTCACAATATAACAACATGATGATTCCTTCATCTTTCATACTTTTTGTACTCATATTTTATTCCTAACTATATTTTAAAATTGGAAATAATAATAATAATAATAATATAAACTACTCCTGTACTAAAAGTAACTACACATAGTAACATCAGAATACATTACAAATAATTGACTTTTTTTCAATAATACAATATACTATAAAGCATCTAGTATTTTTATTGTAACCATTATTATTTTTTCTCTTTTCTTAAAAATATAAAAGTACAAAGTACCTTTTTCATACTAATATCAATAAAATAATTTAACTTTAAAAGTTTAAAATTAAAAAAAAAAAATCTTACTTATCCAAACTTTAAAGATTTTAAAAATTAAATTAAAACTTAAAAGCTTACTTATCCAAGCATATTTTTAACTACAAAGCAAATATAGAACACATGTGTAGGGTGTCAACTTAAAATTAAAATTTGGTGTGAATAAAACCAAAAATAAAACATCCGTGGGTGTAAACTTAAAATGATACTGATCTGAAAACATATTTTTGTCATTAAAACCATAGATAATGCATGTGTGAAGAATAAACTTGCTTAATTAAATAACATTTTCTAAAATATGGCATTGTTCAATCCTGCCATTTGTGTGAACGAAATTGATGTTTTCATATGCTGTAAAAATAACATTGATGCCTTTATACATATATATAATAAAACAGCTTTTAATAACATGACAAATTAATAATGTCAATCAATAAATTATAAATTTTTATAAAGTAAAATAAGCTTATTTGGAGGAAGTAGTTTAAGTTTTCAAGGTCTTTATTTAATTTAGTTTTCATCCTATCCAAATATAATCTTTTATAATGTACTTGGACGAAAAATTATATAATAATTTAAAATTTTTAACGTAATAATCCTAAAAATAAAATAGTTATTATTATTATGGTATGTATGAAATTCTAATTATAAAATATTTAAATACATGTACGTAAAGGATGAATTAAAACATAAATGTTACTATGCCTAAATTTGTAGATTTCTGAATTATATTGAAATCGACACATAATAGAACTTTTAGTGACCCTATCCATCTTAATATATTCCTCTTAGTTACACGACAAACTTTTAGTAATTCTTCTAACTTTTAACAATTTTTCTATTGACTCTTTACCACCTTATATACCTTAGTCTACTTAATTGAGGCTATTAGTAAAACCCAATACATCATTGAACTTGTCTTAACACAAACACTACACTAAATACAAATTGTACCTATCTAAGTACTAAACATATCACATCCACATCTCAACAATTATATATAGACATACACACAATCTAGTACACACACATTAGATGAGTATAGGCACCAACTCCTAACTCAAGTTGACTCCACTCACATCATTTCAAAGAACTCACATATGCCAATATAACATGCATCAATATCTTTTAGAAACGTCTTTACTTGAGTGAGATTATCTTACTTAAACCAAAATAGACCTGATAATAAGGTGGGTTTGTTTTGGCTTGAACAAAGTTTCTGTCAATTATTTTATTTGAGCCAAATTTACACCTCATGGAAAAGTTTATTGACTTAAATCACTTCAACATCGTCGACACTTTTACTTGAGTAAAATTTTTGTTACTTGAGAAAAATCTCAGTGTCTTAAGTCACCTCAATAATGCCAACAACATTTTTAATTAAATCAAAAACTTGTCATCTCAAGTTACATACATCTTAAGACAGGCTTTCCATAAACAAAAGATTATCAAAAACAACCATCACCACAAACAACATGTTTTCTATCAATATAGAATTTTCATAAACAATCATAATCACAAACTGAAAAATTGTTATTATATTTAAATATTAACTTCTTTAATCCGAATTTCTTTGTTCATTTACTCCTCCAAAATGTTGTATCCTACCCCTTAACTCCTTCTTTACTCAAAATCTGGACAAATTTAAACATATCCATCCCTCGGTTATCAAACCAAAGAAATCCAAATGTTCCTCAAATGCCTTCCATATCATGTTCGTTTACAAATTTTAATCGGTATAAATCTTTCTTAAACTTATTCAGCTTCTAGCACCTCTCTCAGATCTGAAATCCAATAACTTTTTAGTATAAATAAATTAGAGACAACTTAGAAAAATAATTATAGAAACATACAAAATTTTGTGAAAATAAAATATTTATTTATTAAAGTTTTGAAAAGTAGTTGAACAACATAACACACATATTTCTACATTGATAGAATCATCCATATTACACTTATATCTTTAAATCTCTTTCACCACAAAAATTCTCTTCCACCATAAACTAAGTTCATATATTTTTATCAATTAAAAAAGTTGGTGGGTAGATATCTTTGATGTCTAATATGCTGTTTTCATGTACTATTTAGGATTTAGCCATAAAATAATTATAGATGTAGACATAAAATATCTATTTATAAAGTTTTGAAAAGTACCTAAAATATAACACACATATTTCTACATTGTTAGAATCATCCGTATTACACTTATATCTTCAAATGTCTTTCACCATAAACCAAGTTCATATATATTTTTATAAATTAAAAATGTTGGTGGGAAGATATCTTTTATATCTAATACGCTGCATTCATTAACTATTTATACCACATTTTTATAAAACTTCAAAATGAAAAAAATTCAGAAATATTTTTACATTATTAATGCATTGTATTAAATGAATAGTAAGTTTGTATAATTAAAACTATTTTATGATTAATTAGACATTTTAAATTTATGTAAAATCAATTATATTTAAATATTGTGAAAAATAATTTTAAACAATTTCATAAATAAATATTCATTTGAATAATATTTAAATTATGGGATTGAAATAATTATTCTAAAAACCAAATTAAATATAATTACTAAATATATTTACGACAAAAAATATTTTAACCCTATTCAAATGTTTTACTTTTATTACTGCTGGTAGAAAAAATGGATAGAAATTAAAAAAACATTTTATAAATATAATTTTAAGTAGTAATTTTAAATTACTTCTCTTGTAATATCATAATTTAAATATTTATGTTTAAATTATGGAACAGAGTACTTATATTTTTCACGAAAGTAATGTTGTTTGAGTCATATATCAACATTATAAAGGAAAAGATCTGCCCAATAATTTAATATAGTAATATACTTAACACTCGACAATATTTTAAATTTTAAAACTCTTTATATATTATTAATGCGTCGTGTTTTTTTATTTAATAAAATAAAAAAAAATAATGGTAGTTACACAAAACTAATAAAAAAATATTTCTAATGTCCAGTTATTTTTAGAGTATAAGTAATTTATATTTTTTTTATATTTTAAATATAATCTATAATAAATTAGAAATATGTACATTAAAATCGAAAGTCCTATTATTTATTACTAATAGGAAAGATACACTCTCTGCTTATTTATCTTTTAAGAAAAAAAAAATAGTAACAGTCATTAAGTAAAAAGAAAATAGTGGGTGATTACTTGATTGAAATGTGTGTAGATACTTTTAGTATTTAAATAAATTATATATATATAAAATTGAGGATAGAATAAAAATCTAAATATATACGATGAAAATCTCTTTATATGTGTAAAATTTTTATTATTTTAAAATATAGTTAAGATAAAACAAGAATATAAAATGTGTACATTACAATGGAAAATCCCTTTATATATTGTTATAGATCTAATTGAAAGATAAATTTAAATAACTAACATTAATTTTATTTTAATTAAGTATTTTTTTCAAGTTATATAAATTAATGTTTCTTAAAAAGTGTATTAAATCATTCTGTATAACTTCATAAATAAATATCCAACTGATTCATATTTAAATTTATGAGGTTGAAATTTTTACACTAAACACTAATTTAAATCTAATTAATTAATTAATTAATTAATATATTTACAAAAAAAACTACTTTTACTCTTCATTGGATAACTTTATATACACAAATTTTCTTAATGAGATATTGCAAAACTATTAATGTATTTAACAATAATTTCAATAAAATAAAAACCCGTGCAAGGCACTGTAATATAAAAACACAAAAGTGGTTAATGACAGTTTGTATGAATAAATAAACAAACTAAGAATAACAGCTGTATCCAACCACCCAAAAGGAACATTAAGACTTCATGTACAGGGTCCCATCTCAAAACACAACTCCATATATAAAATTATATAAAACTTAATCTTAGAATTTATTCTTGAAACAATATTATCATCAGTATCTCAGTTACTATTATTTTATTACTTCCATTATATTATCATATAACATTTAAATATAATAAGCTATTTCGTTACATAATTGTATGAGTTTTCTTAAGTTTTATGTATTGTTTAACTCAACTATCAGGAGCAATAAATTGTTTAAACAATATTTGTAATTATTATTTTATTTAAATATTTAGTTTTTAAATTAATTATTTTATAATTTAATTTATTTAAGAAACTATGAAAGATATTCTTTTAATCTTTTGAGAGATATTTGACAAATAACGTAGTTATTTTATCAATTCATACCTCAAAGTGATAATCGTACTGAATTAGAAGTGCAACATTAAATATGGTATATTTAACCATTTTAGCATTTAATTATAATAATAAAAAGTGAGATAAAAAAAATTATGGGAAAATAACATTAGATATAAAATAAATTACTCATTAGATAAGCATAGTTTTGTTCGTTATCATTCAGAGATGATATAATAATAAAGATAATCAATCTTCATTTGCCCAAGAAGTATGCACATGTGTGATATTAATATGAATCAGTGCATATATTCAATTTAATTGTACATACTATTGGATGTGAAGTGAAGTCAATGTGATACCGATAACAAAATGTAACCATTGATCATCACTTATTAGAAAGTTCTCCCTTAATTATGTGACGACAGCTTATAAGGATAATTGACGTTGTAGATGTCCAAATAAATAAATGGTGTTACTTTGTCATTATTATAACGATTACTTTGATAGAATGCAGCTGGTGACTTCTTAGTGTAATGGGTAATTTTAAGAATTTGTCTATTGAGAGATGAAATGATCTCTTAAACTTACGTTTCTTTTTCTCTTGAATTGCTATACACTTTTACTGATATTATATGTAGTCAGGTACTAAATGGTTGGAATAATCTTCTAAACTTACATAATCAATGGAATACCTTGCATGCTCAGACATTATTACAAACCCATTAAAATACAATCTTTTAGATCTCTATGTTGAATTACTGATGTCTTAGTTCTTTCTTTGAGTATTTGACATGGTGCTTGTGTTGTTGCTAACTGCTTTTGTAGCAACTGGTGTACCTTTGGAGACAAAAACATTGTCTGTAAAGAATGTGTGTTCATCAGAGACTGTTGATTCTTCTAAAAACAAAAAATCAGTTAGTCAATTATCTCTGTTAATTTCTATATACCCTCATGAATTATTGCATGTCTTTTCTGCTATATATTTCTCAGTCCATGTGTGTTCCCTCTGGCTCATAAATTCTGCTATTTATTTTGAACAGTTGATTAAAAATGTCCTTGACTGGTCAATTGACATAACTTACTTGATCCACAACTAGCCTGATGGATTTGGTGGCAATTAACTCGAACTGGACAAAGCTTACTGAAAATAAGCAGAGCAATACTCTTTGCTTTATGATAAAAAAAATGAGCATTTTTAAATTGTTAGACATTGGCTTTACAAGTATAATGAGTTTTCTGCCCCTTAAAGAACAGTAATGAGGCTGTGCTGATTGATTCTAGAGTTGTTAGGTTATCTTTGTGAGAATGGTGTAGACAAGTTTGTGGGAGATTTTGGAAGAATGTTACAAACAAGTGTTAAAGTGTTAGGTTATCCTTGTCAGGTCAACATATTATAGCTTAGAATTCGTAAACAATATTAATTGTTATTTCTGAATGATAGGACAGTTTGTAATGCTTTAGCTCTTTAATTTGTTTATAGCAGTGAATTTGTAAAGGAAGTAAGTTAATATACTCTGATTGTAAATATTATTTGGATTGCTAGATTAGTTTCTATTGAATTGAAAATTTGGATGGAGCATCACAACTGTTTCTCATCAAACAATTTAGGTCATGTTGAATTCATTTTCTGACAGTTAAGATCAGTAGTGACACTGCTAGTTTTGTGCAATCACTGGTTGAAAGAGTCTAATACACTTCTGATGCACACCAATATTATGCATGGATAGCATTTATGAAGTTTCTGATCAAATTATTGGACTTCTTAATTGCCACATCATTGTTTACATATCAGCTATCATCATTATTTTCTTTTAACATTTTAAACGTCTAACAACACTTCACTAATGCAGGGTATACTTAGAAACAGGGTATATTTAAAAAGATTTTTTTTTCATGTATAAGAAAAAGTACTCCAACATGAAATAAAGTGTAAAGTGTATTGTAATTAACTCATGTATTACGAATTAAGTTATTTTTTATCATACGTCCATGTGTTATACAGAAATTTTTAGATAATTTTTTATATAGTTAAGTAGGTTTTGTATTTAAAATTAGAAAATATATTAAAAAAATGTAATCATTAATATATAAAATATTTTAATATATATAATGTTATTATTAAAAAAATTAATTTTGTATTAAAAGGCTTACAGAAAAAAAAATCAAAAATGTATTCTGAAATGTAAAATAAAGAATACAAATTTCAAAGGGTAAAAGTAGAATTTCAATTTATATGGAAGTGCAGTTCCAGATATTGAGGTTGCAAAATGCAAGGGTCTCCTTGTTGTTGTCATTGTACATTAAAAAAAAAAAAACCAACCAATATAATGGGGATGCAGAGTGCATATATGTGCATCCTTCATGATTATATTCCAATCAAAATAGATGAGAAAGAAAAAAATGGCTGCATAATTTTCAGAACCACATATAAAGAATTCCTCCTTCTTGCTTCAGAGATGCACAGGGATGGCAAGGTGCTCATGTAATCAGCATGAGATCAAAGCATAATAATAGACAAACACTTCTAAATTATCTGAAACTCAGAACATTGATAACCAACCTGATTAAATACTTTTATGAAAGAAATTATGTATTTTTTAAAGGTGTTCTTACTCGAGTTGGATTCACAGTAAATTTTTATCTAATGATTCAAGATAGTTGCATCTGCAATATTTGACTGCTTTAAATTGTTTTTTTATGTATTTTTACTCATAAATGATAGCGGTATTTTAATTAGCTAAGTTTAATTTTCATTGGAAGCGTATAAAATTAATTTTACTTAGAAATTGTAGAGATTAATGAGTATTACCATATATAATCAATCATATAAAAAGTATTATTATTATATTGGTACCTTTCAATTTTATAAGTTAAAATCTAAAGACGTGCGATGTATACGTATAAGGAGTTCCCACACTTGTCCACATGCATGCCAACTGGAAAAATGTCTTGTTCTGTCTAGATAAAAATTATATTAGACCTTTTTTAGGTAAATAATATATATAATTTAAATAATTTATATTTATTTTTAATTGAATATATGAATATCGTTTATTTTGTAATGGAACAAGTGTGGATATACAACTATTTTTCAAGGATTGAAAGGAAAATCTAAATCTCACTCATTAGAAGTCTTTAATGACATCATATAAGGACAATTGGAATTGTACACATCCAAATAAATGATATTACTCATGTTGTGGTGGTTTAGAGTTTTTATGACGATCATTTCGACTCTTTATGACAAGCATGTCCTGAGTCAAAAAAGTTTAGATCACCCTATCATAAGTAATATCTAGACACACATAACACCAACTGTGCTTATATGATATTCAGTCACATAACATGACAAGAACAACCTCTTGATAGGTTGGTTTCATACCACTTCTTGGGACGTACTCATATCAATGTATGTTCTATCATGAACATAATATTATTTATATATTCAATAAAAAAGAAATGATTTAAATTGTGTTCAAATTACGTATATTATTTACTTGTAAAAGCATAACATAATATGTTTTGTCTTAATAGAGCAAACATTTTCCAACTAGTATGACAATTTTCATATATATATATATATATATATATATATATATATATATATATATATATATATATATATATATATATCACACATAAAAAAAAGTACGATACACTAACAAATGTAACAAATGTCTGTACTTTTATTAGTGAATATTGTAAAGTTACCAAGATGAAACAAATAAACTTTAGTTGTGTATTCCTATCTCTACTGGACGATACACTCTTTGTACACCTCACGTTTATGTTGTAGAGATAAGATTGTATCATCCAAAATAGATGGAAGTACGCAATTCAAACTTATTTGTTACATCTTGGTAGGTTGACAATAATCACGGATAAAAAGTCCAACATGTCTTCATGATCATACTTGCCTTATTTTGATAAAATCTAAAGATGTATGGTGGATATGCATAAGGAGTTGCCACACTGTCCACATGCATGCCAAATGAAGAAATGCTTGCTTTGTCCAGTTAAAAGTTATATCAAACTTTTATAGGTAAATAATATATATAATTTGAACATATATTTATTTTTAATTAAATATATGAATATTGTTTATTTCATAATGGAAAAAGTGTGGATATACAACTATTTTCCAAGAATGGGAAGGAAGATCTAAATCTCACTCATTAGGAGTATGTGACGACGTCGTATGAGGACAACTGGTATTGTACATGTCCAAATAAATGGTGTTACTCATGTTGGGGTAGTTTGGACTCCTTATGACGATCATTTTGACGAGCATGTCCCGAGCCAAAAGACTCCAGATCATCCTATCATAGGTAGCATCTATCTAGACACACACAATACCAACTGTGATATATGACATTCGGTCACATAACATGACAAGAAAAACCTCGTGATATGTTGGTTTCATACTACTTCTTGGGACGTACTCATATCGATGTGTGTTCTATCATGAACATAACATTATTTATATATTCAATTGAAAAGAAATAATCTAAATTGTGTTTAAATTATGTATATTATTTACTTGTAAAAACATAACATAACGTGTTTTATGTGAATAAAGCAAGCATTTTCCAACTAGTATGACAATTTTCATATATATACCCATCACACATCTATAGATTACTAAAAAAAAAAGTACGATACACTAACAACAAAATGTCGTACTTTTATTAGCGAATATTGTAAACTTACCAAGATAAAACAAATAATCCTAAGTTGTGTACTCCTATCTATACTGGACGATACACTCTGTGTATACCTCACTTTATGTTATAGAGATAAGAGTGTATCATCCAATGTAGATGGAAGTACGCAATTCAAACTTATTTGTTACATCTTGATAGGTCGACAATAATCACTGATAAAAGTTCAACATGTCGTAGTGATCATACTTATCTTATTTTAGTAAAATCTAAAGACGTATGGTTGATATGCATAAGGACTTGCCACACTTGTCCACATGCATGCCAACTGGAGAAATGCTTGCTTTGTCCAATTAAAAGTTTATTAGACTTTTACAGGTAAATAATATATATAATTTGAACAACTTATATTTATTTTTAATTTAATATATGAATAATGTTTATTTTATAATGGAACAAGTGTGAATATACAACTATTTTCCAGAGATGAAAAGATCTAAATTCCACTCATTAGGAGTCTATAACGACATCATATAAGGACAATTGGAATTGTACACATCCAAATAAATGGTGTTACTCATGTTGTGGTGGTTTGGACTCCTTATGACGATCATTTCAACTCCTTATGACGAGCATGTCCCAAGCCAAAAAAGTTTAGATCACTCTATCATAGGTAACATCTAACATCTATCTAGACACACATAACAGCAACTGTGTATGTATGACATTCAATCACATAACATGATAGGAAAAACCTCCTGATATGTTGGTTTCATCTCACTTGTTGAGACATACTCATATCGATGTTTGTTCTATCACTATCATGAACATAACATTATTTATATATTTAATCGAAAAGAAATAATCTAAATTGTATTCAAATTACATATATTATTTACTTGTAAAAGCATAACATAATGTGCTTTGTCTGAATAAAGCAAGCATTTTCCATCTAGTATGACAATTTTTATTTATATACCCATCATACATCTTCAAATTACTGAAAAAAAAAATACGATACACTAACAAATGTTGTATTTTTATTAGCGAATATTATAAACTTACCAAGATAAAACAAATAATCCTGAGTTGTGTACCCCCTATATCTATTGGACGATACACTCTTTGTACACCTCACATTTATGTTGTAGAGATAAAAGTGTATCATCCAACATAGATGGAAGTACGCAATTCAAACTTATTTGTTACATCTTGATAGGTCAACAATAATCACTGATAAAAGTTCAACATGTCTTAGTAGTGATAATAGTTGTCTTATTTTAGGTTTTATTACGAGTTGCCACACTTGTCTATATGCATGCCAATTGGCAAAATGCTTGTTTTGTCCAATTAAAAGTTATATCATATAAATAACATATAATTTGAACAACTTATATTTATTTTCAATTAAATATATGAACAACAGATGTAATTTTTTTCCCTTTTTACCAAATTGGTGTAAATTTTTTTTTTACAAAAATGGATAAGTCGTACCACGGAGGCACAACTTCAAATGAATAAGTCGTGTCATCATGATACGACTTTAAGAAGATGTGAAATTGAAAAAGATTGAACTGAGATCGTGCCAACAATTCATTTTTTTACATTGAAATCGTGCCAACGTAGCACGACTTTAAGTAAAGAAGTCGTACTTATGTGACATGACTTACTTATTTTCATAAAAAAAATAATTTTGCATCTGTTTGGTAAAAAACAAAAAAAAATTGCACCTTTTTTGTGCTTTTGCCCTTTATGTCATATAATGGGGGTGCATAGTGCATGTCTGTACATCCTTCGTGCTTATATTCCAACCAAAGTAGATGAGAAAAAAAAAAAGTTCCTGCATAATTTTCACAACCACATATAAATAATTCCTACTTCTTTCTTCAGAGATGGAGAGGATGGCAGGGCACTCATGTCCGGCCAGATTGAGATCAAAGCATAATATTAACATAGTACTTACGAGGATCCAGATAGGTCCGAAATATGGCAAATTTTAAAAATTATAGCACTCAACACAGTCAGAATATAATTAATAAAATTAATCTAAAATTAATATGAAATAAAAGAAAAACACAAGAGAATATTCTCATTTTAAAAATAAGCACGAGTCATTACAAACATGATTAAATACAAAAAAAAAATAATTACTATGATATTCAAAATAATATTATTTGAAGTTTTAAAAAATAAAAGTATAAAAAATATAAAATTACAATTACAAACATCTAAGTGCTTATTCAATATCTGATACCCTATGGCTAGACAATTGTTTCCATACAAGGCAAACACTTCTAAATTATCTGTAACTCAGAACAATGATATTTCTGAGAACTGAAAAATAACCAACCTGATAATTTCTACTGATTTTTCTTAGAGTTGGGTGTTGAAAAGGATGATCTTGATCTGAATTTTTTTGTTTTGTTGGTATCTGCATTTGAACTTCTAATTATGAAAAGGAAAGTTTCAACAAACATGGCACCAACCAACCCCAGAATTCCTCCAGCAGCATTCTGCAAATAGAGACAAGTGAGGAAGGAAGGAAGAAAAGAAAGGAGATGAAGAGAAGATGAGAGCTCAAAACTAAAATACTAATCAAGGATAAATGAATAATAATGAAAAGCATATTTTAGACAGTACCATTGCAGGACTGTGATTAAACAAGGCTCTAAATGCAGCATATCCAATAAGATAGCCAGTAAACATGGTAACCACAACATGCAAACCTGGAAAAGTTAAAGAAAAAAAAAATATCAAATAGAGCTACTTCAGAGCACAAACATGATATAAATGTGACATAAGAGATAATAAATGTGGCAACAATCTGCATTATAGTGTTTGAGATTACTTGGTTCAGCATCAAAACCTGGTACTGCGAAATGGAATTGTAAAGCAAAACAACCTACCCAATCTAGCAAAAGGTGTTCAAACTAAATGAGCAAATTAAGCATCAGGGCTTATTGGTTTAATTTCGATTTGATAAATTTTAAATGCAAAGATTTTTACATTGTTAACAAATTAGAAACCGCTCTAGATATAATCTGTAAATTTGTTATCATATAAAAGTCAATATCTTAACATCAAGAGTGATTAGTGCATTGTAATCATGATAAAAGTCAATATCTTAACATCAACAGTGATCATGGCATTGTAATTAAAATTCATTTCATACATGCATCGACACGGTAAAACTAGAGTTTGGCATAGTTGGTGTAGAAGACTGAAGAGAAGCAGAATTTACCAAACCCTAATTGATCCTTGTAAGAAGAGAATGGTTCCGGAACATCCCTGGACGGTGCAATATCCTTCACAAGTTCTTGATACGCCTTCCGCTCCGCTAAATCTTCCAGCTTTTTCAGCCTGGCTTTCAATTCTTCACTCTTCACACCAATAACAATAGTAAACAAAAAATTGAATCGACCAACAAATTTTGGAGCCAAAGAAACATGAGGTAAATATAATTTAATGGAATTGGAGGAAATTGAAACAGAGAGTGGAGATAGAGAACTAACCTTCTCTCTGGGCTTAGGGCTGAAGAAGACAAGACGGGTGCCCGAAAAGAGTCGGGTCAAGTCGGGTCTGGTGGATGGATCAGAAGCCATCCAGACAGCGCGAAGTGGGGCGTAGGGCACCTCCGATTGGAGGAGCAGGTCGGAGGATGTTTGTCGAAGTTCCTCGGAAAGGGTGGAGTCTTTCGACGCACGGGAGAGGAAATCCCGAATCGAGGATGTAGTGGATATAACCAACCCGACCCGGTTCGGCTTATCGGTAGCCATAGCTAGATTCTCTGCTACCATAGTCTCGCACACGCCATTCGCCAGATATATCCTCTATTACAACCAAGTAACCTAAGTGAAAAAAATATAGCGGTGACGGAGAGGTAGTGTTTTGGTGGCGGAGAAGGTGCGTGGCAGTGGGTGACGGTAAGGCTAGAGTTCCGTGAGAGAGTGGAGATGGGAACAATTAGGTTGGGTTAGGTCTAAAGATGGGTGCCGAGCGAGATGTGCCGTGGGAGGGGCCAATCGCTTCCTGCACTGTGTCAGTGAACGAAATGACTTAAATGACCTTGTGTTTATAATTAAATGGCTTTAGAATTTAATAATCTATTTTTTTTAATGTATTTTTCAGAATATGAATTTTATATTGAATATATTTTCTGGAAAAAAAAATTATATTCTTTGGAAAAACACAAACCCATTGAAAAACTGGCCTGATTATTAAGAAGATGAAAAAAAATCGAAACTTTTCGTATCTTACGAAAAAAAAACAATATGTAAAAGAAAATAAACCAAAATAAAGTTTCTCCAACAATTTGCTTAAGACTCACACTACTTGTCAAATTCTCTGTTCACGTGTAATATACACTATCATCGCATTAAAAACAAAACAAACAACACACAACAAAAAAGAGTAAGCTAGAGAGAGTTTTAAAAATTATATTTTCATAAATTAAATTTCTAAATCAACAAGAAAAACAAAAAATCAAGTTTTCGTAATTCATCTCATATATCACATCATCACTAACACAACACACTCATCAAACACTCATATGAGCTGGTATATCCGATTCTTTTTTACACTGTAGCGCAGTCATATAATTGTAATCCATATGATCTGGTCTAAGCGGTTCTTTTTTCACTCCGTAGTATAGTCATATAAACTTAATCTATATGATTCGGTCTGACCAGTTCTTTCTCACACTGTAGCACGGTTATATAAACTCAATACATATGATCCGGTCTGATCGGTTCTTTTTCACACCGTAACGCGGTCATATAAATCCTTTAACCCACATGATCTGGTCTAACCGGTTCTTTTTCACACCGTAGCGCAGTCATGTGAATATATTAATTCATATGATTTGGTCCAACTGGTTCTTTTTCACACCGTGGCGCAGTCATATGAACCTCCTTCGACTCCCACCACATAATCATCTTTATCTATGATTCCAATGACTAGTAGAGTTAGGATGTGAACCTCCTTCGACTCTCACCACCTAGTCATCATCATCTATGATTCCAATGACTATAGTAGAGTCAGGATGTGAACCTCCTTCGACTCTCACCACCTAGTCATCGTCATCTATGATTCCAATGACTAGTAGAGTCAGGATATGAACCTCCTTCGACTCTCACCACCTAGTCATCTTCATTTATGATTCCAATGACTACGTAAAAGTCAAGATACGGGTAGTCTCGATTACACACCACATCATTCACAAACACAAACATTGATACTACATCATACCATACATAAACATTCATTCCATTCAATTCAAATTCTTCAAATTTATATTTAATAAAATAAATAATTACAATATATATAAAAAACAATCAAACTAACTTCTCTTGCAAAATATCATAATTCTAAATAAATTTATATTTCAAAAGAGACAAACATTTATAAGAAAACATACAACTAGCTTCCCTCACCCAAATTCACAAAACAAGTAATTATAATATTTATAAAAAAACATGCATCAACTTTCCTTACACAAATTGAAAAGAAAAATAATTACAATATCTAAATGAAAACATACAACTAGCTTTCCTTACAAAATATCATAATTTTAAAAAAATTTATATTTCAAAGGAGACAAACATTTATAAGAAAACATACAACTAGCTTCCCTCACAAAATATCATAATTATAAATAAATTTATATTTCAAATGAGACAAACATTTATAAAAAAACATACAACTAGCTTCTCTCACCCAAATTCACAAAACAATTAATTATAATATCTATAAAAAAACATGCAACAACTTCCCTTACACAAATTTAAAAGAAAAATAATTACAATATTTAAATGAAAACATACAACTAGCTTTCCTTACCTCTATAGAGTAGAGAGTAGAGATATTCAAAAATTCTAAAATCACGGACAATCTAACTTTGTTCAAGAATATGATCGGACACTCTTGATCTACTCAACGCTAGTAATCTAAGGATGTCCTCTGATTTTCAATCTTATAATCTATGAGATCACAAATCTAGAGAGAAGGTAGAAAACTTGAAATTGTTTGAGAGATACTAGTTTTCATAAGAATAAAATTGTATATCTTCTTAAAGAAAGAAAGATTTGATAGTTTTTATAAACATAATATCTTCTTAGAGATAATTAGTGGTTTTTATTAGAATGAAACAAAATATCTTCTTCTTAGATAGAGTTGATAGTTTTTATAAAAATAAAATAAAATATCTTTTTAGAGAGATGAAATATCTTTTTAAAGAGAGTTAGTGCTTCTTATAAAAATAAAAAGTAAATAACTGTCTTTTATTTACTTAATCAATTGTTTTGTTAAAAAAAATATTATCTTATTTATCTTTAAAACTAAATTCTAAATTAACTTTTTATTTTATAGCTATTTTCTAAGATATTACGGTTGGAATCACCCAAAGATAAAATTTTTTATCCAAATTTCGTCACTGCAGAAACTGAGAAAGAATGAGAAGAAGCAGCGAGACCAAATAAAATAAAAGAAAGGGGGAAAAAAACCTCAAGCATCAATTATGGGAATAATAAGATTAAAAGAAGTAAGGATCCATTAATTAAATTGAGTCACATTATTAATTATGGAATTTATTTTTAAAACAATATTATTTTCAGTATCTCAGTTACCATTATTTTTATTGCTTCCATTATATTATTATATTACATTTATATACATAAAAAGCTATTTCGTTACATAATTGTATGAGTTTTCTTAAGATTTATGTATTGTTTAACTCAATTATTTAGACAAAAACACTAGTAAAAAATTGTTTAAAAATTTTGTAATTATTATTTTATTTAAATAGTTTGTTTTAAAATTAATTATTTTATAATTTAACTTATTTAATAAAATATGAAAACCATTTTTTTAATTTTTTGAGACATATTTGTCAAATAACCTAGTTATTTTACCAATTCATATCTCAAAGTGATAATCATTGAAATATAAGTTCAATATTAAATATGGTATATTTAACCATTTTAGCATCTAATAATAATAATAATAAGTCAGTTAAAATTGTATTTTTTTTTCCACAATTAAATATTTATACTCAATATTTAAATTTTTTTTCTCATATGTTGTGTTGTGAATGCCACATGTAAGTATTTTAAAATTAATTTAAACTTTTTGCATCTGAGAAAGTTAGGATTCCTAGCAAAAGAAAAAAAAAATGTAAATAATGATACATAACAATACCTGTTACAAGACTTCTTCAATGAAACACCCATTAGGCCATTCCACAAAATTCCAATTTTACCTTTTCAAATTTGCATTTCAGAATACAAATGATTGAACATTTCTTAGTATTTTGGAATATATCATTCCTGACCATAAAATTCTAGTTTACCTTTTCAAATTTGTACTCCAGAACACAAAAGATTGAAGGTTTCTTATGTATTTTGCAATATATAATTCCTGAATTTTTTAAGTAGCTTAATACAAAATTATTTCTTTTATAAAGTCACGTAAAATAAGTATATAATATTTTTCATAAAGAAATATCTAATATATTAACTATTAATAATTGTTTTTCAATATATTTTTTAATCCTGAAATATAAAATGTAAGTATATAATAAAACTATGTATCATCAGTTGTTTCGTGCGAACATTGTAAATAATCCTTCCGTGTCGCGGGCTAATCATAATATATTATGGACTTCGATCAATACTAAAATACTTTCTGATACATGTTTATGTTTACGTTGATCATATATAGTAATATACTTCCTCCAGAATATACCTTGAATTTATTCAAATGACATTATTTACTTAAACTATTAAAACAAATAATTATAGTAAAATAACATTAAATATAAAATAAGATAAATTATTCATCAGACAAGCATAGAACTATTATAATACTAATAATATCTTGCCATGATGTGGTGATAAAAATGATCGATCTTCGTGTCTTAAATGACATGCAAAAGGTCTGATATTGATATGAATTAGTGCATGTATATTAATAACACCATTTAAATAAAAATATAATCATTTTAGGTAAAAATACAATCATTTTAGGTAGTTGCTCCCTGTATTATACAAAATGTTTCCTATACTTAAATTTTTTTTTAAATATCAATAATGTCCTTGATATTTTATATATTAAATAATTTTTCTTCTTTCCACATTTACATAAACATCTCTTTCATTTTTTAATAATAATAAAAATGATGATGTTGGATGTTAAGATATTTATAATAGTTTAAAAAATTTAGTTTAGCACATTATTTTCAAATATTTAGGTTTATGATAATTAATTCAATGTTACTTAAAAAAATATAGATTTTTTATTATTTATTAAGAAAGTTTGTTAATATTTATGAGAAAAGATAATAGTTTTTTACTTGATTGCATTTATTTGTGTACCTGACTCAATGACTCAATACGAGAAAGAAAAAAATCATTTAATAAATAAATTTAAAATAATAATAAAAATAATGTTAAGTGTAGGAAGATCGTACAGGAAGCAACTTCCATCATTTTATAACAATGCGATAGCACCTCCTTTGGCGGGGGTTGAGAAACCGTCTATTCGAACCCAAATTTTCACAATCACATCTTGAAATATTTTGAGTACATAAAAACGACCTAACAGGAAGATGATTGTTGTAAAGAGTTCAAATCATTCTAATACAGATAACACCATCTATTTAGTCATGCATGACTGTAAATATATATCGCACTTGATCACCAATGCTGGGGTAATCTGGACTCTCTATTTCACAAGGAAATGAGGGGAAGGAATTGCCTTTTTGTTGTTGATTGGCGATGGATTTCAACTCTACAAAAAAAAATATCCAATGATAAATTTTATTTATTTAATTACACATTTAAAAATCGTATAAATTTTGTTATAAAATTAGAAGTCTAATTACTTTTAGATATGTTCATATTCCAAAATCTTATCTTATAAAAGAAAGAAAGTTTGGGTAAAATATGTCTACAGAATTAAGGTTAGTTTTATAAGTATGCATTAAATCAAATAAAAAACTAATAAACATAATGAAATATTTATAATTAATAATTGATAGATAAAATGTCACATTTAAAAGTAAATTCATTGATTGACGATCAAATCAGATGAATACTTTTATAATCACTTAATATATTAAAAAAAATATTAAATCCCACATGATTCATATTGTGATTGAATAAAATTTCACAAATAAAAAACTAAAACTAAATGTATATTTAAAACATAATAATCCAAGAAGACCAGTATTCACAAATCTATGCCAAAATTAAATAGAAACATTTGAATTAACTCTTTTCAGTATTAGCTAAAATATTGCAGCAAATATAATTATTTTGGGTCTTAGTACAAGTTTTCATTTAAAAAGCACTATAGTTCAGAGACAAATGTTGAGCATAGGAGTGAGTGTGCACAATAAAAATCAAGAATGAATGACAAGATCAACAAAGACATTTCACACTGTTTCAAATCTTGAGATGGATAAAAAATAATAACACAGCAAAAAAATCACATTCATGTAACTGCATGCAAATTCCCTGGCAAACGTAGTATTAGAAAATACATTTCCTTCCAGAAGTTATTATCTATCTATAGATCCAGGAAGTAGGAACCAACTCTTCTTCATGTTTGAACTGAACTATTGCTCTTGTTCTCCGAAGGACTTTGTTTCCTTTCAGCTTGCAGGGACCGGCATAATGATTCAAGTTTTTCTTTCTGTTTTTGTGTTTTCTCCAATTGTTTCTTCAAACGCTCACGCTGCTCAGGCAATAATTTCGTAAATTTCATAGATGTTGTAAATAAATTAAAAAGTTATTTTATGAAAAAACAGGAAATAATAATTAGCAAAGAAAATGCCAAAAAAATCAATGTCCAAAGCTTAATGAAATATAAATAAAATTTAAAAAGAAACATTAGAAAATTTACAAGCCTAAAGGCATTATATACAGCAATTTAAAAAAATGTTTAACCAAGAAACATTCTGTGTGTAGGAATTCTTCGGGAGCTTACTTAACCTAGCATTATTTTTTCTGTAAACATTTCAATACATGAAATGTTGGAAGCTTTCATCCTGTGAAAAACAAAGGGCTTAGATGTGGATTACCAATTTGTTAAGACTTTAACACGGATCAATAGTTTTACATATATTCACTAAGTGAAGCCCTAACAGGGAACTAAAAAATTGTGAGTTAGTAAAGGGTGCAAGATTCATATCTATGCATCGGCTTAAAGGAGAGTGCTACAAAAAATGGCATGTAATAAATGTTTGAAACATGCTAGGGTACTTGAGCATCTTGGGTATCTTATAATTTCTCGGATACATGCATATGTTAGTGTGTAGAACACAATTGAGGCCAATTAATCTCTTTGTCTATGTCTCTCTTTCTTAATTCTTATAACATGCTAAAATGGTTAATGCTCAACAACAGGAAACACAAACTATATACCTCATCAACTAACTCTATAAGTGTAACATCAGACTTCTCAGATTTGCTCTTCAAGAATTGATTCTCCTTCTTGAGTTCCTTGATTGATTTTGCCATCTGGTTGTTAACCACAATACAGGAAAAGACAGGACTTTGGAATCACAGTCATCCGATATATGATTCAGGAAAAATTACTTGTCTTGAACAAATAAAACGTGCAAGAGAAATTATGTTTACCTTCTCAATCTCTTGTTTGAATGTTTCAAAAATCTCATTGCTCTTTGACAATGCTTCCTGAAATTCAATGCATTGTTAAGCACGTCTGATCAGAATACTGTATGAATGGAGAGATCAGTCTCAGAACGTTCTACAAGAGGCCTTGAGCAAGAAGCAAAGCCAGAGCCAGAAAAAGAAACGAAAAAGAGAAGCCAAGTTTTACAGTTTAGTAAACTCTTTTATAAGCACTTATAAAAGAAGAAAATAAATTAAGCTTAACCTGTAAGTTAAAATTAGTTTATAACAAGTTAAAATCAGCTTTTGGAGAAGCTAAATCATCTTTTAGGACTGTTATCCAAACAGCCCAGATGTACTCAGATAACAAAGTTATAAATGACATGCCTAAAAGCAAACAGTTGAAAGGAGGGTCAAGTCAGTGAAATAAAGATCAGAAAATAGCATGTGTGGAAACAAGATCAGTTGGCTTGCACCAGTTGACCGAAAGAGAATCAGAAGATACAGAATTTGTGTAAGATTTTAAAAATTATTAATATCTTGCAAAACAAAACCCAGCACAAATCGTTACTAATATGATCTTAATTTGTGTTCAATAGTCAAAAAAATTAGGAAATGAGGATGTGAAACCAAAGTCACGATTAGAGCAAGACATTTATGAATTCAACCACAAATTGTTACAAATTACAAATATTTAGCAAACGAGACCTTTATGCAAACAATGAACACATTGTAGCACAAGAAGCTATACATTCAAATTGTGACAAATAATAAAAAAAAGAGAATAAAAATAAAACCTGAAATTGTTGGAATTTTTCTCCATCAGTTGTCAGCTGCAATCGTAAACTCTTTTCAGTTGCTAATAACTGAGATACTTGTTCTGCATATAATTTTATCTGTGATTGTTCCTGTATCAATTTTTCTTCATGTTGTTTAATTTTTAAATCAGAAAGCTGTAGTTCCAAAGACTTTTGCTTCAACTGTTAAACAAATACAACATTAAAGTGAATAAGTTCCAAAAAGCTTATAAACACAACTATACACCAATGTCAACCACAAGAAAAGAAAAACCATCACCTTCTGTGCATATTGTTGCTCAGAGAGTTCATATTGTTCAGCAAGCTGCTTTAGCTTGTTTCTTAACCTGTAACGAAATTTAAGGCAACTTATTTTGTGTTCATCACAAAACAATTAGAGGATAGAAAGGGATCAAATCACACCGCTACAATTTTTACCAAATTTTACACCGTTCAATATTTTCTATTGGATAATGATTTTTTTCAAGATTCACCATTAGATTGAAAATTCCTTTTCCAAAGATTATAGATACAAAAACTTATATTACTAAAATTATTTGATACCTCCTTTATATAGATAAAAATCAACGTAATGTATACTATTCAAAATATAATAAAATATGAATCATGCGATCGCATTCTTATTGTTGTTCTTTTTTAACAAAAATTGATATGGATAAACATGATGTGAAAATATAATTTAAAGGTTGGATAGGCAAAATCTTTTTTATATAAAGTTCCTGAAAGTGTAATATTTACTAAAAGTTACATTAGTGTAATATTTGATCTCTCCCATTAGAGGATCCTTCTATAAACATTGCCGACATTACTTATTGTTTTAAACATAGCAAATGTATAATGGCTACTAAGGGAGTTACATACTTTTAATTTAGATTAAAAGTTCCTCTCACATATATCATAGATATAAAATTTTATATTAATATAACATTATTTGTTGTCTCGTTTATATATATATATATATATATATATATATATATATATATATATATATATATATATATATATATATATATATATATATTCACAATGTAATGTGTACTATTCAAAATATGCTAAATTATGAATCATTTGATAATCTTGTTATTGTTGTTTAACTTTACAAAATTTGACATGGATAATCAGATGTGGAAATATTATTTAAAGGTTGGATCAGTAAAATTCACTTTTTATATATTAATGATGGGGTAGTATTTAGTAAAAGTTACATCTGTGTAATTTGATTTTTGACCTTAGAGGATCCTTCTATAAACAACCATTGCAGAGCAAATGTATAGTAGCTTCTTGGTGTTTTGGGAGTTAAATATTTTAATTCCCCATTAATGTAAATCAATCTGAAATTATTATAAATAAGAGGTATTTCTGAGTGCTTCTAACACTAAAGCAATGTAATCAGATTATTCTGTTACTCAGCACAGCACAACCCAATAATTGATAAATCAAGAACATGGCCAACTACGGGACAGGGGAGGTCAGATGAAGCAGGTGCAGACAAAAGCAATATATAATTACTGTAGAGTATTATATGATCATAAAATGCTTTAATGCATAAAAATTTGATACTGTTGACATCATATAACAATATTCCAGGTTCCAAGATATTAGAAAGAAATTTGCAGGCAGCCTTTTTTTTTTTAAACCAAACACAAATGGAAATGAAGATTTAGCTTGATAACGAAAAGCCAGTTAATAAATTGTCTTAAAGATTACCTTATCCAAGAGGTGGCAGGCAATAAAACATATGAAGTCAAGACAAAGTTTATTGAGAAATAGCAAGAAGCAAAGCAATAGCACAGATGGGAAAAATAACGCAATCCAAACAAATTAATAACCGAAAAAATAGGATTTGCATATAGACTTGAGCATTGCAGAGAAATTGATAACTATAAGCCCAGAAAATAATACCACACGGCAAAAAAAAAATACTCAAGCATGAACATGTGTTATATGTATAGCTAAAACATATACATTTGCTATGGAAAACTATAAATTATACTTTCACAACTTGTCAGGGTCTTACATGTCATTCTCTTTAAGCTGAGAAAGGCATTCATCTTTTCGTTCTTCAAGTTTATTGCTGACATCCTGTAGCAGAGGGCAATTAGCATTAAATGCAATAAAAAGGAAAATTGAAGCTTATGATGTAATCACCAAAATCATCTTAGAAGATCAAGCATACGTTTCTGAGGTTATAATAAATACTGAAACATCTATTCTACCGACCTGAAGCATAAGTCAAATGGTTATAGAAGGAAAAATATAACATATACAATAATCTATGGCAGTTTTTAGCTCGTCTAAGTAAGAATTGATAGACAATGCTATAACAATGGACCAGCTAGAACAGATATTTCTTCTTGTATTCTGAGATAAAATTCATCAATTTTCCAACCTTAATGCAGACATTTAGATTTACGGGTAAGTGCCCACTGTATCACTTACTTTTCCATATAACTTCTTAATAGCTATAGCAGCATTCCATTATACCTGTTGGCCATTGGCCAACGTTTAGTATGCAAAACTTTTTATAAAGTCAAAAATATTATAATAAACACGAACAAAGGGTACCAAAAAAAGGCAGATAAGGTATCCTCAATAACTAAGTACTATACAAAGAAAAGACATCCAAATCAATGTTTTAAATCCACACTACTGTGCAACCGCCTGTGCATATCTGTCAAGAGACTGATATAAAGAAATCACCCTCACAGCACCACAAAGATAGCAAGAAAAGAACCATATTACATGGCAAGTCTAAAAACACGAGAGCCTCCTTCAAAAGAAAAAAATTTATTCCAACCAAAGTTTCAGCCTGTTTTGTTGGAGTATTAATGCCATACAATTAATTAGAAATAACATGACTGTTTTCATAATCACTTAAAACCACCTTCCACCAATAGAATTTAAATAATGAAAGGATACCCACTGCACACTGATCAGAATATCATACATTCTAATTTCTAAACAAGACAATGTTCAAACCTTGATTGCATCTTGAAACTTGGCTGACAAGTCCAGCCTTAAGTTTTGCCCCTCAGTTGATACACGTTTGCATTCTTCCTGAAAATGATAGACAAATCTTGGTCATTTTGTTAAAAAGCATCATGATGTAGTTTTTAAAGTAAGATGAATCAGGACCCAACCTTACTATTTCATGATAGTTAGAAACATATTAAAAAATAATATAAATTACATCACTATGAATTATATAAATTAACAACCAAGATTTATGTATTAAAAAATCATCTATGAATAAGGTTAGCCAAATATAACAAAAAACTGAATCTAATTCATTTATCTAAAATCAAAAAAGTGAAAAGAAACGTACATAATAAAAAAAAATTATTATATATAGGATTTGTTTCTTATCACTGTAATAAGTTTATAAGTTTTTAAAAGATTATTGTATTAGTCCCTTTTAAAATTGTGTTGGAACCGTGTTAGAATTGTGAGTTATAAAAAAAATGTCTTTTAAATTGGACACTTCATGGATACGTGTCGTACACGTGTTAGTGTCCGATATGTGTTGGACAAGGAACATGCCACTTAAAAAGAATTGTCTGAGCTTCATAGATAGAGACACCTGACTCATGCTACAATTAGACACCCCTGCTACAAAGCCTAATATGGAATGTTGTTCTACACATTCTAAGCTATATAAAAAAGGCTTTTGGTTAAACATACATCCAAACCAAACATAAAAAATATATGTGAATCGGTTTGGTTTGGTTTGAAAAAAAAAATCCAAATCAAACCAAACCAATTTGTGCGGTTTAGTTTGGCTAGGTTTATGCGTTTTTAATTCCTACTACTAATTTTTGTCTTTTATAAAGATTTACTTTCTTTTCTATTTCTTAAATTAAAATATAATAATAGAAAATATGTTACTCAAAATCAGATAAATATATTGAATAATAAACTAATAAAATCATAAGATTAAATATTTAATATCATTAAAAGCCAACATCAGATGTCCAAGAATCCAAGCCAAAGGATTCACTCAAACATATCGAGTGGACTAATTGGAGACATTTGCCCCTGTTGCTAAGATGAACACAGTCAGAGTAATATTGTCACTAGCAACAAATCATGACTGGGACTAATACAATGAAGAAGAAATATACATGAATTTGACCCCTAGTTATGATGGACAGGTTGCTGTTGGAACTGTTTGCAAGCTAAAAAAGGCTCTATATGGGTTGAAACAATCCCCAAGAGCATGGTTTGGAAGATTGACCAAAGTTATGACAAATTTAGGCTACAAACAGAGCCAAGTAGATCACACTTTATTCATCAAACATTCAGTTTCAAGGGAAGTAACAATATTATTGGTGTATGTTGATGATATTATAGTAACCGGAGATGACAAAGAGGAGCAGAAAATGTTAAGTCAATGTCTTGCAAGAGAATTGAAGTGGCCCATCCAAGAAAGGAATATTCATATCTCAACAAAAATATATTATTAATTTGCTTAAAGAGACAGGAAAGACAGCCTACAGACCAATAAGTACTCCAGTGATCCAAATATAAAGTTGGGAAGTGTTGAGGAGGACAATGCCGTGAACAAGGAAATGTATCAAAGGCTCGTGGGCAGAATTATTTAATTATCTCACACTAGACCAGACATTGCTTTTGTTGTGAGCCTAGTCAGCCAATTTATGCACCAACCAAGGGAAGCACATTTGCAAGCTGCCCTTAGAATTGTTCAATATTTAAAAGGGACTCCGGGAAGAGGGATTTTGTTCAAACAAAACAAGAGTGTAGTTCTTGAAATATATACGGATGGTGATGCGGGGTCAGTTGTGGATAGAAGATCAACTACTGGATATTGCACCTTCCTTGGTGGAAACCTAGTGACAAAAGAGTACAAAGCAAAGTGTAGTAGCTAGATCGAGTGTTGAAGCAGAATTTCGAGCAATGGCCCAAGGAATATGTGAACTTCTATGGCTGAAGATTATATTGGAAGACTTGAAGATAAGGTGGGATAAACCTATGAAGTTATATTACGACAATAAATATGCAATTAGCATAGCCCATAACTTGGTCCAGCATGATAGAACTAAACATATCGAGGATGAAAGACATTTTATTAAGGAGAAGTTGGATAATGGCTTGATTTGCACCCCATATGTTTCCACTCAGAGTTAACTTGCAGACATACTCAACAAAGGGTTGAATGGCATTAACATTGAAAGAATTATATCTACTCTGGGAATGGAGAACACCTACTCATCAGCTTGAGGGGGAGTGTCAAAATCATGTTACTCTTATATTTGAGGAAGTTTTATATTTTATCCTTGATGTAATTTTATTTTGTATCACAGCTGTATCTTTATATTAATATTAGGATTATGTATTTAGGAACAATCCCAAAATCATAGGGATTTGTATCCCTAGGATCAGCTGTTAATATTTCCTAAAATAGCCAGCAGGCTCATGTATATATAGGTCCATTGACCTCATAATTTAATAATATAGAAGAATATATTATTCCTTCTAAATTCTGAGAGATAATCTACAGATAAGTGTCAGATAGGAAATCTGAAAGATGAGTTAACCCTTTCACATAAGCTAAGCACTTCTGACAAAGGGGAGGATTGAATAATGATTATCTTCTATTGTATAACTTTTATAAAGTTGCTTTTGTTGTATCTAGTATGTCAGTCTGTAGCCTTAATTGATGATTTCTCAGAGTTGTACTTTCAATTATTCAAACTTTGCATATATAAATATACATCACTGGGGAGCAAGACAACACAATGATTTTCCAAAACCTAAAATTCTCAACTCTTTCTCTATTCAAAGTAACATGTTATCCTCTAGACTAATTTTTTGACTACTATCTCGAATAGATAGAACTTCTTTTATTGAAAAACTTAGTTCCAATCAGGGAGTTTAACTTCCCAGCAAAATTTGCATAAATCAGCAGACGTCAATCGCATATAAGAAAAAATAATTGAGGTATATCACTTCCACATCTAGGACTACTTATATATTATAAAATCAGCCTAACAGGTAACAGTCCAATAGAAAAATACCATCAGCATTTTATTTTGACGTTGTAATTCTCTACACAATGACTCGAGCTTATCTCGGACCGCAAGAGCTGCAAAAAGAAACGCAAATGTTGGTGAACAAGTACTAGTATCAATGTGGCTACAGATCAGATGCTGTCATTTACTTAAGATTCCAAAAAAATGAGTCTTAGATATAGTGTTTTAATTGATACTATTTCAATAAAAAGTGTCAAAACAACTCAAAAGTCTACCCAAACCTCCAGCAACCTAACCCACACTATCAAAAGAAAACGTTGTATGTTTAAATTGTCATTTTAGTGAAACAACTTGTGGAATACACTTACTAGTACAAGAGAAATGGTACACGTAAAATAAACGGAAAGCCAATAGAGAAAAATACAATACCAATATAAGATATTATTTGATTGCTCAATTACAGAGCTAATTGATTAATAGAGTGAATATTCCCTAAATGCCAAGGTATTACTTTACACTGGCATAAATAAGAACTCCAATAATTTGGTCAGAAACTTCATAAATGCTTTCCATCCAAAACTTTATAAAACAGCAGTGGACATATTCACTGCAACATACCTGCGTCTCTTTCTGCTAAAACTTGTTGATAATTGAGTGTAAATTCTAAAAGCTCCTTCTCTGATTTAAGAGTACGTTTTGCACTTTTTCGCTTTTCACCAGTTTCCTGACAAATTAAGAAGATCAACTATTCAGTCTCTCCTAGATGTAGTTTCGTATACTCATTGTGACATGACAAAAGAAAAAAGACAAATTGGCTCATGTTGATCAAAATGAGATAAATATAGTTCATTCTATCACATTTTTAATTCAAATACAATATGCAAAACAAAACCTTTATACTTAATGAGACACTGAAATGAATGAGGTAAATAACATTAATGACTCTGCTCATTCTATAATGAGAAGAAAGAGACTTTTCTACAAAGGTTACTGAATATTGACCAAGCATAACATTGGTGTGCATCAAAAGTATATTAGACTCTCTATTCAACCAGTGATTGCACAAAACTAGCTGTGTCACAACGGATGTTTTTGTTTGATTTTGATGAACTCAACGCGACCTTAACTGTCAAAAAATTGTGAATTAAACATGACCTAAATTGTTTGATGTGTAACAATTGTGATGCTCCATCCAAATTTTCCATTCAATAGAACATAATCTAGCAACTAATCTGAAAAATATTTACAATCAGAGTATATTAACTTACCTCCTTTACAAACACACTGCTATAAACAAATTCAAGAGCTAAAGCATTACAAACTGTCCTATCATTCAGAAATTACAATAGATATTGTTTATGAATTCTAAGATATAATTTGTTGACCTGACAAGGATAACCTAACACTTGTTTATAATATTCTTCCAAAATCTTCCACAAACTTTTCTACACCATTCTCACAAGATAACCTAACAACTTAGAATCAATCAGCACAGCCTCGTTACTATTCTTTAAGGGGGGAGAAAGCCCATTATATTTTTAAAGTCACAGCCTAACAATTTAAGAAATGTTCAATAAAGAAAAGTGTATTGCTCTGCTTATTTCCAGTAAGCTTTGTCCAGTCCAAGTTAATTCCCATCAAACTCAATGCCCAACAGGCTAGTTGTGGATCAAATAAGTTATGTCAGTTGAACAGTCAAAGACATTTTTAATCAACTGTTCAAAATAAATAGCAGGATACATGAGCCAGAGGGAACACATACAGACTGAGAAATATATAGCCGAGAAGACATGCAATAATTCATGGGCATATATAGAAATTAACAGAGATAATTGACTAACAGATTTTTTGTTTTTTGAAGAATCAACAGTCTCTGATGAACCCACATTCTTTACAGGCAATGCTTTAGTCTCCAATGGTACACCAGTTGCTGCAATAGCAATTAGCAACAACACAATCACCATGTCAAATACTCAAAGAAAAAACTAGCAGACATCAGTAATTCAACATAGAGATCTAAAAGATTGTATTTTAATGGGTTTGTAATCATGTCCGAGCATGCAAGGTAGTCCATTGATAATGTAAGTTTAGATAATTATTCCAACCATTTAGTACCTGACTAGGTATAATATCAGTAAAAGTGTCAACAATGCAAGAGAAAGAAAAATGTAAGTTTAAGAGATCATTTCATCTTTCAAGACAAATTCTTAAAATTACCCATTACACTGAGAACTCACACCAGCTGCTATGATCAAAGTAATCCTTATAATAGTGACTAGGACAAGTTGACCCCCACCCCCTGAGCCACATTTAAGATGAAGTAAACCTCGTCTGCTCTTAATTCTAATATATTATGGTATCAGGTTCTATCCCAATCCTAATATTACAGTCACCCACAAGTCAGAAGTGTCCAATACTGTCAATTTCACACTTCAGGTGTCAAATCTTGAGTATAAGGGAAGTGTTACGTCCCACGATGGGTAGGAATATGGTCAAAGTAATACTTACAATGATATGGGCAATCCTCCGGTGATCTAGCTTTTACAATCAAGTTATGCCCAGTCTGTTCTCAATTTTAGCAAGATCAATATAAACTTTGGAGGCAATAACAATGAGAATACCTAATTCCGCACAATATGGACACTGTTCAAAGTTTGAACTAGAAAACTAAAGACAAAGAAGGATTACAAGGTTTTTCAGTCACATCCAGCATACACATACACAGACACAGACAGACCAATAAGGAAGGCTCCAATTTTGAAATTTGTGTATATATGATGCCAAGTTGCACCATCAGAATACAGAGGCATTTTAGAAATCATTAGGCAACCAGGAACTGTTACTCCCATTTAAAGGAAAATACATATGCAAAGAAGAAAACTTTGTACAGAACATATTCAGATAGTATCTATAAGTGAATGAAGGAGAGTTACACTCAATAGTAAGGAGTCACACAAAAGAGAAACCTGTCTTTAGTCCAGATCAATCCGTTACTCATGTAATTCCCATGAAACTAAACAAATATTAGCATGTAGTTACTAGTTACAAAATTTGCAAAAAGGGACGCAGAGGCTTAGTATAATTACATCCATCTGAACTTTGGCATTCTCCTTGACGTGTCTCCTTTACCTCGCAGCATCCGGATGGTGGAGACTTGGAAACAGAAATAGCAACAGGAGGTGTAATCTGTACGCCTTCATTTTGCTGCATACAGCTACTAGAGGAAATCTCCACAGAGCAGTCTGAGGCATCAAAACTAAGTGCTTTAGATAGTGGAACATGAAAAGTTTTTCATTGCTCACTGATCTTGCTTACCATGATTGGCTTGAAACTCTTTTGCTCCCATGTCATTTGATAGTTCATTAGAATGAATAAGGTCGGATGAACCATCATCCTTGTAACTATTCAGAGGCTTCTCTTGTTCAGGAGTTGGAGTTGGAGGAGCAAGAGGCTCTGTAGTACTCTCAACAAACCCATCTGGCAACGAGTCAACTTCGGGAAGCTGATTTGCATCTGGATTCTGCATTTCACCTACATCTCAAGCAACCATAGAATTATTTAACTACAATTAAATGTTAAATTGTTTACAAAAATACTGGGAGGACAAGTAAATCGTAGTCACAATAGCTTTTAAAATTCTACTACGCATCTAAAATTACATTGCAGAATTCTTTTGTATTCTTATTATAATTATAACAAGCAAAGACATTGTCTGTCAGAACCACCTAAACTAATTTTAAACTTCATCAAGGATTGACAATATTATTTCTACAAAACCCAAATATAAATTAAATTTTCAATAAAATTCTAACAAGTATAAAACAATATTGCATAAATCTCAAATTGAATCTCTTAATATATCAAACAAAGAAATGCCCTTAACAGACCCACAAGGAAGCTAACAAAACAATCCCAAAAAAGTTGCTGAAAAATATATTTAAAAATGAGGCGAGGAATAACTTCACCCACGTCATTTTTTTCTGAAATAACGAAAACATTTCCGCCACGACACCGAATAAAACACGCTCATCGTCGTTTGAACCAACAAATTGAAGATTGAAGAAAGTGGGCGCATCATAGCTCATGTGGAACAATGAATGATGTGGGTGATTAAGAATTAGAGTAAAAATGAAAACTTTAAAAGAAGAAATGGAATAGGGAAAGGGGAAATCGAAGGGAGTACCAAGCAGAAGGCAGAAAATAGAAGCGGAAAAAAATGTATTGCCTGAGGAGCTGAGGAAGGATCCAACAGTAGGTGTGGCACTGAAGCTCCACCGAACACCTTCAAACCACCTGCTCTTCGTTTTCTCACACCAAATTTCGCTTTTGTTTCTTCTATAAATTTGCTACCCAGGTATAAACACTAAGCCCTATTTCTCTTTTGAGTGTCTATGGATTAAATGTCTTAAAATTTCAAAAAGTCACATTTAAATGTTTGGATAGTTATTTTTGTATTTTCAAAATATGGTTGTTCATTTTATAAAATTGATTTTATTCTTTAAAATTTAAGATATTATATAAGATCCAATTTTTAAGTTTAAGGCTCTTCCCTTAGACAAACGCAAGGAATAAATAAGAAAAATAAAAACTAAAGTAGCATTAATGAAGAAAATATAAAAACTAAAGTAGTATTAATGAAGAAAATATAATAATCGTGTCATATTTTAATTATATTTTTCTTTTACTAAAATCATGTCACCTATTTTTTTAAGATAAATTTATATTAAGATAGTCTTGTCATCCATCCCATTTTCGTAAAAAGAAAATACACTCCTTGCTAAATACCAAAAAAATTGCAAGAATTTAGTGCTTTTACCCATCATATCACATTAACATTAATATTTTTATGACATTTGGATCTAAATTAAATCACTTACTAGAACATATTAAACATCTTGTAAAAATTGTTAAATAATTTAGAGAAATATTATTTTGATACTCAAATGTGACATATTCCAATTTAACACTTAGACGTGGCAGCAACATGCCAAGAATATGAAAACAAAATGATTATTTTAATACTAAGTTTTAATATCTTGTATTCCCGCTCTCTCTCTATCTGCCTCTTCATATATCTTCTTTGATCTGCCTCTTCATATTTCTTCTTTTGACATCTCTTATTCTCTCTCTGCCTTTTCATATATCTTCTTATACATCTTTTATCGTTTCTCTGCCTTTTCATATCTCTTCTTCGTCTCCCTTCCAAAGAATCAGAGATTATTGTCAACTAAGTAAGCAGCGTTGTAACCCGTGGTTTTCTTTTGGTTGTTGTATATAAATGGATGTTTTTTACCGAGTGTTGTACATAACTTTTTATTCCATAATATGAGTATAAATGAGTATTTTAGTGTATGCAGTACCGATGATAAATGTTTATTTTAGGTTTGGAAAAGTGATGGGTAAAGAGAAGGTTCACATTAACATTGTGGTGATTGGCCATATAAACTCTGGGAAGTCAACTACCACTGGCCACCTCATCTACAAGCTTGGAGGTATTGACAAGAGTGTGATTGAGAGA
>Ga0099825_1000332_pt1 | contig 47017 bp, 12 predicted proteins | sample SiratroredBW_FD_76838 | JGI IMG/M metagenome (GOLD analysis project Ga0099825, IMG submission 76838) | Root nodule microbial communities of legume samples collected from California, USA - Siratro red BW | ecosystem: Host-associated > Plants > Roots > Nodule | place: USA: California | collected...
TATAAAATACCCTTTTTTGTTTAAAATTTTTGAAAAAAACAAAAAAAAAAAAAGAGATTTACAAAATTTCATTTTAGAGCCAAAAAAAAAAATTAAAATTTTCAAAAAATTTCATCCGGTAAAAAAAAAAAAAAAAAAAACAGGAAAACTGTATGAAAGAGTGTCTGACCAAGTTTATTGTTATTATTTGTCTTGATTACATTGATAAAGAAAAAGAGCCTAGGGACTTGTTTAAAGAGTGTGTAATCTACATGCATAAATAGTGCCGGTTTGCCATGAAAAAGGATTTTATGGTTCTTGATAAATAACATGTTTGTTGCTATACCTGCAGATCTAGGGACTCGTTTTGGTTTCTCTTGATAGTTAAGTTGAGTCAACCCCTTTGCATTTTTTCCTGACATTTGAAATGTTACCCATCTTAAGCCCTATTATAGAATAATCTACCTATACTCGACAGTTATGTTTCAATTCAATCAAATTTAAGGATTATGCTCTACAACTACAAGCAGCCATTTTCAGTGGCAGCTCTGTGCATTGAGAGTAGTAGAGAAAGGGACATTTGTGATTTGGTGTTTGGACCTTGATAAAACTTAAGAACAACTAATTCAGCTTTTAGCAGTGTGACCAAAGCTGTAATGAAAGGGAAAGACAAGCTGAACAATGTTTGTTTTATGAAAAGATAATATCTGAGAAGAATTGTGTGGCTAACTTAACAACCATGCCACGTGGGAAGGAGTTTGTCTATTGCTCATTGAGAAAGAAATTAACGTGAGGATTTTGAATGAGTGTTATTTTATTCAACAAACATTTTGATACCAGATTTTGATGGAGTAGCGATTAGAGGAAGAGGTTGTTGTAAATGTGATAAAGAAGCAATCCCTCTAACCTCTCCCTCCAATTCCAAATAGAATGACCATGATGGGCTCCAATTTTTCTTTTCTAAATGAATGTCAAACTGTCTTAATCCAATTCATGACTTGAAAATGGGAAACCAAAGCTTAGACCACCAGCCAGTACCCTCGTTCAAACTAACTTCAAATTCAAGCATTATATAATCAAATGCTGCCCTAACCGCAACTGCACCTTGAATACGCCCTCTAAACTGTCTTCTCCTCTTATTATCTTTCTGTTAGACCCAATAAAATATTATTTCTACTTATGTCTATGTTCAAAAGGAAGAATAAATCTGACAACGTGGACCCCCCATGTAGCAATTTTATGTCATTCACCTTTTACTAGAAATAAAACCTAAAACGTTTTATTTTGCCAATTACAGGTGCTGGCGTGTGTAGTTTAGAACTTTATGTGTATGCAATTTTGAGTAATTCTTTTATTTTCTTTTTTTTTAAATATTCATTTTGTCCTTGTTTAAATTCTTTCAACAGCAATCCAACTTTGTCCAGAATTTCTTATTTATTGTCACCAATTTGATGTCCTTTAATTAGAAAAAAAATTAAGAATCACTTGACATCACTGGTTTTTAAAAAGAACAAATAAACATTGTAAGTGTTTATTATTTGATTCTTGTATTTGTAACATCAAACTAAACTTTACCGTAATTCCTTTATGGATTTGAATTCTTAACAAATATATAATGCACTAAGAAACTAATAATCAGTGTGAAAAAATTAATTTGCTGAGCCGGTTCAACTATTTTGCCATTTTAACAATTTTGAGTGCTACATTTATGTAGCATGTAGCATATAACTGGTGAACATTTTAGAGAAATCTTATTTTGATTTTATTAACTATTATTGTTGAGATAATATAATAAATTATTTTTTATTAAAATATAACATTTAATATTAGTAATATATTTATATTGTAAGTTTTAATAAAAATGTTTATTACGCTATTTGACATATAATATAGTTAACTAACCCCACACAATAGTTTCTGCATTAAGTAATAATTATTGATGTGAGTGAATATGGATTTCGCATTAAACACAGATATTATTTAAGTACAAACGAATGGACAACGATGCATATAACAATAATTGATATTTATAAAATATTTCTGAATTGAGTTTAGATGAAATTAAAAACGTTGCAAAATCAATTACTACAGTAAGATTAGAAAAACTGCATTTCTCTATAACTATTTTGTATGGGAGAAAAGTTAAAATTAAAATGAACCTTTTTTAGATTTTTTTTATATAATTTCTCTGAATTTTATTTTTTAAACTGTATATAATTTAATTTTAACTTATCAATAAGACTAAAAAGTCACTTCATTAATATTACTTAAGACTAAAAAAGAAAGTATATGAATGGCCAATGCTTAAGCACGAAATTTAGTTTTAAGAAACACAGCAATATAAAATACCGAAAAAATCCTCAAAAGATTTAGCGGATCTTTTGAAATGAGTAGGGGTAATTAGGGAAAGGCACAAAAGTTGAATAAGATCCGAAAGAGCGTTCTGTTAGGAAGTGTGTCAGAGACGGTTTATTTCTTTCTTTCCTTGGCACCAAACACACTCGCCTCACCATTACCACTATAAAATCTCTTCTTCCACCACTCTCTCTCTCTCAAATCGCTTTCTCTTTCTAAAATCCCCTCACTCTAGAGAGAAGCTCGAAGCCAGCAGCGAGGTCAGTGATTTTCAAGAAATTCTCTGTTTATTCATTGAACAGTAGCTTCTTTAATTCAATTTTAATTTCTTTCTGAATTACATTAAGCAATTTGCATGTTCGACTTATCGATCATTTCATCTACATTTCTTGAATAATTCTTAGTTCGACGTTTTCTTTGATCGCGCACTGTGATTCTTTAATGAACCGGTTATCGAATCATTATGATCTGAATATAAATATGATTTAATAGTGCTCGATCAAACGATTCAGTTAATGATCGATCAACACGTTGCGATTCCGAAATTCTTTTTGGCTATAACTATCTTTGTCTGATTTCGCAGAATAGAGAAAAATGCTTAATAAGGACGCTTGCTCTCCCTCCTCCAACGGCGGATTCGGCGCCGCTGCTGCCTCTGGTCAAATGCCGTCAAACGGAGGGTACACTTCGCTGTACTCAGCCCTGTCGAACGATAACCTTCCTTCTCTCTCCGCGAACTGCAGCAACGGCGGCGGCGTTTCGCTGTATCCTTACTCGGAGCCAACAACTCAGTATGACTCGTGCGTGATTCAGAAGCACCAGGACATGGTGAACCGCCAAAGCATGTGCCTGAATCGCCTGGTGGAGACTTCCAAGGAGGTGGAGGCTCTGAGGCAGGAGAACGGCCAGCTCCGGGCCGCGAACAAGGAACTGCAGAAGCAGCTGCACCTCGTCATTCAGGCTTCGCTGGAGAGTCAGTTCGCCGCCGCCGGCAGTGGCTCCTCCGGCCAGACTCAACCAACGTTGTTCGATGTCTTGCATGGCTTCCGCAGCCTCCACATTGGGGAAGGGAAAGAGAATTATGCCGATTGGAATAACAACAATAATCATAATCACAACAATATTATGAATAATAATAATAATAACAAGGACCTGCAGGAAGTTTCGGACGAGAGTCCAACGAGCGTGATGGAGAATAACGTGGTGGAAGTTGAGAGATTCTCGCTCCCTAAGAGCATATCTGTGAGGTCCAATGGCTACTTGAAGATGGCTCAGTCTGCTGCTGTTGCCACCAATAATAATGCAACTCGCAATAAAGGCGCCACTCGCCCACGCGCCACCACAACTCCACCTGAAGCCGTTGTAAGGACACACGTGCTAACTAGCTATATATGCTTGGGCCTTTTAAAATTATTATTATTTGTTTTGAGGTGTGATTATTGCGTTTATCGTTATTTACCGTACTTGACGTGCTTGTTAGTTGCTAATTATTTTCCTTTCAAAAGAAGTAAAACCTTGCTTGTCTATGTCATTACCTGGTGGTAGCTGCAACGAATGGAGTAGTTTCTGGTTGTTGTTTTCATTTGCGTGTGCTTTTGGAAGGGTGCAACTCTAGTTAGCAATCGGATTCACAGGACCCATTAGCTCAAGTTGCTCTAAGGCATAAAAGAAGTAGCCCAAGCCTTGCTGTGACAGTTGTTACCTGGTTGGTGGGTGGTGACTAGCATAACCTGGGCTTTAGGGTCGTTAGGTGGGGTTCTAGCTTTTCCCGTTGTTTCCTTTTCTTGCGTGGGTATCAAGTCCCAGTTAAGATTAATTTTGACAAGGAGCCATACAGTTTTAGCACTGTATAGGGGTCAACTAATTATTTTTCACAACCTCTATGAATTTTGAAATATATAGAAATTAGAAAGACTGTTAGCCATACAATGCACGTCCACTAAATATTTTTCTTTCATGTCTAGATTTCAAAATATTTGTGATAGTCATGTTAGATCTGTCATTCTGCTGCTAGCTGCTAGTGGTTTGGTATGTTCAGCATTTTAATAGCCACAAACAACAATTTCTAAATAGCGTTAGATGACATTATCGGTTTTAATTTTGTAGAGTAAAGCTGATGCAAATATATTTTATTTATTATATGATGGAAATTTTTATTGTCAGCCAAAAACATAAAGAAGTCATTTTAGCAATTAAGGTAATTGGTGTGTGTGGAAAGCATAACTAACTTGTGCACCGCGCACATAAATGCATAATTGGACATATAATCTAGATAACCATATTTGACGAACTTTAATTAATTTTTGTCTGAATCCACATCATATCTTTTCTCTCTTAAATTAAGAGAGTCTAGTTCACCTTATTTAGAGGATGACACCTATATGTTAAAAAGGTCAGTTTAATTGGTTGAGCAAATAATGTATGAATTGTTATAAAATCTTCAATGTATTGAATGTTTATGGATAACAAAAATACGAATCTAACTTATTGTTGGCAACCTAAAAGGTAGGAAGGAGGTTATTTATTTATTATTATTATTGTTGTTATTCATGCTATTTGATTGTTAAACTACTATTTTCCATTTGATTGTTGTTGAAATTTTTGCATATGTTGGCATGGTATGATACAGCAGAAGGTATATGTGCGTGGAGGGCAGAAAGAGGAAGAGCCTCTGGAAATGGTAGTGTATAACCAAGGGATGTTCAAAACTGAGCTGTGTAATAAGTGGCAGGAAACTGGTACATGCCCATACGGAGACCACTGCCAATTTGCTCATGGTATTGGGGAGCTTCGCCCAGTCATCCGCCACCCACGCTACAAAACTGAGGTCTGCAGGATGGTCCTTGCTGGGGTTGTGTGCCCATATGGCCATAGATGTCATTTCCGCCATGCACTCACTGAACAAGAGAAAGCTGTCGTATCACAGCCTAAGCCCAGAACAATGAAGCTCGAAAGATAAGAGTCCGTCTGCTGGACTAAACGTAAATGGTACATAATATTCTTCATTGTGTAATTACAAACATGGAACCACCACCTAAAAAATAATATTACTTTTCTAATGAATTGGAAAAGTAAGGGTAAAATACAAATACAAAATAGGAGGTTTGGCGCAATGTGAGATCTAGAGCAGGATTGTTGGGGAGAATGTGGTCAGTAGTCGTCGTTTCTTTCTTTTTTTCTTCCCGTAACATTTTTGATTTTTGGAATACATTCACAATATACATCAGATGATCCCGATCCAACCAAACAATAGAAAGTATTCTTTGTAATGATACTACTTCTTTTTCCTTTAGTGCTTTTGCAATGATACCATTTGATACTTTGCAAAGAAAGCAATTTCTCATCGCGGTTGTAATATATTTCTAGTGTAGTCTATTTCTTAGCTTCTTGTACTTTTTCTTTTGATACCGGTATTTATTTTCACTTACATTTGCTTATCATGCAAATCCCTCTTTCCTTAGGTTACCAAATCAGGTCTTAAAATAAAATAAATTTGGTAGTAATGTCTGTGTCTCTCGCCAAGATTTTCCTTTAATTCCCAGCATTCCTTAGGACTGGGCTCTACTCCAGCCTTCTCCGGCGAAACAAACGTGTCTAATTAAGTTAGGACATACTACCCCGTTTATTGGGCCTCCCTATCATCTCACATTTGACCTGCACATTGGTAGCTTAAATCCTTCAAAAATTCATCCATTCAACTATTCAAGGAAATTGATGTGATTCACTTTTTATTCCAGATAAAACTTAAAACATTTTATTTTGCCAACCTAAAACATTTTAGATGTATGTGTTTATGTGTCTGTAATTTTAAGTAATTCTTTATTTTATTATTTATAAAGAGATTTTCAAATAGTCATTTAGCCCTTGTAAGATAAGTTCTTTCAACATTCTTCCAGAATTTCTATTTTATTATGCCCAATTTGATGTCCTTTATAAAAAAAAATTAAGAATCACTTTGATATCACTACCTTTTAAAAAGAACAAATAAACGTTCTAATTTTTATATTTGATTCTTGTATATGTAACATCAAACTAACTTTTACCATATTACCTATATGGATTTGAATTCTTAAAAATGTATAATGTACCTGAGGAAATTAATAGTCAGTGTGAAACCGGTTCAGCTATTTGTCATTTCAACAATTTTGAGCGCTACATTTATGCAGAATGTAGAATATAACTGGTGGGTGACCATTTTAGACAAATAATATTTTGATTTTGTTAACTATTATTGTTAAGATAATATAATAAATTAAATGTTTTTATTAAAATATAACATTTAATATTAATAATATATTTATATCATAACTTTTAATAAAAATGTTTATTGCTCTATTTAGCATATACAATAATTAACTAACCCCCCGCACAATAGTTTCTGCATTAAGTAATAGTCATTCATGTGAGTAGATATGGATTTGGCATTAAACACAGGTATTATTTAAGTACAAATGAATAGACAACAATGCATATAACAATAACTGATAACTAAATTGTAGTTTATAAAATATTGCTGGATGGAGTTGGGACGAAATTAAAAAAAGTTGCACAATGAATTTCTACAGCAAGATAAAACCTGCATACAAATCATTGACGGGCATAGCATGTCTGACGTAGTGATGTTATGCTTAGCATATCTGATAGAATGGCTAAATCATAGACGGCCATTTACGGGGAAATTTATTACTCCTAGTCTAACCATATGTGGTGGTGCAAAAGCTCTGTTTTTTTTTCTAGTGTTTACCATAGCCCATAGAAGTAGCAAAAACAGTGTGGGACTGGTAGAGCATCTAATGAAAATACGAGGGACTGGGCCGATGAAACTATGACCCGTACACCAGGTTCTAATTATGGACGGGATAAATCACAGCAAAAAATTTGGAATGAAAGGAAACATGATCCCTACAAGCTAAGGAGGGTGATATATCTCGTTTGAATTTTTTGAGCTGTAATAGTTTTGCAAACTGTTGGAACCATTGTATTGTAATCCTGTTGGAACCATTGTATTGTAATGTACTGTGACAAATGTATGGATCACACTATACATGTACAAAGATTACACTGACACAGGATTAGGAGGCTATGCAAATATCCTTAAGTGACATTATGTAAATCCTATCACACATATGAGATCTTTGTATATAGATTCAGAGCACTCCTCCTTGCTCTTTATTATTTATTAATTCTTTGTTAGATAAACAAAAAAAACTGCATGCAAATAGTTTCTTCATATCAATTTTTAAGAATAAATAAATAAAATTATCTAATCAAAATTTATATAAAATTAAACTTTACCCTCGTCAGTCTATTTACGGATTTAAAGTGTCCTATGAGACTATATACAACTTTACATTTTTTATATCGCCATAATTTACGAATTGTAAGTTTTTTTTATCTGAAGTATGTGTGAATTATAAAAATAGATAAGTTTTAAAAAAAAAAACAAAACTTTTAAATCAGATATTTGTGTTTTAAAACGAGTAATTGAAAATTCATATTTAAATACTATATTTTCTTATAAAAATAACTGTGCAACTGAAGATGAGTTTTTAATATTAAAAATAAACTTAAAATCGTGTTGAAATACAATTTGTTTGAAACCCTGAAATAAAACATGATTTATTACATAATGGAAAATGAAATGATATGTTAAGCACAACTTTCACATAAATTGATTGAACATCAGGGAAGAGTTTTAGTGTTATCCTCTCACATTTAATAAAACACACTAGTATCGAAAAAACCAAAATTTTGTGTCTTACTGTAACTTTGGAACGGCTCTCTCTGATATTATTAAAGCATATCTACCTCTCAGATTTACTAATGCCAGGGACAATGGTTACAAACTTTGCTAGATTTAGAGATAAAACAATAGAGAATAAACTTATCTTTTGTCACAGTACTAATTTGTAGTATTTTTTATCTGCATTGTCTTTGGAGTTAGTAGTCATAAAAAATCTTAGCTAGATGAGATTTTTTTTTGTCAGAAATACACTACATAAGATAATGGTTTTGCATGAGAAGGGTGTCATAGTGAGTTAAGATTAGAGTATTGATGACAATAATATATTCTGGCTTTGATTTTGTTATCTAATCTTACACTTATGTAAATATTATATATAGATTTTTCGTTTTGCAAAGAAAAAAAGCTCTCCATTTTACAATAAAAAAAACACAAGAAATGATAAAATAATTGTGTTTTTGGATCACGTAACAAGCTAACTAAGTTGTGATTATATCTTTTATATATTTACAAAGAAACATTGTTGACAATAATTAATGTAGCTGAATAATATTTCAGGATATATTCTGATTAAAAAAAATGGTATGCCTATAAATTGGGGAGCTACGATACAGGTAACCAGTAGTTCCAATATATTTTTATACGTCATGAGTTTGATCATTATACAAAGTAACATTTATATAAATAATGTTCAAATAATAAATATGTAATAAAAATTGTATAAAATGTGGGTGGTTTGGAGTAGCTATAGTTTGACATCAGATTTTTCTAGTCAGTAATATATTAGAAAGATGTTGTACTTCTATTTAGTTGGATTGTAAAATATAAATAAGAAATAAATCGAATTAAAAGTATATCTGTTTATTTTATTTCCTCACAAATTTAAGTTTGAAAAATTTAGATTGATGGAGCGTTTGGTGTACATGACATGTGGCCATGCATTCATAATCTAATGGCTGAAATTTTTTATCGAGTTTTGAGATGTAAAACGTGGAAGGTTGCGTAGAGATAGTCCAAAGGTGAAAGGGAGAAAAGATTCGTGTAGGTGATAAGATAAAGAGACAAAGACATAAAGACACAGTGTGGTTGTGGTTGTGGTTGCGTGTGGTGGGGTTGGTGGGAGTAATAATAAAAAACAATAGTGTAGGGTATTGTTTCTTGTGTTAAGCATCAGCATTTAACAACTCCTATTCCTGTCATCTTCTTTCTACACACATCAGTATAACCTAACCTAACGTAACAACTTGGTGCTTCTTTCATGTCACAGAGAGAGAAAGGGAAAGGGAGAAGAGCTTGAGGAAATGATGGGAGATGGGTGGGTTGGTAAAGCATAAGAGAATCAAAATTTCTCACTGTTTTTGCCGATTCCACCCATTCCTATGATTTCCTTTGCTTCCTCTCTTTCCACTCTCCTCTCACCTTCTCTTGGTAAGCTCTTTTTTTCTCCAGATCTCCTCTTTATACCATAGATCTGTGTTTCTATGAACCTTAATCTCTCTATCATCTCACTTTTTCATCGCTTCACATGTGTTTGTTACTGTTTGAAAATTTACCTTCTTTTTTCTTGTTCTCCATGTTCAAGGTTTAACAGATTATATGACCTATTTCTGGTAGATGCATGTGTTCTTTCTGATACATGAAAGAGAGAAGCTAATTAACTGGATCCAGTTGAATCTTGGATTGATTTGTAGATCCATGAGTACATATGAACATGGACCAATTCAAAAAAATACTTATACTCTGCATTTTCAAAGCAATTCGTTAACAGATTACTAAGTTACATGGTGATGACAGATTTATTTATATAGTTAGTGATTTAATCGAATAAACCCTAATTAGTGATTTGTTTCAATATATAAACACTGATTTATGCCATGACTGGTTTTATGAGAAAATATAAAAACAAGTTTGTAATTGATGGACCGTTCAAAAACATAACTGCATTGATAGATAGAAATGATAAATTGATATCTTGTTAATTAATATTTAAATGAGGTGTGAAGATGCTTATTCCAAGAGGCCAAATAAAATAGTCTTTTAATCAATTTCTTAATTTTTAATTTTTAATATAGTAATAGAGTTTAATTATATTATACAACAATAAAAAACTAAAAAGTAAATGTAAATTGCAGGACAAATCGGCCTACACTTTAACGTCCATATTTATTTTCTGCACGACGTGGGTCGTTGTGATAACGAGAGACACATTATTTTACCACCATTTCATTCATTTATTCAATAAGTTGTATGCCTAAAAATAACTTTTAAATGTTTATATCATAACTCTGAAACAACAAATGCGTAAAAAAGAAAACACTAAAAATCCATTTTATTTATGACAATAAATAAAAAAAATAGAACTATGCAACAATTTATTAACAAAAAAAAAAGTACTTTTATTATTGTACATATTAAGTTTTCCAAATATATGTCTCTTCAAATTTACTCTTTAAAATTGTTGACACTTTTGTTTTTGGTGAACATGTTGCAAGATTGGGATGAAATGAATTAGATGAATAATATACATCATCCTTTTGTTTTCCACATTTTTTCAACTACTTATTTGTTATATCATGAAACCTTTGAACAGCTTGATTCTATTGAAACCACCAAGAAATTTGTTGAGATGTTTCTTTTCTTTACAAATTGTCTCTGACGGTTGTTATAGTTGCTTCTTAATTTTAACTACAAACCATCCAATAATTAAATTATAGATAAAAGTAATATAAAACTTAATTTAAGGTATATTTTATGACAGATATTTTAAACTAAAAAGTTATAAGACATCTTATCATACAAAATATTATCTACAAAACGTAAAACATCTAAATTAGTCTTCAACAAACGAGATTAACAAGTCGAGTTGGACTGTGTGTAATTAAACATAAAACAAATTTTACAGAAAAATATGAATCAATGTGATGAGCAATATCACTGGGATTACTTGACAAGGTTAGAAGATTATTGACCCTAATACCATAATCAGAAAGATACAGTTATCACAATAAAATCTAAACGTGTATTAGACTAAAAAAGATTGCACATTCCAGGTATATGCAATATATCTGGACAAAGTAACAATCTATATGAAACAATTATCATAAAGAGATGTATCAATTCATTAACACTCTTAAGACCATTTTACATGTAAAAATATACTTATGTTTAATGTTGAAGATCGTATTAGAGAAATTGATTAATGTTGAAGATAACTAGACGTTGCAAAGATTAGAAAAATTGATTAAGAATAATAAAGTAAAAGTGGATCCTAAACCCTAAATGAAGTCATCATGATTGAGACAACTAAAACTTAATTTAATAATATTTTATATAAAAGAAAGAAAGAAAGAAAAAGTTGCGTTGAAGATGGTATCAGAGGATGGCATCGAGATTGATGCGTGTTCTGTCTTATTACCGCAAATTCTGTAAAGTCAAGTTAAGTGCCCATCAGTGCGTCACGTGATATTACATTTACGCGTTTTGGACACTCTATCTCTGTTCCTTTCTCATTGTCAAATGTTAAGGAAAATAATAATAATAATAATAATAATAATAATAATAATAATAATAATAATAATTTAACACCCTACTTATAAAAAAATAGTGTTTTAAATAAAAACAAAAATAAAAATAGTTATAATATGTTTTTACTGGTTGTTAAAATTTGACCCCAAAGGTTAAATAATAATACCCCTTCAGCTGTAAAATAAGGGTACTTTAATTTTTTGTTACAGATATTAAAAACAAAAATTATTTTGAGATTGGTGTAAGATGTTGCTATATTATGAGCGTGGGTTGGGAAGAGTGGTTTGAAAAAGAGTGTGTTGTGTTCCTTTGGAAAAGATGAGGCAGAAAGGAAAGAGAGTTATGAGGAAGGGTTTGGTAATGGGTGGTCTGGTAAGAGAAATCACATGAGCCTCCCTATTCCTCTTGCCTGAGCCTCCCATTCCAATTGCTTCCTTTCGTTTCTCTCCTTCCTCTTTTGTTGCCTCCCATTTCAATTCACACTATAGGTATGTATCTCTCTATATCTTCATTCAATTTCTCCTACATCTCATATTCCTCTGTTCATCATCCTCACTTGGGAAGAAGGAGACTGAATACATTAATGAAATATTTTTAATTTTAAATATTGTATGCATATGAGGATGAAAAAAACTAGTACTAGATTTACTACACTTAAAAAGATATAAATGATAAAAAAAAGTGGGGACGTGAGAGGGTCCTATCCATTACACGAAAATATTCTAAGCAATATCCTCTGCCGACAACTTTTGTCCATATCCTGTGGCACGAGTTCCATCATGCTCACCGTTTTGATTCCTCTTTTCTTTTTTTCATCATCAGCATTATTATTAAAAAAATGTTTTTATTGATGAAATTATTGAGAGGCTCTTTTAATTTGATCTCATATTTCTGTGAAAACACAAAGACTGAAGAATAGTTGAGAGAGATAGAGAAAGAGAGGAATAGAGAGACAAAATTTGCGGAAGACATGGGTATGGGGGGATTGGGAAGTGAACCTTATGAGTATGGTGTTTCTTCCCTACACCTCCCATACCACTGTTTTCCTCAATTTCTCTCCCTTCCTTTTCTTTCTGCTCCTTCCTTCTCATCTCATCTGGTAATGTTATCCCTCTTTTCTCTCTTCTGTCATCTCATCAAATTTTATATTACAAAGTATCTACAGATTTTCAGATCTAGACAAACATGGTTCAAGATCTTGGAAAACAAGTTATACTAACCAATTTCACAGGCACTTGTCTAGATCTGACTACATTGATATATACTACAGTAGAAGGTTTGTTGAAATTTTCTAGTTTGATGTCTGGAATAATTTTCACCACAAAATTTGATTGTTAGTGATGTAAAAAATTGGCTATATGTGGTTCTTCAATCACACTTTTATATGTTGAAAGCTACCACTGTTCCACTCTTCCTTCAATGCTCATCCTTCACCATACAAATATGAGGAAGCATAAACAATCTCTTATATTAGTACCACTCACTTAAAGAATACAAAAACCATATTCCCAAAATTTCACTGAAGCAGGAACTACACCACCCAAGACCACCTTCATACTACACCAGCTGTAGCGAAGAAGAGCAAAATCAAGAACTCTCAAACCCACCTTTCTCCTTTTCCAAACAAACCCTATTCCATGCCTCCCACTCAATCTTTCTCTCCCTACTATCCCCACCACCCTCAAGAAATATTTTAAACGCTGATGCCATTAATTCCCATTTAGCTAATTTTGTTGCAATTTTCTTGAAATTTACTTATGTTTCAATATTATTTTTCTACTTTTCGTGTTTCAAAATATCTAATTTCCTAAAGTAAGAGTTCTTCTTTGAAAGGCAAGGGTACAGTCACGGTATATTTTTTTAACCAAATAGTGCAAATTCATCGAGATATTGCATGGGCAAATTCAAAAAATAAAATAAAATAAAGAAGTGAATAAACCATTTTTGAAAATACTATTTTAAAACAAAGAAATCCTATTTTCAAATGAGTTTGGATTGAACGAATATTTAAACCTGAAATAGTGATTAAAAGCACGTTTTGAAATTTTTTTTTATTAAAATCGTGATTTCAAAAGCATTAATTCATTTTTTTATTATATTTTTTAGAAAAAACGTGCGTAGAAGTATATTTTATTTTTATTTTGTTTTGTCTGAAATCGTGTTTAAAAATATGATTGCAGTTCTTTATTTTTTGCAAGTATATTTTTGTTTTTCCTTAATTGTTTTAAAGAAATCGTGTTTAGTAGCATAATTTTTTTTTCGTAACTTTTTCAAATTCGTTTTTAGTTTCACTTTATACTGAAATATTTAATGTTTTTAGACACGTTTTCACTGAATTTTTAGTTGTTAAAATTATGTTTTGTTTTCTTTTTAAATATGTTATTATTTTCAATTAATTTAAAATTTTTATTTATTGTTATTTTTTAAAATTTAAAATTTACTTATAGTTTTTTTAATTATAAATAAATTGTTGTATTTATTTTACTTTACACGGTTTGTAATAGTGTGGTTCATTAATTAAATTATAAAATTAATTTAATATTACTTGGAAAGATAATATAATAAGGTTATAATTCAAAATAAATGATAATGTTGAAGATCTGTACAAAAAAAAATTGAATAAAGTAAAAATAATTTTGGAGAACAATGTTTAAAGAAGGGTAAATAAAATATTTATCTATAAGAGTTCGTTCCATAAGTTGACGTTTTAGTATCTTTTTATAATTCTTTGTTATCGTAGATCAACTTGTGTATTTATTTGTCACGATGAAGATGAGAAAAATAGAAATAAAGATGATAATATCTTATCACAAATTCTTATAAATAAATATTTGTTTATCTTTTTAAGTATTATTCTTTAAAATTATTTTTTAATTTATTTAAATTTATTTTTTATATGGATCTTCTTCAACATTTATCGTCGACTACAACTTATTTTGTGTTAGATTTTTTAAATTACGATTAAATTAATATTATTTTTTTAATTAATAAACTACACTATTGAAAAATATATAAAAATTTATTTATAATTAAAACTACAAATAAATTTTAAATTTTACAAAATAACAATAAATAGCATTGTAAATAAATTAAAAATCAATAACTTATTCAGAAAGGCAAAATAGAGATTTATCAATAATAAAAATATTTGAGTAAAAACGGTGTACAAAAACATTAAATATTTCAATGCAAAAAAAAAAGTCAATTTGAAAAAAATCATAAAATAAATTTTTAAAAACTAAAAATTATAATACAAGACTCGGTTTCTTAAAAAAATACAAAACATACTTTCAGCGTAATTAAAAAGAATAAAAAAAACTACAGACACTTTTTTTATAGAAAAATTAACAAGTAAAACATCCTTCCATACATGATTTTTTAAATAATATAATAATAATAATTTAAACTTTTGCTTACAAAAATGATTTCAGTAAAAGAATTCAAAACTTATTCTCAACTACGATTTCAATTTTAAATATCTCTGTTGCGTGGTTGGAATTAAATTGTTTTGTTAACTTGCTTTCATCCATCTTTGACTTTAAATTCCTCATTTGAAATTTATAAGTTTCGAGAATGATAATGTTACAGCTTATCTCTTCTTTTATCACTTCTTTTTTTTTATTTATATTAAATAATTATTTACTGCTCTTCCATGTATATAATATATTGAAAATTTAAAAATAAAAAAATTATTTATATTAAATAATAATATAATTAAAATATTGTATATAGAAATATTACCATAAAATATTTATGGAATAAGCTCACCAATTTGAACTTACCCAAGTTATTTATGTAGTAAAGGCGGAATTTTTTTTTTCCTCGACTCAAATCTAAGCATATGTTTATTTATTTATCTATTTCATATTATCCTTAAATTTCAAAATCAAACAGGCAAGAGACAAAGTTCTTCAACAATAAAGTTTAACCTTAATTCATAGTTTTAAAATACAATATTACCAAAATTCACATCTTACAAAAATCTCAACTTAACCCGTTCAATTGACATGCAAAACTTCAACCAAAATCACTAAACTCAATTCATGCACATGCAAAGTCTCCACCTAAAGCCAAATCAAATTTCAATTTGGAACTTCATATTTGAAATTTCAGTCGAAGTTAACTTTCTTTACCATAATTTCCTCAACTTCTTAGAAAAATTTGGACTGAGAGAATGATAAAGTATAACACTTCAAGAGCTCTTTGATCCTTGAACATTTTCAATTCTTAACCATTAACAACCTAAAACTCCAAATCAAAACTACAAGATTCTCTAAAACCCGAATCACTTTCATCTTTGCATGCTCATGGAGTGAGGAGAATAATGAAGTGGGGAGAGCTTTTCTAGTCAGAACTCCAGAATAGAAGTTATACATTTCTTCCTAATTACTAGCTTCTAAGCTCAACAAGCACACAAGGTGGAGAGAATATTAGTGTGACTTTGGTTTAGAAAGAAAAGAATATAACATATAGGTGAAGAGAACGAAGAGGATAGTTCTCATGTGTTTAATATTTTGGAGGTAGGAGAAATTTTTTCATTGATATTAGCACCTCTGTGGCTTGATAAACTCACCCCCTTCATCCTGTATTTGTTCTTAAAACTGACAAGGTTTAGTTAAACCCAACTTCCATCCAAACACATAAAAGCCCAACTATTTATTATTTACACCAAACACATACATTAAATATATGATTAACTAAATTAAAGATTAAGTATAATTTAAATTTTATCATCTCTTAAAACTGCCTCACACTTGTTTATCACATAAAACATAAGTCCTTAGGATCTTTATAGACTTTCTTGAATAGATTATCACTTTTAAAAATTATATTACCATATTTTTAATTCTTTAAAAAATTATAAAAAAAAAACAGTCTTTCTAATGTGTCGTGATTCTTGTAAGGTACTCGTAACATGAAGATAAATAACAATTATTAAAATAGTAAGATATTATCTCTCAAAAAAATATTAAGATATTAAAACAATAATCTTCAGATATATGTATTATATATATTATAACTCGCTTAATACATTCTAAAGAGAAGGGAAATTATGAAGTATTTACTTGTGATAATTTATGATATAAAGTATTTATTCATAATATTCGTAAAATAATATTTTTATGATGAATTATCAAATTAATTTTTATATGATAAAATATTAAACAAAGTATATTTTTATTATATAATATGTAATTAAGTTTAGTTGAGTTTATTTTATTTAAAAAACATAAATTCATTATTCAATCTAATTTTAATCGGGCATACTAAATAAAACTCATACAGATATAATCGGAGTAGATTGAACATATTCACAATATAAGTGTAAACTAATTGCACTCTTTTTAATTAGTGACCATAAAAAATGTTCGGATTTGAAAAGAGAATGACATTTTTAACGTGTGTAATGTCCCATGAAATTAAAATGATAAATTACTTGCTTTTAGAAAAAAATAACTGCTTTAATTATTAATAAATTTTAAAAAAATATATTTTTCATTTTTTTATTACACAACACAATTATACCCCCACTATCATGATAGTCCCTTTAATAGTTATGATTGGAACTTCTAACTTCCCAAAAATTCCCCAAGTAAGAATTAATGGATAAATATGACGAAAAATTAAAGAAAATATTCGTCATTTGGTCAAAACAAAGAAAAGTTCCAGAAATTTGAAAGAATTATAGTAATGATACCGTAAAAATAAAAAATGCTATGTAAATATATTTGATATAATTTAAATTTTTTATATAGCTTAAGTATTTCCTTCTCGTGTTATTATTATTGACCAATTGTAAGAAAACTTGTCGGAGATACCGGTCACAGTATTATGATTAAAACAGCATCTGAAAATGTAAAGAAATCCCTGGTACAATAAAAACTTTAGACACAAAAATTATGGAGTAGGCCATATGAATTTTATTATTGACGAAAATTAGATCTAAACTTTTTAAATGTGTATTTCATTACTCAATTAATTCTCTACTACTTTCATTGATTCAGTACCCTTATTTTAGAACTAATTTAACTAAATTTGAATTTAAAATTTAATTTAGCAAACTAAATCCTAACTTAGAAAATAATATTTTCATCATTAAATTCAAAGTGACCTGTTACATGGATTAATTTGTGTACAAAAATTCATTTTTTTCTATGATATTACGTCTTAAAATAAGTGTTTCTAGAATAATTATTCATTTAAAAAGTAAATAAGATTCATTTAAGTTAAAATAAACAAAATAGACAAACATATGAAAAACATAAATCTACTTACTAATTTTAAAGAAATATAGAAACAAACTATCTCAATATGGGATTGACCAAACTGATACACAGCCCAAAGTGTTTTACAATTTTTGTAGAAGATGGACCATTGAAGATCCTTGACGTAGCTTGCAAAATCAGAGAGAAAAAAGAAACATGAAATAACGTTGAAACCAATTGCTTACATGGGATTGTGTAATGTAATGTAATGTTTTTAGAAACACCAAGTGGCTCAAATGCGAAAAGGAGAGCTTTGAGTTATGGATTAACGTGAATGCATATGCATGGTCACATGATAATTAATTACTAATAAAGCCATTAACAGAGATATTAGGCAGTTGAGAATGCAGCAAAAAAGGTGGATAAAAACGAAGAGAGAGCACAGTGAAAAAGCATTAATTAGAAAAGGTAAAAAAAAAAAAAAAAGGGAAAAAGAGTGGTGTGGTTTTGCGCATGCGGGATCCAATGCGTGAAAAACATTGAAAGCGATGAAATGGGACCCACGAGTGTTGGGTGAGATACACTCTCGAGGCCTCACGCGCCGCTCTTTGTACACACTTCTTTGGACACACCACAAACACGCATCCCTTACTATCTTTGTGCAACCGTTCTCACTTTTTTTTTCTTTTTTTCTTACCCTTCATCCACTGTCCAATCATTGAATTCATATACTATTTTCCTTTTTTTTTTTTTTAATTCTAAGTTGAAATTAACAATGGTTTCTGAAAATTAATATTTTACTCACTTCATTGTGTTTTGTGTGTGGTTCAAGATTTTGTTTCGTAATAATTTTTCTAATTACTTTTCATTTTTCAATATAGTAACTATACTTTTATTCAATGTTGTTCTAATAAATATTTACGTAAATATTTTTTTTTTAAGTGAGACATTGTTGATTTTGAAGTGAAATCACTTCATCGTAATTTTATTTTAAAGAAGTATTGTTTTCCTTTATTAAGATGTTTTTGAACCAAAAAAAGTTTTAAAGTCTGATGCAATATTAAAGTAATTATAAATCAAATAATTTTTAAAAAAAGTATTAATAATTGGTTTATTACAAGATGCGAACCAATTAAGTAATAGAGTAGCCTTTAGTATCTTGCATATTTTAAAATACATGCTAAAAAATATATCAATCGTTTGTTTTAATGTGCAACAATTATGAAAGATAAAACGGAATATAAAGACATGTCAATAAAAACAATAATAAAGGACTAAGTAATTTAATTATTATTTTTAATACGTGTTTGAAAACCTTAATCGCAAAATAAAATGGATAGAGTAATGTTTTGACTATTTTTAAGTGTTATTTTAATTTATTTTTTTTGGAATTTCACTTGAAATTTAGTAAACCTTTTTTCTAAAATAAGTTGTTTTTATTAATCTAAAAATTTATAGCTTATCGTTTTTGCTGATTTCTTTTTTTTCAGTTTCACACATACGTTTGATGTAAAAGTTGATCTGTATCATATGAAAATATTTTTAAATTATTATTCTGAAAACTTACTCAAAAAAAAAAAATAGTTTTGATTACAATCATTTTTATAAAAATAATAGATTATTGAAATAATTTAACTCTTGCAACTATCCCGAACACTCGTGTTTTTATTATTATAACTTTTAGCTAATTGAAATTATATTATTAGTAAACATAGTAACTTTATACTAATAATATCACTACCATGCAACTATTTTATGTTTTTAATTTATTTATAATTTTTTCAACTAACAACGTAATCATATCATTAAAGAGATTTTAATATTTATACTAGTAATTTCAATTGGTTAAACAAAAGTTGCTCCAGTATAAATATATTCACATGTTAATTAAAATATTAATATATAATATTTGTATGCAAATAATATTTCAATTTTTAGTACTCTTCATTTTTATTTCCTTGGTCAGTACTTTAATAATCTGTATTGTAAATTCAATTTTTTCAATTATATATTAAAATATTATTAGAAAGTCAAATACAAACTTACATAAACAAATATGTAAAATAAAATTTATATATTTTTGGCATGTAGAGAATAACAGACGCGTGTACTTAACTTACAAAAGATACCTTATTTAAAAACATAATACATTATAGCATTAATTAAATTTCAAGTCTATTATTAATTAATTAAATTTCAAGTCTATTATTAATTTGTATGTTTTTAATTAAATTTTACTAAAAAAGTTCACCAGTAAATATTTAAAGTTTATATTTTTAATTATCTTCTATAGTTTGATTCTATCGTCAATTCAAATGAGCAATTATTGTCTTGAATTTGGTTAAGTGTCTTTATATGAAAGCGTCTAAATGATATGATTAAACTTTATATTTCTTATAAATTTAAATACTTTTAGTTAAATACATATTAAAAAAAGTATTCTATTAATTATTTTAAATCTTTATATTTTTAAATAAATATTTAAGTAAAGTGACATAATTATTTGCTTTTATAATCTTAAGTACTTAGTCATAAACCTAAACAATATTAAAAATGAATCTCTAAAATTTTAATTATCTTCATAAAAATTGACATCGTTTTATTTGTTTAATTTAATATTAAAATAAAAATCAAATCAATCTATCGTGTAAAGACATTACAAAATGTGTGGTAAAAATAATTAAGGTTCTATAATTTTATTTTTTTTATTATTCAAGTATGTGATGTTATATTTAAAACTATAAAAATCAAAATGTCACATCATTCTAATTGATGATAAAAATTTAATTGAAAAATAAAAAAATTAAACATTAAATAAACAAATTTAAATAATAATTTAATTAAAAATACAAAAATATATGAGTGACTTGAAATTAATTATGTTATTTTTTTTCATGTAAAAACACCTAAATAGTGATGGTGTAAATCAATAGTCACATGAATTCAGATAAAATCAAAGACAAACTCAATTAAATAATATATAAAATTTGAATATTTAATACAACAGTTTTTTTAAGAGAAATTTTATTGAAAATAGTAAATTTTACTAGAGATTTAAAATTTAATTAATATTATATACAACATAATCATATTTACATGATATCGCTTATAATAATATTTTTTTTTAAGGAAATGATAGTACAGATATAGGTGGAGCACACTCAATTATTAACCCCAAATTTGTTGCAATTGGAGAATAATGTAAAAAAAAAAAAAAATTTGATATGGATTAATGCATAAGGGTGATTAAAAGTGAAGGGCAGGCATAGGAATTGAAAGGTAAAAGTGAGACATAAAATCTAAGGAATGTTGTTGTGTATAAGGTGGTCTGGTATCCAATCCTTTGCTGCACCTAGTTAAGAGGATCATAAAGCAAACACGATTTAGGTGAATCTATATCAGGATTCCTTGTCCAAGTTTCTTGCATTCAATATGCTTCACCCTAACCAATTTCCATCTATCATCAGAATGGAGACTTCGTAAAAATTTAGCGTTTAAAAATTTTTTGATACATATAAAAAAAAGTATATTAAACAGTAAATTTAAAATAAGAAACAATTAAAGAATGAATTCTAAAAAGTGGAAAAAAAATTAAATAACATGTCTTGATAGCAAAAATCGCAACCAAATGCAGAATATTTTTTAAAAACTTTAATTGTGAGTTATTGAATAGGATATTATGATTATAAGTTTTTTTCTCGAAAAACATTGAAATTAGGTTCGCACGTCATAACTTAAAATATTTGATTATAAGCTTGATATATTAGTTTATTTCACGAATTTTTTTAATGAATAATTTAATTATTTTAAAGTCATGAACTGAATTATATATTACATAGAAAATAAAAAGTCGAACTAAGTATTGAACACAAGTATAAAAAAATATTTAACGAATTAAGTACGTTTACGGTGGATATTAGTTATCCCTAATGACATATTAATGACGTAAGGGTGAAGTAAATTTGACAAAAATGGCCCTGTCACACAGGGACTACTAAGTGGGGCGAGAGCCACGTGCCCGGTGGGTCCCATTCTATTGATTGAGTCAACCGTGGAGCCACTTGATTGAAGCTACGGCCTTCTTATCCTAATCAAAGACAGATCCACGTGTAACATCCGTCGGATCAAGATCAAGAGGCGGTGGTGCGTGCGTCTATTTGTCACTCTAATGCACCACATCACCTTTTGCTTTCGATTGGTTTCTCTCAAGACCTATTGAACGGTGAACCTCGCTCTAATGAACTAGAATCGATTAATTTGATCGTGACTTGCATTATTGGGTAATTGTAGAAGAAGGTGGGTTTTAATTTTGAAGGAAGAAAGAGAATGGGGAGAGAAAGTAAAGGAAAAATGAAGAAGGAATCTATACCGCTGACTTGTTAATGTGCTTTTGTAAGGCCTTGCTTTTTTGTATTCTGATGGCCAAATCTATAGTAAAGTGATTGAGCTGCACATTTTGTTAGTACAGGTGCGTTCTTTCTCTATCATCTTCAAAAGTATGTTTCCTACTGTCTCACATTTAGTCTTTTTCATACCAGCAATATGCTAGACAACGACTTTGGTGCCCATTATATTTTTTTCATAATCTTTTTTATTTCTTCTCACCCTTTTCTTCCCAGCTACATGACAAACATCATTCAACCTTTTTCAATCTCACCATCGATCATTACACAATAATTGCAAAAATATGTTTACAAACACAGCTACACATGACACTTCTAAGAGCATTATGATACAAATTAATTGATGTACAATGAAATTAGTTGATTTCTAACGTATGATGATGTTCCACATACACCGGAGGAGATGATTACGCGTAGGGAATAAAATCAAAATCTTTGACTAAGACAAAGGGTTGTTAATAAAGCAGAGAAAGATTGCATGAGGTAGAATTTGTGAAGTGTCTTTTTCTCCTTGTCTTCTATTTACTTACTGCAGCGACTCCTAAATTTCAATGCGCATGCAATTGTGATTGTCTAGTTCAAAATGTTGACGTTCCTTGTGCGTGGAATCCACAAGGGTGCAATTCGTGATGTGAATTATCACAACGTTCTCAAACAAACACCTTTTTCATGTGAGCAAGAAAATGAGCAGACATGGAAAGGACGTGGACGAAAGAAAAAAAATGCCACATTTGATATACCAAAATTATGATTATTATTAACTTGTTAAAATTATTCGACGGTGGTGTAGTTGTTGATTACGCAATGATACAAGGGTGCAAAATTGGACACACAAATTGGTGGGATTAGCTGCACCTTGGGCCAATCATCCGCCCCCATATCCATTCACTCCAATCTAGGTTAATGCCCCACTACTACACACTAGGAATCATCGTTTCTCCCAGTCCAACCCTCAATAATAGGGTAATAAATCCAAAAAGTTGCCCATAAAAGCTTGTGTGTTGAGCTTAGTGAGCAAAATACTTAATCACCCACCAAACACCAATTCTCACAACCAACCCACGTTCACATACTCAGACAAACAAACCCCATCAAACCCCTACAATTTTTTCTTTCCCTCTTCCTCTTTAACCCACCACAAATCAATATGAAAATTCCAAGAGCTTTGGAAACCGAGTTAGTGGACATTTTGCCATTCCCCACAAACATGCCCTTAACTATATTAGACCAACAATTTCAACTTCGCTTTTCTTTTTTTTCTTCACATGCATATTATAAACGAGAATAATAATAATAATGCAGAACCAGAAGCTAAAATCTCGCCTTTATATACGACCCATCATGTCACCCCTTGTCCCTATGCTCACACACTCTCACTCTATTCCAACTCTCATTTTCTAAGCCTTAGCTTAGCTGTAGCTTCCCCATTTCCATTTTCTTGTGCCCTTGTTAGCTTTGTCACTCATCCATTATCATTCGTAACTTTTTTCTTATCACCCCACAAACATGGCCTCTAGGACTAGCACTGTGTCGGGGGAAGATCTTCGCTCCGTCGTAGACGACGGTGGTGTAGGGCAGAAGGGCATTCCCGTAAATATGCATAAAAGCTGATGGTGAATGAAGGAAACAACACAACACAAAAGCTTTGCAATTGCACTCTCCCGAGTTTCTGCCTCATCACAATGTGAAGAATTGGGAGAGTGTCATCGTTGCATCGCGGGGAATTGAGGGGTGCGGTCCGAATTACCTTTAACTTTAGGTTCTTAAATTTTGTATTTTCGCCGCTGATTTTTCCTTTTTTTCTTTATCTTTTGGTTTAATTATTGTTATGTTCATGTTATTATGGAAGAATCATGGGATGTAAGAGATGCATACGAGGTTGCTTGTTTGGTTGTGGTGGTTTTGGTCTAATGGGAGTTTTGTCTTGAGTTTGGGTGGTTGTTAACTTAGGAACTTAATGCTTCTGGCATGCATCACTTACACCCATCAATGTATTTTCCTTTGTTGTGAGTTTTATATAAAGGGAATGAATGACTTTGGTTTTCTTAATTTAGTTTCCATTGTTTTGCTCTTCAGCTTTTGATTTTTGCTTCCTAAGATAGGAGATGCAAAGCAGACAATGATAAGATACCAAAAGTCCAAAAGAAATTAAAAAAGAATGAGAGAGACAAAAGCAATGGAAAAAAGCAGTGTGTGCCTTTGGTGAAAGAAAGTTGTTCACTTTGGACTTTAATGTCTGTTTGATCACTAACTTAGAATGAAACCAAATTAATGAAAAATGAATATTCCAGCGTTGATTGAATCGCAAGAAATGAATCAATTTGGATACATGATACGTCTTTATCATACTACAACCTATTTGTCTTTTAACTAATAATGTACTCCTGCATCACAAACATACATTTATAGCCAAAATTATTATCTATGATCGGATCAACTTGAATCAACTTTTCATAATTGTCTCAAAGGTCCACTGTGCTGCGTAAAAACAATTAAGAAAACAATTTAAATCTATAAGAATTCCATATATTGGGTTGAAGATATAAATACAAGTCGAAAAGTATTATGTATAAAATTAAAATTGTAACCAATACATTTAATTTTAGTATTTTTTTTTCACTTGCTTATAAGTTATCTTTTATTTTTATATTTAGAGTATTTATTTGTTTAGTTGTGAAATGGAAAACGAACTGTAGTTACGATGTAGAAAAAGAAAAAAAAAATAATATAGTTTTCTGGGTGTGCCTGGGACAATTTGTACAAAACCACCCTTCCATATCTAGCTAACAGAGGTAAAGGGGGTAAATTTGATTTTGCCTGCCCAAAAGCTAAAGAAATAAAGTGTCTTTGACATTAGTTATCATTAGTATTATTAAGCAAAAAGAACTTTTTTGAGTATTGACATTAATTAAATCATCCTAATCACATGCCCATTGGACTGTATAAATTCGTGTTTGTTAATTAAATCGTCCTCCTACCATTAAGGAAATTGTGGGGTACTTGCTAAGAAGAGATGGATAACAGGATCTTATTTTTATGGCTTATCTGTTAAAAATGTGAAAGAAAAACATTGTTATTTTCCACATTCATGTTAGTAGTAGTTAAGGTTACACAGATACGAAGCTGAAAGGTTTTTTAATCAAAAAATAAAAAATTGGTGCCCACCAAAAATCTAGTCACTTGACACTGTGAGGTGATTTGATGGTTTCAAATTAATTTCAAGTAGAGATGGAAACACACTAAGAATGTTAGGTTTTGGTGGAACTAAGTTTGACGAATATCATTATTACTAAACTTGAGTTTAATTTATTTACCTAACACATGTTCTTTTTAGGCTTTAACCTGGTTTATTTAAAAGTGTAGTTAGTTTTATTGAAAAACCTATAAATAATCCAATAAATTTAACTAGGTCAACTAGTCTAGAAGATCTCGTAAGTCTTTTTCATCATATAAATTACTTTTTGCTATTTTAAAGATTAATATTAAAAACATAAGAAATTTTTAAAAGCCAACAACTGTATTGTATTAGAAATGGAAGAACATAATGAAGATATATAGGTCCTTATCTTATCACGTGGTAAAAAAATAGAAAAAGAATTTACAAACAAAAATAATTAAACGATAAAAAATAATATATAAAAAATAAAAGACTTAAATATATTTTTAGTTCTTCTAAAATGAGTGAGCTTCGATTTTGGACCTTATACATTTTTTTTTCATCCTTACAAAATTTGTAATAATTATTTTTAATTGTTATAGAATATGTGGATTTTGGTTTTAACTCGAGTGATATTTCTTTGATTTTCTTCATTTAAAATTTTGCATCAGTCTTCTTATCTCTAATGTATAATAGAAAAATGATATTTATTTATTTTACGGATGAGGATTTAAGTAATATAGATTAATCTTATATTAAAATATTAGTACGTGTGACCTTGAATGATTTCTTAACCTTTTATTTAAGACTAATGTTACATAATACTAGAAATCAAGACAATTTCCAATTTTAGAAAAAAACAAAGAAAATATTTTACAAAAAAAAAAATTCAATCATTTTAAAGAAACCGAAAACATATTTAAGTCAAAGGAAAAACTTTAATCGCGAGCATTAAACTCTTGCATCCTTTTGATGTTCCCTCTTATTATATATATAAGCAAACGAACATGATCAAATACTGTCTCAAAATTAACAATTTAATTTTAAAATATTATAATTATTTAGTAAAACATTATAATAAATAAATCAATTCAAGTAAAACTAAATTTGAATTGTTTCACATAATATTAAATTTGAGTTTTACAATTTTAAAAAATTGATTAAAAGCGCTGAACTATGTAAAATAATAAAATATTTTTTTAATTATAAAATATTATATGTAATGAATATATTAATTTTATAATATTTATTTTTAAAATAATACTACTAATAATAATTTATAACTAAATGAAAATTACACGAATTTATTCGACTTAGGTTTGTTTTTATTTCACTTAACTCAAATTAGTTTAATTTTATTCTCTCTCTTACTATATAATTAACTGTGATGCTTACGTTGAATAAATAAATAATTCTTTTATACATATGAGTAGGGGTGAAATTATGAATCAGTGACAGTGAATCACTCAATAAAGCATGTGTCTAATAATTTTAGTATTTATTTTTTAATATAAATGTATTATTAATATTATATATGTGTGTGTAATAGTTAGGGGTTTAGTGTCAATTTGGTTTTGGTTTGGCAGAAATAAAACGTGTTTTACATTGTTTTCTCATTTCTCCCTTTTTTTTTCTTACATTTTTTTATCTCCTACAACAATATTTACAACTATTACACTTTTGGTAGGTTCATTGATGCGTTATTTAAATTTATTAAGATAATTAAATATAAATGTACAAATGTACAAATATAAAGTAAAAATATTGTAAAATAACAAAATTTAATTTTAATTATCACTCCTGTATAATGTACATTATTACAAATAATAAATATTTAATTAGGTTCACAAAATGTTTTTTTTTTAAATATGCTACAAGCTTAGTGTTAATTCTGAATTGATCCAAATAAAGTATAAGTTTTGTTTTCAAAAAGACACATTATTTTTTGTTTTTTTACATTTCTATTCTTGTATTGTGGTAGTTTAAGTGACCTATAATTCTCATACCTTAACCTTATTCACATCGAAAATGTTTTCCATAAAAAAAATCGTGTTATTACTCTACATTTTCACTTAGTGCCTATTTTAAGTTCATGAGAAAGAAAATTATGACCACCTTTCTCATAAAAGGTGTTATAAACAAATCAGCAGAGAAAAATATATTTTATGCATTTTTCATTTTTTTTAAGAAAATTATATTAGTGATGCTCCTGACCTCAAGTCTAATAAATGTTTATTTTAGAATTCAAAATCACCATAACATTGATCGATAGATAAGTCAAGAACTTCGAGAATTAAAAAAAATAAAAAATAGATGAGACAAAGAAAATTTGTTATAAAGGATGTTGAAATCCTTGATAAAATTCAAAAAGTTAGGAACAAGAAAAGTTTAAACTTCTTAACAAACACAAAGCTTAAGCCAAATTGAACTATGATAAAAAGTTCTTACAAATGTTTAAGAGAGACTAACTGTACCGAGTTAAGAAAAAAAAAAATGCATTGAAATTTGAAATGTTTGAGTTAAATTTTGCTTCCCTCGTTTGAAATAGCATCTAATTACGAAGAACTGAAACGTAAATTTGACATTCCTGGTGGGAAACTTTTGTTCAAAACACACTAATTATTATTGTGAGAAAAAATCACATTCAGACAAAAGGTTAAAGAAGAAGATTACAATTACCCGTTTGTTCATTTGCCAACTTAGCATCAGTGCTGATTATTTTGCCTGTCATAACGAATTGACTTCACATACTTTTTCCCAACCCCAAACTCCAGACAGTTTCAGATTTTTACGGCTCATGTGAACGGAGTAATACAGCAAAATATTTATCATAAGTATCACTTAAAAAAATCTAAACATAATACTTGAATTATCAAAATTTCGAATATATGAGACACTTTGATAAGTCTGCTAGGAGATTTTATATCAATTAAAGATAAATTTTTTTAATAATTAATATACAGGTAAAATTTATTTCTTAAAAATGTAGAACATTATATTTATGATTTGAAATGAATTAATATCTATATTATGGTTGCCGGTTGGAATATGAGAAGGGTTTTTCTGAGGATAGTTTCCGTCCTTCTATATCAGAATCTTCATTCAAAATTACTTCTCAGTATTATTAACATCTGTGCTATTTCACCTTATCCAAATATAACTCTATCTAGATAAAGTATATATATAGCATATTGTTGGACTAAAATGTTTAAAGAATTTTAGGTTATTTTCTTTTTTGATCGAAAATCGTAGCATGACCCTATGACTGTCACGAGGACCACCACAATTAATGGCTGGCGGCTTAGACGAAAAGGGTAGCTGCCATTTCTATATTCTCTGCATTTTGCAGTACCATCTGTTTCCCATGAGATTGAAATATTGAGTTTGGCCAACAAGGAAGTTGCAAGGAAAAGGATGATTGAACTCAATTTGGAAACTTTGAACTTGGATCAGCTTGCAAGAGAAGGAAACCTAGTTGTCATTTCATTATTTCCTTGAATGTAGTTGGTGTCTTATGAACATCAACTAAGTTGTTCAATGGGTTGTACTATAATTTTAATTTGATTTAATAAAAACTTATATTTGGTCTCTTGCAGCATGATTTCATATTTGAGGTTGTAAATTTATATTTGACCGTTTGTCGTTTTCGCTTAGATAAGCTTTCGGCCCAAGTCAATGTACTAGAAAATGTTGTATTCTTATGGTTCACGTGTTTGGGCTACAATCTAGCACAAAGATACATTTTATAATTGACATTGTGTTTGCACATATGTTTTCAGTCAAACATTAAACCGTCATGAACTCAAATCTTTTAAGTTTTCTCTCAAATTGATAATATAGAACACAATTTAACTCAATTATTAAAGACAGACGTAGACACAACTTTTAATAATTTATACAAATATTTATTTGAGAATTTTAGGAATTGAAAATGTAAAACATAAATGAGAAAGATGAAACAGAACTTAAAAAAAATAGAAGATAATTCAAAAATTAAACAACTCCTCTTATTACCATTATCTATTATCTAAAGTTTCAATAATTAACTGATTAATTAATCAATTAAACTAAATATACGAATCAAATTAAAATATTATTAAATTTAATTTGTATTTATATATAAAATTAAGATTTAAGCAAATCTTATTCCTAAAATCAGATAAATACAAAATACAAAATTGAAAGTAGATAAGAGAATAATAAACTTGAAGCGTTTAAATATAAATGAAAAATTCATTTTGACTTATTTGATTTAGAGTTTAGAATTTAGATTTCATGAATTGGTCCTTAAGAATTAATTCTCTTAATTTTTTTTGTTGAGATGAATAAAGAATATATATATATATATATATATATATATATATATATATATATATATATAAATGAAGAATCAAAAACTAAGATTGAAAGAAAAAAAATATGAGACAAATTTTAATATTAAAAATAAAACAAAATATTTTTATGATAAAAAATTTGAAATATATTTAAGTTATATATAAGTTCTAAAATATCAAGTAAAAAGATCTTTATAAAAATTGACCAAATTTGTTTCAACTTCCAAAAAATCATAAAAAATATTATATAACTCTAACCTCAACAAACCATGAGTGTATTTTTAAGCGCTAAAAAGATAAAATTTGATGTAATTAAAATCAGTAAAAAATAATATCAATAGGAAGAAATTATAATCAAAATAATGAGCAAAAATCATATAAACTAAACATATACTCAAATTATTACTACTAAGAGAAAATAAATTAAAAACTGAAAATAAATAATAAATTATATGGATAGTGGTCTCGGATTACAATAAGTCTATTATAAATACATGTATATAATATGTGTCATCGTGAAAAACCTATAGTTTGTATATTGTATACCTTTTATCTCCTTTGCACTAAAATAATAGGTAAAATTTAAAGATTAAGTAAATAATAAATTTTAAAATTGATACCAGAAAAAAAATAAATTGTAGCTAGTTTATTAGTTGCTTTCTTTTGTAGAAACATTCTTACCAAGAAGTACATTAATTATACAAATAAAATTAAATTAATATAAAAATTATAATATTATTTGTATAAGAGATTATAATATTAATTAATCGAGAACAAATTGATATAAGAAATTATAACATTATTTTCTATCCAATCATTTAAAATTATTTATTTGTGAGTTTTTCATATTGTTTAACATTTTTATTTTTAATAAATTGAGATTTATAACTTATGCTTGCTAACAATTTTATCTTTTAACGTGGAGAATATCTTCTAGCGAATGAAATAGGGGAGTCTATTTGCAGGCCGTATTTATACCATATAAAGCAAATAACATAAAAGGGAAAAATTTTATATGGTGAAATATCTAAGTGGGTAGCGCATAATCTCAAATTTTAACACTTTTAGTTGAAGACAATAAAGATAATTTAATATCCAATAATTGCTCACATTAAAAAATAATAAGGAATCTAATGTGATAAACAAACCAATAATATGAATAACATGACCCAGTCAAATAATTTGGCAAATGCAATGTGATCTAGACTTCACGGTTCCTCTATTTCAAAAATCATTAGGTGATTTGGGATTATCATAACACTTAATTAATTATAATTAAAAGGAATCATAATTATCTCAAACCATCAAATAACAGTTTTTCGTAGCCATTTGCATCCATTAAGAACCAACCCATCAACGTTGGCCTTACACTGTTTGGGATTCCATAAAAGATAATATTTTTCTCCTTCATCCCTATCTTGTCCCAATTATTTTCATTAGTTAGCTTCAATAGGAATGAGATAAAGTTTACGAATAAAATTATTTTTTTATATAACTTTTCACAGTTTTTATTTAGTTTGTTCGCATCGCGCTATTTTATTTTTTATTTTTTTTCTGGAATTTATTATAAAATATATTTTGAAATTAATATTGCCAAAATGGAAAGGTGGTCGCATTCGCAGCCAACTCGTGTGGAATGGAATCTTCAACTTACCTTTTTCGTTTTTTTTTTCTCCTAAGTCTCCATCTTGGTAGTCAATTTCTTATTAATTGAAAATAAATGATTCTATGAAAATATTATAGTAATTATTTCTTTAAATATAAAAATAGAAAATAATTATTTGCTCATAAAATTAATATATATATATAAAGATAAAAAGCAGTTAAATTTTACGAGGGGTTATTTCAAATGGCTTTTCTAAACTAATTTTGTTTTTAAATTGTCCCGATTATTCAGAAAATGTTATCTAGCATCAATATTTTTTCCTGAGCATACATATTTTTTTTATCAGATAATAAAGAATATTATATTCAATAGAGAATGAAAAAATATTCAAGCCTTTCACATTCTTTTTAATTGGAGGTCTTTTTTTTATCAACTGAATTGGAGGGGTTTGTTTCACTAGTGGACATATATGTCAGATTAAGTGATTATTGCTATTTGTTGTAGTATGAAATAATGCATGTGACATTATTAATCATTGATGCTATAAAATCAGAATCTTATCATAATCCAAACAGCTATCTAACCTTCTTCCCACCAAGCTTTTATTTTGTTCGTTAAAAATTTCTTGTATAATATTGCATTTCTCATCATCCTCATATTTTTTTAGCTGAAAATTATCTTCTATATTTTAGATAATTCTTTTCATGAACGGCTACAAAAATGAAAAGGATAAAATTAATTTTAATTTATGCGAAAAACAATCCCTTTTTTTTCTATAAGTATTTGAAAGTAAAATTTATGTAAGAAAACCGTCGAAGCATTTGGGTCCATTCAACTTGTACGATCGCTTATCTTGTTACAACATGAAGATTAAGAGGTCACTTTTGATAGCAAGTTGGATTTATTTATCTATTTTTTAAATAGTTAAGAGCACTTTCCACTTTCTATCTTTAGATATTTTAGTGAAAAAAAGAAGAAAGCTTATCAGTGACGTGGAAATTCCTATTATTCTATTAACAAAGAAAATTCCGTACAAATCTACAAAAAAAAAATGTCCTCTTACATAAAAGAAAAAAAGTGGTAAATTAAAATGCATATATTAAAAAGAAGTATTTTAAAATTGATAGCGGTAATTGCACTTTATTTGTAAACTGCACTTCAAGTTTAACCCAGTTGCTAGTATTATAAACTATACTTGATTAAGATATATAAATCATTATTATTTATCTCAATAAAAAATAATTACATATGTAAAAGTTCGAAAACTATGTGATGATTCTTTCTTTCAAGGATTAAATGAATGAAATGGAATCAGGATACTACTTTTGTGTTTTCACTCCGAGGAGTATTCAAAGAGGTGAGTGAATGCTATTCACAATCTTTGAAAAACATTTTAAATAGTTTAAACGCATGACTCGAAAATAGTTTATTAGAATGGTTGAGGGTTCTATTGAAATGATGAGGATCATGATTGGTATATAAGTAAAGGATGTGAGGGAAAATTTATCAAATAAGAGTAATTTTTTGAAAAACTTGGGTGAATTGGATAAAATTTTAAGAAATTATGCATATAAGTTTAGCTTTAAAACATGGTTTTTGTTTGAAATGATGTTGAAGGTTCTCAGAACCTTTGGTGACTTTTCTTTGGCACTGAGGAAATGGATGGACAGGAATGAAGAAAAGAAAAAAATGCAAAAAAACGTGAGCAATGTGAGTTTAGAAGATCAATAATGAGGGAGTGAGAGAAAAATGATGTGTGAGAGAGTCTGCTACAACAAGTGCTAAGTTCTAGAAGGGTTGGATTGGGTCCATTCAAAAAATATTCAAACAAAAAAAAAATGTGAAAGTGATGCAGGGGAGAGGGGTTTTGTGTTGGGGACCATATATATGCCACCAAACTATTCAAATATCACAATCATCGCAATTATTTTGAAACCTTCACTTTAACCCATTTTATACTAACATCTAACAAATCACCAAGCTTCCTATCCAAATCCTCTTCTGCCTCCAATGCCACCAATTTCTGATTTCATTCTTCCATCCAGATCTCGTGCTTTTAGAATAATCATAATTTTCAATTTGTTAGGAGGGAAAGGAATGAACAGGTAGGAGTGAAAAGAAGTGAGTGTGAATGGTCCTATTCTCCTCACTTCAGCTCACAATCTGGACCATTACTGCTGTTCGGTTTCTCCTACTAAACTTGTTATAAAGAGGGCTCCAATAATGGTCGGTCCTTAAGATAATAGTAAAATTACCAAAGGCCAATTGCCAAAATATCTTGCATTACTAAATGCAGCTACAAAAACTTGTCATGAATAAATAACTTTTCGTGAAAAGGAAATTATTGAATTGGTATCTTAAGCTTACTTCAGCTTATAATTTATTTGATTAAACCAACTCAATAACAAATAATTTTTAAGTAAATATTTTTTGTCTATTGAACGAAGAATTGTTAAGAATTTTTGGTTGTACGAAGAAAGTTGTGTTAGAAATTCAAGTAAGTTTAAGTTTAATATTGAATGAAAATGAGAAAATTAAACAATATATAAAAAAGAAGATTCATAAACTTATCGTTTTAAAATTTTAAATTAAAGATAATGTCATTTCCTTATGTTTATTTGACCTATTTTTTTTATTATAAGATGTTTCCGATTATGTCTCATCAAATTTTTTCAATTTTAGATTAAAGGTGGTGTTTGTTTGACCCATTATGCAAGTAGTGGGAATTTTGTAATTCACCAAGCTCGAGTCCTGTGGTGATCTGCATTGCTCTAGTCCATTTAGCTCATCACATACTCACACTGTACTGCAAGTTGCTTTCCGTTTGGCAGCTCTCCATCTACTTGCCTTGTTTACTGGCCCACACTGCTTCAAACATACAATTCTTTTCAACTAAATGATCTTGCTCCCACGAATTAATGATCCCTTCAAAAATATTACTTTCACAACCCTAATATAATAATACATATTAAGATATTCAGCTAAAAAATAAAATAAATATGATAAAATATTATTATTTTGGGTTGTCAAATGGACGTGCTTTCCTTTGATGGTTATCACAGACAGGATTACCACTCTAATCTCTTAAACATGATCCCGATAAGCTTTAAGGCCTTATTGGTTTGTCATCTTCGTTCAATAGTTCCCAAAACATTCAAGAGAGTTTAATATGTATAATCATTTGTTGAGGTTCGCTATCTTGGTTTAAATCCAACCCCTCAAACCATAAACCTAAGATGTAGGTGCTTTTTTAGGTTAACTTCAACCCCATTTAAACATTAAACTTGATAAGTGAAGGAGTTTATTAAGTGGTTTACATCACAAATAAATTCAGAAATGCTAGTATTTTTTTCAATTTGTTTTGATTTTGATGAGAAAACTTGATTTGATTGGAAAGAAGAAGAAGAATAATGTTTAACTTTTCAATTGAGTTTGAGAATAAAAATGAAAAAAATAACGTGTATATACTGTCCTTCCGGAACATATGAAAACTATGTCTCATCACGCACAAATTCAACACAAAGAAAACTGAATAAATCATAATTATATAAGATTTAAGGGAAGTATCAATCAAGTAAAATGTATCTTAGTAATTTAAAACAACAATGAAGCAAATATGAGTGGTGGATCTTAATAGAAACAGGGGTGACATCGGCTCCTCCAGTTCTGGATTTACTCTTTTCAACGCTTCTTTTTATCAAACCATATACATGTACCAATATTTGTTGGTGATTAAGAAGGATGCAATATTCTACATCATTTATCATGCACAAGGTCAGGGTGATCCAATACACGTATGAGAAAAATAGAAACTTACCAACCAACCTATTTTACAGAGAAGAATAAATTCTAATGATTTTGGATAATTTAAATTATCTCCTTTCTCATGTCAGATTTAAAATCTTAGATATTTAACGGTTTTGAAAAATACTTAAAAATACATATTTATTTATTGTCTTCAATTTGTCCTTGTATTCGTCATATTTATTCTCATTTTAATCCTATATTTTTTTTACACGCTACTTAACATTTATGTTTATTATTTGATGTTGAATATAAGGAATTGTGTAGTATTTTTATATTAAACTATCGATAATGTCATTTCTTATATGATCTATCTTCTTCATAATAAAAACGTTTAATTAGTATTTGAAGGGATACAAACGTAAATATGTGTATAAAGAATAAAAATAAATAATAATATTTATTTAAAAAACAGGAAGAATTACAGAGCACCTGACATTTGTTCTTATGGTTGAGAAGTCGGGTTCAACAATTTACAACCCTGAAGAAGCATCGAGTTTGAAGTGTGAACACTTGCTAAGCACAATCATAGTGCTACAATACTTCACCATCACCCGCTGTTTACGCGGTTTACGCGTAGGGCTGTTAAAATTGGTCATATTACTTGGATGATTCCTAACCTCTCAAAGGTTTAGCTTGATGTGTAAGTGCAGATTGGGGTTCAACCATGAGACAAATTTAAATTTACACAAATTAACTAAAAAAGTGAGATGTTAATGTAAATATGAAATTAAATTGTAGACATTGAGGTAAAGTTGTTGAAAGAATTAATGAGATGTATAAAGTGTAGGAAAAGAAAAGGAAGAGAGAGTTTTAATGGTGACCTAAACAGTGGCGCCGCATGCTGAGGCACCTGTAATCTAACATCAACAGCTTTTGCCAAATTGGAAAATGCCCACTCCCACTCACCACGCACCTTCTCCACCTCATACATAACTCTACACTCCTATTTCGCTTCAATCATACCACAATTCATTCATCACCACACGCACCAACCACTACAACCCAGCTTCCAATTTCATCCCCTCCCGCAACTACCTTTTTCTCCCAACTAATTTCCAATTAATACCTCAAAATACAATTCATACAATCCCATTTAAACATCCCTTTTCCCTTAAATCACTTCTATTCCATCACAATAGATAGTCATCCAACTAAACACTTTCATTAAATATCATCAATTTAAGTTTATTTAGTGTTATTCCCTCAACAAAAGTTAAACTTTCACATAATTCATATAAGCACTACATCTAAATTGTATCCTTGTTCTCTTGAACAAAGACTGCTATTCTTCAATTTATATTAATGATTTTTCCGACAGGTTATAAAAGAGGCCTCAAGAAGCCACACCAAATAAAAATAACAATGAACTCAATAAGTTCTAATTGGGTATCGTAATTATCTCTCCAAGTTTAGTTAAATGCTCAAAGCAATTATTTACTTCAACTTGTACTTTGACCTTTTTTATTTCATTTTTGAGAATAAATATTCTTTTTTCTGATTTTTTTTTTTAATTTCCAAAAGCTAAAACGGTGAATTATAAGCATCCAACATTTACGGAAGTTAAACAGAGATAGTGCTGAGTTATGGAATTTTGTGCATAAACTTTCTAATATCTCCGATTATTAGAATAGACACAAAGGAGTCCAAAATTTACAGCAGATAAAAAAGGATTCTCAGACGCTAGAAAACCCTTCAAAAAATACCTTCACCAAAACTACTGTTAAAAGGACAAAAAGAAAAAAAAAATCTAGGCTAATAATAATAATAATAATAAAACCCTAAAAAACCCAAAAAGGCCAATATTAAAAAAAAAAGGAGGGAAAGTAAAAAACGAAAAAGAGTAAAGAAACGGCGTCCAGGTCTGTAAAAAAGTGATCGCGAGAGAGGGGCAAAAGTGGGAGATTGAAAAACCGAAACGGCGCCGCATCAGTGAAGGGAAAACCAAGAGACGAGTTGTTGGCCGAGGCGGCGTTCGGTGAGCGCCACGCGCTCGTCGGATAGGAGCGGGGAGCGGCAGAGGGGGCAGTTGAACTTGTAGTGGTGGAGCCAGCCGTCGAAGCAGCGGCGGTGGAAGACGTGGCGGCAGGGGAGCATGCGGAGCTGGTCGCCGTCCTGGAAGGCGGCCTGGCACACCACGCAGCGGTGGTCGTGGGCGGGTCCTTCGTAGCAGAAGAATTGATTGTTGAGCTTGAGCTGATCGGAGAGCATGATGAGTCCGGCGAGGCCGGATCCGACGGCGGCGAGAAAGCGGTCGTCGACGATCTGGTGCGTGTGGAATCGGGCGAGCCCTAGGGATTGCAACACCGCGAGGAGCATCGAGCGGAGGTAGTTGACGCACATGGCTATCTGCGCCAACACCAGCAGCGGAATCGAACCCGACGACACGTCGTTTAATTCGCTCTGCAAACCCATGATTCCAATTTCCCAATCAACTCTCCACGAATTAACGAATACAGAGAAACAAGATTTTACGAGGTCGCGGTGTATCGTCTCGTATCGTGTCGTGTCGTCTTTGTGTGGATTGCAAGAACACAACACCTTCCACCTCTGATATAAAAAGCCCCTCTGATGTGATGTCACCCTCTTCACTATTCCAATTTCATTTTATCCCTATTTTCACAAATTAATTTACATAAATAACACACATTAAGTCAATCAACTTGGAATAATGCAATAAATAAGCTTTCTGAAATTCAATTAATTACACAAATTCTCAACACGTGATTAAAAAATTGTAATGTAAGGTTTTCCTAAAATTAAAATCTCCCTTTTTTGGGAATGGTTAGTTTGTATGTAACACATGATTTGTGTAATTTGGTATGGATCTGCGACATTAGAGTCAATGGAAGGTGATGATTTATTTAAAAGGAACTAAATCAATAGCAAATGGGCATGTGATCTTTATCTCATACATTGAACTCGTTTAGCTTTTGGAACGTCAAAAGCTGGACAAGATCTTTCACAAATATGCAATGCCTTCTTCTTCCTCTTTTTTCCACATTTCTTAATCTAAGTTCAATTAACCACACCTCCAAAACTAATGCACCAAACAACAAAACACCATCAAAATTCTAAAACCGTTTACTTATAACAACACGTTTCCTTGTGCAGATTATGTGAATTTCAGTCAAAGAAGTAAATCAGGCTCCATAGAATCTTTGTTTTCCATTTTATCCCTAAAAGCATAGTTTATTCTTTTACATCGATTACTTTAAGATTGTGTGTCCCCATTTTTTTAATTGTAAAGCAAAGTGCCCCTTCTTATTTCTCAAATTCTCTGTCTCTTCCTCTAACGTTAACTCACACATATCCTTTTGCTTTCTTCAGTTTCATCTTGGTTCTATGAGATGAATTTCATAGATTGAGATATTTATTTATGAAAAACTTTAAATAAAAATATAATTATTCGTTCGAAGATAGCTTCTCGATTAATTTCAAAATGACACACTAATTATATTAGAAATTTAACGTGTAGAGTTTGTCAAAGGGGAAATTATTTGCCCTCTGATAATCATATTCTTTTGTTATTTGCCCTAATGGATAATTCTCTTTTGTCAATTTTGATAAAGAAGGTATCATACTATATATTCATATTCATGTAGAAAAAAAGTAATATTTTCATCCTTTATTTTTATACAAGAGTCCAGACACACAACTTTATCCTCTTCACTCTGCCTTCTTTCTCTCTTTCATTTATACTTTTTGGAAGATGGATACAGATTTTCATGAAAATGAAACCGTGCGTGCGCTTTTATATTTCCTTTCTAGTTGTTTCCATTTTGTTTTGTATTCTTCTCTTAAAGAAAAGGAAAACGGTGTGCCCCTTGGTCTTCCAAAGGAGTTCCACCGCTAAAGTGTATATTTTAATATTCAATTTATTACAATGTAACAATTAATTTATATATTATAAAGTGAATCTTGATACATTTTTTTATAACGGATAATATTTCCTTATTTTCACGTCGCCCACAATTTTTTTTTCTCTGAACTCACAAAATCAACGAATTCGTATAAAGAGTGTACGAAATTGGAAAATATCTAGCTACAACAGTTTTGATATTTTTTTTCTTATAAGATTCTAGCTTGCTACGATTTGATTGAAGAAAAAGAGGAACCCAAATAGGTTGTCAACTTCAATCCTTTCTATTGTTATTATTACAAGTAAAAGGAAATTAGAGCCCAAAGTGTGGGATTGTTAACTAATAAGTAGAGTTTTTGATGCGTGCTAAATGAAGAATCTGCAACGTAGAAAACCAAACTCACATAAAATAGAGATATGGAGATGCTTGGAATCTTCCCTTCCTCCTTGCACTCCTTTTTCTAGATATTCTGATATGCACAAAATCCTGTAATTAATTGTGTAGGGTGCTCATGGTACGGATGAATCCAATTTAAACAAATTTGGATTTATTAAGATTGAAAACAAATACAAATTTAATTAATTTGATTCAAATTTTGATTAAAATAACATTATGATTAAAATAATATTTTTTTATATTTTAACCTTTAATCCAGTTTGTCTAATTTTTCACTTTCCACTTGGCATTGCTGATTGTGTGTTTCTTATTAAGTGTTTGTATTAATAAATGACATTGTGCTAGTACTTTTAGGCATACTTTTGCCTTGTGGTTATCGTAACTCATGATTTGATTATGGTAAGTTCGTATATTTCTTTCAATTGTTTAGGTTGAAAAAAATCATAAGCTCCACCACTTAAAAATCAATTTTCTATTTCTTTCATTTAATAATAATTATCCCAATCATCAAATTCGAATATAGTCAAATTTTAATTGAAATGTATCTTGAATTCCATATATCCGTGTCAATCACTTGAAATCAGTTTGTTCCAAATTATTTATGAATTCTCCGTAAATATCAATCACGTATAAAAGGAAAGTACAACAGTATCATCTATCCAAATAATCTATATGTAACAGATGATGCTGTCCTTATTAATATCGTTCATACCGTTACATCTAACTTAGTTAAATTGCATCTAATCTAATTAAATTCTGTACTATTATGTATATCTTCATATGTTTTGAATAAATATAGTACATATCTCTTAAGAAATCTATAATATATAAAAAATGTGATATATGTTTATTTTAGAAATTGTATTTTTCTGAATTATATATATATTGGATCATTATGTTGTATATATTAAAACTTATCCATCATAGTCTTAGAATCATAAAATAATACAAGATTAGGGTAATAGTTAAAAAAATTTAATATTAAAAAGTTATAGATATGATGACAGTTGGACAAACAAAATTTACTATCTATAACCATCTTTAAAAGTCACATTGATTTATTGTTAAAATTCCTTTCCTTTTAACTACATCTCCACCAACAACAATTTTTTTTACTGTCAGTAAAGAGAAGATTAATCCTTGTTAAACCCCTTTTACGTACCATTGGTGCATTAAAATAAAGTATGTTATTTTCTAGTGATTGTATTATTAAACCAAACTATTACAATCGGGAAGTAATTTAAGTGGTGCATATATGATTTAATTTTTTAAATGATGAGATTAATTCAAGTTTTGTATACCGAGAAAATCATCATTAAAAGAATTAATTTATTGTATATATTTTTATGCACCAAAAAAGTATTTGTATATGGAGAAACCCATTATAAAAAAGTATCAATCTTATCTTATTGTGGATATTTTCGCAATCCACCCAATGAAAGAAAACTATCACTACAAATATACATTATCATTTTTTTTATAGAAAAATGGAAAATACGAGGGGATTAAACACTAGTGTAAATTAATAATATTGAAAGAATTTAATCATTAACATATTTAAAAACAACATCATGTTTCTTGTACTTTGACTAAAAATTTTCCATTTATTTTTATGCAAGCGATTGGAGATGGTAACATTTAGAAGAAAAAATATGCAGTGATAGTTTTGGAAAAATAAATGAAGATCTTCTCGACCAACTTGTGAGATGCTGTCCCCAAAGAGCCATTCACATTATTAATAACCAAGTTGAGAAACATGCTGCACTATGGGTGGTAACGAATATGAATGTAAGGCCATCCATATGCGTGGGTTATATGCAATAGAAGATTTCAAATCCTGTAGTAACAAATTAAGAAGAAAGAATTAGATTATGGTATTTACGATAAAACCTCTAATTAGTTATGACTTGTCAGAGACTAATTAATAGCGTTGGTCTATTAATTTTGTGTGTGCAATTTGCAATGGTATAAGGACGTGTTCGGCTAGTTGTGATAGAAAAATGGAAAGAATCTCTTTGCCAACTTTAATCTTGTGGCGTGAATTAATGTATCTTAGTCCATTAATGAAGCAGCTAATTAAAATATGTGCATTAATTAAGATAAAGCAAGGAATTGATAGCTAAACAAGAGAGGGCCAAACGAAGATGTCACCAAGATTTGCGACACACAGATTTTGCGTAATCTGCGTTGGGTCGGTGACTTGTGTTCAGACTATGAGAACAATAATAATTGTGTTAAAAATAGTTAACTCATTAAGGTTTTTGGAGCTGATAATAAACTGACAAAACAATGTAATTAAAAATTGTAGCCAAAGATCATCATCTTTAAAAGAACTAATTAAGTAATGTGCTGGTAGATTCAATACTAACGCCATTGTCAATATTCCGATACAGAGAGTAAAAATGAATTCGGCATAATTAGCAAATGATATAGAGATTTGGAGATTATGCCTCCTAAAATTAGATACCCGTCATTTTATCCTCAATTAAACAAATCTTTTTCTCAACTATTATTGAAATAATAAACCTAAACTAGATACAAAAGTTGTTACACATGAGAAATAATCAATTTTTAAATGGAAGAAAAGATAAATCACTTACCCTTGCTAAATAATCTGATATATAATAGTTTTTATGTATCATAGTTAGAATTAAAGATATTTTAATAATTTTAAATGATGGAAAATATTAAGACAAGGACAAAAACATATATACATATAAATTTTCATATTTACATATACTCATTCCAAATATATTGGTTCAAATATTTTTTTATTTATGATTAAAACAATACATATAGGCATAAATTTGTTTGTTAACCTTCAATAAAAACGATAAAATGTAGATTTTATTATTTTAAATCATCATTAGACAACTCATACGCAATTTTACTCCTAATTATTTATAAGGAACTTCAAAAAAACTTAATATTTTATTTAGGTTTTAAGTAAAATACATGATAATATTTATTAATATACATTAATTGAAAGTTATTTCTTTTGAAAAGATAATTAATTGAACAGTTGATAATAAATAATGATATTTTAATTTAAAAATAATGTAAATTATACAATATTTAAATAAATGCATGAGGATGAAAATTAAATGACACTAAAAATAAATAAATTTATTTTCTTCTAAATTTTTCATCAATTTGATACTGTGGAGTGGGATTGATGATTCGACATAATCGAGAATAGATGAAAGACATGATACTTATATTGAATCCAACTAAAGACGGTAGAAACATATAAAATAATGAGTATTAAAAATTATTATTATAAATAGAACGATTTTGGGTAGATAACATAAACTTGTGCCACATATTGAGATTCTGGAAAATGGTGGATTCAAACAATTTTAGAAGATTTCATAACATTCTTATAAGAAGTTGTTGATTTTGTAGTAAATTGTAATAATAATACTATAATGCTTACTGTAGTGACTTATTTGAAAGTTAATTTTCTAACTTTGTGTACAACATTCCGATTCCAAGTTTTCGTTTGTTTATCCCATGTCTCGTTTTCCCACTCTTTCCAATGGTTTACCCTTCCATTTATTTTCCAACTTATAGACAAAGGCTTGAGTCACACTGTTTCTATGTTAATTAAATTACTTCCATTTTGTTACATTATTATTTGTTATACTCAATCTTCTGAATTGTTGACTCACGCTTAAGTCATGATAATTGTTTGTGTAGATATATTTTTTTTTAATTCATGAATATTCTAGTAAAAAAACTCTAAACTCTAAAGTATATAAAAACTTTTATTTATATTCATTTTATCATAATTACTACATCTCAATCTAATTTTTCCTTTTATAGTTAAGTTCAAATCGTCGTCACTACATTTCTAAAGTGATAAGGTAAATAAGATTTTATTAATGGTTCAAATTTATCATTATTTATATTTATTATGATTTATTATTAAATTGGATATAGTTTATTAGATAACATTATTAAAGTTTCTTATTGTAATGTCAATGAAAAGGAAATCATGTAGATTAATTGATACCCTTAGTTTTGATCAATGTTGGAATACTAAAAAGATAAAAAATAAGTCTATCAGAATACAACTCTCTACTATTCAACATAAGTAGAAAAGTTATCGGTCAAGTTGGTAATATACAATTAGATATTGGTGTTGAGTTGATATAATATACTTAAATAAAATTATGTATGGACATCGTGATTACTTGTATGATAAAAATGTGAATTTTATAATTATTTGTATTATATATTTTTTTAGCGAAATATCGGTAGAATAGTAGTATAGTTATGTAAGAAAGATAAAGTCCTATAGAAATATAAAAATGATAAAGTCTTTTATCATGATCTTTTGTTCAAGTAAATGTCAATCCTAGATATTACTATCAAATTAAACTTACGAAGTCAAATAAATGTATATACACATAACTACTTATCAAAATATATATTTTTATCATTTTTCAAATAGAAAATAATACAATTTGTGTTTAATTTTACTGACATAAATATTTTTTAATAAATTGTAATTAAAATAATTAAAATAGTATTATTTTGAACTTTATAGAAAAAGAAACAAAACTTTTCCCAAAAACAATTTTTTTGTTAAATATTATTTTAAATAATAGTAGAAATAAAGTGAATGAAACTAGAATCAATTGATATTCCCTAAACTTTTACAATTTAAAGTTCATATATTTAATAGCTAAGACAAAAATAGTAAGTGTAAAAATAAAATAAAATATAATTATGATGAAAATATAAAGTTAATAGAAAAAAATACAATTGCATATTTGACAAACTAGATGTTAAATTTATTTTATTTAAGAAAAAACTAACTTAATGCGTAAAACAATCTCAAATGAACTATGTGTATACATAGACAAAAGTTAATAGGAGAAATTATCTTAATTTCTAAAAAGATAACAATTTAGTTCTAACATAAGAAATTCATAGTGTACAGTGATAATTTTAAACTGAAGGCAGAGACATCAATACATGTTCAGGTAGAAGAAAAAAAATATACAAAATGAAATCACTAAGATTTTATATTATGATCATGAATTTGTTCCTAAATGAAAAAGTCTCTCTAAAAGTGTTTCATCATGTCTATAGTTGACTTTTAACTTATATAAGAAAACAAAAACTTTCATTTATAATCATCTTACCACAATTATAGGACATTAACTTTATTTTATACTCTCCTAATTAAGTTATAGCTGTGATATTTCTTTCATAGTGTGAATGGTAAGCTAATAATCGAAGTTCATCTATTATTTATATTCATTAGTGAATATTTTTCTTTAATAAAGTAATTATTGTTGCCTAAAACAATTTCAACTTTTTTTAAACAATTCATGGTATCACCTCAAATGAAAATATGTTTTATGTAATTGGTATTTTACTCAAAAATCTATCTCGATAATGATCTCCTGTTTGAGATGCTTTTAGATAACAATTTCACACTATTTTCTATTTTAAAATTGTTAAAGGTATTTTTAAGTATTCTCTTATTATTTTCCATAATTAAGTAAATTGAATTAGATTAATAAAAACATACGAGAGAGAGAGTGTTCCGCGTTGGCCCGAATCCAATCCACGCCGTCCAGTGAGATCCGCGTATCTACCGACCACACTTTTAGTGGCTTCAAACAATTGTGGGCAGCAGACGCGAAGCAACCACATGTTTTGGAGCAATCAGAATGAATGATCATTATGTTTTATTTTTTGGTTAATCCACTGCCAACGTTCATAACCTCTCTTCCTCTTCTTCTCAGATATGGACTAAATGTGTAACATAAAAAAAATACTATAGCAAGTGAAAATTTCAACCTTTCAGTTTAACGTTAATAATGTAATTAGTTTTTTATTACTATAATAATTAATATATTTACGGTTTTTTATTAGTCTATATAAAAAAAAAAATAGGAAGTCATTAATTAGTGTTTGTTCTAAAATACTTTCTTCTCCTGCTGTGGCTTCTGACTTTTTCTCACGTTTGGTAAAAGGAGGTGTTCCTGTAAAAAGCATTTCAATCTCAAAATTAGTAATCGATCTTTAATCAGTAGTGATAGTAAATGTTGTTCAATGAATCCTATTTACTTCGAAACTCTACCCTTATTTCTACATTTCTAAATGGGTCTGACTCATAAACTTCTTGTAGATAGACAATATTATTATTAGTTAATTTAATTATTGTTGAGCTCAAACTTATTTCAACTAGTATATTAATGGTTTTTTACCAAATGGAAATTTCTCTTTATTTACAAATTATTTTAATTCTTCGACTAAAACTCTTTTTTTAACATTCTTAATTGGTCAACAACCATAAAAAATAATGGACGGTCTTTGTCTTATAGGCTTCATCATATTTATTCAAAAGAATTTAGGTAATACTTTGGTCAATCTATGGCTAAAGTTGTGTATACTCAACTACTCTTCTTTTCCATGCTACATAGTTAAGGTTATTTAAAATTGTTTGTGTTGGTTAATAATCATCCTCTATTGTGAATGTCATTCCTACTCAAACTCATATAACCAAAACAAAAAGATGGAATTAATGGGGTAAAATTTACTACTCTCATTCATGTTTATAATTATAGGAGATGGGTTAAATGGTCTACTAAGAGATAATAAAAAATATGTATTTAATAGTTAGAGAGTAGAAACTTCCAAAGAGGAAGTAGACATTATTCAATTTGGAGATGATACATTATTTTGGGGAGATTACTATGAAGAATTTTGAAGCAATTCAAATAACTCTAAGATGTTTTGAGTTGATCTTAGGACTAAAAGTAAGTTATCATTAAAGTAGATTTGGGACTTTGAAAAGAGAGATATAAAAAATTGCGTTGTACTTTAATTGTGACTTGCCAGCATTTCCTTTCATATATTTGGGACTACTTAGGGATAATCACAAAAAAAAAATGGTGTTAAAGCCAATAATTGAGAAGGTAATTAGGTAGAAATTAGGGTGTAGAAGATGAAGAATTTGTCATTTAGCAAAATTTGTGTATTATATAATATACCATTGTACTACACGACCTTTTTCAAGATCTCAAAGAAGGTGATTAAAAAATTAACCCAATTAAAGAGTAATTTATTGTATGAGGAAGGTTGGATAGAAGAAAGATTCGTGAGAGAAAGCGTGTAAACCTAAAAAATCTGAAGGTCTGGGTATAGAAAATATAAATATATTCAATGAGGATTTATTAGGAAAGTGGGCGTGAGAGTACGTACGAGAACGAGGACACATAAAGGGAGTTGATGTACTTGTATTTTAATTTTTTGTAAAGCAGTACAAATATAAACAGATAAATATATTATCTAGGAAATGGAAAATGATTAAATTTGTCTCTAAAGGGTGTAAAAATAATCATTTTTCATGTTGGTTATGGTTTGTTTTGTTTTGTTGCTTATATCTTGGGTATTTTATGTTTAGGATGATGTTGTAAACATGACATAACTAGGATTCTTATGTGAGTTGTTACCGGCTCTTTTAACATATCTTATTGCTTGTTCTCGAGAAAAAAATAAATAAAACGAGGAAAAGAACTTGATTAATAGAAATGGGTTGAGTATTAGAATTTTGCTAAAGAAATTTAATAAATTTTGTGCAATTATGAGTACATAGTATTTACATTGGAAAAAAAAAAAAAAAA
>Ga0099825_1000333_pt1 | contig 46974 bp, 19 predicted proteins | sample SiratroredBW_FD_76838 | JGI IMG/M metagenome (GOLD analysis project Ga0099825, IMG submission 76838) | Root nodule microbial communities of legume samples collected from California, USA - Siratro red BW | ecosystem: Host-associated > Plants > Roots > Nodule | place: USA: California | collected...
AAGTTGATTGTTAGCATCAAAGAATGACTTTATATATATATATATATATATATATATATATATATATATATATTATAATAAAGCTCTCAAAAAATGTATTTACATGTCTGTTTTTTATTTTTTATATATAAAAAAAAAAAAAAAAAGAAAAATAAAAATAATATTAGAAAAAAATATTATAATATATATATATATATATATATATATATATATATATATATATAAAGTCATTCTTTGATGCTAACAATCAACTTCAATATAATTTATTTAATTTTATTGTAGGTCCATATCAAATTGATTTTGTAAAATTGAATTAATTTGAAATCCATTATTAAATTTTTCCTAATCTCAGATTCATAAGAAAAATTATATTACATAAATAAGTGAAAATTGTACTTTATAATCTTTTATTTTTCAATTCGCGACCACCTTATTATCTCAATTATTATTTATTAAAAAAATACTATCTCAACTATTATTTTTTGGAAATCGAAACTAAATGGGGAAAAAATGAAAAATTTAAAGCTTGTATAAAAATTGTGGCTGCTGGGATTCGAGCCCAGGTCTCCACGGCCACAACGTGGAATTCTTACCACTAAACTACAGCCACATGATATGTTCGTTGCTTGTTGTTTTTCTTAATATACGAATATTTCACTTTATTTCCATTTAATATAGGGTTCACTTTTCTCAGAATTTGGATCTTTTTGTTTAACATCTTCTTTGTAATGTACACGACCATGCTATATTTATATATAGATTTATGGATCCAAGTGTTAAAATTATTGTTATATTATATCTGATAACTTCTAAATAAAAAACGTACTTCAACTTGTACTGATAAGTTCCTTGTATATTAAGCATGTGTTTATAAACTTAGATAAATTTAAAAATACAGAAAAAACATATATAATAAAACATCACCATTACCAAATAAGTAGAGAAAAGAGAGAAAAATTTGTTCCTACAAGTTGTGTAAAATTAAAGATACAAACAAAAAGTTAAAAGCCTTATTTAGTAAAATTGTAAACAATAAAACTTATGTCAAGTAAATGTTTAGATGACTTAATAAATTTTTTAGTCTTTTATTTAATAATTATACTATTTTGTTTGCAAGTTTATTATACAGTTATTCTTAACTTAGAGGAACTTTAAAAATACAAATATAAACTGATACATAATTGAAAGTTGAAACTAGAACGATCCATGTACATTGATTAACTTCCTCAACCTACTAATCACCAGAACAGTGAAATATTCTTCATTTAAAAAAATTGATGAGAAGTAAAAAGACAGGGTGGTGTGAAAGGAACCAAATCATTGGAGAAATACAGGAGGGACAAAAAGAAGGAAGGAAGCAAACTAGACTATAACTCACTCCTAGCAAACATGGCAAATAGAACCATTTTAAATTTTTACATGATGGTACTCAAGCTTTCATTTCACTTAGAATCCCCTCACAAAAAAGGCAGAACCATCTTCTCTCTGCCTGCACAACGTAAGAGAATCAAATATCATGAGATTACAGAGTCAAACTGCACAATACTAGCACATTTATATGTTCAATGATATAAATAAGCTGAAGGAATATGTAAAATATAGATGCTGTATCTTGCACAATGGAAGGATTGCACAGGGATAAATCTACCTAGAGCAGTTTAGCCAGCCACCTGTCACTTGAAATGGTCTTGCCGTATAACAGTAATCAAATTAAAGGGTGGCGCATCCTCCTCTTTCTGTTTCCAGGGTTCGCCGTTGCCTTGGATGTACCATGACACTTTTGGAGACAATGGTGTATATAAATCTGTATATGGAGAAAAATCAGAAAATGTATGTACTGTTGGAAAACATCATTAGTTACCTCATCTTAAGATAGCTAGAAAGTAGCAAATAATTTCCAATCTCACTGCCAAAAGACAACATATCCACTTATGCTAAAAATATCTAACAATGCTTTTATTGTTGCTATGGTATGTTACCCCCTATATATTGAATAAAGGTATATTATTCAGCAGTACAAAACCGAAAGGTCTTACTCAAGCACAAGATATTAATAAATTTATTTTCTTTGATACAATGGTAAGCATTCAGTGTCCAAAGAGGCCTCTAGATACATAACTTGTACTTTCCTGTGATCTTTTTTTAAAGAATTTGGTATGAACAAAGGCAATACTATTATTCCAGTGTGCAGTTCATAAAATTCTTCGGTGAATTTAAGAGAAATGTCCATATTTTCTAGGGTGTTCTGGGCCCTAACATTTTACAGGATATGATTGTAGTATGTGGTTTATCTTTGGTGCTCTTTGATATCAATTTCAAAAGGAATTTCTACACTTCAAACGCAATGAAACTCAGCTGCTTAATTGTATTTTGGAGACAATTTAACCCACTGTTCTCTAATTGTTTTCCTTCTAGGGAAGATTTCCCACCGTCTCCCCACTTGTACTCTCCCTTCCCTCTTTCTAATAATGCATTATTCATTTATTCTTCAACCAGAAAAAGAAATGCATTTCCTAAGCAATGTAAAACCTACAGAAACACTCCCCTAGTTTAAGATGTCAAATTGACCACTGTCATTCTTAATTTCTTCGTATAGATGACATCCTCCTTAAACATTTTCCATTCGCTGAATCGCTTACATGAAAATATTTGACAATTCCGTAGAAGTGAAAATATAACCAATTCTTCTCTGCTATCTAAATTTGAATTCAGTTTTAGCCTATAACGTCATAATTCTATATTACAGATCCAGCAAAGATGGAAACCCTTTATTGCAACACATAATGAAGAGTTTCTATAATCAAAGTCCACCACCATAAAATGCAAGAGGTATTACCTGTAAGGATTGGAGAATCTGGCTCTTTTGTACTGTGCAAAATAGTCGTTCCAGATAAAATAGTGACTAAACCACATAGCTCTGACACAATACTGCTTATACTTTGACCAGAATAGTCCTAAAATATGAAAAGAAGAGGCAGGATTATAAAAAGTACTTGAACCATAAAATGTCTCCTTCCACCCACAAACTTACTTTGTTTCTGAAAAGTACCAACCTTAAACATAATTGCACTGGCCAATATTGTAAAAGCTGTGAACAATGCATAATAGATCGGAGAAACAACTGCTGTGTTAAAATTGTCCAATGCCTGAAACCATGAAAGAGTTGATCACATTAAAAAGACGGGATTGAAGAATAAATAACGAGGAAATGATGACAAAAAAGTAACACAAAAACTCCAGTAAATCAAAATGCGAGTGGTGGTCTTCAGCTCAAGCATCACATGGATGTTATTGGGACAAGGGATTTACATCTCAAACTTCTAAATTACTTCACATTCAAACAACTATCAAAAATTGGATACACGATTTAATTTAGGGAAACATACGGAGTTGAACACACTACAAGCATGATTATAGTTAGTGAATCACAGAAAAGAAAGTGGACATCAAGCCAGGAAAAGTATGACCGAAGCCTACAACCTAAAATAATTCCTCATACTAATATAATAAGATGATACACGTGATAGGAAGCAACATGTGCAAGATCTTTTCTTCTAAAGGAAAGATAAAATACTAATTTCATACGATTTTGGACATCAAAATTTTATTCAAATACTCAACAGAAAAATTAAAAAATGAATAAGCAGTGTGGGCATATGCACAGTACTTAAATTACTCAAAGCTAATCTCAAGTTCTTAAATTTAGTGACCGAAAAACAGTTCTTCTCCCAATAGAAAATTACCTGAACCATGGTCATTGGAATTGCATGATTCAATACAATTTAGCAAGTCATTCATATCATGTAATAAACCATAAATGGTTGTCAAACATGTAAGGCATGCATGAACTGGCGTTATTATGTATCACTGATAAAAATCAAACAACTTAATATGTTAATCTTCTCTTTTTTTTTTTTTCATTTTGGCTCTCTCATCAATTTTCTTCAAAAAAATTGAAAAGTAAAATAAGCTTGTTGAATGTAAACAATTGAAGGAGCACTAAAAGGCATCTCCTATTTGATCATTTCATTAATGTGTTCTTTTTTTCTGAAAAAGGACTTCACGGAGTCACTCACTTCCTCACTCTATGCAACCTATTTAGTTGGTTGGTCCCTCTACTTTGATTCTTCCAAAACAAAGGCTTACTTAATTGGCTATACTACTATTGCTTATCTTATGTGCTGAGCTCTGACCGATGGCATGTGATCGTGATTTTGTTTTGTAAGATTCATGGTTAAGCTGTTTATGTCATTTCCTAGTTCAATATCAACACATATCATTCATATGATAAATTAGGAGCTATTTTTTTCATTATGTCCCCAAATTTTATGATTCAATATGAGTTATTTATTAGTTATAACAAAATATTAACTTGACAATTCATGATTTGAATCACTACTAGATAACCTTGACCTGCACTACAGTTAACATATACGCAATCATTGGTTACAAACCAAACTATTTATTTGCACCTTGAAATTACAAGGATGGGAAAACGCGGAAGAACAATAAGAAAGTAGAAGGCAAATTTTGATGGGTTTTCTACATTTAGTAATTATATTACAACAATCAAAATTACAAGTCTAGCTAGACACGACTAAGTGGTGGGATGGTCAGGTTGAAAGATTGCATTACGAAAAATGCACCAGTCACTTTCAATCGGTCAATTAGTAGAAAAAAATTGAATATAAAAATATAAGGTAAGATTGCAAACAATAGGATAGACGATAACTGAAGCTCACTTTGAAACAGCCGTTATACTTGTCATAGATTTCATCAAAATCTTGGTTAGATCAGAGGATTAGAACGTACAAATATGTAGACAAATGCATTATGGCAAAGAAAATATTAAAATTAATATTTTTATAATCAAGATTTTATAATTAGTCTGCATACATGAATGTGTTTATCCTCCATAATGAAGGCAATTACGAGGACATTAAACAAGACTACAAAATTTACATAGTTTTCAGCAATCAAAGTCTCACCACAGCCAGAATAAAAAAATGATAAATGCCTACTGTTATTATCCTGTATTATGTCAAAGAAACACAAACAGACTAACTTATTTTTAAATGATATTGTTCTTCAATAGGATATAATATACGCCTAAAGCATAGAGAATAAAACAACAGAATGCACCAGAGTATTTGAAGTAAGCACACATATTTTTTAAAGTTAATTAATGTCATAAGTTCATAAAGAAAAAAATATGATCGTAAACAAAAATAACACTGACCATATTAAGGTAATTTAGTTGGACAATGACGCAGGTGACAAGAACCATTGCAAAAATCCATGTCTGAAAGTAGAAAGCCTGGTTTGAACCTTCTATTGTAAGTTTTATCGCAATGCCAATTGCTTTTACGCTCATGACCTGATAAATAAGATTTTTATCACAAAGATCAAACAAATGGTGGCCTATAGTATACAAATCAGTCAACAATTAAAACATGCAGAAATATACAAAAGGATAAATATCACATAAGTATTAACAACTGAAGAGCTTAACCGAGTAAGTCACTTACCGTCAAGGACCCAATTATCGAGCATATTCCAATATAAACAAAAATATTGGTCTGGCCATAGCGGGGGGCACAATACAAAACCAAGAACAATGACACTGCAATTGAAGAGGCCGTATACGAGAGGAATGCTGATGCCAAAATAGAAAGCAATAATCAGGAAAAACTCATTAACTATTGAACAAAACTTAGATACAGTTCTCTTAGTGCTTTTGGTATTATTCTCCAATCACAATTATAATTTCTCCTTGGTAATTTCAAATCTGCATAATAATTTATGAAGTTCGTATGTTACCAACGTAAAAATCCAACTCTGATTGGAGACCACCACAAAAAATACTTATACTGAATCTAAGTTTTATCCTTAGGCATTTCATTATGGAAAGTCAATGAAACCTTGACAGAATACCAGGTTGAGTGGCCAATTCCCATATTTCTTGCACAGAAGTAAGAGACTTCTCATCAGGCGCATGGAGTACTACAACAGTGGATCCCACAATGCATAGAAGACACCCCAACACGTCCATTTTCTGCAGCTTCTCCTTCAAGAGAAAATGAGCTAAGACGGCACTGCCCATATCCATACAAAGTCTTAGCTCTGTAATAATAATAAAGTTAAAATATTCATAGGTTCCTGTAGTTGTCTCCATTTTGAGTTCTAGTTCTTACACCCTAAAATTTAGTTTTAGATGATTTTCTAAGTTTTGGTCTCTCTTCCTAAGACTAAAGAAAAATCTCTGGCACTGATGAATAAGAAAGTGATTAAAACTTACAGCTTGCTGATGTAAAAGTACTAAAACTAATAGTTTCCTCGCACAAGGACTAAAACTTAAAATGGAGTACAGGCACCAAAGTGAACAATCGAACCCAATAACATCGCTAATAATAATAATAACAACAACAAATATTACCTTACAATTATACTCAAAGCACCGAGTGGAGTAACAAGTACAGCAGGGGCATACATGTAAGCTACAAAATTCGCTACCTCTCCAACAATCACTGCAAAAAGTTCTTAATTACTTGCAATAAAAAAAAATCGGGAAATCATTCCGACCCAGAAAAGAAAACGTTCGTACTGGTAATCATTCCGACCCACCAGAGGGGTTGAAGCAAGTAACCATAGCCACCAACGCCTGCAAATTACAACGCAATTTACGACCACGTACGAGACATTATTCTCCAGAAAAAAATGATTTTTATTTATCAGGAAAAGGGGTTAGAAGGGAGAGAGCAGAGACTTGCACGTGGGCCATTGGCACTGGCGAGTTGGAGACCCTTTTTCTTGATGATGAAGCTGGAGCCAATGAAAGCGCTGGAAATCACGGCCAACAGAAACCCCGTGAAATTGCTCGAGCTCATCGACGATGTTTTTTCGTTACATTAGGCGACGAAAACGAGGTGGTTGTGTTATCCTGAAAAGACAACCCTAGAAGACAATTGTTGTTGCTCTTGGTCTCCTCCCAGATTCGCTTTCGGACTCACAACGCTGCAACTAACACAAACGCTTCCGTTTGTTTTTTCCTTAAAATTGTTTGTTTTTTCAATTAAATTGTGGCGCTCTTTTCTGCCCGGTGGATGGAAGCAATGATTCGAGAGTGTGGAATTGAACGGCCTTGGTCGTATCTGTGGACAAGTCGTTGTTATTTTGTTAGCTTCTCCAAGTGTTCCACTCTACAGTGGTTCAAATAGTTTGTTGAGGAATTTAATATTTTTCTTTTCTAAATGCTTCTTTTACATATCATGTCTCAAACTATCTTGGTCTCACTCCACCAGCTTCCTCAAATTCAAAATTTTTTTCCAAATAATTAAGAAGATAGATTTTATTAAGAAAGTCTATTGGTTCCCAAATTAATCAGTTATTAAAAGTACTCGATTTAATAAATGAATTTGAAAAAAACCTACAAAGTGAGTCTGGTTAAATTAGAAAAATTGTGATCTAAATTCAACAAGCAAGGCTCCACTAAATAAACTTTACTATAAATTATATAAATAAATACTTGTATTCATTAAAATATCTACAGGAAGTGTTTTTTCTAAATGAAATTATACACATTCTTCCAAAATAAAACAAAATACATTTCCTATCTCGTATTAATCCTTACAAACTGTGGACGTGAAGAATATATGTTAATTTATAACACTCCACACACAATAAACAACTAATATTAATACTTGAATTTATATAATAAAAAAATATTTAGTCATTGATATTTTGTGATGCCTTGAGAAATTTATATTCAGCATCTCCTATTATCTATTAACACCAACATCATTTAAACACCTCACCACTGCAATCCTCAATTTAATAAAATGGAAACTTAAGTCATCCAACACGGAAAAGGTATAAAAATAAATTCTCTTTTGACTTTTCACCATAATTTTAATTTATTATTTAATGAAAGTTAAGACATTTTTTTTTCATAACTTCTTATAGTTAATACATATTCCATAAAAAAATTTACAATATCATCACGTAACTTTAAATAAGTATATTTTATATACAATTATCATTCATAAACATCATATTAACAACATCATATCATACATAATCTAAATCATACTTATCATTAATTTTTTTATATTCAATTATCATTTCATACCTATTTCACTTTGCAATAAAACATAATATTTCATTTTCATATTAAACAATTGAATAAAAAAATATATTTAGAGTACAAAAATAACTTACAATACCATATATCAAAATTATCAAGATGGTTGAAACACTTATCGATTTATAAATAACACATTATACATATACTATATTTATAAAAAACAAAAAAAAAATAACAAAGTTTATTATACAAATCAATTTGTCTAATTATCTTAGATATAATTTTCTCTAACGTGTGACAAATATTTTGTAAAAAATTAAGTTGATAATTTTGTAAAAGTACAAGAAGTAATTTTATAATTTTATAAAGATACAAGACATCAAACACAAAGAAGATGATTTCAAATATGTATAATACATAATATAATATAAGTTTTTTTTTTCTACAAAAGTGTAGTTTCAATTCTTTTAATAAAAATTGTATATTATTATTAAAGAGATCAAATAAAAATAAGATAAGAGTCGATCCACATAAAAAAAATAATACCATATTTAATAAAATTTTAAAATATTAAATTTGTAAATTTTATTTTTTATGAATTATTTAATTTTTTCATTTCTAATTAATATAAGATTCATGCTCAAATTTAAATACCCAGCACCTTTATCAAAATTTCTTCTACGTGTCTTGTGTAATTTCTCCAACCAAAAGTCAGGTTGTTATTCTTATCATTTGTTTTTTTGACACTGTTGTCCAACACTGTTAACACCTTCCTTTCTATATTGATATACTCATTTAGTTTCCTTTCTGTTGAACAGCCAAAGAAAAAGCTCGAGGGGCTATGCAACTTTTCCCAACCTCCAAGAAGTATTCTACAATGGCTATGCAACTCATTTAATACTATAAACATAGGTTGACACAGTTCCTAGAGAATCTAACTCTTCCCATACAATCTTTAAATTTGAATAATAATTGGTGAAACGTCTCTTGCCTTGCTTGATGGAGTTAAATTCTTGAATCAATTCTGAAGTGATTACTTTTCGAGAATCTCCTTTTAAGTCTTTCCACACTCCCTTCGTATTATCACTATAACAATGCTTTGAACAATTTGCACAACTAACTTTCTAGTGATCCAAGAAATTAACATTACATCACACCGTTTTCAAGCTTCATAAAGAGTATCTTCACCTGATGATGGTTCTAAGATTTCTCTGATCACGAATTTGTATCTGTGTTTGGACATCAGGCCTCTCTTCATTGCTCTACTTTAGGAGTAGTAGTTTGTTCCATCCATTGATTTTTGCATTGGATTTAGGTAAAAAGCGCTCAAAGAGTTTTGAGACAAATTCATAACAAAGAAACATCAGAGTATGAACAAAGCACAGAAAATGAATAAGACAGAAAAGAGAAAAAAAAAACGAGAGAATCAAAATTGGCAAAGTAGAATCAAAATTGGAAGAACCCACTCTAATAACATAACGAAACTTTTCTTTATTACTATGCGAAAAATATATGCAGTTGAAAAGAAAAACAAAAGAGAAAATAACAGAGAAGAGAAAAGAAACTCGTATATTTTTCACTACTTACATACAAAATCACGAGAAAGGAACGAGGAAATATAAAAAGTTTGAAACATAAACAAAAATGGACTCAAAAACATTTACCATGCGACCCAACACAAAACTGTTCAAATAACTTATACTCATCTTTTTTGTCCATAAGTGACTCAGCCTACTCGATTGATGGAATACGATTTGACTTCCACATGTATTTGAAATAGCTATGCAACTATCCAACATCAAAGTGTGTCCTTACCTAACGTTTTTTCAATTTTTCAATTTATGTTATGTTTGGTTTTAAAAATGGGAAAAAAATTGAAAGCAAAGGAAATAGAAACTTGGATGATTTTTAAGTTGTTTGCTATAAAAAAGGGAAATAAAAGAAAAAATATTACTACAAAATTACATAAATATCTAAATTAATACAAAAGATTAAGATGCAATAAACGAAATAAGAAATTAACTACTTTTTAACTAAATGAGGTGGAAAACATCCGAGACATTTTTTTTTTATCTTTTACCTAAAATAAACTTATCTCTTTATTTCCCATTTAGAAGGACTTTTTGTGCATAAACTAACATTAACGAGTAATCTATGCAGTTAGAAGTACTTGAATTATCATCCTTTTGGTATAAGAATCTTTCAGTCTAAATGAGATTGTAGTGGATACGAATGTTTAGATGTATAAAGTTTGTGCATATATTTGTTTAAATAAACAAATCCTTTTGTAAAATCAATAACAACTAAGCAATATATGAAATACGAAACATCGTTACTAAGTTTAGTGACGACGTGTAACTCTTAATTAAATGGTTAAGAAATTAAATTATGATGATGCTATTTTAAGTATAAAATGACAATGGAGATGAAATATTCTCATTCACTTAAGAATTCTATAAACGAAAATAAAACTCTCTTTTGTACTCAAAGTTAATAAATAAGTAATAAATTAGTAATTAATAATTAACTAATGTTTTTAATCAATGACTACACAATAAAAAACATTATTTATAATTTTTAGTTAATTTTATATTTTTCCTTATTCTTTTTTATTTACTATTAATCTACATATCAATTCCTTTAATTGCGGGCTATGAAGGGTCATTAGTAAACCAAGAAAATATAGACAATTTTGATGACAAAGGAAGTTAATGTAGGTTGTAAGATTTAACAAGTTTATTGTTTTATCCAGTTGTCTCTTTCTCTGGTCAACTTTGATACAAAATGTCAAAGGGTAAGACTGTAACTTTTGTTTTGTTATTCCACATATGTATAATTGTCGTCATTTAATTATATTTGGTTTTGTTCAACATTCTGCTCCTATATTTTAACTCTTGTACCTCGTATTAACGTGAAGCAAAATAAAGCACATCAAAAGCGTGAACAAGATAATTAGATAACTTATAAGTTAATCAACCATCTTTTGGACTAAAAACAAGTTTCTACAAAGTTCTTGTGATGACAAAGTTTAATCTCCCCTTAATTAATAAAGTCTTACTTTTAATAAACTGTACGTGTAGTTTTAATAATTTAACTTTATAATGTAAGATATGAAGATAGTCAAACTTGAGTGGATGTGACCTATTCTCTTCCTTACTCTCTCTAAACTTTCTTTTTATTCGTCAATAATTTGTTTTGAATAATAATTTCCTTATATGCATGTGAATCCAAGATCTGATGAGGATAACTTTTGGCCAGATTTGAAATTATATAGTTATTTTTCTTGCAACGAGCATTTACGCCTCAAATAGTGCATGAAATACTGGGAGTGAGATTTAGATTTTGTATGAGACTAATATCCTATTTTGTTGGGGTCAAATCTTGCTGTCTATGGACGGTGCACGAGGTTGTTCTCATGCTTCATTCTTCAATTTCACACACATTATCAGATCCTCAGACTCCAGACATAACACCATCTTTTCGTCTATTTTTCTTTATATATTATTCATTTTCCCTATTTCTATTTACACGAGTCTTTATTTACGCTTAGCTCGGGCATTATCAACAATATTGCATTTTATGCACGTGTGTTTATACTGGTATTAAGTTTAGATAAAACTAATGATTCTCGGCTTCCTAAAGAAACACGTTTGTTTTTGTCTGCCCAAGTTGTCTCACTCATTTCAGCACTCATTGCTTGACTCATCTTCTACATTTTCATCTTTTCCCACTTTAAGTATCATAAATTTTTAAATTAGTATATTTTAATAGTAGAGAAATTAAAATAAAAACGGAAAGCACTAAAACTCAATAACTTTAATTCGATTTATTGGCTCTAGACATTTGGTATTGCGAATCAATATAAAATTGTATCTTTTAAAAAGTATAATTTTTCTTTTTCAACCGTGTTTTCTAATGTTGTTATGATTGCTGATAAAGGATGTGGATGAGTTTTGAAGTGTGAAAAAGAGAAGGTAGACGGTGAAATCAAAGTCGAAAATATTGAAAGAAAAAGTAGTTGGAATAAGTCAATTGTTCCCACACGATGAGGCTGAGGAGAACGTGCAATGGAGGCTTTCTTTTATCAGTGTCCATTTGTCAGATCCACAAAGCCAAAGTTTTTCAGTTTGTGTCATGTTTTTAGTTTATGCCCTGCTTCTTTGACCCGTAAGGGTTTTTAGGGTCTTTTTCGTATAATAAAAGCTTATATTTTTCTCCAATTCATCTGTCATTGCTTCATAAATAGTTAATTATATACAGTTGTTTATGAAAAAGTTTATTCAATCATAAATACAAATAGTAATAAGTTTGATTCTTTAAGCTGATAATAATGAGACCAATAATTGATTCGAGACTTTATGTACAAAAGTTATTGGAGACTCTTTTCATCTTTATTGAAAAATATGAGTTCATAAATGTCAAATTCTTTCACGAGTGCAATGCTTAAACAAAACAAAATTGAATATATCGGATTAATTTCCAATATATTTCTGCCTCAATTCTTTTAACAAAACAAGCGTTAAATATATTTTACATTTCTAAAATATTAAATATACTTACTTTTTATTTAATATTTTTCATTAAATAATGTATAGACTTGTAGAAAGTATGGCATTAGTCTCCCGTATTTCATATCACAAAGCAAATATTGTTTGAACTTTACAGGTTCTTAGTCTTCAACATGGTAATGAAATTTCATTAATCACGACACCATATGCAACTCTGAAACTTCAGAAGAAGAAAGAACTGAACTTGAAGAATTAAATTTAGTAGTTACAATTAACGTTACTTAACAATAAAAGTATTATTACGGTAGCTAAGCAAATTTAGGTTTTTTTCTTTAAAAAAAGAAATGTTGAAGCGACAAGGTTGAACACGACCAGTTCCCTAGTTGGCAGTCCAAGTCGAAGGCAGTAATCTAACATACGGCGTCGTGTTCACTCCGTAACCTACTAGAAGCGCCGCCTCATTCATGTCCCTTTGATTAAACATAAATTCTTTTTGTTTTCTCATAAACATTTCGACTATATTATGTTTTTCCTCTTTTCTGTTCTATCATTAATCTTATTATGTAATAATAACTATTATTATATATTATTGTTCTTGACAACCAAAGAGAAGTTGAGGGTGGACTTTTTGTTCCCAAATTTTCGTTCTTTGTTTCAGTCCCATACACCCCCATCCCTCTTCCCCCTCTATTCTCTGTTTAAAACTGTTGTAATTTCTTTCTCAACTTGCATGCTCTTCCCTGACTCAAAGGACCACCTATTCTTTCTCTTTTTACAGTTATTGTTATTATTATTATTACCATTAGTGTTATATAATTCTTTATTAAGCACTACAAACAAAAAGGTGGGCTATTGTATCAGTTCCGGATTTAGATGAGCTGAGCTGCCAGTAAAGTTTCTTCTGTTATTCTTTCTTTGCAAAAGTTGAGATTTTGATATGGGGGGGCTCTGTTCAAAGTCTGCCAAAGGTGACAAGGTGTTTGCCAAAGCAGATGCACATTCTGATAACCATAAATCTGATGGCAAGAACCACCACTCCGCCATCATGGTGCCCAATGATTTGACAAGTGCAAGGGATCATGGAGTGGACAAGAAAAAGCAAGAAGGGGCAGCTGCTGCACATACTGGGATCGGTTCTGAAGATTTCTATGATGGAATCCCACGGTTTACTGATTCTTTTCCCCATAAGTCTAGGTCAGTAAGATCAAGGCAAGCTGTGGCAAAGGTTGGTTCTTTTTGGTTTCTCTCCCTCTTTCTTCTGCTTCACCAATCTTTTTTTGTTATTGCTCAACCTGTGAACTGATCAATCAGTAATCTAAGTCTACCACAAACCTGGTATACTCATCAACCATGTTGCAGTCGGTGATGGATTGGGTTAAGATAGATCCAGGGTGAAAGTAGAGGTGTCCTCACAAACTACTAGTTTAGATTTTATTTGTTGTTTATTTTGTTCTCAGGTGTAAGTGATTGACAAAGATGGTGTTATTGGCAATGAAACTTTTGTTAGTTTATGTTGCATACTTGAGTTGGATTGAAGGGATAGCTTTTAGGGAATGGGATTTATGCAAGGATTGGTTGAACGTTTTGGATTTCACCCTTGTTGAGTATGGATATTAAGTATTTGAGTTTCTTTGGAGATTTTTCCTCGTTTAACTATTCTTGTTATTCTTCATTTTAGCATTAGCGCCAAACTTCTTTCAAATTGCACAGTCACTCACTTCATAAAAGCATGTCGGGAATTAGTATATCAAGTTTAGCAACACGCTACCTAGGTTGGTCTAGGCAGTGTTATTTCTGTTCAAGATAATGCCATTAGCAAATCATTGTTGGTAGTGTTATTGCTGTTTAAGAGACAATGTTAGCAGAAAACACAACTTCCCAATTTCGTTGTTGTTTTTTTCACTACCACCTGTTACATTTCAAGTCAAGAATGAGTTTTCTACAGTATGAGGGGAGAAATGTAGTATTATGAGTTATCGTTTAAGACCGTGGACTATGAGTGTAACACTAAGAATAACATATTTCGTTAGTATAAACTCTATATCACGGTAGAAAGTAGATTTATGCCCAACTCAATTTTACATACCGACATGTAAAGTCAGATTTGTACCTATTTTTATATTTTATTTTAGTCATATCTCTAGACATTGTGGAATCTCCAACATATGTCTTTATTAACTTGAAATTTCTGACTCAGTTGTTTGCGATATATATAAACAGGTTAATCTACCCACCAGTTTACGTTTACCTGAGTCTTAGTACAATTTTTTGCTTTACCTTAGGGTTTTGTCTTTGTTGTTGAATTGCAAATATCAGGAACTTGACAATCTTTGATCTTTTGAGATGCTTCTTTATACATTTCTGTTTTTTATTTTGGCGGGGGAAGCAGAGGTTGTTTTTCCAAGTTTTAGAGTAAAGAATAATTGAAGATTATGAAATACAAACTTCATACAGAAGTCTAGTGGAAATAATAAGAGAAAACTAAAAGTTTGAGTAACTAATGTTCTAAATTTAATGAATCGGGGACTAGTAGTCCGTTGAATTGGTTGAAATTGAAGTACTTCCTTCTATTGTCTGAACATAATATTCTTCATCTTTTTTCCCTTATTTTTTAATTTACCACTGCAAACCAAGCTTATTCTTTGTTATAGTGTTCATATACTTTCAGTAGACTAAATAAACATAAGGGTAAAATTGGAGCTATCTACTAAGATATTTCTATTTCAGGTCTCAGAGGTGAGTTTACGCCTGGGCAGAGCTGGTATTGATGTTTTGGACACTCTTGGGAGCAGCATGACAAATTTTAGTGGCGGTGGGTTTGTATCTGGTGCTGTGATGAAAGGGAATGAAATTGGTATTTTAGCATTTGAAGTTGCAAACACGATTGTCAAGGGTTTTAGTCTTATGGAATCTCTTTCAGCAAAAAGTATTAAGCACTTAAAAGAAGAGGTTCTTCCCTTAGGGGGGGTTCAAGATTTAGTGTCAAAGGATATGGATGAACTTCTGAGGATTGTTGCTGCAGACAAGAGGTAACTATTGAATTTAGTCAAATTCCTAACAAGGGGCCTTCCTGACCAGGCCAACTTCCAACTATGTTAGTTTTACCAAGACTTTATAAATCCCAAATTGTATGTGATTTTGATTTATGTTTTCAGGGATGAGTTGAAAGTCTTTGCTGATGAGGTAATTCGTTTTGGAAATCGTTCAAAGGATCCTCAGTGGCACAACTTGGACCGATACTTTGAGAAGTAATATAAATTGTACTCACTCAATTCATCTAAATATTTAGTCGTTCAGGGTAATTTTAGCCTTTCATATTTTCATTCTGACCCATCTTTTGGCAAATTTTAGAGTTAGCAGAGAACATAATTCTCCGAGACAATCAAAGGAGGAGGCTGAATTACTAATGCAACAATTGATGACTTTGGTTCAGTTTACAGCGGTGAGTGTATTCCTTTTAAAGCTGCTAAAGTGAATGGATTTCTTTTTGTAAAACTAAATCACTCAGGTGGTTAGTTCAATCACTAAATGGTTACATTGTGACCACTCTTTGAATATTTTAAATAATTAATTGTTCTCAAATTTGATTTTTTACCTAAATTTAATTTTGTACTATTTCCCAAAGATGTCTTGTTGAGGAAATTGAATTAAAGATGTTTCACTACTTTTCTTATACCTGTGTAGCATACCAATTGCATGTGGTTTTTTGCTTCCTATCCCCCACTTTCTTTATTCCTCCTCTGTGACTCTTATCTGCATCACGGTTTATGTTTGAAGTTAATTTGAATTACTATATTTGTTCAACTTGTAATCTGTGGGTTTTGTATGGTTGCAATTTCTATCACCACCCTGTTGTAAAGCTTGTAATCTAATAAATTAGACAATTTAATATATAGGAATAGGAGTAGTTGAGTACTACTTCATAATACACTGATTTGGAATGAGACAAATCTGATGCTTGGATATACTTTCTTTCTATGATGATTGAATATGTATAAATTGATTCTTGTTGAAGGAATATGACTAAATAAATAATTGCGAAAGCATTGTATTTTCTTATTTATAAATTGTTGGCTTGATTAAATAATCTGAAGCGGGAATAGCTGTATTTATTGCTCATTGTGTGGTATCTTCTCATATTTACTTGCTCATATTCACGGAAAAAGGAAAGGTGGCTGAATTTCAATCTGTGTTTATGAAAAATTATCTCCAATGTTTCTTGGGTACAACCAAGGGCTCTATTATATATCTACACGGTGTGAACTTGTTGCCCTGCATTTTTTTTAATTCATTCAACTTTGTCTTTATTTCTTTTTGTTTGTCTGATTTAAGTCTGAAAGTAATGGGACAATAAATTTGTATTTCCTCAGGAATTATACCATGAGTTACATGCTTTGGATAGATTTGCACAAGATTATCAACATAAACGTGAAGAGGATGATAATTTGGGTGCAGCTCAAAATGGTAATTGAAGAGTACTATTTATGACATAATATGCAATTTTTGTTTGTGACATAAAGTTATCTTATGTATAAAATGTTGACTCTCTCCCGTCATCATGTAGGTGATGGCCTTTCAATCTTGAGGGCAGAACTTAAAAGTCAAAAGAAGCAAGTTAAACATTTGAAAAAAAAGTCACTCTGGTCTAGAAGTTTGGAGGAGGTAACTTCAGATTACTACTGCGCATGAATGATTATCATCTCTTATTCTCCTCCAATCGACATGTATTATCATTTCATTGCATAATACAATAACTAGTAAAGATACTCTAATATGTTTATTGATATAGGTGGGTTCATTTTGAGCATAACATGAATGTGAAGTTGAGAAAAGTGGAGTGTAATTTATAATCTAATGGATTGCAGGTTATGGAGAAGCTTGTAGAGATAGTTCATTTTTTGCATTTGGAGATAAACAATGTCTTTGGCACTGTAGGTATGTACCCACTAAAGGCATTAGGATCTTACTTGCTATATTATCTGCTTCTATTATCGCCTCCTTTAGTCATTATTATCAATGTAACAACTTATTTGATGTCATTGATAAATTTCAGCCTTTTTACTCTTATTTTTTAGTTTTTAGAAATTTGCAAAATTTGAAAGGGAGATGGGAGGGAAAGAGGGGTGAGTGGGGGGATGCAGGGAAGGAAAGTAATTTGGATTTATTCTCAAAAAATTAATCTTCAGATCAAGTTGTAATGAAAGCTGTGTTTTTGTTCGTGATTGTAATGGTGTTTATACATGGGTACCTGCAGATGACCATAAACCATTAATTCAAACCACCAGTAATCGCCAAAGATTGGGTCCTGCAGGCCTTGCTTTGCATTATGCTAATATAGTGCTCCAAATTGATACTCTTGTAAGTTTTTCTTCTTTATTGTATTCATTTCATAGCTTGGTCTAGGTCAATCAGTATGCCTTTTATCTATATCTTTTGGTTAAAAGTTCAACTAAAGTAATATGTAACTTGGCCACTCGCCCACTGTTTATTTGATTCAAGACACTTTAGCATTTATTAGGCTGTACATTTGTTCTTTATCATTTTCTAATTGGTATATTATTTTTTTGTGGCCGAATCAGTTTCCTGGTCTGTATCATGTGGAATTATTTTGGTTCATAGTTGTTTAAATAGTTGTCTGTTTACTGCCATGTGTGTGATTACGCTTATGCACTGAAGAACCTTCCACTTAGCCCTTGTTGATGCTGTCAGGTTGCCAGATCCAGTTCTATGCCTGCAAATACAAGGGATGCATTGTATCAGAGCTTGCCTCCTAATATAAAATTAGCTTTGCGTTCCAAATTGCCAAGCTTTCATGTTGTAAAAGAGGTACAATCTTACTGCTGGTACTTTCTCCTATATTCACTGTTCAAAAATTAAGAGACAAGATAACCCTAAACCCTAGACAATATAAAAAGCTTTTAGAGGGTAAAATATACAATCGTATGTTTGACATTGTTGATTTATCACCCCTCAATCAGTATTTAACAGACTCAATCTCCCATGATCGAACCTCAGATAATACCTTGGATTAACATTCGAAATAACCTTCCTAGATTTTTAGCAACACATTGCAACTTCATGTTTAATTTGAATGGCAAGGAAAATGGTCAAACAAAAAAAAAAATTAGCATTTCTCTTCTGCTTTCAGCTTTGTACCTTCAACCGATCATAATTTCCAATATTTAGTAATTTTAGTTGTGTGTTTTCTATGTCCCTCTGGCGCTGTTTCCTGCAGCTCACCATATCAGATATTAAACAAGAGATGGAGAAAACATTGCATTGGCTGGTTCCAATTGCTACAAACACAGCCAAGTAAGATGTCAGGCTTTGTACTGCCTGTTCGAGATTTTTTTTTCTGCTTTGACAAATAAGAATTTTTTTTAGTACCAATTCATTTACTTTCTATATGAACTAACTGTTTTCCTTTTGGTTGGTTTCTCTAAAATTGACTCAGAGCACATCATGGTTTTGGTTGGGTAGGGGAGTGGGCAAGCACTGGGTAAGCAACCTTCTAGTTCTATTTTGAAATTGAAACTTAGATGTTTTGCAGTGTGCACTTGTTTCTTCTCTATTTTTATGCTTGTTTTCAAATTCTTGCAGCTCTGATATGAATAAGAAGACCATGAAGGCCGATGTGATGAGGATTGAAACGCTTCACCATGCTGATAAAGACAAAGTAGAAAATTATATTCTTGAACTTCTCCTATGGCTTCACCGCTTGGCCATCAAAAGTAAATCTGGAATTGATACAGGAGAAACAAGGTCTACCTTAAAGTCCCATGTCGGCTCTACACCGCAAAAGCCAAATCAACAATCTGCAAAAGCCTTATCACCATTGTTAACAAGTGACGAGCAGCAAATGCTGCAAGATGTTAGTAATAAAATTCGTAAAAGAGGGATCAGTAAAAGCTTGGACTTTGACAGTTTGAAGATTGGTTTGACAGATAATGAAAGACTTACCAAGAGCAGCAGTTATTCATCAACAAGTAGAAGCAAGGAATTTTCTTTTAATAGAATTTTGTCTAAGCTTCCTGTTATTGATTTTGTTATTGACAAAAAGAGAGCACTGGATGTGATTGACAGACTTGATGTGGACAGATAAAATGCAACTATTGTTGAGTGCCTTTGAAAGGAAAGGGTAGTAGCAAGACATGGACACAAGAATGGACTTCTTTGTGTAGATATACAAAAATACTCATGCTTCAAGTGTGGAATGCCAAATTTGGCTACATTTTTGGAACCTTGGACTCCTTTGCTTCATTATGGTAGGGTGCTTTGTTTTGGTGAAATACTGCTCCACAGCATGATGTAGATATGGAATAAAGGAAATTGTTGGGTTGAGATGATAATCATTCTTGTTTGTAGCAATGTGATTGAAATGGCCACTAGGTATTGCAGCAGAGTGGATTCTGTTCTTTTTGTTCTTGAGAGTGTACAGACAGTGAGGATATGGCACTTATGATTGGTTTGTATAACATGTATAATTGTTGGTTTGGTTATCTTGCCTATATGCTTAAGGACACTATTGTGTTCGATCAACAGAAACATCCAAGAATAAGAATAAAAATATTATAATAAAAAATTCTATACAGAGAGTATATACAGTGTTTCTATATATAGAATTAAGGAAGTAGAATAGCAGAAAATTGAGATTATTAAGATAAAATATGATTTAATACAGGTGGTAGAGATAGATAATATAATTAATTTTAGTTCTATTAAGATATGTTTTATAGATAATCTTGTATGTTCTCATTGTATATAGATACAAATGATGTTCTGGATTCCTTATCAGACATACTCTTGATTAGATGTTCACATAGACAATCTTCTGTATGTTTATCAGATATACTTATATGGTCTTCTATGTTCAGATGCTTATGATTTAAAGGCAATATATAACAGATATGACTCATAATGGTAATTATTTTTCTGAGATGTGGTTCGTATTGTATGAAATCTGTTATACAAATTTGTTATTAGATGATAATACAAAATTATTTTACAATTATATGATTGGTTATTTCAAACCAATGTAATATGCATTACCCTGTTTAGTGGTTGAAATCAAAGTCAGTTTGTCTTCATTATTAATCAATGTTATTCTTTAACACTTGAATTATATATCATACCCTTTTATTATATCTTCAATCTTTATGACACTTCCATATTTTAAAAACTTCTATGGTTGCTTATAATTATCAGGTTGTGTATCAATTTAGACCAGTTTAACGTCTGTTTTGACTTTTCTTTAAAAATAATATAAGTTTAAAATAATTTTATAAACAGCTTAAGTTCAAAAAGACAATTGTTTAATAATGTAACAATTTAGTTCAATGTCTTTCTAAGACAAACAAAGATGATTGATTGTACGTTAGCTTATTGTTTAGTTCTAAAGAGGTAATCCAATTGGCAATTGAATACTGCAAAATTAAAATTTATCAAACATTTTAGGATGTTGAATGAAGACCAACAATATTATTAATGCCAACTATCCAAATCAAGTATTGTCACTAAATGAAGGGGTCAATGTTCTTAAATAGTTAAATTTCGCTAACCTAAAATTTCTAGCTCAATTAAATTTATCCTAACACATTATATGTGTCCACATATGGTGAGCTGACTGACATTTACATCTATTACTTCTAACATGTTTAAGTCATTAAGTTCACATTTTATTAGGACATCTACAATATAACAACCATACTCAAATCATAAGTTTAATACCTTAGTTTTATAAATTTTTTTATTAAAACAACTATATGATACAAAATATAAGATTTTAAATTTAGACTCTCAAAAAAAAACAAACTTTTTCTATCTTAAAAGCATATTTTCTACTAATAAGTAAACAAAAAATTATTAGTGTGGATCTTAAAAATTTTCTACATTAAAATAAAAATTGCAAGGTATTAAAAATAATATAATATAAAACTTTAAAAATATATTAAGATTTTATATAATGATTCTTAGGCGCTAGAGGATATTACACCTTATGTTTAAAGGTATCAAATTAAGTCTAATTTGATATCTTTCTCCCAGTATTTCATAAATATAATTGGGTTGGATTTTTCAATTAAACTTAAAGCAGAATCAATTTGATTACCTATAGGCCCAAGAACGGTACTATTATTTATATAAATTTAGAAAATAAAGGATAGTTTTGACTCGGACCAATGGACTAAATTAGGTTAACAAATTTGTGATCTCTTGTAAAAGTTCATTTGGAACAAAGTATTCACATTGTTGAAATTTTTCTCAAATTGTTTATCCAAACACACTAAATAACTCTCGCAGGGTATGAAATGAATGTCCCCTCATTGTCTTCGAGAGTAAAATTTAAGTGGAACTACTACATAGAAGTCACTGACACAGGAACCCATTCAAACATTCAGGCAGAAAAAATGCAACGAGCATGACTACACAAGCCTTTCCCAAAACTACAAGAAGGAATTCCCCAAAGTATCTGCAGTGCGGGTATACACAAATAATGGCAAATGTACAAAGGAAAAGAATCAGTCACTAATATATACACACGTCCATCTCATTGAACTTTTACCTGAGGAGATCATCTTCTACAATCCCTCATGTGATAATTTCAAAAACTTCCCACCTCTTCATCAGGTATCACGGTTAAAAGAGAGTATTTTACTTTAAGTGATATCTTACCCCTCTCCACGAAAAGCCTTGCACCAGAGACAACCCAGTAGCCAGGAAAGTCTTGCGGCCCTCTTGTCATTTCAGTTGTGTCAACAAACCTTAGAAGTTTGGGTGACTGAGTAGGCACAGGAGGCCCCCCAGGGTATAAAGCAGAGTTGATGTTTACATCGGATGGTCGCGGTGGTGGTGGTTTTTGTGGACCTGAGAAGCGAGTGCTGATCACCGAGATTATTCCAGATTTCTGGGTCAAGCCAGGAGAACCATCCCACTGAGGTTCTTTCACCCTGGTTGCATGGACAACTTTACAAAAATGAAGTCTTAGAAATAGAACTTTCTTAAGACCAGTATCTCCAACTTCGAAGTGAGCACCAGTCACAACAGCATGCTCATCATCTGATTGAACAGGAGCTGTGCAAACATGAGAGAAACTCTTCCACTGGACCTTCTCATAGTACTTGCGTTCTGAAGAGTCATTGGATGCATTCACATTAGGCTCATCCTGGAGTTGGAAGGTTTTGGGCAGAGAGGAGAGGTGCTGTAAATGGATTGCCAAGCAGTTACTTCTCTTTCCTTCCAAATACAATCGAAGGCCTGTCACAGGCTTCTTTCCCACATCAACCTGTATGTAAGTAGTTCAAGTCTGTAACATTATGTACAAGACATCTAAATAATGAATGCATTAGCAAACTAATTTTGATGACTAAATAAAGAAACAGAAGGCTCTTCATCAGTACAACTGTGACCAGCAAAATTTAATGTCATTAATGGGTTAGCATTTTCTGCCAAAACAATTGAGAAAATATCGGGTACAAAAGTAAATGTGACAAGATGCAGCCCCAGAAACATAAAATCTAGTCATTAAAAATTTTATAAGAAATATGAAGTTTGTTCATCTATTCATACATTGACATGGAAATATTTGATAATAGTTACGGAGATAATAACAGGAAAAGGGAAAAACCAAATCATGATTACTTTTGGCTAAAATATCCAATAAAGAGAAGGAGGTCTAACCAATCTCTCAAGTAGACAATCAAGAAAAATGGAAATAGCCAAATTATGAGCTAATGTAATAGTTCAAACCACAAAAGCAAAGGTACACACATCAGAGAATATATTCGATTCCTCATCTGTTGAGAAGAACTGAACAAATTTACCTAAAAATATCAGCAAAGCATCCATAGATAAGCACAAATGGCATACTACAAAGCACACTGTAACCCCCAACTTTAAGGTTATATTTCTTCTTGTAAAAAAAAGGTTATATTTCTCTAGTTTCAAATATCTCTGTGGCGGATTAAGCCAAAATGAAAAAGCGGGAAAAAGAATATTTTATTACAGTAATTCTGCAAAATTGTAATGTCTTGATGATACAAAAACTGATCAAATGCTCCTATTTATACTGACGCTCTACGTCCAGTGCAAGAGCAACTAGTACAAACCTAGAACTGCAAAACTTCTAAGACAACAAGAATCCTAAAATTTTAAAATTAAAGAAAACAGAAATATACCATATTTTCCTTGTTACGGTTATGTAAATGAGGGAGGGAGAATGTGTATTAAAATATTCATTCACACGTGTTGAAGATAAGTTGTACAAATCATAGAGCCAAAGATAACAACAAACCAACTAGATACAAAAAGTTCCACATAAATCTGGTAGCATTACCGGTGTTGTGTTTACATAGAGCTTAGGACCCAGGAAACTGAACTGTAAAGATGCAGTGTTTTCAGGCTTCCTTTCAGGACCAAGGGCAAGCTCACCAAATACAGGAGCCCATTGCCTTGGAAGCTGGAACTCCAAAAATTGATGCAGTTCATCAATTGGTGGTTTATCTGCAGTCAAGTTACAGAGGATGATTGCATTTTACTAAAAGACATGTTTTTTTAACCTCCAATGCTAGGATTACATTTGTGGCATATATTTAGATAATCTCAATAGCATACAAAACTATAATTACAACCAACAATTTTCTCATAATCATTCTGAAAAATAAATGAGAAAATACATAAAGATCTTCAAAGAATCTGAAAAATTTAGAAAAAATTACACATCTATGTGAATTACTGTGGCTGAAAACTATTTTAGATGATTGAATAGAATTGAAGGTCCTAAGAAGCTTTTCTGCAACAAGTTAGCTATCAATGTAGCCTATAGTCCAATGAAGTATGATAGGACATAATATATTGAAAATGATACACTTCATCAATACAAAAGAATCTTATAGCCTAACTAGGAATAGAAGACTTGTTAGATTTCAAAGTAAAACTAATTGACATTAAGCACAGCTGTTGAATAGATATATAAGTTGCACTCTAAGAAATCTAATTGGCATTAAGCACAACTGTTGAATAGATAGACAAGCAATGTGGGACTTCCCAACACTCCTCTACACAAATGTCTACTAATATGATACCATGTCAGATTTCATCTAAACCAATTGGCATCAAACCAAAAATATCCTAAACACTCCATCCTCCCCACGAAAGGGAGATCTAGTGTGAATGTCCTACGTTTCATCACAGCACCAACAGGCTGATGTTCTCAAAAGGGGCTAAACAGTGTGTTTCATGACATTAAGAAAAGTTGTTAAATAGATATATAAGTTGCACTAGAAATGAGACAAAGCAATGTGGGACTTCCAATACTCCCCTGACAAACCATAACAAACAATTACCTAGGTGAGTTACAGGCTATGATACCATGTCACCAAGTCAGATTTCATCTTAACCAGTTGGCAATAGACAATTACAACTACCAATCGGCATTATTAAATTAAGTTACCAAACCTGCACCCAAAAATTTGAGACAGGTGATGTGGGACTTCCCAACACACCCGCTCGACAAAAGTATGCCAAATCATGCGAGCCGACCGAAATAGTCAATTACCAATTGGCATGAACCAAACATATATACAAGCCGCATCCCAACAATTGAGACAGGCAATGTGGGACTTCCCAACAGCCACCCCAGCCCAAGAAAGTTGTGTAAACATTTGTTGTAAATATAATTATTAGGAGAATAAACTAAAAAGTCCTTAAATTTGGGTATTCACTTAGAAAACTAATTTGGCAACTTTTTATTCATTTTATTAGGACTGATCCTGTTCCTTTTCTGCTCCCTGTATCATGCTATATATTTTTTGATGTATCATCCTATGTAATCAAGAAGATTCCGTTCTTCCGTTGTAGTTTTTCTTCACAGTAACTAATGTTCAGCACCTGGACCCCATTTTAAATAAAGTTGCTTGATTATCTGTATAACATTACTGAAAAGCATGATCACATCTATCAATCTTGGTCAGCAATGCATGGCAGCTAATGCAAAAAACTCTACAGCTGTAATAGAATATATGGAGATGACTGATATTCTGACTTTTTACATATGATTAAATAACTTACAGCATGTAATATATCAAGATTCATGATATATTCATAATAAAAAATAAAAGGTCGTAGGTTTTAAGCAAAACATACAAGTAAATAAGATAGGTCAATCAAACAAACAAATTCCAAAAGCATATTTATATTTCAAATACAAGACATATTAAACATTCAATAAAAAGTGAGGGTGGGTGTTGCACAGAGAAAAGAAGATAGGTGGTTGAGGATTCAGAATTGACAATTAAGATATATTGCTGGAAATATGTGGGCGTTAGTGGTGTCTCCTAGTAAATAAGAGCATGGGAAACTATATCAATTAGGGATTTTTTAAATTTTAAAGAGGAAGGGAAATCTCAACTTTCCCCGAAAAAATCCAAAAATGCTCTGCTGTTTTGAGTGCAAGAATGGGTTTCAAAAAATGCCTCATTCTACAGCCTCTATTTTGACTGCTATTGCAAAACACACTGCAATTCAAAACAGCGGTGGTCCATGGCTGCTCACTATGACCACAATGCCATGGCACACTATTGATAATTATGCTAAAAAGAAATTACGGGTTTTTCTAACGAGTAATAATAGAATCACATCTAATTAAAATTTAAAATGTAAATATAAAAATGGCTAAAAGAGTTACACTTAGTTGCTTACATCGTAAATAGAGGTTCATAGCATGAGCTAAATATCCACTTCCATTTATTCCACCAAGTAGAGATGTAATTGGTACAAATGACATTGATATCACATCAGGTTGAGACAGAACAGTTTGGCACCACTCACTATGGGACAAAGATTTTTTCCCATTTCCACCTTTCCTCTTGCATATGAATTTGATATCCTGCACCTATATTGTTCAATGAAATGAGAGAAAGAAGTCAAGAATACTTATTTTGTGACCTTTGTATTCTTATTTATTTATTTTTACTTATGGACTGAGAGGGCATTGCTACTGAAAAAGACATCAATCTGATGACTTCCTTGGCTGGAACATGCACTTAGGCTAAACAAATAATATTGATCCCACACTCCAAATTCAGATGCTAAAATGCGGTTTTCGGTATTCAACATGAAAATACTGGGTTGAACATACAGTTTCAAAGATTAAATATCTAGAACATAATGATGCAAATTGACCATAAGTAAAATAATTATGTATTAATAAAGTTCTAAAACAACGGATCGAGCAGGAAAAATCTCTTTAGTAACAATATTAAAATTTACATCAGAAAACACAGGAAATTTTAAAAAAAAATAAAGCTGAACAAACAAGTCCATCAGCTACATGTTACACAGCAATTTAAATTTTAAAAAATTGGTAAAGCAATCGGGTAGTAGTTCTGTAAACCCAAACCAATATGAGAAACCTGAAGGATCCTGAACCCAGCATAAATTCAATCTAATAAAATGTATTTTACCTCTGATTCATAGTAGGAACCAGCTTGAATCTCCATGAAACCTAGAGCATTGTCCTGCATAGGACAATGTAATATTTTCTTCAGAAAAAATAATAAATGTTAATAAGTGGACTGACTTTCTCACAAATAAATGGTATCTAACCCTATATCCCACACGATGGTCCTTTGAATTTCTTTATTTTTATTTGATTTGTTTTTTCTTATTTTACTCATGATTATTCAGTCTTGATACATATAATTTCATTGTTGCTCCGGATTTTAAAAAATTTCATTGGAGGACACAAAACGAAACTTTTAAATTTCTGTCTAAACTACCAGTTACAATGTAAAGCAGTTGAATACACGATTCCTTTAACTTATGAGTTAGGACATCATACAGAATGTCAAAAATTGACATTCTATGTTAGCAATTAACTACCGTTAAGAGTAATGGTTGGTCTCCAGTCATGCCTTATGTTGTCTTTTAATTTTATTTAGTAGACACTCTTAGAAATCTCACATCAACTACAAATATGGTCAAACTATAATATATAATTGGATGTAAATCTCACATTGCAAGCCGATCTTGTGAGACTGACTTAAACCCAAAGTTTACTTTCTAAGATGGTATGAAGGTCTATCCTATAAGGTTTTTTGGGCCTATCGCTATCAGAATTTTATTGGACCATCATCCACAAATTAGATGTGTTGGAAATTCCACACTGACTAAATATATAGTCAAACCCAAATCTCACCCTCTAAATTCCACCAAACTCAAATCCTATAATGTCCATTTTTTCATCTCCATCCAACGCAGTGCTAGTACAGATCTTGCTGGACTTACATTTCATATATTCCATTTTACTTCCACATGATACAAAAGAATTTGATTCAAGTTTCCCTTCACAACTGTAATATACCCCTGATTCCATCTTTCAACTCCCTCACAGGTATAATACAAAAAAGAGCATACCCTCATTGTAAAATGGTACAGCCTTATAGAATTTACCAAAAACTAATGAGAATGAAAATAAAATTGAACTAGAAAAACTTCAAACCTTTTCCTTTTCATTAACCTTCCCACGAACGAAGAATTCATCTGCCATGTCCTTCAACTTTTTCTGTACATCGGCAGGTTGGAGAGGAGATGAGTACTGCTGCTTTGCATAGATTATATCAGTTCCTCCTATTTTCACCCCAACTATAACATGAGTTCCATACTTCTCAATGAATCTGAAATGATAAGATGAAAGATGAGTTGCAACTCCAACATTGCAAGTGGATTTGTTAATTGAAATGAATGGAAAAGGAGTTAAATATTTGTACACTAAACTTGTCAGAGTTTTGACAGAGACATAAGTTGGTATGTATGTATTAGCATACACTTTTGAACAAGGGTGTCAAACTCTATAGTTAACTCTTAAGCTCTTAGGAGTTTACTGTCCTAGATAGAGGAAATAAGTTAACTTGCTATCAAACTCTTTTCTAAGTAAACTCTTTAAACTCATGATGAATTCGTATAAAATCTTGAGTCAAGAACTCAGTTAACAAGTTTGAAATCAAATGTAATTTTTTCCCGCCTTTTACCCAACAATGAGAGTATTTTATTATACTCAAAAAATTTGAAGAAATTATCTCCGTTCTGAATTGTTTTCACATTAAGAACTTGATTTTTTAAAATTTATATATGATTTAGTCATTTGTGTAGTTTAATCTTATTTAGTTCTAATGCATCATCACACTTTATTATTGTGAGTATTTGACACAGAAATATTTAATTATTGTTGTAGAAAGAGTATTATGTTATGTATATATGTCATTAATAGTTTTTTAATATTTTTTTTCATATTAAGTAAACTCTTGTGAATCTCCAAGTTGAATCTACAAGTTGAGTTTAACAAAGCTCCATGAGTTCATGTAAACTCTAGAGTTTGACAACCTATGAGACTTTGTTCTAGCTATAGTTAGCTTTTTCTGGACACCTATTGAACACATCAATTATGCATAATTCGATATTTTGCTGAATCATGGAAGTACCTTGTCAAGGCAGCCGGATCCCAGGACGAAGGAACAGCTTGTTTGACATGATCTTGAAGAACTAGCTGGGTTCTCTCAAATGCAATGTTGTAGAGAATGATGGATACACCATCAAAAGCAAGAGTCTTGGTATCGGCAGCATCCTTTTGCCAAACTGATGTAAACCCAAATGCAACGTTGAAATGGCCCGTTGGAATCTTACCAGACAGTGACAACTCCTGGTTGAACTGCTCTGACATCTAAACCAAAGTACATAGTTCTTGTTAGACTAAAAAGAAATCCTCCACTTATCATCCATCAACTTATTATTTCTCTGAAACAAATTTGTTATTATCACACATCAACTTTCTCTTCCATCTCATATCTAACTACTTTTCTGCTTACCTATCTAGCCATTTTTCATCACATAACTTATCACATCCACCACTTTCTCTTTCTTTTATTTTATTTTTCTTTTTATCTCTCGTTTCCTCCCATCCATATACCCCAGAAAAATGGGGTGTGCATTCACCAATTTCCAAACAAAAAACATAGAAAATTGTTAATTTAATTATAAAAGTACATTCCAACATGGAGACAAACAACTTCCCAGCTATAAAACATGCCATGATGTCAAATCTGTGATTGAAGTTAACTCGAAAACACATCGTTCCATTATTTCTAAATAATTTAAAAATAAACAATCCTTTCTCTCCTCCACCACATTAACAAACTTCAAACTTGGTTACCAAGACGAATCCTTTGACTTAAACCACACAATTATTTTTCTACACAATCAACTTCAAGCTTGGTTAGCAGAACAAAACCTTTGACTTAAAACCCGCGATAAAAGTTAGAAATAACTTTTCTTTCCCAAAAGAATATTTACTTACTATATAAAAACACAATATTTACTATTTTGAAGTAACTTAAAACTAGCTACTAATATTTTGCGGGGTTGGGAAAATGGATATTGTAGTACCTGCTGAAAAGAGAGGACATCGGAGCACAATCTCAAGCGGTCACCTTTATCGCACTTGATGGATTTGGGGACATTAGGGATAGAAATCCGAGGTGGGAGTTCGACAGTTCGTACGTTGTCATCGTCGATAGCGATGATTCTGGAGTCGGTCTTGCAGAATTTGAGTCTGAGATCGGTGGTGAGATCGTATCCCAACCCAATGACCCTTATGGCGTCTTCCGCCGTTGCCCCCTTCTTTTTCCCCGACAGCATGTCTTCACGCGCTCATCACCCAAATCGAAGTGAATGAAATTGAAAGGATGTGCCTTTGTTGGGTCTGTGGGAATGGAATTTGTGCAGAAGAGAGAGGGAAGTTCACGAGAATTGGAATTGGGAAGAGTGAGAGAGATTCGAAGGTGGGTGTTTGATAATGTCTACAGTCAAAGGAGACGTAGTATTATTATACTTCCATGCCTTCTCTTTCTGTTATTATGTTATGTCTTTCACTCAATATCTTAATCTTACAAGACTGGTCAAACTACTCACACTTTTCTAACTTTCTTAACCACTTTTTTCTATTTCATCTCATCTCAAAATCTTAATTTACCCTAATTTAATTATATTCTGATATCACATTACACTTTGTTATTGTTACTTTATTCATTCAAACCATAACTTGAAAATTATTCTTGAATGTTTCTATTCTTATCAATCCATAAATTTTGAATTTTAACATATAAGTAAACTTAGTTTTATACCTAGTCATGGTTTAAGTCATATTGCAGGAGTTAGTAAAATAAATAAATAAATAAATTTGTTTGTAAACAAATAATTTAGGCATGCCCTAGTTTTCTAACAAGTTGTTTAGAACAAGCATGCTACATACACACGCGTGTACCTTTTTTTTTTTTTCTTTTTGTTTCTTCCTGCACATAGGTTCACTGCCAAAGAAATCCAATTTGGAATTATAAAACTAAAAGTATAAGCATATAATTTTCTTTGTTAATATTATAAAAACCTTATAGAGTTTAATGTCAACTTTGCAACTAATTTTCTTTTATTGGTGGGTTTGTGCATAGGAAGGCTTAGAATTCACACTGTGGAATATAAAATGCATGAGGTGTTTCCCTCTGTGATTCCTTTACATACAAATCACATGGAAATTAGAAAATATTTTTTCGGAACTTGAGTGATTTTTATATGCATCTTTGCTTGAAAAGTGTAATATTCAATGAAATTGTCGTTCTTCCTTGACGGTGTTAGTTGACACATATATTAAAAATTGTGGATACTAGGTTAAAGATAAAACAACTATTTCAGATTAAATAAAATTAAAACCCAGATGAGGTTCCTACCCTTTTCTATAAGCATTTTTTATTAAAAACAAGTATACTTAAAACCCGATCAAATATTGAATTTGAACCTTGATTTATTAAGCCTTAAAAAGACCAAATTTGTGTATATTACTTCAAAAAAATTACCCTAAAAAAGTAGTAGTGATTGATAAAAAGATATTTTGATTAGAAAATAAAATATTTGAAAGCAATTTTATAATCATTTGAATAAATGTATCCCACAGAGTGGCTGGTAATGAAAGGGATATATTCTAGAAAAGTCAAAGTTCGAGTACGGCTGCTATGCCTCATCCCATCAATCAAATTGCCTTACTAAATACAATAAAAAAAATCATGCAAGATGGACTAAATATTACTTAATCATTTTATGGTTGTTAATACAAATATACTAATAGAAAAACAAATTTTAATCTTTAATTTATATAAAACATTAGTTTGCTTTTATGTAAGAGTTTATAATTGGAACCTAATTTAATATCCAATAAATAAATATATTATTTTAATATTTCGAATGATAATAGGATCGTTTTATCATGTAATGATTTTGTCATAATGGATGTTTTGAATGATATATTTGATACAATTACTTGAAGAGATACTAATCCTTTTAATAAAGAAGTTTTTTAGTCAGCTTATATAGAGTATTAATGTCTTTGGAGTGTTTGAATTACTTCACATATTCTATGTGGATATTTGTGGATAACAATTGAAACTCATAGTTCTTATCAAGATTTATACAAAACTAATATAGAAGATTTTATGTTGCTTTTGTTGTGTGAGATTAAATGTTGAAAGTTTTGTTTTTTTCAGCTTAAATTGATGTTATTATATTTCAATGTCTTAATCAAAGTTTGAACTTCTTAGACGAGGAAAAACAGGAGCTCAACAAAAAGAAGCAAATGGGCTTCAAGTTCAATTTAGCATTTTCATATTTTATTATGACTGGTTAAAAAGTGTTATATTCTTTGAATAAATAAAAAAGTAACTTTTTCTGAAAGAATTTAAAATATATTTGGAAATATTTTTTATGAAAAATAAAGTTTGAAATATTGGTGTGAATGGGTTATGGTGGGGGTGAGTCCACTTAAACCTAGGGATTTGGTTGGTGAGAAATCCAACTTGTATCATAGAAGAAGCCCAGTTCGATGCAAGTAGTGATTTGATGCGAACGAGATTCCAATGCAAATATTATAAGTTTTTCAATACATTTAAAATTGTATTTTCGAAAAAATATAAATATTTTAAGATAATATTTTTTTTTTGGATTACAATAAGGAAATGGGTAAATAAAACAAGGGAAACAATTAAAGGTAAATACAGTGTTTTGGTAAAAAAGTTTAAGAGGGTAATTATTTCTTAAGATTGAAGTGATCCATGATAAAATATATTAGGTAAGAAATTTGAAAAAAAAAAATTATAAGTGTAATTGAATTATTTAACATTAGATCATGTTAAATTTTATCCAAAGAGAAGAATTTTTATATTTTCAAATTCATGTTTTTTAATATACTTTTTTGTTGAATTTTGGTGATCACATTGTCAGTCAACGTCAATAAAATTTATTATTATTATTATTATTTCTTAGAAAACATATCACTTTCAATATTTAATTCTTTTTATAATTATTTATTATTTAAAAATAAGATAAGATTTTAAAAATAATTATGAATATTTGACTGAGTAAAATAATATAATACCTTTTGAAAGCAATGGAAGACTATAATTACTTTAACTGTAACCTTTTGTGATTCTTTTGTGTTTCATTATTTTTCATAAGAAATATTATAATTTGATAAAAATTTATTTAATTTTTTAATAATATTATTAAAATTGATTTTTCTTTATAAATTTGAATTTTATCAACTTCTTTAAATACAAAATATTAAAATTAAAATTAAAAATAGACAATGCTATAACTGACAGAATATTAGAAACTGATAATAACAAGATAGAAAGAAGTTTTCTAAAATGAAGAAAATATATATATATATATATATATATATATATATATATATATATATATATATATAAAATAGATAAAACACTAATTAAAGTAACATAATAAAATAATTTTTTAAAAATTAAAATCAAAGTTAAAAAGCACTAAAATAAATTTGAATACCATCTTATTCTATCTACCAAAATGACTTGTATTATTACTTCATACTTGTATTACATTGCATCATGTTCTTGTCTCTTATCGTGAGTTTTAAGGTTAAAGGTGAAGTTGCAGTGTACGTGGCCCTGCTTCCTAGCTACTTCCTACTGTTCTGAAAGCCAAATCAATGGCCCCAATTTCGGCTAAATGGTATATGAAACTTCCTACGAAATTATTCTGTTAAAAACTGAGTCTTTGCTGTGTTGACTTGACTTTGCTTGATCTTAATCCAGTGTGTGATAGTTTGCTCGTATCCTTCAACTTTTGCCTTCTTTGCACGATCTATACCTTCAATTTGAGCAATGGCACCAAGAGTTTCGAGCTTGGAAGCAGCCCAGAAAGCCATAGACTCAATTGGGCTGGGTTTTGACATAACACAAGACATTGGTTTTGACAACTGTAAGAAGGGTTCAAGGTTGATATTTGTCAATGATAAACAGTGCCGTGTTCTTGAGATTCCTGGAGGAGGGGTTTCAATTCCAAGTGTCCCTAACTCTATCAAATGTGTCAGAGGGGAATCAATTAGAGTCTACTCAGAAGTTCTAACCTTGCAACAGGCATGCTAATTATGAATATGTTACCACGATTATATGCTTCTTGGAAGTGTTATCAGCATACTCTAGTACACTTTTTTATAATATATTCTTTATTATTAGCTGAAATTTATTAGATATTACGAAAAATTGTTGGTCTTACTTCTTGTTTAACCAATACTCGAGAATGCAATAGAAGGATATGTTAGAAAGAGAGTTGTTGGCTCTCCTCTTGTATAGTTAGATTAACCTTAAGGCAGAAGTTAATTTTTGTGAGTGTTTCAGATGTTGGAGCACTTCAACCAGGAAATGTGCCTTGGTGGACAAACTGCATCGGGTCATTTCTGTGCTTCGTTTGGGTTATCCAGTCGAGGTATAAAGGATTTGGCTTCTATCAAGTCTCTTGCTTATGATGGTTGGTTCATCAAACGCTACGCCATTGAATTAGAAACGTATCATGGTGAACTCCTTGATCATGTCAAAGAAGCAGTGCCATCATCGTGGGACCCTGAGGCCTTGGCAAGGTAAGACTCTGAGGCCTTGTAGTAGTATGATGTAACAAGTTACTACTCCATGTATGGAGAAGGGTTTTGGCTCAGAAATTATGAGCTTCTCTTGCAGTGTTTACCATTTCAACAGACTAGTAGGATCATGTTAGGTATTGTTTAGCTCCTAAAGGTGGAGGTTATTCATTGTGTTAAATAATAACCACTCATTCAATTAATACTAGTTCAAACCTTTTTTCGGTTAATTTCAATCTATTTAGAGACTGCGTTTAATGCTTTCCTTCACCAGATGTAATGCATCAAGTAGGAAAACAATGTCTTTAATCACATCATAAATTTCGATCAGTATATTCCAAAATCTCCTCATACTCTGCTCTGTATTAATTATTCAATTATAATGCTCCTTTAAGGTATAAAGGGATGTATTGAGTGAAAGAAATTATATTGTATAATAGTAAGTTCACAATGATAAAATTGTTGTTCTGATTCATGCAAGGTTTATAGAACGTTTTGGAACTCATGTCATAGTGGGGGTGAGCATGGGAGGGAAGGATGTTTTATATCTTAGACAAGGGGATACATCATATCTTGGTCCTACTGGTATTCAGAAACTTTTGAAGGATACAGCTAACACGAAGTTCAAGGATTCTGCAGACGACCATGGCCAGGCTGCTGAAGACTTCTGTAGAGAAAAAGAGGTGTCATTGTACTTCTTTATTAACTTGGATGTAGTCGTTCTGCAATTTTTATAATAAAGTGGTCCGGATTGAAAGTTTATATATGAGTTTGATTCTTAGGCAGGAGTATAGGAAAGTCCTTCCCCTTCAAGGAAAAAAAATAAAAATAAAACTGACAGTTCAAGTTTTGTAATAAATTAGGTATTATTCCCATAAAACAATTAAATTTTAGAAGTAGACTATTGTTAGAATAATTGAGTTTAGGTCTAACTCATCCATATAAAATCAACTTCTAAATTAATGATTGTTTCCACTTATATACCATGAATTGACCTTATCTTTAGTCAATGTGGAATTTCCAATACACTACATAAAACTAGATATTTGTGAGTGATAGGACCATCAAAGTTCGTTAGGATAACCTCTGATACCATATTACAAAGTGAATTTAAGTCTAATTCATCCTTATAAGTCTGTTTTATAAAGATGAGTTAGGTTTAAACTCAGTTCGTAATATTATCCTTAAATTACACATGGAAAGGCTTATCCTGCTTAAGGAAATTCTTCTATGAGAATGACGATTGGTTTTATGTATCTCCAGCTGCACAAAATGCTTTGACCTTCCTTTAGTACCATACTACCGTTAATTATCTCTTCTTACCTTAAAATGAAATAATTAATCTTGAAATTTTAAATTCTATTTAGATTTCTACTTTGTCAATGTCCCTTTCATGAAGAACTAGTGTAATGTAACTAATAATGTCACAGCATAAATATTTAATTTCCAGTATAATGAAGAAATGCGTGCTCTGATATGCTCTTTCATACATTTGTGCCTGAGTCCCTCTCATGCAATGCGACAGATGTTACGAACAAAGAGGGTTTTAAATTTCCTAACCGCATTGATCATTCATAAATTCTCTCAACTGGGTTTGCAGAATCTTTTTATGATACATAGTAGGAGGGGTGGAAGCAATCAAAAGATGTATCATAATGAATGGTTGGATACTATTGATTTGGAACCTGACGTAATATCATTGTTCCTTCTGCCTCTGACATCCCTTTTGAGAAGCATCCGTGGAAGTGGATTTGTGAGCCATGCCATAAATCTCTATCTCCGTTGTAAGCAATTATCTAAGTAAATTGACCACTTTCCTTTGTTTTGTCAAGCATACTAGTAAATTGAGTTTTTCTATGTTACTCTCTTTCTGAAACTGAATTAGCTGAACCTGCATATAAACTGTGATTGCTGAAACAGATAAACCTCCAATTGAAGACCTTCATCAGTTTTGTGAGTTTCAGCTACCAAGACAATGGGCACCTGTACTTAGTGAGATTCGCCTTGGTTCTCATTCGAAGCATCAAGTGAACACCTGGCTTAGATTCAGTATCTTGGGTCCCAAGCTTTACGTAAATACCATTCCAGTAAGTTTTCCATCTTTCAGTTTTTATGTGCATTTTATGAGTAGAAGGTTCCCATGCTTTCGTGTCTAATAAACAGTGAGCAGAAAAAGATGTACTTTATTCTCGTTTTTCTTTCTTTCTGTTATAAACATAAACAAGGCACGAGTAGTTTTCCTACATATTTGTTGAATATGCATGATGTGGTGTTTTGCTTTCTAGACTCTAAGAGTTAATGTGGAACAAATTGTTCATGATTTAATTATGTTAGTGCAGTGACCTTCTGTTGCTACTATGACCCTTGTGGTAGTAATCACCAACTCTGCATTTTACATACATATGAATATAGCAGAAGTACTAACATACTAGTAAACATTATAAAATAATGAATTTGATAGTATTGGTTCCTTTTCCTTGATCGCAGGTAGATGTAGGGAATAGACCAGTAGTTGGGCTAAGATTACAATTGGAAGGGAGAAGAAGCAACCGGTTGGCTATTCACCTGCAGCATCTGGCTTCTCTACCCAAGTCCTTACCCCTTTCTGACAACGCAAATACATACTTATCTTGTGACTCATATAACTGCAACTTGCATAAGAAAGTTAAATGGAACTCTTTTTCATACGTTTGTACTGCTCCAGTTGAGTCAGATGATAGTGTTTCAATTGTGACAGGAGCTCAGTTACAAGTTGAAAAAAAGTGTCTCCTTCTGAGGCTGCGTTTCTCCAAAGTAATTGGTGCCGTTCTGCAGAAAGAACCTGAGTGGGATCAATCCTCTAGTCTTGGCCAGTTTAGCATCAAGTCTGGGGGCATCTTAGCATTCATTTCCAAAGAGGGACAAAGGGGCCATCCGAAGCCAGGTGATAAAACCATTGGTTCCAATACATATTCTTCTGCACGCCCTGCACCAGTTCACACACCAAAGCTTCAAAGGTTTGTTGACACAACCGAAATGGTGAGAGGACCAGAAGATACTCCCGGATATTGGGTTGTTTCTGGAGCAAGGCTTTCCGTTGAGCATGGCAAAATATATCTCCTTGTTAAGTATTCACTATTATCGTTTGTTATGCAAAGTGAAACTGAAGCTTCACAGAAGTGCTTTAGTGATCACTCTACCTTCCTTTGAAGTTAAAGGTGTTTCACTGGCCTAATAGTTAGCTGCTTTTGGTCATCCTCCTGCAACCATGCAACGTTTGACTTCAAATGAAGGTGGAGCAAACAGATATATTTTTCCATGCCCAACAAAAAGCCTTGCTCTGGAATGTAATGTGCTTAGTTCTTAACTGATGTAGGAAGTATACGTCTCAAATGAGATGAGTGTTTGTATAAAAAGGTTTCACTTTAAAAGGTAGCATAATTTTATATTTTAATCATAACCTTTGATGATTTGATCTAGTAACCATGAATCTGTTATTCATCTTATTCTTTTGTAGTAAAAATCCTCATTTCGTAATTTACTCCCTATAATATACATCATTTCTAATTTTAGTATTTAAATTTCATTTAAAATCTGGATTGCACTGCATGATCTCTACCTTTATTATGCGGAGTTAACTGCACTCAGACCAATTTAAGCTAAAGTTGAGAGAAAAAAAAAAACGTGATAATTTGGTTAAATATTCAATGTGAGTCTAAGTCTCACATTGAGTAAAAATAAAAAAGATGAACAACATATAAAAAAAAGACCCACAAACTTAATACCTTAAAGTTTTGGATCGAGATTTCCTCAATGTTTAAATATAAATTGATGTTCTTTATCACATAATCAATTTAATTTAAATTAAAAATAAATATTTAAAATATAAAAATGGATTTTTTTTATAAGTAAAAAGTTGAATATTTTTTTATAAATAATTCAACTTTTTGTTTATAATTTTTTTAAATTTTTATTTTCAATTTTCATAATTTTTTATTTTAGTTTTAATGAATATGCTATTTTAAAGAAAATATAGGATACAAGCATCAATTTATTAAAAATATAAAAAAAAATGTGTGGATGAATATTAAAATTATATAAAGAGTGTAAGCTTTATTTAACATTGAGAAAATAAGACTAATTTTCCCATTATGTTTTTAGAAGTTGGATTTAATTATCAATTAGTATGTGTGAGGTTAATTGTATATAACTGAAGCTGTATATTTGTGTATGTAGTGTTCCAGTGTCATATTTTGTACATTGGCCATGCGGTGTCGTGTTTGGTATGATAGAAAACAGAGCAAATCTGTATATATTCGTCCCTTTGTGTAACCAGCCTCGGTTAACTGAAATGTGTAACCAGCGAGGTTCCAAAATTGAAACTTTACCTTATGCAACCATTATCACTATTTGAACATAAGAGGCCCAAATCCTAATCACTTTAACTTGATCCTTTCAGCTGGATAAACCCCTTTTGTAGTACTTCTCTTTACTTTCCTGTTAGATTTTGTCTGAATCTTCTCTTTGCCTGTATGACTAGATGCCATACTTGGTTGTGCAGCTTTTTCCCCGCCATTCCTCCTATCAAACAAAAGAACAAAAAGTCAAATCAATGCACTCACTAAACCAGCACTACCTGGCACAAAAAAGGGCCAAACACAAACCTTAAGTGCAAAATCATGAATAACAAGCCAACAGCAGCTGCACCACCCAAGACTGATCTCAGCAGTTGCTTCTTTTGAGGTTTTTCTTTTCGTATTTCTTCACCTCCCTCTTCTGTTCCAACTAAATTTTCTAAGAAGTGCAGTCTCTCATCTTCTGGATTTATTTCATCCTATATGGCAAAGTTGCAATAGAGACTCAATTTACAAACGAAAATGATTAACACAAGCATGCCTGAAAAGGGGTCAAAACAAACTTACTTTAACATGCACCACACGAGTATGTTCTGAACGGTTGGCAGGATCAAATCCATGTTTTGAGCTTAAGTTTGCTATGAAAGATTCGGTAAGTGATACAACCTCATCACAGTTGACAGGAACTACAACATCATTGATTGTCATATCTAGTACTATCTGACCGCCATCTCCAATGTCTTGAGCTGCATCACCTTTGCAGAAATCACTAGGGTCGTCACCAAGAGTGGAAGGTTTTTCACAGTCACCTAAAACTACAGCATTTGAGGCCAGAGCCGGAGAATCCATGTTTAGCTCTTTGCCATCAGTGTCCAACTTAACAATAGTGGACAAGACTTCCGCAGTTTTTTGTGTACAAGGTGTAATTTCCTCATGTGAGCCAGTTTCCACAGAATACGAACTTTCGTTATCTTTATATGATATGATAGGGCATTTTCCTTTCTGATCCCATTTACAAGACTGTGGCAAATAATAAGACTGACAGGACAGTGACTCCTCAGATAGGCAGCCACTAGTGTTAGAAAAGATGCCATACGGCAATTCCCTACTTTTCACTATTCCTTGAGATTCGTGTTCTTCCTTTATCTTGTCCCATCGATCATTCTTGTCCTTGTGCACTTTGAAAGATTCAACTTCATCTCCCAAGTTCAGTGCTTCCGTTGAATAACAGTTCATGCAAGCAACTGGCAGAACCTCCTTGTCGTCGCATGTTTCAAAGAATTTGCCACTTTCAGCAGTCTGTGGAGTTGGATTTGAACCGTGAGAGCTGGCACTTTGATATACATTTGGTGTACTATTTTCTTCATGAAACAAATCGGGATCCTTCCTATATTTTGTAAGTGAGCTAGCTTCCCTTTTACCTGGTGTTTTGTCATTAGGAGTTACATAGACAGAACCATTGCAGCTTAATGACAAATTTTCAAAGTAATCAAAGTCCACAATCCTCCTACTTTCTTGGACTTGTTCCATTTTAGTATCTAAATGAGATGACATATGAATAAGGTCTGTACGTAAATCCCCACTGGGAGGAGATGATGACCATGTCAGCTCATAATCATGCTCTATATCCTCAGAACAATGATATTGCAATGATTCCATTGAACATGACAATTCAAAGTCATCATAAATTATATTTCTCCGTTGGTTTTGGATATCCAATTGATCTAAATCTTCGGGCAAACAAATACGTTCAACCATTGGAGAGGCAATGTTGTAGTTTATCTCTGATGTATAATCAGACAAGTCATCATTGTGCAAGTTATCAAATTGAAGCATTAGATGTTTGTTTTCTGGGTCCTCATATTGATCCGAATATGTCTCAAAGTCTTTGGTGGAGGCTGGGTAACCCTACAAAAGTCATCATGCTTTAGAGATACAAGAACAAATATCAAAATAATTTCGTAAGCACAATGTAGCACATGACATTCACATAAATGCATGGTCATTGGCAAGTTATTTACTTACTTTGGGGTTAAATTGGATGAAGCACTAGGACAAAAGATGTCAATTTGTTTGAATTGAAATTGATTAGTGAATTTGAGGACAAACCTGTCTAGATCTTCTTCTTGCATGTTTTTGTAAATAATAGCCACCAGAGGAATCAGCAGGGATGTTGTGCGATAGTTCTAAGCTTCTACGCATGCACCCAACCAAATCTTTGGGCATGGTTACCATACAGGTCACAATGTCAAAATCTGGAACCTGTCACCACGTTTTTTCATTGCATAAAACCGTTATTTAGAGAATAAAAATACAAGATTGTATGGAATATGAAGAGATTTTCTTACATTTATATTCATAGATCTTGATTTTTTGGAGAATGAGCGTATACACATACAAACTTTTCGAGTATTTCTTCTCTCAACTACATCTGATGGAGAGAAGAGGTCAACGCCAGTCAATCCCAAAATTTTGCAAATCTGCATAGTAAAAGTTACTGAGATTACTTTCATAATTTTATCTACATCATTCAAATGTTAGAAACATCAATGAATAAAGTGAGGTTTCAGAATTTGTCTTTCTTGCATTCCTATGCTTACATCAAGAGACTTTCCTACTATTTCAAATATAAGCCGGTATCAGCATAAGATACACAGATTTCAAACTAAATAAAATTGATAGGATGTGATAGTCAATAACTATTTTTGCGTCTTCGTGTTATTCATGTGAGTAACATTAGAAGTCATCAAGTTGAGGCAATTCAACTACACAATAGTACAAAACATTACAACACAGAGAAGACATAATTCAGACTCCAAACACATTAGAGAGTGGGTGGAAGAACTTAAAGAATGATTGAGCGGAAATTCTTAAGTATAAACATCCTCAAAGCTACACTTCAATTTGAATTCAGAATAGAAAATTCACTATCATTCTCCATGCAACCTTATGCCTCTAAATTCAGATTAAATATTAAGGAAATTTGCAGGTTTCAATACAATAATGAAAATGTAAATTTTACTTCTCTGTTCATTTGGTCAGTAATATCAGTCTTTCTGATAACAAGTGTTACTGAATATGTATGATCACCTTCAAAAAATATTCTAACTATAATCTTTTGTGAGTAGGGAAAAAAAATAACTGTCCCTCCCTTAATTTGACAAAAGCAAAGATGTGTCGAACACGTTACCTTTAGAAATGAATCAACATTAGAATAAGGCCTGTATCTCGCAATGTTCTTTTTATAAGTAAATGACTGGATTTTGTAGGCGTTTATATGCCTTAGCTCGATATGCTTTGCCGACAGCAATTTCCACACCACTTTTGACACTTGAAACCTGAAAACCAATAAAACTGTATTCAAATTTACAAGCAATGTAAAGTGCCAGTGCAGGAGCTACTTGTGTGATGAATATTAGTAATAGTCGATAAAGGCTGATTTGTTTATGTTTAAAAGCATAATTTTGAGGCGAAATCTTTTATTCAGAAACTATTATTTTCAATTTATTAAAGAAGTATTTAAATAGTTATTTTTAATTTTTTTTTCTGAATAGCGTATACAATTATTATAATTTTACAAACACGTTTTCCTTAAAAACATACTAACAGTTAGGTTCAAAAAAACATTTTCTCGAATTCCTGCTACATTTCATCCAGGTAGTGACCATCATGTGTTAGTCGTTCATTAATATTTTTTCTCAAATTCTATCAATTGTTATCCTAAAAAACTTGATTACCAACTATCCATAACAGGAAAAAAATAATCTAATGTGCCTTCTCTTAAGATTGTTAGCATGATTAATGCAGCTTTTAGTTTTTAATAAAATAGATGTAAAAATAATATATTATGAATTATTTTTCAGAATATCTCAGCTTAATATATTAACAGCAATAATAACCATAAAAACGTAACATTTAAAACAAAATTGTTGATGAAACATGTTATCAACAACGTACAGCAATTCTCCATCAGCAAGTAGTTCTGATATAATGAGTTGCTCATCTAGTCGTATCTGCAATACTTCTCCTAGCCAATTTCTTGTTTGATTCTGCGTATTGGACAATTAGCTACAATTATGAACAAACTCTATCATATAAAAATTAGTTACAATAAAAAGGAAAGAAAACAACCTACAAAATATAGTGTAAGATTATTTTCGAACAGTGAAGCAGAGATATTTTTATTTTAGTCTAATTTTGATACATTGTAAGTACAAAAACAATTACTCTATCAAACATGACAAACTGTTTCAAATTTCATTTTTAAAGTAAAATAGAAAAATAACAATGTTCTATTATAATTACAGTGTTAAAAACTTCAGCCATGTCAGTCTATTCCAATCTTTTTTTTCCATAGGGATAATGTCAGAAATAAGGAGTTACCTTATCCTACAAATTCTTCACCAGTATCAAGTAGCTATAACTACGGATAATTCTCAAGCATTAACAACCACAGAAACCCATTTATGTATATCTCAACTTTTCATTTTTCTCACAAACCAAACTTTATCAGTCCATTTCTGTATACTTGTTTAAAACTAAAATATAAGTAAAATTAATTAATTATCACATTAATAAAAAAAACTGGTAAATATTATTTACTTCAACTAACCACAATTAAAAAATAAACAAGTTTTTAAATGTCAAACTTCACATAAAAATTAAAAGTAATTAAAAATAAAATCTCAATAAGAGTATATTCAGATATATCTTTATCTTTATATGCATAATGAAAGTGGTAAAAAATTACTTAGTGTGAAAAAACAATCACCTAACTTTTCAGTTCAAAAATTAATTCCATTAAATGTTGATAAAATTTATGAGAACAAAGAACAATATCTCACCTCCTCAGCCAAGGACTTCGACATAAACCACACATAAACATTATGGGAAATTTACCACATTTAATAGTCAACAAAGTGGATATGCACAACTTAACTTCATATTATAGATATCCAAAAATTGGATATGCACAATTTAACTTCATATTATAGATATCCAAACAGATACAATCCTAATTCCAAATCATCAAAACGCTCGATCTACGTTAGCACAAGAACTAGAAAAGATATATATAATTCTCATCTTCCATAGTATAAATCAACCACACAATCCGATTCCAAAAGCGAAAACAAATTGCTTACTAAATCGCAATAAGAATCAACCACGGAATCAGTAACAGAGAGAGTGATAATAAACCTGGAGGAATGCATCATCGAGTTCTCGAAAGTTGGATTCTGCAGAAGAAGAAGAAGAAGAAGAAGAAACCATTGTGAAGAGCTCCGTGGATGGAGCAGATTGCGATGAAGAAACCACACAAACCATTTTTCTGTTTTCCCCCCAAAACTGACACCCCCAATTCAACACGTAAACGATACCCGAGACGCTTTTATATATGTGTATATGCTGGTCTGCAACTACGTAAGAAGGTTTCAGTAACTAGTACATCTTAGTATCGCTTTGGTTTGTGTTGTGTCATTGTTTCCTGCGACGGACAAAAAGTGGTGTGTCACAAAAGACACACCGCGGATTCTGACTTGTGGGCTTTTGGTTATCTCTACAATGGAACAGAAACTTCGAAAGGTGAAGTGAAACACACTATGCGTCATTTTTAGATGTAGTTATTAAGCCACACTTCCTATTTACAGCCACACTTTCCATCCTTTGTTTTGTTTAGGAAAATTTTTGGTCAACATCTTCATTCCTTCTCATGCCCTTCCATAATTGAAAATAAATCTTGTGCCTTTATGTGTGAATCCCTAATTAAATGCCATGTTTTGAGGAGTTAATAATGTTATAATACTTTCGCGTCATTATCTCAATTGATAAAAGGGACATTCTCATGGTCCCACTATCAACTATTTCTTGAGAATTAGGGGAAAATTATCAAGAAAAATCAATTATAAAAAAAAAATAGAAATTTGGTTCTATAAAAGGACCAATAAACAAATTTTTTTATTGTTTTGCGATCGATGATGGGCAAAGAATTATTGTGCATTGCATTAATTAAGTTTGAATGGACAAAGCGTGTTCATTTTTTATGATGGGTGAGTTATTTAGATCATGGCTCGGGCATCTAAGGTTGCTACGTGTCCTCTCCTTAGGCACAACCTCAAATCTTGTCTCCTTGTAATTTCCGTTTGCCTTGTGTTAAGTCAATAAAATTATGTAATGATTGGTAGGGTTGTAGTTCAGAAGTTTCTCTGCAACTCCAACCCTGCAAATGGAAACAGAAAATAAAATGTGAGTGCTTTTGTTTTTGTTTATCCAAGGCATCAAATTAAAGATCCAACACTGAATCTATACAAATATATATGTTGTCATAAGTCTTGGATCAAGTTCTTGTTATTTTTCACAAAAAAATATAACCACAAGACTTTTAGTGATTAAAGCACGATGTTAGTTGTTACCAATATTGAATAATACTATGTGTTGTTATAAAAAAAAATCAAATGCAAGTAAAATTAAATAAATTTTATATTAATTAAAGAACTTGGTTAGTAGTATTTTTTCTGTTTGTCACGTTTAAAATACATCGTTTTTTTCTTAAATCCGCCACACCAGTGTTATATATTTTATGTTTATTTTTATGTGAGTTCTTTGTCATATACTTTCCAAATAAATTTTGTAAAATAATTAAAAGGAGATATTAATTAGAAGTGAAAATACCTCTCAGAGAAATAAGTGTATCACGTCCAGGTCAAATAAAAAATTTTAGAATGTAGACTAGAGTTAAGTTTTTATAAAAGCTTATTTGATTATAAAAAAAAATATTGACTTTAAGTCGAATTTCTTTCACGAAAAATAATTTAAAAAAGTTATTCATGTATACCTGGATTTATTTTACTTATTAAAATAAACTTTTTTTTTATTGTTTATGGTCATAAGTTGATTTTTGAGAAACCAAAATCTGATTTTTATTTTTGTATCCAATTCGATTCTCGTTGATAAAGAAGTCCTTGATTTCATTGGTATATTGTGAGTGGTAATGTACAAATCTTACAATTAAGATTTGAAATTAAATTCCTTAGTGTGTGCTCAGTTAACCACTAAGTTAAATTTATATAAAGATTTTAGTTATTTATTATTTACTTTTAAATGAAGCAAAACTATAAAACTAAAGTGATATTAAAATATTTTGAAAATAAAAAACAAGAAGACATGATTTTGATAAAAATAAAATGAGAATATTTTGCTCTTAGAGTTATTTCCTGCGACCTTACATAAAGTATTTATTTATTCTTGTGTCATCCTTAATTATGATTAGAATACCTTTTGATCTAGGTATTTGTTACTCTATTTTCAATTTTTATTTTTTCTTTTAGTTAATTATAAACCTTAACATCTAAATTCTTAAAGTTTACGTTAATTCTATTTAAAATTCTATCAAAAGATAATTACAAAAATGTAAAAGAATTTGTCTAATTTTATAAATACTTGTATTATTAGAGTAATTTATCATTAAACTATAAAGTTATTATTACTGTTATTTTTATTTCTTCATGAATATAAATGGTTATTTTATACTAATCTATATTGTCTAAATTACTGTTTTCTTATTTTATAGTATTTTATTACCAAATATATCATATAATATAGTAAATATTGATTTAACTACTATTAGTACTTATTTTAATGTAGTCAAATTATAACAACTTGAACTAAACTTTTAGAAATTTGTTAGAAAAAAAAAAATATTGTTAAAGTGTTTATATCATCATCGTCTAGTATTAGTGTCTAAACTAAATAATGACTTTATATGAAAAAAAAATACTTTTAAATGATATAATTTGAAAATATTTTTTTCAAAAACTAAAATGACAGTGAAAATTTTTATATTTATGGGAAGCAGAAGAAATTAAGGGGGTACAAAAGAAATCTTCATAAACAAATATCACATTGAGCTGTGGATTGTACCGTACGAAGTAAAAAAAAAAAAAAAAAACCAAAAATAAATTTGTTATATTTTTTTAAAAAAAAAACCTGTTATTTTCAAAAAAAAAAACTTTTTAAACCAAAAAGTGGAGTTTAAAAAACCAAAAAAAAATAAAAAAAAAATTTAAAAAAAAA
>Ga0099825_1000336_pt1 | contig 46833 bp, 22 predicted proteins | sample SiratroredBW_FD_76838 | JGI IMG/M metagenome (GOLD analysis project Ga0099825, IMG submission 76838) | Root nodule microbial communities of legume samples collected from California, USA - Siratro red BW | ecosystem: Host-associated > Plants > Roots > Nodule | place: USA: California | collected...
GATATTATAAATAAATATATATTTATTTATTTATTTTTTTTTTTTTTTTTTGGGTGGAATGAGTAGCAGCGGAATTTGGTTACATTTCATCTCTAATTGGGAAGATTTTGACCATAAGGCAAACCAGTTTAATTGAAAAGACTCTGGGTGGGATCCATCTGAACTGGATTCAGCCCATGGTAAAAATAACACTAGCTTATCACCAACCGACACATTATAAGGAGAATTATAAGTAACCAAAACACTCTCCGTCCAAATAACTTTACGTAATGGGCACAAAATTTTGTTCCCCTTTTCTTAATGGGATTTTATTTTGGAGAGCAAAGTTTTGTTAGTGTTAATGAATTGTGATTTATGAAGCATACCATAAACTTAGTTGAGCTGAAAAGTTGTGGAACCAAGAATTCAGGGGAGAAACATAACTGATGGGGAACAAGATCTGAGAAGACAAACCGTCATAGAGCACTTAAGTATCTGCTGTTTTAAGTGTGGTTTGGAAGATAAAGGGGCTTAGTGGTCTTTCTCTCTTGCCCCCAACAAACCTGATAGTGGCTGGGTGCCACAGAAGCTGTAAAGTTTGCTTCTTTTTTATAATTTCTGCATTTAATGTATCTTTGTTAAAGGTTGTGTTTTTAATACTGTGTGCATTTTTGTATAGTGAGGTGAGGGAGAAGAGGGGAGGGGGAATGTCTATGAAGAGCAAGGGAGGAGCTACAGAACTGAGTGCAAGGAACGTCCAGAGGAAATGGGCCCTTCTGCTCTGTGTGGCAAGCTTCTGTGCCGGAATGTTCTTCACAAATAGGTACTTTTGCTTCTGGGTCTCTATATTTCAGCATCGAGTTTGTCATTTTAGTTATTTTCTGCGAGTGATCGAGTTTCTCGGCTGCAAACTGGGGTTATGCTCTAAAAAAGGACATTTTATTATCTGTGTTTTCTGCATTACGACATTTATTCCATTCTTCTTTTTTTTTGTTTGTTTTATACTTAGATTGTAAATGTTTGTTTACAGTTCTCCACATGATTTTCTGTTGGTTTCATTAAATGTACCAAAGTTATTCAGACTCATTTTTTTTTTTCTCTCTTTCACTTCTTGCATCTCCTTCTTTACCGCTGAATAAAAAAAAATTGATTGGTCGGTGTCTATATTTTATTTTATTATCGAACCCTGAAGGTATAGGTACTTCTTTTCTCCAATTTCTAGGCTATTAGTAGTTATTAAAATAGCTCTTAAGGGAGCTAATTATGATATACGTGTAATGCTAACCACAATTTAATTTTGTTTCAGGATATGGTCGATGCCTGAATATATAGAAATTTCAAGGACTACTAGTGAGATTGAAAGAATAAAATTAAACTCTGATGGTTGTAATCTAAATCCAGTAAGTGTGTCAGTTAATCTTTGCACATGTTTATTTTTTTGTATGTTATGCATGCATTTGCCCCCTATCCCATAATATGTAGAACTACTACTGGAATTTGTAACAACAGTAGAAGTTCCTTCCCCATGAAATGATCAGGAGTTAAAAAAAAAGAAATATTTGTAATATATATTTACACTTGTTTACATCTGTGGTTAGTTCATTATTCTTGTGCACTCGTAACAGAATGGTGGAAAATGTCAATACTGTATCTTTGTTTTTGGTAATTTATTTCATTGGGGATGAATGTGCCTTCAGAATTAAGCCCAACATTTTTTAGCTTCTCTTCACCTTATAAGAATGAACTCCTCTGCTTAGTTTCTATAGAAGTTTTCTCTTTTTTGGATTTTTTCATTAAGAAAAAAGGTTCCTTTTACTTTTAGGAGCTTTGCAAGGATTGCATTTGGCCCAACTTTCCTTTTTAGAAGAGAAACCCAAAATTTGGTCAAACTTTACCTTTGCAAGTATTCTTGTCTATGATATGCCATCTCATTTGGACATGAAGTGTGGAAGCACATGCGGCCAATGCATTTGTATTGACTTATTGTTAATTTGATATTAACAAGGGGAGAAAGGGTTGAACATTTGCTCAGTTAAGAGGGTTCCAGACCAACCAACTATTTCAAAAGATTAGGTTTTGGCAAAGTTTTGAATGGCTCTTGATTAGAGGTACAGTACATGGGTTGCATAGTAAAGTGGTTTAATGTAGCAGTTGTAGTGTATGACATAGTGGCCATAGCAGCACTACAATGGTGCTATCTGCTCATTAAGAAAAAAAGCCTCGGAACAGAGTCATTTAAGGCTTTTTAGGCGCTGCTATGTTTGTGATTGTTTCCACAATGACATCTACGGCTATAATAATAGCAGTAAAAGTGAACATGATTGATGATTCCTGCCTAGGAAGCTTGTATTTGATTTTTGTTTCTATTTATTTGTATGTTTTCTTTAAGGGACCTATGGCAATATTTTAATTATGAATATCATCTATTGAGTATTTTTTTTTATCATTTTTGAGAATTTGTATGTACATAAACTATATAAATGTTTCAACATTGCGCATATCCTGGCATCCACTATCCCATTGTAGTGTTTTTGGTGCTGGATGCTATGCACTACTATTAGGGATTTAAAACCATGGGTTAGTACTTTTTATCTTAGACATTTTTCTCTATTGGCTTTTTGAAATTTAGTATAGATAATGTTTAAATCGCAGGCATATAACTATCAGCTGCATCTTGTGCTATTTATGAAAAAATATCTATAATGATGACATGTTCTGCTTGATGTTTTACCTCTATTTTAAGGTTGCAAGGCCAAGCTCAAATTACAGTAAAGTGGAAGTTTCAAATACTCAGAATGTTGTCAAGAATGATGTCAGGTAAGCCAAGCCAATGCTTCTTTGCATGGGATTTACTTAGTTACGTATCAAACAACTATAATGCTAATCCATTTCTATACATGAATTGCAGGAGACCAAGTAAGACAAAATCTACTTTGGAGCTGAATCATAAATTTGATTTGCTACTTCTTGATTTTATGCTGAATGGTTGTGCTGTATCAGGGAAGTCAGAGACAATTGAATCAAGTACTAGGAAAAAATATTTCATGGTTATAGGGATCAATACAGCTTTCAGTAGCAGGAAACGAAGAGATTCTGTTCGAACAACTTGGATGCCACGAGGTGATTTAATGATATTTCATCACTTTCTAGTTTTTCCTCTCATAAAAGTTCTCCTTTAGCCTGCTTAAGTAATTCCATACCATCATGTATCTAATCAATGGTTTCTAATGGAACTTAATTAGCTGATGAAAGACAGAAGTTGGAGGAAGAAAAGGGCATAATCATACGATTTGTCATAGGTCACAGGTCAGATTTCCTGATATTCAGTTTCTTTTATTGTTGTGCTTTCCTACTTTTGATAATTCTGTTGCACTTATTTTCTCATATGATCTCAGAACTTTGTTTTGTGGCCTATCTATCAAATTTCTGATACAAGTTGTGTTTATTTATCCTCTTTTTTGTGTTGACTGGTAGTATATTTGTTCTTTTAGTAGTTGGAACTATAAATAATTATTGTCAAAAATTAATAACACAATGTCATGAAACCTTGGGGTCATCCATGATGAATTCCAATATGGTTGGTTGAATTCATATTTTTTTTGCGATGCTAAGTAACCAAAACCTATAGATTTAATTAGCCTTTTTTTTGTCTATAGCTCTACATCTGGTGGCATTCTTGACAAAGCTATTGAAGCAGAGGAGAGGCTTCATGCTGACTTTTTGAGGCTGGTAATCTTTCTCTCCCTCCCCTTTTCATTTAGATGCATAATCCATATTTTATTTATGTTGATGAAACAAAATACATTTGTGTTAAGCAGAACCACGTTGAGGGATACCTAGAACTATCAGCTAAGACAAAGACCTACTTTTCGACTGCTGTTGCCTTGTGGGATGCGGAATTTTATGTTAAAGTTGATGATGATGTTCATGTCAATTTAGGTAAATTGAAAAAATATTCAGCGTGTACGCTTAATAATTGATAATATGATATGTGGAGTTATGGGAGAAAGTAACTGGTAAAGTTGAAGTGATAAATCTAAGTCGGTTTTTACACGAATGTGAGAAAGATAACTTCATTTCTTTAAACAGGAACTCTTAAATCATTTAAAATTTTACAAATGTTCTATAAATATGATTACAGAATGAGGAAAAGACTTAAAAAAATGACTGTTAGAAATCCTGTTATTTTTACTTTGTAATTTAGCTTAGGAACATAAGCCCAAATCATACAAGACTTATATAGACTAGTAAATTTCTTTTTATCTATTTCGTTTGTTAGTAAAATTGCCTAAGATGTTCTTTAGTAATAAAATAAAGTATTGATCACATGACTTAGTTTGTGGGAGAAACTCTTGTGCATTAACAGGTAGCTCAACGAACCATTGACTTTGAAATTTTTGTTCAACTTGTATTCTTGTGCTGTACATTAGAGCATAATTGCCAATCTTGTAGCACAATTAATTTCATTTATCCATCTGTAGCTTCCTTAATTCTATACATTAAAAAGTTGAGGCTTGTGTATATTATCTGCAATAGGTCTGACCTGACACCATTTTGGTATATTGAACTCTTATATTTCTTTTTTGCTTTCTGCAGTGTTATAGATTGAGAGCTGGCACATTCTCTATAGAACATTCTTGTAATTGTTATGTGCTCTCATAGTTGTATTTGGAGTGTTTGTTTAATTGGATGAACTTTAATACAAATTGACAGAAAAGTGAAAGGCATAAAATTCACTTGACTAATGATTATTTTAGATTTTGTTTGACAACACTTTATAATAGATACTTCATTATCTACCATTATTTTCCTCATTGTGCTTATTGTACCTTTTCCAATCTCAGCAACACTTGGATTGACTTTGAGTATGCACCGAATGAAACCTCGGGTGTATGTTGGGTGCATGAAATCCGGTCCTGTCCTTGCTCAGAAGTAAGAAAGCCTGTGTATTATATTTTTTCGGTTGTAGTTTAAAAACACTTCCTAGTGTAACCGTCTTACCACAGGGGAGTGAAATACCATGAACCAGAATACTGGAAGTTTGGAGAGGTGGGAAACAAGTACTTCCGTCATGCTACAGGACAATTATATGCCATTTCGCAAGATTTGGCTACTTATATATCAATAAATCAGTAAGTCTTGTTTTCCTTGCTCAAAACTGTTAAAGCACACAGGCAAGTGGGTGTTTATATGTCAATTATAGAGATTTTCATTAGTAGGAACAAGTGCAGACTAACAACTTCATGAACTCTCCTCTACTAGGAAAGAATTGAATATTATACCAACTAATGTAGCATTTAGTGCTACTTTGATGGACTGATAACAGTTTGATTTTACAAATACCAGGGATGTGCTACATAAATATGCCAACGAAGATGTTTCGTTGGGATCTTGGTTTATTGGTTTAGACGTGGATCATGTTGATGACAGAAGAATGTGTTGTGGCACACCCCCTGGTATGTTGATTTTTATTTTACCATAATCTATTCAAGAGAAAATTCATGTTACCCTCTATCATTAATCCAATACTTGTTCAGAAGCATTATATATAAATGTCAGCAACCAATGAAAAACTTATCATCTGAATGTTCATGTAATGTTTGAGATGTCAAGTTATGATTTTTTGTAAGGTAGTTTTCCTTCTGAATTCTGTGACTCCATGTAAACCTGACAAAATGAAAAATTTACATGGTTTTTCTTGGCTAGATGGCAAGATCATAAGTTTATGTATTTAACAGTAGTGGTGGTACCCTCCTGCAGATTGCGAGTGGAAGGCACAGGCTGGTAACGTATGTGTTGCTTCGTTTGATTGGAAATGCAGTGGAATCTGCAGGTCTGTAGAGAGGATGAAAGAAGTTCACCTGCGTTGTGGGGAGGATGAAAATGCTTTGTGGAGTGCAGCCTTATAAAGTAAACAAGTAGTGCAATGAAAATTCAGAAACCTTGAAAAATGGTATGAGAGTAGTAGCAGGTGGATCAAAATGGTATTAAGATAGTTGATAGGTGTAGCTGCTAAAGAGAATGAAGAAGAGTATAGTAGCAGCAATAGCCAACCCATTCTTTTGTTGTTTAGTGGCTGGAGGGCTTTACATTATAGTTCTCTGTCATGTCTAAAGCTTCATAATAATTATTACTTTTCTCTTTTTCTTACACAGGTTTTAATATAATTTTATTTACTTCTCAAAAGTCTCACCCTTTCATTTTTGTTTACCTCAGAACAAAATTTATAAAGAATATGATTGTTAATGGGAAAATATAAATATAAATTGTGAAAAAAAAGAAAAGAAACTGACACCTATTTTTAGTTGTTACTAGAAAAAATATTTTGCATTAATTATAAAGAAAAATGTTAGATTAATAACATTTTTTTTTAATTCATGAAAAGATATGCATAAATATGTTTCTATATATAGTTTGTATTCCTGAGATTAATATACAACTTTTTATCAACAATCAAAGGTATTAGAAAAATCATTTACAACAATGAAAGAAACGCAGTAGATTTGATAATATATATATAATTATATTTAATTTGATTGTCCACAGGTCTCTAACTTAAAAAAGAGAAGCAGGTGTTGAATTGTTAAAAAGTAAACACAATAAAAAATAACGACCTAAATATGCAGGAGCATATGGTTTTATCTATTTTTTAAAAATATTACTCTTTAATTTTAAAATGGTCTATGTCACTAAAAGGTAATGTTTTAAGGATAAAGAGGCTCAACAATATTAACTAAAAGGAGAATAAATTTGTTAGAGAAATCTTTTAACAATGATTGCTTTTAAAAAAATATTTTTTTGAATCACTTTAATGTATTTTTTAAGCAATTTTAGTAGTATTCTTAAGAGCCGAAAAGAGGAAAAAGAAAAGCAATAAAAGAATCAACGAAAGTGGTTTGATTCTCTCTTTATAAATGTTAAGTTTCAATCTAATCAACCTAACATTGATTGTTTCACTAGTATTAATAGTCGATACAGTTACGTAAACTCTACCAAAAATAACATACAAGCACAATAAAATATGAGGTTCTTTTAAATAAGAAATTCAACTAATGTAAAAATCTATTACACTTACACACTAAACCTAGATGTAAAAATCAAAACTTAAATTAGTTTTCGAAATCAGTAAAAACAAGAAAAAAAAAAATCCTAAAAGAGTTTGTAAATGTCATTTGGTTCAATAATACTTCTCTATTGATTTAGCTCAAAAATAATTCTAAAGAAGAGATAATCTAATAAAAAATCATGAACATTTTCGAAAATGATGTAGTATCAGTTGTTTCTTTACCTCTTTTTATTTTAAAACAATATATTTTATTTAAAAAATAGAGCTAATCAATTATATTCATTTGAATGAATTTGGAAATTTATTGAGAACAAATCAATCCATTGTCTTAAGTAATAATCAATTATTCTCACAAATATTTTTAAAAATTTTCAAAATAATTGATTGTTTTGCATAATTGATTATCTGCAAGTCTATTAATTTTCTTAAATCTAAGCATCTCAAAATAATAAATGATATTATTCCTTAATTGATTAAAGTATTCTTGTTAAGTTTTTAAAATATATCTTTAAAAAACACAAGTGTTCCTTAATTAAGTAAATACAATCTACTAAAAATGTCTAATCTATGTATACGTAATCAAAATCAAAATAACTATACATAATATCTTTGTAATTTATAAATGTAACATGCATTTAAACTTGTCACACATTGACATAATGATATGCATTGATCCAAGTCACATTATTAATAAATAACAACGAAAATTATTTAAAAAAATCTTACATGAACCATGTTTACTTAAGCCACCGAACATAAATAAAAAATAAATAACTCACATAGTAAATAAACAAAATAATTTATAGAAGAAAGATATGAAGTATAGAAGAATAGAAGAAAGCAAAACAAAAAATAACAAGAAAATTATAATAATTCACAAAAACACTAGTTAACCAATGAAAAATTATACATAAACATCCAGCAAAATAGCTTAAGGGTCAACCCAATGCATCTCATCACATGTTATTGAAGTTGAATTACACAACTTCACCCAATCCATTTCAAGATGTTAAATTGGTTGACTCAGAGAATCCATCCCATTTTAAAATCCTAGTTAAACGTTAAAAGATACCTACATTAATTCATTTACAACCATTCTGTGTAATGTTTTAACAAATTTTTGAAAAAGTATCGATAATGATGACGGTAATTTTTATTAGTTCCAATAAAAAAATATAAATATAATAAGAATGATTAAATATAATAAATCATTATTTCCAATGATGGATAATAAGTTACAACAATATTATTGAAAAACCATAATACATATAATAACAAATTACCAATAATAATAATAGTAGTAGGCGGGAAAAAAGGTTAATAATAATTTTGTTAGCTTAAAAAAAATACCACAACAAAAATATAAAAGGTTAAGAATTTATTGCAGTTAGAGGTAGCCCAAAACGGTTAATCAGAATTTGAACGAACCTTTTGTTTTGTTGTGCGGAATCAAAAGATTTGTTTGGAGAAGGAAATGAGAGTTGACACTGCTGTAGTTGGAAACATGCCCAAAATGAATGTTAGCGCTTTAAATGTAAACGCAAATATGAACATTTACACAAGCAAAGTAAACATAAAGAGAGATTTATCTTTGCCACTTGATTGATGAAGTCCCCACCATCGTCAAAAGACAAAATACAATCAAAAAGCTAAAACAAATTTCTACCTAACACATCAAAATATTGCTCACTGCTTTTCGGAGACACAAAAAAACATGCTAATAAGGTGGTCGCCCAAATTAGCTACCATCTTCAAGATCGAATCTGCACAACAAAAATAAACCAATCAATACCACTCTTTGTTAACATTCATTTACAATTCCTTTTTGCTACCTATGAATTTTTTTCTAAGCACATGAATAATAATAAAACCCAATGCTGCTGCAGACAAAAACTTACTAAAGTTGGCCTCATAGTAAACAGTTTGAGTAGTATGCATGAAGTCTTAGATTCGATCTTTGGTGCTGCCATTGTGAAAAATGTGAGTCTGAGATCATTTACATGTGATATTGGCGCGGCTCAATCAAATAACACAGAGCTTTTGGATAATAAAAACAATGCCTTCTGATTGAACCGCACCAATATCTCAAGTTCTTAATTATACTCTTTTGAAGTCTGATCCTCCACCACTTCCATTCCTGCACTTTCTTAAGAAACAAACAAGCATCGGTTTATAAATGTGATAAGAAAAGCTTACCCCCTATGGAAACTGCAATATATCATAACCAGAAAGCATAAAACTTGGAAATTTTGATGAAGAAAGCATGTTCCTTTGAAGTAAGTATATGGAGTGTCCTGTGAGATTCTTAAAATATAATGGAAGAGAGAGGGAAAGAGAGAGAGAGAGACAGAGAGAGGCAGAGCCTTAAATATGGTGGCATTTAATTTGCCAACGACTCAGGAAAAAATAGGAGGGGGCACATTAAATGGTGAGAGTGGAAACAAATGGAAAAGAAAGGCATATTTTGAAGTGTGACAAGAAGAGAAGGCAGTGAGACAAGAAAATGAGTCCAGGTTCCAGGGTTTTATATTTATGAGTCTCAGAGGGTAAGTTGGTATGCTGCCAACCACATTTGAAATTCAAATAGTATGAAATCGCTTTTGGAAAGTTTGAGTGGTTGGTGTGAAATTGTGAATATAGTGATTTGATTGAGTCTTGCTAACTCATGTCATTGATTCTCCATTCAACCAATTATATTTGGTAATTGGTTTCTCAACAACATACCTATGTCGTGCAAAAAGTTTGATTTCGTCAATATCAAACTCATCTTCACTTTCTTCCACATTCAAAGGCTGAGATAGATGGACACATACATCTAAGACCATATAATTATTAAAAATGAAACCGTCTTTGGTATAAATCCATAGAACGAAGCTCATAGATAACTAGAAAAGTATATTCATGACCCAGAGAACAGAATTTCTTTTTTTTTTTCTTTTCTATTTTTTTGATATGATAGACCTTAGTTGTTTAGTTCATGATTAATTAATATTCTATCTTCTTTCGCAGAATCCACAAAATCACATGGAAGAGGTGGATGTCACGTCTAGTAACATTCTAATGAATTTCAAATCCATGTGGAGATTTTGAGGTTGTTTATAGAAAATTTAGATATAATAATACTGTACAATTAAAGCTGAAGCTAATGTTAGAGAAAGATGTATGAATTTGAATAAACTGTTGTTAAAAAAATGTTTATTAAGTTAGTCTTTTTGATACAGTTGTGGTGCCAGCTGGTGGTACCTAAATTCCCCTTTTGATGAGAGAAGCATACACAGTGTTAATTAGTTCTGATGAACATAGGTTGGGAGGGACCCTGTGACCTGTTATGTTGCTTCAGTATTTCCGCCAGTAATGCCCTTAACTAAGGGGAAGATTTGTTCGCACACGTTTTCGATCGGAAAGTGTTACTTTATCAACAGAGTGGCACCACCAGTTATCAAGCCAGGGGAATAAAAACAATCTCAAAGTTAATTAAATAACTATGCAAAAAACAATCTTTTTTTTAGTTTACTTCGCAATAATTGGATTACAATTTAACTTTATTTAATCCAACACCTTAGTCTTCTCACAGTGATCATGCATGCAAAACAGTAAAAAAGTGGTTTGTAACATGAGATGGTTAAAGCTATAGTATTGTTAATATTGTTGATTGTAATGTTTCAGGCATAGGAAAGAAGATGCTTAAACTCTTCAGTGTTATAGGGGTTGTGTTGAAGAATTTGGTATAAATGTGAGGAGAGAAGAGTTTAAGAAAGTGTATAAACTGAGAAAAACAAACAGCTGCTTTGGCAGCTTAGGTCTAACTAATGGTGGCAATAAATAGTTGCACTGTAAATGAAGAGAGTGTGATCTAGAGTTGGTATTAGAACAACAATGGATTTATTCTAATTAAGTAGTAATAGAATGTTTTGGGCATGCAGTTTTGTTGATAGAGGCATCTGAGAACTATTTTGGGGACAGACCCCAAAATGATGAACATTGGAGTTCACTCCAGATCTCCAATTCCAGCTAGGGACGCTTGGAAATACTAAAATTAGACCAAAGAGTTTGGCCAAAGGTCAATTCCAAATAAATGCTCACACAAGGCTGTGCCCTTGTTTCTCTATCTTGCTGTCTTCAAGTACCTTCTCTGTTTTAATACACACAAATTAATATTGGTCCAGAAAATTTATAGGTAGTATTCAACCAACTGCATGTCTAGATCTGCAACAGATTCTCTCATTCAAATTTAGACTCTCTAATCCATCCCATTTACTAACTCTTTTAATTATTGATTTTATAAATAATCTTAATCTTTAAGATCTAAACCAATATTATGCCACTAAACAAAACTAACCCCATTCAAAGGTGTCTCACTTTTCTTCCAAAGTTACATTTTTTTCAGCTTAAGACAAGTACTTCAATTATTAGCTTCTAAGTTTTACGTCTAGTTGGAACGTGTAACCAAACACACATGAATCAAAAGTACATTTTGCTGCTTTAACCTTTTACCGAAAGTAAATATATATTTAAGATCATAATTTTTTTAGGAATAAAACCTATATATATTTAAAGACAAATTAATTCAGGTAGGAGGAGCTGAGGCACACTACCTCAACCCTTCACCAAATAGTAGTGGATGAAGTACATTGCATGCAAAGTTTACTTCAACCATTGTTTTCTATATAAGTTAATTTTATTTTTAATGAGCACGTGAAATCAAAGGGATACAGTAAACTTCCAGAACACATATGCATTATATGCATGTACGAAAGAAATTTCCAAAAGCTTGTAGATAAAACTCACGGATTTTGTTGTTTTATGAATACTAATAGTTTTGCATTGTGTTTTTAGAATTCATCCCATGTTAATAAACTAAGACAGTGTTTAATTGCTAGCAACAAAGATATCAGAGCAAAAAACCAACACATAATTGGTGTCATTGGTAAACAGCAGAGGAAAAAAAAAAGGGGGAAAAAACAAAAAGTTGAAGGTTCTTAGATGAAGTGTTTATTGTAGCTTTATGTAATATGACTGGCAAAATAAGCAGGTAGTAGGCAAACCTTATTCTTGACCAAAGTCCTACCAAAACCTCAAGTGTACTTAGTAGCAACGATATGTCCCTATCTTCATGTGAAATAATGTCTTTTCTTTCACCTTCTTTTACACTAGAAAACAAGCTGAGTTGAGTAATGTCAGTTCACACTATAACGTGTAAATCCTGCAAGTGATATCCCACCTCCTTTTGTCACACTATATTCACACCACTGGCTAATTAAACCAGACTATTAATTCGAACTAGCATCTTCTTTAATGTCCAAACTTTCAATTCATGGAAGAATCTTCAGACAGACAGTGCTCACAGGTGCAATAAAGTGCTCAACATGGTCACTGAAATATCTCTAGCACCAATTTATATATGGCTCCTTCCCTCAACATAATATACTAATGATTTACAAACTTGCAAAGTTCACCTTAAAAATAGAAAAAATAAAAATAAAAAAAGTGGGGTTGATGTAGTTAATGGTATCCACCTGCCAAAGAGAGAGCCTGTGACACTGTGAGAGGTTTTGAATATCAATATTGCTCGTACTTCTGCCAGCACAATAACATAATAATGCACCTCTTTAGGATATAGAGCCTGGACCTGTGTTCCTTGGCCCTTTTGAGGAATCTCTTCTTCATGCTTGAATCCTTCTCACAGGGAGGAGCTTGTGTGGAAGTTGAAGGATGAGGAGGAGGAGTGGAGTAAGAATTATCCATGCTATGTTTTGGTGAAGAAGAGGTAGAAGAGGGTATAGAATATAGAGAGGAGAGAAAATGAATAAAAATGTGAGAATGGAAGTGTAGAGTGTGAAGAGAAGAGATGTATGTATGTATGGAGTTGTAATTTGGCATGGCCTATAGACACCACAGCACAGCAGTGTCCAATGGCATGCATTGTGGTCCTGGTACGATCTGACTCACACAGTGGCCCTCCCAACTGAGTTCTGGGTTCTGGATTCAGTGGATTGGCCCGTGGGAACCAGGATTTAGTGTATCACAACTTGGATTGCAATGGATGATGCATATAAAAACAAAATCAGCTCTTTTCATTAGCATAAATTATTTTCAATCTACACACACCTGCTATGTAGTAGAAAATAAATGATGTACTGATCCAATCCCTCACACCAGCATTTTGTTTTTGTTCGTTGACCTTTTTCGAATGTCTATTATATAGACTCAGGAATATAGCATCTGATCATGGTTAACTTAGTAAACCAAGGAAAATAAATGAAACATGTGAAAAAACTGAAGTTATCTGATTAACTAGTTTAAAAGTGTACATTGAAGAAGAAAAAACCTTTGTCACATTCAGAAATCACAATTTTGTAACTGGTTTTTGTGTACATTTTGTTATTTCACAGTTTAAAAGCTCTAAACAACCTCCAGCTAAAATATTTTCTGGTTTTTCCAGCTTATATTTAACTGGTTGGAAAATAATATAATAATATTTCACTTAAAATTAATAATTTATTTGATCACATAAAGTCTCTAGTTTAATAATTAAATATTAATTTCTCTGACAAATACAAGAGCATTCATTTTACATGCGATTCTGTAAGTTGAGAACCAAGACGATAATATATTAACAAAGTTATCTAATAATATTTATAAATCATCAGATAAAAGTATGATATGAAAATGATAAATTTTAATAAATTAATTTATTAGGAACATTGGTCCATTCAATTTTTCTGACAAATGTTTTAATGTTGTTATAGAAGTCAAACTCACTACTTTTATAATCATGATTCTCATATTAAATATCATTAATTTGTCTAAGTACTTAATTATTCATAATATTCATTCAAATAATTTTCTATAAATTATTGAATCAATTAAAAGATTCCATTTATAATTTTGTGTATATTTTACAAACTCTTTCTAATTAACAACAACAAAACCACTTAATTATTTCAAAATATCTTTCTTATATTATATATATATATATATTTGAATTTTTAATTATTTTTCATATCCTATCTTTGAATTAAATTTTAATATGAGAAAAAATATATAATAATTAAAACTATCCATTGTAAATTAAACTATAAATTTATATTAAAATATATTTTTACCACTTATTAGTAGTCATTATTTTTTTTGAAAGTAAGTTTTTATTGCTTATCACCATTTGAATAGACGTTAGAAGGTATCAAAATTCTCCTAACACATTCAAATTTTCAATTTACAAGATAATTAATTACACTACATGTAAAAAGTTGATAATAAGTATAATAATCCAACACACCTAATTTAAAAAGGTGAAAATCAAATCATCTAAACGTAGAACTTAAGGTTGAAATGGAGAAGGAACGTGAAGTATATGCAAGAACAATAAATTTGTGAACACAGAGTATAATTTGTTCGAAATGTTTATAGATTAAGTTAATTATTGGTTTACTTTTTCCTAATCAATAGTTGGATTACTGGTCAAACCATTAATCAAAATTAACATCTATCTCATCCGTGACCTAATGGAGCAGTGGTGGCAGGTCTAATCCAATCCACAGCAAATCAGGTCAATTGGTTGGCCATTTCACAGTTTTACACAGCTATTTCACAGCTACAATCCCTTCTACCACACATTAAAAAATAATTATAATAATAGAAAAAAATTACAGGAACATTCAAAAAAAAAAAAAAAAAATAAAAAAAAAAAAAAAAATTAAAAAAAAAATAAAAAAAAAAAAAAAAATGGTAGTCAGTGTATGTATAAAAATCCATTGCAAATAAAGTTTAAGAAAATGTATCATAGGTTAGAAAGAGAAACATTTATTAACACATGGTTGGGAATTTTTTATATAACATTTAAGTTTTTTCTCCAATTGACAAATATTTACAAGTTAACAGTCTTTAATTTGAAATAAACTATAATTGTAATTAAATTAATATAAAGGAAAAATAATAATATAATTTGATTGTATATAAAATCTTACAATGTTTAAAACAACACTAATAAATAATAAAACTATTAAAACAATAAATTAAATGTTACTGTTATCTCGACAACCATACCTTCCAATAAAATTATTTTTTATGATATCAAAATAGAATAATAGAATGGACATTATACAAAATGTTTTGATATAATTACTTGACCAGTGGAAGCACGCTATAAAAAAATAAAAAACACTATGATGCTCTTAATTAACTGATACAGTTTATTTTTTTTAATAGATACAAAACTATATGGTTTTGTAAAGATAATTAAGTTTCGAGAACTCTATTGTTTTTATTATTGTTGTATTACACTTGATACTTCACATAAAACCTAAAGTATTTTTTTATGTTATAATAAAAACTCAATTGAAATATTTAAAAATTTTAGACACTCATAGAATAATTTTTTAATAAAAATTCAATTTAAATTATCTAAATTTTTAAGAAACGTAAAAATTTAATTATGACCTTTTTAATTTTTATATGAAGAATATAACTAATGATGAATAATCACATCAATCAGATTAATAACAAAATCAAATAATAAAGATTTAATTAAAAGATATCACTGGAGCATTAATTGGACATTATGTAGAGCCAGGTGACCAACTTCTTTAATTTTTATTAATAAATAGACAGAAATGAGTAAGAAAGGGAGATGACAGTGGTCCAACTTGGAATTGGAATAAAAAACAAAACAAAAATTAATAATAGTAATAATAGGTTTCTTCTGGGTCTCAATTAGATTCATCTCTTCCTTCTCTTCTCTTCTCTAAACCTAATTTACCAATCTTTCATCCATCTTTGCGTGTGCCTGTGTGTTGGGTATGTCAATCCTTTCTCCAACCTTTCTCTTCGCTATTACGTTTTCTAATGTTTGGTTGTTTCAGATTTTCAGAGAGCATGGCCAAAAGCTCCTTCAAGCTTGAGCATCCCTTAGGTCCTCTTCCTCTTCCTCTTCTTTAACTTTTCTTTCAATATTTTTATTCTCTTATTCTTAGTCGTCGTTATTCATTAACGTTGTTCCGATGTCACAACAAAAACCCTTAGTAGGGTTTGCATTTAATTAGTACACTTAAAACCTTTCGCACTTCTATTCTAATGCTTAATTTTTTTTATTGGTGCAATTTAAAATCGGCGGCTCTTGGATTCTGTACAAAAGAAAAATTATAGGGAAGATAATTCGTCTAGATGAAAACTGTAGTATGACAAAAATTGCGAAGATCTTTGGTTTATTCTGAATGAACTGAACTATGGGTTTTTCTTTCTTTTATCCCTGTATCTGTACACCCAATTTTTCCCCTGGGGCAATTTTTTTCCTCCCTTTTTGATTTTGCATTTTCTCGTAATATCTAAGGCATACTTTGTGGCATAGTTTTCCCTTTGAACTTCTGAATTGAACATTTTGTTTTTCCCCATGCCAGAAAGAAGGCAGGCTGAGTCTGCTCGCATTAGAGACAAGTATCCTGATAGAATACCGGTAAATTTTTTGTTTAGATTGTTTGGTTGTTTGTGTTTTCTTAAGGCACTCTTGTTGAAATGCAGTCATTGTGTGCAGGTGATTGTGGAGAGAGCTGAAAGAACTGACATTCCAGACATTGATAAGAAGAAGTTAGTGATCGTATAAATACCACTTACTGTATTCATGTATATTTTTGCTGCCTCAAGGGTATTATTTTTTCTTGAAGTTGGTTGATGCTTTCCGTAAAGATTTTGGGGCTTTCTTTTGTTTGTTGTGTCAGTAATAATGTAACAGTATTGTGAAGCAGATCAACATCGTACAGTTGATGCTTTGCTTTTATGAGCAAAGTGAATATGTTAATATCCAGTACTAGTTCAACTCCAAATATGTACAATACAACTAAACGGTGTATCTATATTCGGAACTTCAGCTTAAGGTCTGGTTGGGTAAAGTTTTCTAGAAGCACTTTAGGATAAATATCTTCAGCTAAAGGGAAAGGATTCATTCTGTTTGGTTATCATTTGTAGATTGAGCTTTTGCTCTTCATGAAAGGAGAAATCCTTGGTAAAGAGGATGTCATTTGAAGAGATACCTGTCCCCTATTTTCCGTTCTTTCCATTCATTTCAATTTTGACTAAAATATTTATTTCCTTTCCTATTTCTAGTGTTAGTTCCTAACAAGGCACATGGAAGAGAGGGTTTTCTGTAGGATGCAGAGGCTGTAAAAGGAGAGAACAGTGGAGGAAATGAGAATTCCAATCAAGGAAGGGAATTCTTCTAACCAGAGATCATATTCAAATTTCCATGTTAGGATGGGTATCATGTACAAATAAAGAAAGTGAAACTTCTAGCCTTTAATGGGGAAGACGTTGTGAGATTCATGACCAGTGTAGCAACACTTTGAAGTGTAAAATATTTCAGAAGAAGTGAAATAGAGCTTTGTTAGTTTGGAAAGCTCCATCTCTTGTGGAATAAAGTTAATCCCAAGTCCAAATTCTAAGATGGTATCCATTATTTGGTCATCTGCATTGCCATGCTCCAAGGTAGTAGCCATAGGCGAGGGAAGGTGTTTGAAAGTTGTCTTAATTGTGGTCACCCTTAGTGAGGGAAGGTGTTTGAAAGTCGTCTTAACTGTGGTCACCCTTAGCTCAACTTAGTTGTTGCCGCTTTGGAGGTTGTTGTAGCAACTTCAAAGATGGCATTTAACCCCACGGCAAATAGAGATATGATTTAAATAGAACTTATAAGACTTCAATAGTCCTCACATTACCAACAAAGGTTTTGTATAGTTGAGTTGGGTGCTCAACCTAAATTCTAAGATAATACATTCTTTTTATTGGCTTGCAGCTTGCTCTTCCTAGCCCTGTCAGCTGCTTTCTGCGAAATATTTTCCTTTCTCTTTTTGTTGCATTTATAAAATATAATTGCTTAATTAATGTAAATAATTAGATGCTAGTCCTTCTATGTAGAAGATTATTTTATCTATAAACTAGTTTGCACCCGCTTCATAACTTCGTTTAGGAAGATTTCTGCCATTGATATAGCGTTGGGTAAGTTAGACCACAATGCATAAAGCTGTTATTCTGTGCATTCGTGGATTCTCACTTGGTTCTGTTTCTCTTGTTGTGATGCTGCAGGTACCTTGTCCCAGCGGATTTGACTGTTGGTCAGTTTGTTTATGTTGTCCGTAAAAGGATCAAGGTCAGTGCGGAGAAAGCTATTTTTGTTTTTATCAATAACACTTTACCTCCAACTGGTACGTAGCCGCGACTCAAGCTGAATTATAAAATACTACGTTGACAATTCTAGTTGTACTTATGAACTGAATCTCTTTTTGCAGCCGCATTGATGTCTTCCATTTATGAGGAAAATAAGGACGATGATGGCTTTCTTTACATGACTTACAGCGGGGAGAACACTTTCGGTTCCCACTAAATTTAATAATTTATCATACATAAACTATGTAAATAGATGCTGCAAGTTATGTTGTCTATAGTCAATGCCTATCCTGTTTATTGTCAATGGTATGGTTTACGTATATATTGAGCAGGATTTTCCTGCTCTTTGATTATGTGTATTGTTTTAAAAATATGAATTTCAATATATGAATTTATATTTTATGCTCACAGTTGTGTTCTTTTTTTTATTGGCGGGCTGAAATTTGAAATGGAGTGATGTTCTGTTATTTCAGGAAAAATGAGTTGTTTTTGTTTGACTATTGAAATTGCAACAGGGAACCAGTACCAATCAATCAATATGAAGGTTTGTCAGTATATTATATATCAGACAAAGTTTCTGCACTTAATTTCTTATACATGATGATAGTATTTTCTATATCAAAAGATATTTCATAATCATATTAAATCATCTAATAAACTCATTCGTCACCTTTCTTTTCTTGTATACAGTAAATCACGCTATACAAAAACGTTAGCAATTACTGAAATGAAAGTTGGTACAAGTTTGATACTGGAATCATGAACTGTCTCGTCTCCAACATAAGTCCCTTGCGATTTGTTTTTCCCAGTAGAAAATGATGTTTGTCTAACAGGGAAGAAGCTTTCCGGAAAGGAAATTTCAAAAGGTTTCAAAATTTTGTATTTACAGAACAAATATTTTAAAATTTTTAAATTGTTTCAAAAGAATTATTTTGTAATGAAAACTTTTCTTATAGGTGTTCCAGAATGATTAACTAAGAATAATAAAAAAATCAATTATGAATTATACATTTTGGATAAATATATTTTTTCAAGAACATGTAATCATGAAGTTTTTTCATTCATTTTGGAAAACATTTTTTGAAAATTGTAAGGATTTTAAAATGTTAAATAATAGGCTAATTTCTGCTGCGTGAATTATAACTCCAGTGATATTTTTCACAGTTGGTTCCTCTGTTCAATTCATGCCCTAATCATATTATATGGTTCTAATATTCTATTAGAGTTCATTGTTTACGTTGCTTCAAAACGTTATATGTACACACAATACACAGAGAAATTAGGAAATTGTTAAGAGTATTTTAAACCAGTTTTTTGCTCCTATGTTCTGTAATTGTCGACATGGATCAATTGCAAAGTTGATCACCCACAACTCTAATTCTTTCCATAATTTCCAACACCACCGACGACAACCACTTTTAAAGCAGTGTGTTACTGTAAAAACTAATTAATTTTATTATTATATGCATATATTTTTTTTTTTTTTTAAAAAAACTCCTCAAATGCTTTACATATAAGCTTAAGAAATAATTTAGAATTTAATTTAAATATATTAACAGTATAAAAGTTTATATTGTCATTGAATTATAAGTTGTCATGTAAGATGGATTATCATGTATGATAATTTTTAATGATTATTATTTTAAATATTATATTTAGAATGATTGTCAACATATCAATTATATTGTTAGAGCATATCCCACATATGTCTTACCTATGAGCCTTAAAAACAAAAAGAAAAATACCTTTTTAATATTATAAATTATATGTCGTAATACAAATTCTAGAGCAAAATATCTAAATAATCAAATGTTATATTGTGAGTTCTTGTAAAATTTAAAATGTATTTTTTTTTTTTTAAATGAAATGATACAGCGGGAATTATTTAAAGCAAAATAACTTTCTTAACAAGGTATATGTAGATATCTTTATTTTGAACCTATTAGCAATCATGCATGATTAAGCAAAACAATGACATACTAGCCTAAAGGATGTCTTAACTCGTACGCAATCAATCATGCAGGTTTAAATAATGCTGAATTTAGTTAAAGAGCATCTTCCTCCGTAATTAGCTAATGGATTGTGTGAAATTATTAGAATGGGTAGATTTAGAAAAAATTATAGCAATGAATAAGTTGTGTTTTTCAATTATGTTTCTCGAGATTACACAAAACTTGTCTAGGAGATTTTAGGTGTTCCCATTCTTTACGTGTACACCTGGATGTTAAATAATGCCATTCAATCGGAGCTTAACTGGCTGATACACCTTCAACTCATTAAAACGGGGAAAAAAGGTTACAAAACTGCTGCCACAGTGGTGATTATACATTACTTGGATGTACTCTTTCTTTTGCACAGGCTTTTCAACCATTTCACACAATTTGAGGCCGTTGCCTTGACTTTGCTGAATCCACCACCTGAATTCTTCTTCTTGCCTGTTTCCTTTTGAGCTCTTGTCTCATCATCTTCCATGGCACCAATACCACCAGCACCCCATTGATCAGCCCAACTTGGAGCTTCGCTTGCCATCTTTCCCTGATGCCTTCACCACAAGACAATACTATCAGTCAAACTCTGCTACGTAAAATACAATCTTAAACCTTCCAGATACGAGGACACAAAATCTCAACAAATCATTGTTACAGAAAAAATCTAGTAAGGTGAAACCTTATACATATAAATAGTAAGACACATCTAATAAAACTGGGGAATCTTTCAAATCTAGAAATACTTGGCAAGTGTATGTGGTGAAAACTTGAGACAGAAAAGCTTAAAGACAGGAGCAATACCTCCAAATGGAAGGACTGAGATGGATTTGGTTGCAGAAGATGGAAGAGTTAAAATATAAAAGGTTCAGAAGGAGGACTGAAGAAAATGAGACACATATATATATTGAAATCTTATGTTACATTGCTTTTCCTTTATCTTTTTTCATAACAGGACTTGACAACTCACCTATTTGTTTGAGTATTCCCATCTGGTTAAGCAAACTATGTGCTCCATCTTTCCTACTTTCTTTTTAGTTTTAAATAAATACTAAACCTTGTCACATAATAATACTATAAAGTAGTTGGCTTCCCCACTAAGATATACCATGTTCTTTGTTGAGCCATGGTGTGGTTTGTGAGGCATTGTCATAGAAGGCCAAGGGTATTTGTCAATTCTCATCCAACGTCGTTGGACACTTAAACCAATGCATCTTGAGACTTGTGTTTTTTGTTTTTATAAAAGATAATTACTGTTTCATCACCCATACTTTTGTGGCCAAAAAGATAAAGAACATGTATATTGATGAAACTATGATTAGGGGGAGGCCTATTTATAAGTTGAAGGTACACTGAACGCAAGTCTAGTATCCTGTTATCTATCTTTAGACGGATTTGTCTTTCCTATTAAAAATTTGCTGGAAAACTTGTCTGCATAAATGGTGGTGAAATAATGCAGAGAGAAAGTTATAATAAAAACATAATATTTGTAAAAGTCTTAGAAAATTGAAGTGGGGACCGAGGGGTTTGATTGATTGGATCCAACCAACCATAGGTGTGGTCCAATGCTACAATAGACAAAGCTTTAAAAAGAAAAAAGAAAGGTTTGTGAAAAGAGATCGAGAGAGAGGAAAAAGAATAAAGATTACAGAACATGGTAACGTCTTCTGTACGAATGAGTCTGTATTTATCCAACATTAAACAACTAAAGTCATGCTACGTCAACTTTGTTTCATGTTCAAACCACTCAATTCAACTTAAATAACTATGTTTTTGGTACTCATAATAAACTAACTACTTACCTTTGCACTTCAGAATGGTCAAATTTCTTCAAGATTACGTGTTCTAATGTTTTTCATAAACAAAAAATTAAATAAGAAGGAGTCTTAATCCAATATAAGATCAGAAAATGTTATTAACTTCAACCAGGATTTTTAGTAAAATTTATATTTATAAATATTTCTTCAGCCTATCAATCACAGATAAAAAAAAGTTATTTTGAAAGTTATAAATTTTACTTTATTACCTTCTATAAATAATTTATTTATTTATTTATCTATTTTTTATGTTACAAAATATTAAACATATGATCAGAATAAGCATGATATGATATGTTGATACCATTATTCATTTCTTATATTCACCTTACGACAACCTATTATTATTATTATTATTATTCTATTATTAAAAATCATTTCTTATATTCACCTTACGACAACCGTATATATTATTATTATTATTATTATTATTATTCTATTATTAAAAATCAGTTGTAAGGTAAATGTATTTAATAACTAGTCGAGAGAGATATTTTTTTCAATCCAAAAATAGCACTTATTCTAAATGTTGGAATATCTTATCTTAAAAACTAGAGCGTAATTATTACTAAAGAAACTTTGTTTCACCACAAGTTTGAATTCTACCGAGACAACTTTAACTATTTTAAAAGGAAATAAAAACAAATACTTTTAAAAAGTAAAGAGATTACTTAAATTTTAGGATTGTGTTTTTACTGGCTCTCAATCTCTCTAATTATATATTTTTTATTTTATTTCAATTGATTACTTTATCTAATATGGAATGTTCAATCATTGTTTTCATGGTGGTTGATTTTCTCTTCTTAAATACATTCTCCGTTGTTCATATAAAAACAATGAATGAAGTATCATTCGTATCGCTGAAAGACATGGAATTCAATGAATGAACATTTCTGTTCCGGGTAAAACGAGAGGGATGAAGGAGGAAGCAACTTACACGAAAGAAAGAAAATTTATGTAACCAAATATAAATATGTGATTGGTCTTCAATATCTAATTTATTTTTCAAAGGTATTCCCACGAACAAGTTAGTCCCACTTAAAAATGAGAAATTAAAGAAATAGTCGTTATATCTGAAGAGTGTGTTTTTCTATTTATGAAAATGGTATTGAGTTATTTCACTGTTCATCAGACCTACTTAATAGACCTATAACAGTAAACTTTATTATTGATTTAAATTTATTTAATCTTATTAATCACACTTCAGAACTTGTATCTTGAGAGAATTGGGTTGGTTCATCTTATTTGCATCTTAAGGAAATTTCATTGGTTCATCTTATTTGTTCACAATGACTTTTTAAAAATTATTTTTCTACTTAACTCTCGACTTAGTAAAATTTTTATTTGTGAAATATATGAAATTTATCTAATTATTTATTGAAATAACTTTAATAATACATAAATTTTTAAAGTTTTTTTTTTTCTTAAATGACAAATTAGTTAGTTAGTTAGTTATGGTTTTAATAATTTTGTTAATTCATACTCACTTAGTTTTGTGTCACGCCAGACACTTTTCTTAGTGATGTTTGACATACATCGTCATGTAAGTTAAAAATATAAAAATAAAATAAAATAAGTAAAATTATCATTTTATCGTTAAAAACTTGGGCATAAAAGAATTTCATGAGCTTAGTTAATATAATTTGTTGTCATTTATACATTCATCTTTTCTTTTTATCACTCTCTTTTTAGTAACTTTGTTAAAAGGAAGAACATGATGTGACCTTATATGACACATAAAATGAGGTTAGAAATAGTTGTACAAGTCTTACTTGAAACTGTAACAAATATCTAAACCAAATAATGAATTTGTCGAATAATTAGTTAAAAGTCATTGTAAATCTACCTCTTATCTTATGAAGTTGGCGTCTTTAACATTTTATTATTTTTGTTAATCAATTATTATATTTCTTTATCGAATATAATAAGTCTCTAAAATTTTTTCTTCCATAAAAAATTCTCAAAATAAAAATGAAAGCTTAAATTAAATCCAGACATATTCAAGAATGAAATTATTATGCTGATTAAAAAAAAAGAATGAAATTATTATGAGTTGATCCCTCACTACATAAACAAAATACATTATAATATACAATTCTCAAAATAATTAAGAATTTATTTTCAATTATAAACTTTATTCTTCACCATCTCTAATGTAATTACAGTTATTTGAATAATGAAAATAACTCGTCCCCGAAACTTCATACACGCTTTTCTAAAAGTTATAAGTGAATCTTAGATCTATGTTATACACTATGTTTGAAGGAATAATGAGGCCATGGATGGAAATGAGACAATAATAAAAAATGACAAGGTATTGGAAAGAAGAAAGATACCACATGGACTTTTCACAAAGAGTGTCTTAAGAAGAAATTAGGAAATAAAACTTCTGTAAAAATTATAAATTCTTTGTTTTTAAGTATGATTGAATTTTTTTTCCCTTCAAATTTTAGAAGTATCAGGGTATTTTAGAATGAAGTAGAAAGATAAATGAAATAAATTAACTACTTATGTGGTTAAAGTAGTTTATAAACCTAACCACTTTATTGTAAGAAAGTTGTAACTTTTCTCACCCTTTAATGTGCAATTTTTTTTTTCACAAATAATAGTTTTGAACGAAAATAAAGTTTTTGTGAGAGATTGAAGTGTCTTCAAAATTTGATAAAAATTGTTATCTTGGAGAACTTTTTTAAGTAGTGAATAAATCTCATTTTATACATCTCGCTTTTTATTTATTAATGTATGCATGTACGGGTAATATTGATGAAGATGGCAGTTGGACCAACACCATTTAACACTAACCTTCATAATATAGACTAAGTTAATATTTTATTATCAAAAGAATCGTAAAGTGGTTGTATATTTTCCTTTCGAACATGTAGTTTTAACTTCTTTTGATGAAGATCTTTTATCCACCATTGTACAGCCATCTTTTTCAGTTCAGTTATGTAGGTGAAGAGATTATTAGAGCACATTTGTAGCACTCCATACTCATAGCACATGCAGAACCAACAGTAATGAGAGTGGACAAATATATTTTATGACTATTAAAGTAGCTAGGAACTGGACTCCTATATATTCCTTTCATGCACTTTTGCTAACAATACAATAATACTTGTGGTGTATCACACTTATATGTGTTTGGTTGATAAAATGGTGAAAACATGTAAAACAGACTTAAATGGTAATATTTACAAAATTTTTGATCCATGAATGTCTAATTAAACCTAACATAAAAATAGGTTTTATATGTACACTTTTCTTTAATTATTAAGAATTATCTTGAAACGTGATTTTCCATACATTTACTATATGATACTAGTGAAAATATATGTATCTTTAGGCATGTGTATTCACATTTTATTTTATTCAAATATACATCGTTTTATATTTTTATGAGTAATTAATTAAAATAAAAAAATCATATAATTTAAATACAAAAATGAAAAAATGTGTAATTATTATTTAAAAAAAGAAAAATATTTAATTATTTTATTATAATAGAGTTATTTGATTATTTATTTTATTAGATAATAAATAAATATTTTTTAATTATTAAAGAGTAAAACTGTTCAAATATAATATCTTTTTATATAATAATATAGACAGTAAGTTATATTTAAAATATATTAACTCTTTATATTATTTTTTCACTTTTAACCTTCTCTTTTCATAATTTCTAATTTATCATGATTTTTATATAATAATTTAATTATTTTATATTAAAACTTTCTATGAAAAATTTCATAACACAAATTTATCATATATGATAACTTTTTATTACATGATAGAATATTAGTCTAAGAAATAAAATTAAAATATACATTTTTTGTAGGAAACATTTTTTTATATATATTTTTGCGTTTTAAATAATCAACTGATTATAAACTATTAGAAAGGGTTTAAAATATAAATTAAAAATAATATATTTTAAATATAATTCACTCCCTTGGCATAATAAATCATAATAATTGACGTTAGAAAAGAACTTTGTAATAATTAGTAAAACATGTCCAAAGGTACTGATTAGAAAATCCAAAATAAAAAAAAAAACTAGAAGTATTTTACCATACATTGAGATAAAGAAACTTATAATAACATCTAAAATACGTATATTATTAGACAATAGTAGTAAGCTAAACAATGACTTATGAATTGGAATTTTGTTGTTCTGTAGTATTGTTTCTGTTAAGCATGGTCTTGGGTAATCAAACATGGACCCTTTGGAAATTCTAGAGCTGAGGGTAGTTGAGGTTGATATTTTTTTGGATACAAGACTAAAGTGGCAAGGCAAGAATGTATGTTTGTCACTTGTTTATATGTGAACTTTTGGCAATACCAGAGTTTATTTCTCCGTGGATTTCGGGTGGTTCACGTTAACAGGGGATTGGAAAGCAGGACAGCGGAGAAGGAAAACCAAGTTCCCTTCCCACCAAAGCAGCATGCATATGCACAATTAACAAGGTGAAAGAAAAGAATCAATGCATGTACTTGACAAATAAATTAGAAGGATATCTATCTACACATTGGACGCTAAAAACCACCATTCCTTTACTTAGACTTTCTCAGCGACTTGGATTTCTTCATTTTCCGCGATTTATCATCCACACTCGTCCATGTATAACCCGCAGGAATCGCAAAAGGGTCCGAATCCAATGCCATGGAGGAGGAACATCGTTGCTGTTGCTTCACGCTGTTACTTCGTCTCAGCCACGTGGACGATGTGGTGGAAGAGGAGCATCTGTTTTCTGCCTTTTTGTGTTGCTCCTCTCCTCTGATTGCGGCTGCGCCAGTGAGCAAATGTCTGGGACTGGATAATGGAGTGTAGAACCGCTCCAGAGGTTGCAGCTCCACGAACTTTGTGAAAGTAATCACCACCCTCACTGTAGGAACCACCGGTATAGCCACCTGACCACACCAAAACCACAATTATTATTTACAACGCCAAAGTATCAATCCTCACCATTATTCCGCATGTCTCCTACACTTGCATGTGAAAGTATTATTAATCCTCACAATCCTAGTTGAGTGTTGGGATAGTGGTGGACAAATCACGGTCAACCCTCGACATTGACTTCGCTATGGACTTTGGCATTGATGGTTGGGTCACCCAAGTCCACGTCATCATCGTGTGGGACCATGCTATTATCCTCACATCACTGTTCATTCATATTATTACTCATAACCCACCACATTGGCCCCACCCAAATTCTAATTCTCAGGGAGGGATTCTGCAAGTCAGGCCCGCAAAAAAATATACTAATACGATAAAGCCAAAATAGAATCTGGATTTTCAAATAATTTATTCATAAAAAGACTAAAAATGATGATATTCCCGTCATGCCCTTACCTTAACGGGGAATGTTCCCGGCGGGAACGTGGTAGTGAGTATCTCTCTCAGCCTCCGCACTGCTTTCACCTTATTGGCGAGTATGTCCAGTAACGGCAGAAGCTCCTCCGTCTTCAACGGAAACTGCTCCGTTAGCCACACTGACGGCCGTAGGCTTCTAACGTACTCTTTTTCCTTGGTCTGTGGCATGGTCACGCTTGCCGAAGACCTTCGCGGAGGTGGGGCCGATACGGACGTTAGGTCGACGCTTTTCCTTCCCATCGGGACCCACTCCCTATCTTCTCGAACAAAGCTGCTGTGTCTTCTCTTGTCTGGCATTGGGACCCCGAAATTGGGATTCTCCGCTACAAGAAAACCGTCGTCGTCTTCGTCCAGTTCCAACGGCAGCACCTGCTCACTTCCTGCCACGTCAGACTCACCGCCAGCAACTTTCCTCGACCGGAAACTGAAAACCACATTATGCATTTCGTACACCTTCGCCTTCCATTCTCCCACGCTCTCTGTTTTCTCTTGCCTTCGCCAATTCGTTCTGCCTACAAGCTCCGCCTTCGTCACGTCCATGCCAGGACGGTATACGCTCGTCTGCGAGCAGAATCCGGCTACGTCGGACTCGTTCATCGGTCCGCCGGCGTTCTCAAAGGCATCAAAGATTTTGCAGTCGTCGCGGTTGAGAACGAGGAGCGAACCCGGCGGGACATCGTGCGCGTGATCGCCGTCGCCGAGGAAGAGGAAGCTCTGGTCAGCGCGCTGGATCTTGAGACCGTCGAAGCCGGCGAGGGAGGTGTCTGCGCGGAGGTTGCCATCGCGCTTCCAGATTTTGTAAGTGTCGGAGGGGGCGATCTTGCCGACGAAGGGAATGACGGAGCTCTCGAAGTGGAAGGAGATCTCCATGTAGAAGTCGCGCATGCGGCGGAGCACAGATATGACGCGCGGGAGGCGGCGGCGCCACTTGCACCAGGCATTGCGGTGGTGGAGGCGGAGGAGGACAAGCGCAATGTCGGAGGCGCGACGGCAGAGAGCCTCCTGCAGGGCGTTCCAGCCAGCGGAGTTCTGAAGGGAGACATCAGCGCCGGCAGTGGCGAGGGCGCGGGCGGCGAAGAGGTCGTTGAGACGAACAGCGAGGTGGAGAGGCGTTTCTCGATAAGGAACGTCACGACGGTCAAGAATAGCGGAGATCTGGTCAGCGATTTTTTCCTGCGCGAGGGAATCGGATTCTGTTTGGATTAACGAAGGATCTGGAAGACGCGGCAGCGACGAGATTATTCTGGAAAGTGTGGTGTGATCAGCCAAAACGACGGCGTGGTGTACTGGACTGTGTGCGTAATTTTGAGGTTTTATGATATGAGGAGTGTTGGACTTTGCCATCTTTGAAGGGTGAAGACTTAGAAGGGTTATGTTGCGGTTATGATGGTGGCATGGATTATGTGGGAATGAAGGGGTATTATGGTCCCAATGCAAGAGACACGGCTTTTGGTATGAATCGGACTTCACCTGTCTCACTTTTTGTAAAAACCAATCACGCTTTTCCACTTTCACACTCAACTCCCCTTCCAACTTACTTTTCTACCCTATTCAAACTCCATCTCCCTTCGCCCTCTCCTTTAATGTTAATTATTTCACAACCCATTCAAAGTTTTGAATGTTAGGGCAAAAGGGATTCCTCCCCTCATTTTTTAAATTTTCATTTCTTTTATTTGCTAAGTTTTTTTCATTTAATAGAATCTTATGATGATACTGGTAAATTATATTAATAACTATCTTAAGCATCATTTGAAGGACAATTTTTTATTAACTAACATTTTTTACAGTTGATTAAAATTGAACCAAAACTTAATTGCGTCATAACTTAAAAGTCACAGTAGATATCTATATTTGTATTGGATTTTGATCCAAATATGTATGTACCTACAAATTACAGTCATAATTATAGTCATGGCTTATGATTGACTTACTTATTTATAATTAATAATTGAAGCTGTTAAATTAGACCAGGAACTGGTTGTTGACACAATTGGTAGATTATTTATGCATCCATCTACCAATTGTAAAGATATTTATATTTTTATAACTGAATCAATATTTTCTAATTCAGTTTTCTCATACACTGTAAAATGTTCACTAGCCTTGGCAGTTAGGTGAAGAATGGCAATTTTGTTTAATTGGTGAAATCGATCTGCTCTCATAATATGAAGAGGTAGAGATGTTCGTGATGCATTCTTTAATTAAAATATATATCCGAATCCTACATGCAAAGTGGTTTAGTTTGGATCCATTTTATTAAATAATTTATAATTAATATATATAGTGTTATTTTTTAGATTTAATATATATCATGGTTAATAAATTATTATCTAGTTTATTATAATTAAATATTTATTCTTTTTAATATTGTGTATAATATTAAACAATTTTTTTTATAAAAAATATTTTTCTTTTTATCAGTAATTGAACTATAATAAAATGTAAAGACGCAAAAAAATATATATGTTTTAACAATAAAGAAAAAAGAAAGTACTAAAGAACCTTTAAGATTTATATCTAGTAAGCCTAACAAGCCTGCTCCTGTCTCAAATTCAAAACGTTATAAGTCTTAATTTATTGTTTTATTCTAGTAATCTTTTATTTTGTCTTTGTCTTAATACATTTTTCTCTTATGACTAACAATAGACTGTTATAATTTTTTTTCTCCTTATTCATATGCTAAACATGTTGTCTTATTTATTGACTATATATCTATAGACATTAATCAAAGTTCGCTATATTATATTTCCTCCCGCATACGCATCTAGTGTATAAGTGAAATAATATGTCAGACTCCAAACGAAAAATAAACAAATTAATTTGATGATATAGTAAACTGTAAAAATACTCTTAGTTTAGTTTAATTTTAAAAAAAATTAGTATAAGTTAAAATTAAAAGATACTTAATTATGAAGTCATTAGTCTATAAAATTAAAAATAATATTTAAATTTATTTTCTTAGTAACATATGATAAAATTACACAAAATTAAAAGATAATTCAATTTTTTAATAAAATTTATATTTCTATAGAACTTGAATTTGTTTTATTAATATTTATTTTACAAAAAAAAAAAAATAAATCACTGATATCAAATTAATATTTAATTAATTTTTAATTTCGTTTTTATTCAAAAAATAAATTAGAATAATTAAAAATTTTAAGATCAGTTTAAATTACTACTGAGTAAAAAGATTAATTATTCTGATATAAATATTTTTATGTCACACATTTTTTTATTTTTAGTTTCCATATTAATTTTATGATATTTTTTCAAAAATTTAAAGTAAGTATTTCCTTAAATTAAACTTAATAACAGTATTTGTTAAACTATTTAACTTTAAAAATATAAAAAAAATTATTTAGTAAAATTTAAATAGTTTATTTTTTAAATACATTTATAAAACACAAAAGAAATTGACTTAATTGTAGTGAATGACATTTTTTTAAGAGAATCTTTTGTTTTTATAATTAATGCATTAAATTGTTGTTGAAGAGGTACATGATGGATTATACATTTAGGCTTAATCATTATATCTAATGATGTAATAGATTATTCCTAATAAATATGATCGATTACGTGTCTCTTTAATATCGATTTAATATATTCAATCATGTAACGTAATTAATTTCTATTTAAATATTTCAAATTTCAGTATGTTAGAATTGCAAATTAAATACGATGTTAGTTTCAAAATTTAATTGATAAATAATCTTACATTATTTTTTCTTATTTTCTTAATATAGATTAATGCTTATGAAATCAATGCTATTGCACCACTATTTACAGCAATTGGCAGGTAAAATGGTATTTGGCCAAACTCTCAGTGCTTCTAAAATACTCAAATGCATTTTTCTCCTTGTATAATTTTTATAATGTTTTTAATTGAGCATCTAAAATTATATACAATGGTCATAATAAATTGTTTTTAAAAAATTAATTGTAAAAACCATAAGAAATTATAAATGAATTAATTTTTTTCTTGACTCAAATTAATTTTTTTATTCTTATTATGTAATTTTAGTTTATTAATTAATTTACAAAGTATTAAAATTAAATAATTGTCTCTTATTCAAACATTTTTACTGTATTGATTAATTTTTAAAATATTCAAATAAAGCCTAAGTTTATTGGACAACTGTAAACAAAATTTAAGTAATATTCATATCAATATTTACAATAAAAAATTAACTTATTTACAGTATGTTTCTTTCTCCGTCTTAATAAATTTTGGAAATACATAATAATAAGTTAAAAAAATATATTGACTGAAATGAGAGATGCCAATATAGGTCTGGTTATGTATTCTGACCTGCCAAAAAATGTTTGAATAAAGCATAATTGATTGTCCTTTGTACACAGTCAATTATTCTCCAATCAAACATTTATTTTTTAATAATAAAATAAATTAAGATAATTACAAATAAAATTAAGGACAAATTTATAAATTCGTTTTATATAAATAAGCTCATCAAGAATGGCGTGAGAATGTGATCGTCCCTCTCCCTTTTTTTCCATCTCGTTGTCCTTCACGAGAAATAAACATAAATAATTGTAACCTTTCTTCCTTTCTAAAGAGTAGATTTACATAAACAAATACACTAAAGTTCTCTCTTAACATGTCTTTGCAAATTTTTAACTAGATTTTACTTTATTTTTAATCCGCTTGCTTAATAATTTTAACTAAATATACACATGTATGTATATATTCCATCTATTATTAAAGAAAATTATCCGTGTCATTAAAGTAGAAGTCAATAGATTTTTAAAGAAAGTGTCCTTATATAACAATTGAAATTATTCTTTACAAATTCAGAATATGATCTATATTAAAAAAATATATGTAGCTAAAAATTTCAAAGATCTTTATTATGGATTTTAACCATGACACAATTATATATTAAATATATCTATTCAAAAAATATTAATTACATAAATATAAATATTTATGGCCTGTATTATTAGTATAAAATACTGCATAACACACATCAAAGATTATATTTTAGTCCACTGCAATCAATTATTGTTGCATCCACTTTTAACTGTATGACATTACACATAAAAACAAGTTTGATGAAGACTAAGAGAGTTACATTAACCATAGAAATTTCAATATTATCATTACATATTAAATAATAATATAAACATTTTTACACTAAAAGATGTATTAAAACAAAATTTTAATAAATAAATATTTTTCATATTCATTACATAAAATCTATTTAATGTTTTTATATAAAAACTATATTTCCTTGTATCCGAATAAATATTGATTATTACTTGCCTTATACTGAACTAAAAACATAATTACATAATATAGTAATCCACACATATAGAACTTTTATTTCGTATATTTTATTATTAATCAAAATTAAAATATTTTATAAATTAACAATAGATATACTTATTTTGGCACTTGATTTACTTTAGTAATAAGCTTAAGAGTGAACAAAAATGGAGATCTACTACTCTACCGATTTATCTAATACTGTAAAAGAAGATGATTCCTTCGTACACAGATTGTACATTGAATAAGGTTGCAAAAACATTTGCTTGTAACATGCGACAATTCGGTTCACCTACCTCTCTCTTCCGCCAATTGTTTGGTTTGGTTGGTCCTTTTCTAAATTGTCTCACATTTTAATCACCAAATGCAACCTTTTGTTTTGTTTCAACTGGTGGGAGCACTGCACAGTTCATATGCTTATACCATCTGTTTTGTTTTATTTGAGGGGTTACCCAAAATTCTAAGCGTCAACAGTAATTATTTCATTCAGACTACATATTACTTAGACAATGTCATGCTGTGAATCACCCAAACCCACCAACCATCACCATTCTGATCAACTCTGAAGTTCTCTCCCTTTCTTCCTTCACATTGTAGATTGGGTTCCTTCATTTTGATGGCTCTTAAGGCTGTATCCATCTGGGGTTATTTCAAAGCTCCTCCTCCTCAATTGGGTGTTGGTCTTGCCAATTCTCATTCTACTGCGATTGGGAATCAAAGATGTGATTTTGACAAATGTCGCAGATGGGAAAGCTGTTGTTTGGGTGTTTTGGCTCAGAGAGCTACCACTGCTGTTGAAGATGAGGAGCCCAATGTTCCCCCTTTGATTCACTCTTCTGGGGCTGCTGATGCTGTTCACCAAAATGAGTCAAAGGCCTTTCACAAGGACATAAACCAGCTTCCTAGTGAGTTATATGATATCTTCACCATAATTCTTTTTATCTGTGTTTGACAGACATTCAGAGAATTCTGTAGTTGTGCTGATGATTTAAGTTATAAATGTTGCTGATTTCATAACCAAACTTTGCTTTTCAACTAATATTTCTCGTATTGGTGTTTTGGAGGGATAATTTTGTTACTGGTCCCTTTTGCTTTTTTCACTTTTCACATACAATTTTGTGGTTGATGAAAGGCAAGACTTTCACAGTACATGCATTGGATCATGTTCTTCAAATTCTCCATTCAAATACTTGCATCTGAATGATAATTTTCTTCTGTTAGATGAATTATTAGTTAAATTTTGTAGATAATAAAGATAACCAACACAGGATAAGCCCCATAAAGTAAAATGCACAAAATCCAAAACTTGCAAATAGAATTTAGAAAGGAACGGGTATGTAGATTGAGAAGAGGGAGAACACATGCCATATACCGAACTTCAAAGGCTGTCTCTCACAGGGGAACATCTCTCTTTTTCTCACTAGGCTGTTCCTTGATTTGTTTTTTTTCCAATTCCTGAGTCTAGTTGTTGGAAATGAAAACTACCTGAAAGGGAGATTGTTTGTAAGATATGCAGAAAGGCAGTAGACTAACTATGACATACAACACCAAAATTTCGAAATGGCTGACCATTTTCATTGCATCTGATGTCATTTTGGTGATCCGTGATGGACTCAAGGTAACACAGCCTAAATTCTTGGCTTTGTATGGTGGCATCACCGGAGATGGGTTATGACTTTTTGAATGCAGGCATTCACTATATTGTTCCCGCTTCAAATGTTATGAATTCTATCAGAGCAACATACATATAATTGAATGTTCCTCAGGACTGCCTAACCAATAAATTCTTATAGTGAATTTAATTGCTATATTTTTGTTTAGTACACTTTGAGCCTTGCACACATGCTAGCATATGCATGTGTATGCATGCAGATAGACAAAATTACATGATATAAACTGGATGCACTTTATGTTTTTATGCTAGTAATAGCCTGTAAGTGATGTAATTCCCTTTGGTATTTAATTAACATTTCATCACAATTATGTAATTTCGTTAATTGCAGAGCCATTAACAACAATTGACATTTCTTCTTCTTCAAGCGATGGATCACAGGTTCGTGTGGCTTATCAGGTATGGTGCTTTAGTCTTTTTGCCAAATAAAATATTCATGGCACTGCCACCTTTGCTAACTAGTCAGTTGGCTGATACAGGGACTTCCAGGGGCATATAGTGAGGATGCAGCTTTGAAAGCATATCCAAATTGTGAGACCGTGCCGTGTGACAATTTTGAATCTGCATTTAAGGTTCCATTTGTTGTTTTATTATATCTTCGGTGTGTATATTTGATGCATTCACTTGTAATTATTGCAATGGTATATTTATATTCTTCTCCACAGGCAGTTGAATTATGGTTAGTGGATAAAGCTGTTCTGCCCATTGAAAATTCTGTTGCTGGAAGCATCCACCGTAATTATGAGTTACTTCTTCGCCATAGGCTGCACATTGTTGGGGAGGTTCAGTTGCGTGTTAATCACTGCCTTTTAGGATTGCCTGGTGTGAGAAAGGAGGAGCTCAAAGTTGTTTTGAGTCATCCCCAGGTTGGTTATTACATATATTTTCTTTTTTCTATTTTCTTAATTGAGGTAAAAAGTGAATAAATATGATGCATTATGTTTCCCATTTGAACAAAAGCAATGGGATGTGTGATTCTGCCTTAAGATAGCATCAACTTCCCAATAGTACAATTTATTGGATTTCACCAATCATGTTTACTCTGCTCTGCTATGTAATAATGGCTAACCTCAACATGCCAACTTTTTAAGTCTTAATTAACTTGGTTTATGATTGCACAGATTTGAGACAGCAGACTGTGTCACCAAACTAAGCTTACCTGTTGCAATAAAATACCTGGCCTTATTCAGAAACTTAAAATTGTTTCAATTACAATTTTACACGCAGGCGTTAGATCAATGTGAGAAAATGCTTAGTGATTTAGGTGTTGTCAAGATTGGTGCACGTGATACTGCTGATGCTGCTCAGGTGTACTATGAATTCTCTTTGTCAAAAAGTAAGCACTGATTAAGTTGTACAGTGGCATGTCCTAACAATTATGTTCTTGAGAACAGACAGTGGCCTCAAATTGTGCAAGAGACACAGGAGCCATTGCAAGTTCCCGAGCTGCAAAAGTATATGGGCTCGACATACTTACAGAAAGAATTCAGGTAAGACTTCCTTGATGTGTTATGGAAGATAGAGCTGCTAAAGTATATTAGCTCATGTTTTCTTTTATCACAACACCAACTTTAATGCATGCAAATTGGATGTCATTGGATTAGGAGTTGATGCCTTATTGATATTTTTTAAATGTTTGGGCCAATCTATTAAATTGAACTTCAATATCACTTCTAGCAATGAAAAATATGGCTGTAACCAAATTAATAGATTTTCTAAAAGTGAAAGTGATCATGCTGTATTTTGCTTGGCGATAGCATTTATATTGTAATTATTTCCTATCGATTTCTCTTTCCCTTTTTTCTGATTCTGTGCAAGTAACACGAAGAACACTAAATGCTCTAATGAACTTAGTATAGAATGTGTATGGAAAGATCAAAGATATGATGAAAAGAGAAGAATGATATATTCTATAAGCTTGTTTTTTATGAAAACACACAAGAATAGAACATGGTGATTACATAGAGTTTACTTATCTCACCCGCTCAAACAGGAAAGAGTGAATTATAGGAATGATAAATACGAATTACACAAGCACTTATCAAGCCAACTCTAGGCTAAGTTAGAGAGGCTCAAGTATATATAGAATAGCTACAACTACCTAACTAACTAAACAAAACAATTGTCTAATAACAGCTTTAAGCAGACATTTGTGCTATAGAGGATAGACGACCTTCATTAGATGACGTCCATCAAACGTACCAAAGTTTGATGCTGTCATTATACGACTTTCAGCAAATGAATAAGAAATAAGGCATGAATCAACAGATATCCACCCTTGATTTGAGTTTTGTTCCAGATCAGTGTTATCAGACGCTTGTTACCAACCATCAACATTCAACAAATCCAAACAGTAGATGAACTTGCTTCTAGGAATAGGCCAGGTGAATATCAACTGGATTCTCCACTGTACCAATTTTTCGCGCTTCAACTCATTCTTGCGTGCAAATAAAATGATACCTAATATCAATATGCTTGAGTCGTTCTTGTTGAACTTGATCCCTTGCCAAGTAAAGTGCACTAAGACTATCAAAAAGGATAATAGGTGGAATTCCCATATCAGCCATCAGACCGTGTGTCATCCTAGTAGATGAGCCCAACACTAGATGTACCTTTAAGGTACATAGGAATATGCTTCACCATCATCCAATGCTCCTTTCTAGGATTAACTATATACATACTCGCTAGACTAACTGCTTGAGAAAGGTCTACCTCACACACATCAGACTCCCCACTGCATTGGTATAAGGAACACGAGTCATACATTCCTTATCGAATTCGGAAAGAGTAGTACTACTTACAGATAGATGAATAGACAATGTCAAAGGAGTAGCAACTAACTTGACACCACTCATGCCAAAACAGTCCAAGACCTTCTAAATGTACTTCTGCTGACCTTGAAAGAGCTTCTTCTGAGCACAATCCTGCTTAATCTCCATGCCCAGAATTCGACCAACAACTCCTAAGTCTCTCTTCTCAAATTCAGTGCTCAATAGGGACTTCAAATAAGCATGTTGTCTACATATAACAGGAGATTAACATAGGAACTGTGTTCCTTCAATGGTGTTCCCTCCTTCATGAAGCCTAAACAATAATTTTTGAGAAACAATGTATTGTGGATGGAATTTGTCATGAACAACTTCTTCAGCTCCAACTACAACCCAAAAATAGATTCCTCATTCGCTACCTCAAAAAGAACTTCATCTAAGATAGACAAGAAGATAAGAGAATGAGCCTTCAACTCTTGAATTCTCATAACAAACTCCTCTAGATGTGCAGTCCTACCAGATACATGCTTTTACACTCCTTGTTCCTTCAACAAAGCACTCATCTTACAAATTGAAAGAGTTCTTCCTTGTAAATGTCTCAATCTTGATTGTGCTAGCCATTCTCTTAAATATCTTGAAGATTTTCTTCACGACAAATTAAACAAACAACGTGGATTGGTCTTGATTAGGGACAAACCACCTACGGATGTAGAACATATCAGAATTGAAGCTCTAATACCATTTTGTTTGGTATCAAAGATCAAGAAGCTCACTAGACGCGAAGAACACATGGGAAATTACTGGATATTACTTTCTTCATCTTTAGCTATTATTGGATAACATGTTCTGTTGAAGCTACAAAAAACTAGAAAACAAAAACATGTTTGCTGTTTCTTGTGAAGTCAACAAGAGATAGCTCAGCTGATTCATTGCGATTTTGATAGGATGATGATGAGAACATTACTCGTTTCTTGGTCCTTGCAAGGGATCCTATAATTCCAGGAACCGACAAGCCACATAAGGTATACAAATTTTAGTTCTTTACATTGATTCTTTTATAAATGTGCTTATGAGTTCATGACTTCTCTCTCAGACTAGCATTGTTTTCAGTCTAGAAGAAGGTCCTGGTGTACTGTTCAAAGCCTTGGCAGTTTTTGCTATGAGAGACATTAATTTATCAAAGGTGCGTTAAAGTAAATGATATTGGAGTTTTTAAATTATGACACGCATTCATTGCTCTTATTTTTTTCACGTAAATTCAGATAGAGAGTTGTCCGCTGAAGCAGCGTCCACTAAGGGTTGTGGATGATTCAAATCAAGGGAATTCCAAGTAAGTAATTTCGTTCTGTTCAAGATTTGCGATAGTAAAATTTAGGGTGTAATTTCTCTAGTTTAAATGCAAATTGATCAGAGGTTCGTACTTTATCCTGTGAGAGTAATGGGGATATGGATAGAGTTTACAACTAAAAGACTAGTAGAGTAAAAATGGAAGGGCGTATGGCATGTTGAAATTCTTTTTATATTCACATCACTAGATTATCAAGGATACATTTCAGTAAAAAGCTTTATTAAACACTTGTCCAACTTATTTGTAAGCTTCACTGTGAAATTTACTGAAATGAGTTAAAAAACTTATTTTGAAAAGATTATCTGTTAACTCTTCCTCGCACTTTATTCTAAATAACATATTTTCAATTTTTCTATTCAAATACTTAAAGGAAAAAGTTCTCAGACTGAGTTCAGTTTTGCTTCATAAATATGATCAACGATTCTGTTATTTTGTATGCTTGTGTTTACAACCATGGTTTTAGGCATAAAACTTTTCTAGTTACAGGTACTTTGACTATTTCTTCTACATTGACATTGAAGCTTCTATGGCAGAACCTCGTGCACAGAATGCTTTAGGACAGTTGCAGGTCTGTCCATTATCTTGTCAACTCCAGTTTAATATTTTGTTTCTGATGGACTCGAATATTTTATATTAATCTTTTGGTTAAAATCTATAAATTTTCTTAATGCAGGTGCACCTGATATACTTATTTAATAATATTTATTTTCTATTATTGATGAATAATAAATCTTCATGCACAATATTGAGTTTTAGAAACTAGCACAAGGATGACAAATTTGTAAAGAGTACTTTGACTAGATCATTGAAAAGGAAAGAGTAAAAGAAATACTTCAAAGAAAATAATTGAAATTTACTACGATTGAAATTTAACTACTCTATAAATCCATATATAATCACAAAACCCATCCAAAAAGAAGTATTTAATCAATGTTTTTATCTTTGGTGACTCCATGTTATGAAATGTAGCGTCCAAATCAAATGTTAGCTCTACTTGTTGGTAACATCTATTTATTTATTTCATTTCCATTTCAGGAATTTGCTAGTTTTCTCCGAGTTCTTGGTTGTTATCCTATGGATACAGTGTTATAGGAGTTCAGTGGTATTCATCAGATGTTGATCTTTAAGGACAAAGAGGAGGAACTATCCATGAAAAGCATTGCCCCTTTCACCTCTTTCAAAATTCTTTTCATCTCCAAAGGAGGTGATTTGGAGTATATTATCCTAGTTTTGACAGTGGAGTGAATGCTGGCAATGTCAACTCTGGCTCCAAAGTATATAAATAATGTCTCTATTGAATTTTTGTGGCAAATTAATGAATGACCCAGCCACCCAAAGTTTTCTTCTTCCATCATCTGCCCCACCAAGGCTTTTGATTTTTTATTATTTTTTGTTGATCAAAACATATGGTTGTGCTACTTAGGAAATTTACCGAGATCAGATAATCTTGGAGGAAGCAATAACTTCTCTTTATAAAAAGGTAGAAAGTAGTAGAATTGAAGCACACAGATAATTTCATATCTGTTTCCTTACTTTTTATCTATACAGTTGAAAATCTTCTATTTCATCCTGTAAACAAACGATGCTTAAGAAAATTTCCCACTCTTAAGAACGTGTTCTCATTGAATTATCTTATTCAGAAGCTCAATTTCTATAATCAACATTTCACAGAAAAAAATTCCTATAATACAAAATTTAAAAATGTTACTAGTACTTTACTATCTAATAATTTATTGGGTTTAATGGATATGAATTTAAAATTTAGAAAGAGTTAACAATAATCTTTATTAAAATTAATAAATAACCTTAAATAATATAGAAAGAAATTATAGTCCAAGTTATCTATTCCTTGTATATTATTTGTGTTAAAATAGATTTAAGCTTTAAATTTGCCGGTCCTATCAAAACTAAAAATATCATGTTGTCATGTCATCACCATTAATGAACTTGTTTCTATTCATGGTACCAACCAAGTTAGTATTTGATTTAAATGGTTATTTATGTAAACTACGCAAATTTTGTAAACCATTGCACAATCGTTTTTAAAACACCAGTCAACAGGAGAGTCGAATATGATAAATTAGTAAATTAATTATAGGTAACATACAGAGTGAAGTTTCAATTGTGCCTTCAAGTCACTAAAAGAACTCCAAAAAGCAAACAAACATGATGATGACTGGTACAATGATACAACACACTCGATGAGAAAATGCGAGACAACTTATTCATACGAAATAACTAGGACTTCTTATTTCCTGTTAAGCTCGCTCTTCACTTCAGTTCCTCCAAGAAATCAACATTGTCAACCAAGACCTACAAAACTCAAACAAAATGAATCATACAACCAAGTACTAATTATTAAAATGACAGAACATTAACAAAAGAAAGAAAGGCAATCATAAACTTTTATCACATAATATAGCACCAAACATTTCATACCACATGCTAAAATTAAACTTGAGATTAGAAACCGATAGGTGTTGAACCATTTGAAATGTAGTGCAGCTATTTCACCGTTCAGTTATAACATAGGCAGAAATTTCAGATCCATTTTTCCAGAAAGAGGTGAAGGAAGCAAAGAATGAGAATTAACAAAACATATTATTAGGAACTTCTTATTCTAAATTTAACATCTATTTTCAGATTCAGTCGGTAGTCAGAATGAATTCCATCTCCATGGTAACAGAATTACAAAAATTGAAACAGCATTTTTTTAATTTTTTTTTTCTGGCTATAACTTGAACCTGTCATGGGAGATTTGATATTCTATATTTAAAAATCATAATGAATTTACCTCAAGGTCTTTAGACCAAATAGTTAACAGCATAGAAGGTTACCGTCAACCAGCCACTTAATGGTTTAACATATAATCCATGATTTTTAGGTCATGTTAGATAGAATCTAGAACTCCCATCTCAAAACTCAAACATTAAGTTTATGACACTATGGTATCATCAGACCCTGCGCCAAACAGGTATGAATATGATTCTACAAGATCACTCATCTACACAATATGGTGAGAGGAGGTGAGACACTTACAGTTTTCCATCCATCTGGATCTAAAAACGAAGTGACTTTTGTATTAAGGCCAGGAATTGGCCCTGGTTGCCGTGTAATCTTTCCTCCTACCTCTTGTATAACTTGGCTAACTACCTCAGCACTCTTGTATACATCATCAGTACCAATAGCAATCTGTTACATTAAGAACATGAATTCTGTCATTAAGGAGTACTGAAACAGAGAAAAGTGTAGAAAGACAGTTTAGGCTCCAAGAAAGTCAGATAACACAACCTGTTAACTAACCTGTGCATAGGCATTGCCCTTAGAGTATTCAGTGACACCATAGTTATATGTCAGTTCCAATACAGTTGTCTCGTGCTCCTCTCCATACCCAAGCATAGCTACAGTGTACTGTCGGACATGCAAGTTGCAAGATGTTGCCAGTTATTAGAACTTACACATGAAAAATATTCCAGCGAGCAAGTGCATTGCTAAGGTATGGCAATAAGAAATTTCACCTTGGACTCAGGCTTATCAACCTTCCTCACTACCTTCATGCCCAAAGCCTGTGCAAATGATCCCATAAGAAAATTTCTTCGGTCAATAAAATGCATTTGATTAATAAAAATTTAAATCACATTTCAACAAATGCAGTTTTATGATTCTATTTTGAGCATCACAAGCAAAAGCTATCAAATTGCCACACGAGGTCCTCTTTAAGTAATCCAAATCTGTTCCACGCAAAATAGAACATCAAGATTCAGTCTTTGAAAAGTTGCTACAAATTGTAAACCACAACAATATAGTTAGCTGATTTTCCGGTCTTGAAACCCACCAATAAAACAGGCCAATTCTATAAAGAACAGTTGAAATAGATAAGAGTATTGACACTTTGGAAAAGAATTTCCATGGAACTAACCAAAAGCTGTAACTTGGTTTTTGGTTCACATTAAGAATGCTTCATACTGAATTCTGCTGATTTAATACAGCTATACAGCACACAAACTATAAGTATAACAGTTATTTTGCTTATGCACACAAAAACAGAAAAAGTAACTAGTCGAAAATTTCTCAAAGTTGACAGCCAGTGAATACTGATCCAGTTGTGCCAAAGAAGCCTGAAACAGTTTTGACTAGAACAATAGTAGTGGATTATATATGGGGGAAAACATGGACAGTTACCTTTTCATAAAACTTAATTGAGCGTTCTAAATCTCCAACACGAAGCATTACTTGACAAAATGGGTCATGGACAATAGGTCTTTGTATAAATCCAAAAGTGTAACCATCTGGATCCTTCACAAAGGCAATAACAGTAGTTCCACCCTGAACTGGTCCAGGCTCCCTAGTGATGTTTCCTCCCTTGGCCCGTACGAGTTCAACCGATTTGTAAATCTAAAAATTGAAGCAATAAACAGTTCATTTTATTCGCTATGTATATAGATACTCAAGCTTTTGTAAAGATGAACTTTGTCTTACATCCTGAGTCGCAATTGCAAAATGTCCAAAGCCATCCCCTATGTCATACGAGGTCACCCCATAATCTGACAATAAGACGATATATTTAAACAGTTAGAACATTATAAAAGGCCAAGTGTTATGGTGTGGTGATATTATACTTGTCATGTAGTGCAACATAAACAAATGTTAATCCACTGACAGAAAAAACATCAAAATTATATCATTGAACCCAAAATATACATTCAATCAGAGACCACGGTACACATATGCGCAAGGAAAAGATCAGCAGAGTAACATACTGTATGTTAATTCAACAACAAAATGGGAGTCTTCAGGGCCAAATCCAAGAAAAGCATTGGAATATTTTTCCTCCGGGATATCTCTATGCCTCAAAAGCTTCATTCCAAGGCCTTCCGTATAAAACCTGAAAGAACCGTGAGGAAATTTTAAGCACCCAATTAAACACAAAGAATGTAACAATTAGCAAGAACCCATTTCACAAAAAACCAACTTGATGGTGCGATCAAGGTCACCAACACGGTATACAACATGGAGCATGCGACGGGTATCTTTCTTTGGCCATTCCAACAAGTCAGCCATATTCGATGTCTGATTCTGCAACACAAGCCACAAACAATTAAACACCAGCTCCCAAAAAGGTTCTACACTTGCAGAGCATAAAAACCAAAGTATAGTACCACAAAAAAAACTATACCACCACAAAAAAAAACCAAACTAAACACCATCATTCTGCTTTAAGAAAAGTTAAATAGATTTGTTTGATTTAATTATTAAACATACATATTTTAGCATTTTACAAAAGCTAACGATAAGTTGGAAACTCTCAATAACGGGTCCAGATCGGTTTGTTTTAGGACTTAACCAAGATGCAAAGTGGTGGAGTACTAAACTTATGGCATTGCTAGGAGCATAGCAGCAAAACCGACACTAAACTAACCAACCCAGGTATGATAAGGTACAAAAGAATTGAACCAAAAAAATTCCTACAAACGAAGTAAGTGATCTCACTCAACTCAAACACAAACCTTAATCAAAGACAAGTCCGAAACATTTGTGGCGACTTACCTGTAGATTGTTCTGGGTTTGTCTGTGTCTGTGATTACTGTAGGAGATGCGCGCGTATGTGTTATCCACACACTTCTTTTATATTGCTACTTTTACATTTAATACACTTTAGTACTTAATTCGATAATTGTTATTATACAAATGTGATTTCTATATTTTGGTCGTGAATTTTATTTTTTTCTATTTTGTAAGTGTTATTTTAATTCATTTATTAAATAGCAAAAAGTATTTAACAAAAATTTTCATATAATATTTTATAGTTCTGTTACATCAATACATCCATACTAAAATATCAAAATGTCCCTTAAATATTAAATTGACTAATGACTTAAATTACATGATTAAAAATGGGAAGTAATCCAATTTAAAACAAATTAATTACACATCTTACCGTTTAATTATCACTTTTTTTTAAATTTTGCTACTTAAACTTACCTTTTTCACACATTTTGTCAGAGTTTTAATTTTCACAATTTGATCATTTAAGTTTTCTTCCAGAAAATTTACCATTATTTTGTTTACTTTTATGCATTTTACTAATATTTGTAAACAAACGATATATTTTTATTGTAAATTAATAAAAAAAATATTATCATCTTCTTAAAAATGGGTCAACACTTTTTTACATCTTTAATACATCAATTATTTATTTATTTTTTAAAAAAAATATAATAGTAAAAGGCGTGAAAAAAAAAATAATAAAATTTGTAAATTAATATTTAAGTGTTAAGATGTGTAATTAACATGTCATTCTTATCTACAGAATGCAAGTGTGAAGCACGTGTTATAATACATATAATTATCACAACACTTTCTCGTACTTCATTCTCGACCACAGACACATCCATCACAACACTTTTCCCAACTCCAAGAACCTACCAACACTTTATCCTATTCCAATATTCTCAATACTTTCAAAAAACTTATTTCAATCCAAATATCAGTTTCACTGGTTTTATTTCTTTCAAGATGTTATACTGCATGATTTATGACTAAAATGCAATTAAGGTGGTTGATATTTGAATTGAAAACATTTTATTGTTTGACGTTTCAATTTGCATTTTAGAGATATAGTGTCATCTGAACTATTTGTCATCACATAAATCACAATATAAATATGACTTAATGGTTGATTTTGTCTCTCTATTCTTTGAATTGATTCCGATATCATTTCATTTTTTAAGTTTTTAATTAAGGTAATTTTTAAAAATTAAAATATTAAGCAAAAATGACATATATTTTAAATGCAGAACTCTAAATATGACAAATCAAAACTAAAAAAAATCAATTCTAACAACCATGGAGATGTCTTGCACATTGAAAGTAGTTAGTCCAAGGTTATCTTAGGATCATTCTTCATGAGGTAAATTTTTTTTCACTTTAACACTTAAGATTCTAATAACGAAATATAAATAAATTGGATTCTTTTATCGGTTGAGAACTTCTTCTTCGTTGTAAATTAATGCAGGTTGAATCTTTTATTTTAACTTAAACGTTTTGTAATTGAGTTTATATGTTAAATCTTGATTACAACCTTTTAAACATTGGGAATTAGGTTTATAGATATAATTAAAATCTACAATTAAACTTATGTTTACTTTAAATTTTAGAGTATTTAAATAGTTTATATATATATATATATATATATATATATATATATATATATATATATATATATATATATATATATATATATTACATTTTAGAGCATTTAAACAGTATAAATATGCTATGATCTGATACACAAAAATTCTTTACTAAGTTTTCAGTTTTACGAGTTGTCTTTTCATTTAATTTTATCTCAACTTTTATTTTTAACATTTCTATTTGCTAAATTGAGTTTTGCATAGTTTAATATTCTAAATTTGTCTTTCTCTTATCTACTTTCCATTTCTCACTTTGTAATTACAATTTGTGTTTCTATATTAGAATTAAATTAGAAATTGATTGAATTTTAGTTTAAGGATTAAATACAAATTAGATTAAATAATAATTTGAATTGATTGGTATTATCAATTTAATTAATTAACTGCATCAATTAGTTATTCAAACTTAAATATAAAATTTTAGAGAATTATTGTAAGAGGATAATTTGATTTCTTATCCCATCAATTGATGGTTTAGTTCTGTAACATGTGAATTGATATGTTTTTTTTCATTTTTTTTTAATTCTTGTTAACTCTTCACAATTTTAAATTTTAAAATTCTTAATTTTAATTTATATGAAACAATATTAAAGACTTGTTGGAAGAATCTGAAGAGACATAACTTGAGAGATCTCGTAAGAATGAGAAATGAGTCGAATATATAAGAGAATCATACCATCTATAACCCAAAACTTTAAGACAGTAAGTTGGGTCTTCTTTCTTATATATTGCTTAACTTTCTCATCTTTACTCAATGTGGGACTTAGACTCACTTTATTATAAAAAAAAATAAATAGATGAACAAAGATGAACAAAAATGAACAAAGGATATGAGAATGAAAATATTCTCTCTGTTTTTTTTATATTTCATTAAAAAATAGAGAACTGACTATATACAAGTACTGTACCCATTATAGGTATAGCTAAATAAAGAAAACAAAATAAAATTATTACAATCTGATAATGTCAAAAACAAATAAACAGAATTAATGATAATTTGATTCTACCATAAAAACAAAATCACATAATTAGTTTCCTTTTAGAAGCCTTCTATCCATATCCTCTGAAAAGCTCCCGCAAGTTGGGGAGCAAATATTGATGAGACCCAACTTGGAACAAATATTCTTGAAAGACTGAGGACCTAAGGCTTTGGTATAAATGTCTGCTAGTTGCTCTGTGGTGGAAATGGGAAGCAA